>ERZ724522.1544-NODE-1544-length-12162-cov-11.876022_pt1 | contig 12162 bp, 12 predicted proteins | sample MGYA00376055_ERZ724522 | MGnify/ENA primary metagenome ERZ724522 (study PRJEB28724, sample SAMN07190884) | wastewater metagenome | isolation source: effluent of sewage treatment plant in Hong Hong | place: Hong Kong | collected 2016-03-17 ... | reverse complement strand
CAGCTCACCGCCGGCCCGGTCACCAGCACTCAGCGCGTCGTCAAGGCGTAGCTGACTCAGGAAGGCCCGCCTCGCTGAAAGACGCGGGGCGGGCCACCCCTGCGGCTACTTGCCGCACAACCAACCAGGAGACAGGTTCATGGCTCTCACCATCAGCACTGTGGCCGGCGCGGATTTCGTGGCCGGCAACAAGAAGGTCAAGGTTCGCAAGGTCACGTTCGATTCGTCGTACCCGACTGGCGGCGAGTCGCTGGTCGCGTCCGATGTCGGCCTCAAGAAGATCGAGCAGGTCATTCCGCACGGCGCGTTCACCGCGAACGAGGGCGGCACGACCGGCGTCATCGTGCGCTACGACTACACCAACAAGAAGCTCCAGGCGTTTTGGGCTCGCGCGACCGATGGCAACGCGCAGTCGGCGACGGTGTTCCCGGAGGTCACGAACACTACGAGCCTTTCGACGCAGACCGGCCGGCTGACGATCATCGGCTACTAGATGTCGCGTCTGTTTGTCCCGCCGAAGGTCGCGGCCGAACTGGTGGAGGAGCGTCGTCGCCGGGAGGCGGCGGCGCTCGACGTGCTCCGCAGCGAGAACCAGTGGGAGCAGGTCAAGCACTGGAACCGCGAACTGGAGCGTGTCGAACCGAACCTCAAGCTCGTGTACTGCCCGGACCCCGCGCCCGTGGACGCCGTTGGGTCCGGCGCGAAGCCGGGGCGCTGGCACATCGTTCGGTTCAACCCTGGGGCTCCGATCTCGTTCATTTGCCTTGAGACGCCGGACGGCGGCTACCGCGAGCCGGGCGGGTGGATGTTCGATCTGCTTCGCGAGGGCGACCTGTGGAACGAGCAGGTCGCGCGGCGCCGCGAGGAACTGAAGCGCCGCGCGGAGGACGCCAAGCGCCGCGATGAGCAGCGCCGCCGCGAGGAACGCGACGCCGAGGTCATTGAGGCGTACCAGGCGGCAACACGGACGCAGGTGTCGATGAACCGCGATGTCGCGTGGTCGCAGAACGCCAGCGGTCAGCGCGCCGCTCGCGCGTACCGTCGTGACAAGCGCCGGAGCGAGGAATGACGTTCGGCGAACTGCTCACTGAGGTTTACGCCAACGGGTTCGACTATCTCGACGATGGCGGCGCCGGGGAGACCCGAGTGAAGCGGTGGGTGAACCAGTCCTACCAGGAGTTGTGCGCCGCGAACGACTGGCCGTTCCTCGAGGCGACCGCGACGGGGGCGGCTCCGCTGACGATCAGTGATCTCGGGAAGGTGCTGTACGTCGTCAACACCGACACCTACCAGACGCTTATCGAGTCTGACGCGAAGTCGATCAGCACGATCGGCTACCCGTCGGGTGGCGGCTCGTCGGCGATGTACTACTACATCACGGGCGGGGATACGGTCGCGACGTACCCGGCTGCCGGCAACGCGCTGTCGGTGCGGTACATCAAGACGCCCACGGACCTGTCGGCCTCATCGGACACGCCGCTGGTGCCCACACCGTGGCAGGACATCATCGTGCTCGGCGCGGTCCGCCGCGCGCTGCTCGATGACACGGACTCCGGCAGCCTGGGTGTCGTCCGCCAGGAGTGGAGCGATCGCGTCCAGATGATGCAGTCGGCGCTTATGAACCCGATCTCCGGCCAGCATTTGAGCGGCGCTAGCGGGGACTGGTAGTGCCCGTCTACCCGGTTGAGTGGGCTGGTTTCGGCGGCGGGCTGAACCTTCGCGCGAAGCCCGGCGAGGCACGCCCGGATGAGTGCGTGGACGCACTGAACGTCGTGTTCACCGAAGCCGGCGCGGTGAAGTCACGTGACGGGTACGGCATCCTGACCGCGAGCGAGGGAACGAACCGCTATGACTCGCTGGCGGCGTACTACAAGTCGGACGGCACCCGCCAGCTCATTGCGGGCGCAACGACGCGGCTTGAGGCGATCACGACCGCTGGGGCGGTGTCCGCTTCCATGACCGGGCGCGCGTCGTACCCGCATTTCTTCGCGCGGTACGGCGGGCCGGCCGGCGAGTATCTGTTCGCCGCGAACGGGTCGGATCAGCTTGCGCGCTGGGACGGCTCGTCGTGGACAACGCCGTCGTGGACCGGGACCGCTCCGGTCGGCAACTACATCGCGGTGACGCCGTGGGACAACCGGATGATCTGCGCGAACTACGGGGCGGGCGGCGCGGGCACGAACCGCAACACGCTGCGTTTCAGCAACGCGGGCGACCCGACGAACTGGCCGTCCACGAACTACAAAGACCTCAACCCCGGCGACGGCCAGCAGATCACCGGCCTTGCGGTGTGGGACAATCGCGTGTTCATCTTCAAGACCCAATCCATTTGGGTGCTGTGGGGCACCGGGACGGACGGGACCGGGCAGCCGACGTGGGACGCGACCGCGCGGGTGGTTGATACGGCGGTTGGGTGCGCGTCCCCACGGGGTATCGCGGTCGGCCGCGACGGCGTGTACTTCATCACTGAGCGCGGCGTGTACCGCACCGATGGCCGGCCGGCGGTCCCGGTCAGCGGGAACCTCGACCCGCTGTTCGACGGGGCGACAAACGACTTCTACCAGGGCTCCCCGGTCAGCCGGTCGAACATCGACAAGGCGGCGCTGCACGTCCATCGCGAACGTCTGTACGTGTCGGTGCCGACCGCCGGAGCGACGAACGACACGACGCTCGTCTTCGACACGCGGTACGGGTGGTGGACGACGTTTGACTTCCCGGCGGCGGCGATGGCCTCGTTCCAGGTGACGGCGAACACGCCGGAACTGGTGTTCGCGCTCGCGTCCGGGACGAAGCACATCGCGCGTCATTCGCCGAGCTACACGACTGACAACTCCGCGACGATCAACACGCGGTTTATGGGCGCGTGGTCCGATCTGCCGCAGATCACGGGTCGCAGTCAGGTCAAGACGATCCGCGAGTCGAAGGTGTGGGCGAAGGGGTCGCTGCGGTTCGGGATCGCGCGTGACTTCACGACGTCGCCGCCGATGACCACGCTGGATTTCGATGCCGGCGTTGATACGTGGGGCGACGGCACTGATTCGTCGGACGTGTGGGGCGATGGCACCGATTCGTCTGATGTGTGGGCAACCGGCCGAGCGCTCGCCCCGAAGCTGCATCGCAGGGCGACGCGCGGCTACACGTTCGCGGTGTACGCGGTCAATGACGCGTCGACACCGTGGACGCTCTACCGGGTCGTCAATCACGTCCGGTCCTCTCGCGGGCCGGAAGTCCTCAATACGGAGGCATAGGTCTTGGCTCAGGTCAGCTACACCCCGCTTTCTCCGGGCGCCCCGGAGAATGTCAATAGCCTCAACACGATCCTTGCCGCGCTCGCGGCGGGCGTGAACAGTGTCGATTCGACGCAGCTCGCGTCGTCGTCGGTTGCTACCGCGTCGATCCAGTCGGGTGCGGTGACGTACGCGAAGCTCGCGACGGATTCGACGAACGCGTTTCTGAAGCTCACGACGGCCGCCGACAAGAAGGTGGCGTTCGGCACTGGGTCGATTACCTGCTCGTCCGGTGGTGGCGTTGGGGCTATCGCGTACGGGTCGTCGAACGTGACGCATGGGATGGGCCTCACGCCGTCGTACGTGTTCCTGACGGTGATTACCGGCGGGTCGCTGGGCGGCGGCAACGTCATGCTCGCGCTGACCGCCAACAGCATCGGCGGGACGACGTTCACGGCGAACGCTTCGGCGTACACGCCGGGCGCGGACAACGTGAACGGCACGGTTTCGTTTGCGTGGGTGGCGATCGGCTGATGCCGCGCCAGCGTCCGCCCGCTCATCGTCCGCCTCCGCGCCCTCGAGCTCCGCGCGCCCCGCAGGCGCCGCGCCCTCCGCGCCGCCCAGCTACGCGGCAGAACCCGCTGCGGCCGGGGAACATTCTCATCAACCCGGAGACGACGCCGAACGCTCCGGTGCCGCTGGCGGGCGGCAAGGCTGCTGCCGCCGCGAACCCAGGGTACTTCAACCCGAACGCGGCGCCCCCGATCGACCCGATCTACAACCAGCAGGTTGGGGCGGCAACCAAGACGCGCGATGACACAATCGCGTACCTGGGGGACCAGCGCAACCAGGGGCTCGCGAGCTTCGGCTACAACCAGCAGCTTCAGTTCGATCCGAACAACCCATTCTCGCAGGCCGCGATGCTCAAGCGGTCATACGACCAGGCGCGCACCGGGTCGTTCAACCGGGTCGCGGCGCAGGGCGGCCTCTACTCAGGGTCGATGCAGAACGCGCAGGCTGACGTCAACTTCCGCCAGCAGTCCGCTGAGGACGCCCTGAAGAAGCGTCTGATCGCGTTCCTGACCAAGAACACGTTCGGGGTCAATCAGGCGCGCAACACGTTCGCGCAGAACCTCGCCGGCTACGAGGCCGAGCGACTGAACCGCGCGATCGCCGCCGGGCAGGCGCAATCCACACCGGAGCAGTAGGAGAACGCATGGCTGACAAGCCCAAGAGCTACGTCAAAAACGGCTACCGCTACCGCACCGAGAAGGGCGGGACGAGGGTGCTGCGCATCGGCAAGGCGACGCCGAAAAAGAAGGGCGTGGACGCGGTTGTCGCCGACCCGAAGCGGCTTCGGAAGTGGCTGGCGAATCCGGGGCTGCGGTCGAAGCTGCCGGAGAAGTACCTGTCGCGCGACCAGCAGGAAGAGCGGAAGCTCGGCGAGCCGGTGACTCCTGGGTCGAGCATGACGCTGCGGGATCTGCGCCGCGATTCGAAGGCAGCGACGGACCTGCGGTACGGCGGGTCGATCCGCGACAGTCAGCAGTCGATCTACTCGTCGCAGGCCGCAGAGCGCGCCACGTCGTCGTGGTATGACGATTACCTGCGGCGCCTGGCGCAGTATCAGACCGACGTCGGCAATAGCGGTACGCAGGCGCAGCAGCAGGCATCCGCTGATTTCGGTGCGGTGCGCAACCTGGATAACGCTGATGCGCAGGCGCAGGCGCAGGCCAACCAGCAGCTCGCTCAGGTGACGGGCGCCAAGCCGCTTGCGGATGCGACGTCGAGTCCGGCGAGCGTGGTGCGTCAGGGGCTGATGGCGAGTTCGGGTGCGCTGCTGGCGGGCCAGTCGAAGAACGCGAATGACTATGCGTCGCTGCTGACGAATGTGGTTGGTCCGGGCGGGAAGATGCAGGCGCTTGCGGGTGCGCGGGCGCGTACGCTGGCGGCTGAGAAGGCGCTTGCCGGTCGGCGTGATGATGCGCGCAACTATCGCGCGTCGTATGAGCAGCAGACGATCTCGGGTGAGGCGAAGAACGCGCTGGCTGCGGCGATTGCGCAGGGCAAGGCTGCGGTTGATAAGTACAAGGCCGATCAGGCGGCGGCGACGAGCCGCGCGAACAATCGGCGTACGAACGCGACGAGCCGCGCGAATAACCGGGACACGAACGCGACGCGGCGGGCGACCGACGACGGCCCGACCGGCGGCAAGAACGGCACGGGCGGCAAGACAACGAAGCCCAAGCCGCTGCCGAAGCCGAGCGCCGGGCAGATCAGCGACTTCAAGCGCGCCTACTCCGGTGGGCAGGCGTGGACGAAGAAGAACCCGCAGTACGGGTCCGACGCGGTGTACCGCTACCTGAAGTCCCGCAACGCCAACGGCGTCAGCCCGTACCTGCTGCGTGCCGCCGCCGAGGCCGCAAGGGACGGGTTCATCCACGCGGCGACCGCGAACGCGATTCGCGTCAAGCTCGGGATCAGGGTTCGCGATCTCGGGTTCCCGGTGCGCGCCGGCAAGAAGAAGACCGCTGCCGACCAGTCGCCTCACTAGATGGCGCGCATTTCTGGCAACGGGGGCGGCAAGCCGAAGTCCGGTAAGGGCGTTGGCGGCGCGATCTCGAGGGGCGGCAAGAAGCTCCCCAAGCAGGCGTTCGGCGCTCCGAAGCGTCAGGGCGCGTGGGCGCCCAAGAGCGCGCCGAAAGTCCGGGTGCGCCCGAAGCAGGGCAACGCCGGGGTCGGCGGGAAGGTCAAGGTTCGCGCGAAGGTCAAGAAGGATTCGCGTACCGCTGCCGACTCGAATCCGACGCCGAAGCTGAAGCGCCAGGGCGTCAGCAACGCTGGGCTCGCGCTCTCACCGCTCGGCAAGAAGACCGTTGCTCCGGTCCTGACCGCGCTGGATCTGTCGACGCGCCCGCTGCACACGATTGCCGGAGCGGAGCGCCAGGCGCTCAAGGGCGGGCTGAACGCGCAGAACCTCCCGAAGATCGGCGAGGAGGCCAAGAAGGGCGCGACGGGCAAGACCCGCTACGGCACCGCCGATCTGCTGAAGCTCGCTGGGGTCAAGAACAAGGTGCTGCTTGGGGTTGCCGGTCAGGTCGGCGACGTTGTTGGCGACCCGACGACGTACGTGACGCTTGGTGGCGGCTCGCTTGCCGCGCACGCGGTCGGTGAGGGTGCGGAGGCGGCGGCGAAGGGCGCGACCAAGAAGGCGCTCAAGGCCGGGCTGAGTGACGCAAAGCCTACGCGCCTTGCCGATGAGGCCGTTGCTCGCGCTCGGGAGCGTGCTGCTCGTCGCGGTAAGTCTCTAAGCCAAGAGCATGAATCCCAGATCCGCCGGTCCGCTGAGACGCGTTCCGGCCCGGCCCCGATTAGCAATCTCGCTGATGCCGCGCGGAACCAGGCCGGCAAGAAGGCCAAGCCCGGTTTTGAGATGCACGTCAATGTGGGTGGCAAGCGCGTCGCCCGCGTGAAGGTCAAGCACGCGCCGGTTCGCGAGGGCGGGCTGCCGGTCGACGCTCCCGATAGCGTGCGACGCGCCGTCCAGCATGTCCGCCCGACCGTCCGGTCTAGCGGGGCGACCTCGCCGCTTGAGAAGCGCGCGGTGCTCTCCACGCGCAGCGAGCAGCGCGCCATCCAGAACGACGCGCTGTCGAGCGCGCAGCGCAACGCGGACGACATCGCCGCGCGCATCCCGCGCGAGCAGCACGCCCGCGTCGTGGACGCGATCGAGCGCAACAAGATCGGTTCGCTGCCCGAGAATCTGCGCGACCCGGCCGTCCGGCTGCGAGCGTCGTTTCGCCATCACTCGCGCCTGCGACGCCAGGCCGGCATCAAGCAGGGCACGATTCGCGACTACTTCCCGCACATGCGCGAGTCGACGATCAAGCGCGGCGAGGCATCCACCGAAGCTGAGGCGCTGCAACGCGAGGCGCAGCGCGCGGGATCGGCCACCGGGTCGGTCAAGCGGCGCGACATTCGCGAGCCCGTCAGCGACGCCAACAAGAAGGTCAAGCCCGGACACGAGTTCTCGACGGACATTCCCGTCGTTCACGCCAACTACGAAGTCCAGACAGGGCGGCTGCTCGCCGGGGCGCACGGCGCGCGTTCGGCGCGCGAGATCGGCCGGCCCGCGAAGGTCGTGCTGCGCAAGGCAGAGCGCAACGGCAAGACGGTCTACCGACGCGCGGTCGAGCTGCCTGAGGTCGGCAAGAACGACGTCGTGGTTCACGTCGGCAAGAAGGTTCGCGTCCTTACCGGCGACGAGGTTGACGCGCTGCGGCGCGGCGAGGCGATCAGTGGACTGACGGGCGGGCAGTTCCGTGTCATGGCTGCGGAGTCGGCGCGTGATCTGGCCGCGCCGGTCAGTCAGGCGAGCGGCGTGCTGGCCCGGCGGGTGGTGCATCCGTGGAAGACGGTCGCGACCGCAACCCCGGCGTTCCATGTGCGCAACGCGATCGGTGACGCCGAGCGCGCCTTCTCGGCGGGGATCAAGGCGCGCGACATGCCCAGGCTGTTCAAGGATGCCGGCCAGGCGATCCGCTATCAGCACCAGAATGCCGTCACGCTCGGGCGGGGCGCGGCGGCCGGTACGGCGCGGCGCGTACTGAAGGACAAGACCGTGGTGGATCTCGGCAAGTCCGGGAAGGTCACGATGCGCGAGTTTTCCGACGAACTGAAGCGCAACGGGATCGTTCGCGCCGGCCAGCGCGGCGGTGAGCTTCAGCACATCGGCGGCGACACGTTCACGATGGGCAAGGAGGCAACCGGGCGGTTCGCCAAGACGCGCGGCAATCTCAAGGCGGTGCATCGCGCCGTGAGCTCCGAGGCCGGCCATCCGCTGTCACGCGCGAACCAGGTGCTCGTCGATCGCGAGAACATCACGTACGTTGCGACGTATAAGCATTTCCGCGAGAAGGGGCTGTCGGAGCGCGAGTCGGCACGCAAGACGATGGACGCGCTGATCGACTATGGCGAGGTCACGCCGTTCGAGCAGAAGCTTCGCAACACGGCCGTCCCGTTCTACACGTTCCAGTCGCGCGTCGTTCCGTTCTACGCGAAGACGATGGTGCAGCGGCCGGGCAAGATCGCGACGTACGCGAAGCTGCGCGAGAACACCGGCCGCGTGTTTGGTCAGGACCCGAACGATCTCCAGAAGGAGTCCGACTATAAGCAGCGCCAAGCAAGCCTTCCGATCGCCGGCAAGTTCGTGAGCGCCGGCCTGCCGCTGGTGCAGGGCGTCAACGAGGCGTTCGCGATCCCCGCGCAAGGCGTCAAGGGCGGTACGCAAGAGCTGGCGCGGTACGCGGTCGGGTCGCTCGCGCCGTGGGTGAAGGCGCCGGCCGAGCTTGGGCCGCTCGCGCTCGCGAAGCCCGGCACGCAGGGCGGCTACAACTACTTCTTTGAGTCGCCTGTCGAGTCGCAGCATCACCGGCTCGTGACGGCTCCGATGATTCCGGGGCTGCCGTGGGACAAGATCCCCGAGGGAACGCGTAAGAAGCTCGGCGTCGTGCAGATCGTCGACCGGCGCACTGGCCGCAAGGTGTGGGGCTGGCGCGGTTGGAAGTCGTACATCTCGCAGAACGCGCTTCCGGGCGCTCCCGGTTTCGCGCTCAGGGTCGGTCAGTCGATCAATCAGCGCGGCCAGAATCAGGGTCAGCAGATCGCGGGGTTCCTGACCGGCGTGAAGATCGACAACCCCGACCCGATTGGTGCGGCAATCGACCGGGCGTACGCGCAGCTTGACCTCACGACCGCGCTGAAAAGCGATCTTGGTCAGCAGCCGGGCGGGAAGACGAGCAAGCAGTACGCGAAGCTGAAGGCGCAGGAGCGCAAGCTGAAGGTCACGATCTTCCAGCTCTCCCGCAAGCGTGGCGACAAGACGCCGCTTCAGCAGAACGCCCCCAAGTCCACGCGGAAGGGTGGCGCAAGCAACGAGTTCATGCCCGGTGGCGGCGGCGGGACGGCCGCGCCCGCCGCGCACAACGAGTTCATGCCGTAGGAGGCGAGATGGCTTTCACCGCTGGTCAGCGCAGGTTCATCGACTCTCTCGCCCGGCACACCGGCCTTGACCGCCGAGTCATCGGCGCGTGGGTACTCAACGAGGAATCCGGTAGCGCCGCGCGCTCCCGCGAAGCGCAGCGCAACAACAACTGGCTGAACATCGGGTACTTCGATTCCGGGCCTGGTGGCATGACCCGCGACCGGGTGTGGCGCAGCCCGGAGCGCGCCGCGAGAGCGACCGCGCAGTTCCTTCGCGGCGAGCGGTACAACGCCTCACCGGGTATCCGCAAGATCCTTCACTCGCGCGGTAGTTCGGCGGGCGATCAGATCGCAGCTATCGCCTCGAGCGGATGGGCGTCGTCGGGGTACAACGGTGGCGCGAACCTACGTTCGGTGTACGGGAATCTCGGGTGGATGCGCGACCAGGCGCCGGCGGGTGCGCGGGCGCGTGGCATGGCGACTAGGGCTTCTGGCGCGACGCGCCAGCCGCAGGCCCGGCCGGACGATCAGGCGCGTCGCCAGGCGGTCGCACAATGGCTTCTTTCATCGAGCAACGATCCGGTCCAGCTTGCGCAGACCGTTAGTGAGATCCCTGATGTTCAGCCGGCGCAGCGTGCCGCCACGCGCCGTGAACCCAGCAGGCGGGCGGGGCACCAGCCCACAGTGGGGCGGGTGTCGGGCACGCATCTTGGAAGCCCGGTGCCCGGCCAGCAGCGGCAGGCCGCAACGCACCCGACCGCCGGCCTGCCGGGATACCCGGCGTACGACTACATGGCGCCGGCTGGGTCCTCGGCGGTCGCTCCGGTGAGCGGCACGGTCGTCAAGCTCTCCGGCCACGACCCCGGCGGCGGTCCGACGAATGGTCCGCACGGCCCGTTCGGCTGGTCGGTGTACATCAAGGGCGACGACGGGCACACGTACTTCCTCACGCACATGGGGGCGCGCAGCGTGCATGTCGGCCAGCGCGTCAGGCGCGGCCAGCGGATCGGCAACGTCGGCAACTACGCGCGCTGGGGCGGCGCGAATCACATCCACATGGGGGTCAACTGATGGGCAAGTACGCGGCAGCGGCACGCAGGTTCGTGACGAGTCTTCCAGCGCCAGACGGTCCGAGAAGCGATCCGACGCGCGACCAGAAGCGCAAGGTCAAGCCGCGCCGTCGCGGGGTGAAGCCGCCTCGCGGGACCTGGCTGCCGCCCGGTACGCGCAACGGCCCGGACATGCTGGCGTGAGGCACGCACTCGGCCGTATCCCGCTGGTTCTGGTCGTGTGGCTCATGTGCCCGCGCAACGCGCGGCTGATGCGCCATTCCGTGACGCGCTGACCACGCTACGACAGCGCACGCCGCTTCGCTCGGCGCGGGGCGGCGCTTTCTTCTGTTCCCGCCATCTCGGAGGACCCATCATGCACCCAAGTACCGCTTGGCTGCGCGCCAGCCTGCGTCTTTGGAAGCGCCGGCTCGCGTACCGCAAGCGTCGTCTTGACGCGGCGCGTCGTAGTGGCAGCGCGAAGCGCATTGAGCATTGGCATCGCCTTGTCGATAAGGCGGCGTATCACGTTGGCCGACGGCGTATGCAGCTCAATGAGCGCCGTCCGCTGAGAGAGCGCGCGTACAGTGTCGCGAAGGGCCTCGTCGGTGTGATGGAGCACGGCGGCAATAACCAGGGCGCGGTGGTGTCGAAGATCATTCGCGCGAACGGTGGTTCGGGTCCTGAGCCGTGGTGCGGGGATTTCGTGGCGTACTGCTACCGGCTCGCCGGGTCGAGGGCGGTGACGCGTTCGTGGGCGTCGGTGAGGCTGCTCGGCGGCGTGTCGGGGGTGCGGCGCACGACCGCTCCCCGGATGGGTGATCTCGTCAGGTTCACGTTCGATCACGTCGGCATGTTCGTGAAGGACAACCACGACGGCACGATCACGACGATTGAGGGGAACACGGGCGCGTCGGGCGCGGTGTCGGATTCCGCGACGGGCGGCGACGGCGTGTATCGCAAGATCCGGTCGAAGGGGCTCGTGCAGGACTACCTGCGCGTGACCCGCTGAGTGGCGGTTGTGGGTGTCTCCGTGGGACCCGAACCCCGCCGAGGCGAGGCGCTGGGTGATCGACGTCCTCGCCCCGGTCGCGGGGATCTCGATAGCTGCATACAGCGTGCTCGCCGACAAACTGAGCGCGGAAGTGATCCCGCTCGTGGTGGCGTTGTGCACCGTGCCCGCGATTTCGCGCGGGCAGACCCGGACCCCAGACTCGCCGGGCTCTGGCTCGCCATCGGACTCGCCGCCAGCGTCGCCGCCTGGATCGGGGGACACCTGACATGAGCGACTATGTGACGCGCTCGGAGTTCACGCATTGGCGCAACCGCGCCGCCATCCTGTACGTGCTGCTCGGGCTGGTGTGCTCGGGACTGTTGTGGTTCTCGGTGCATGAGCGGTCCAGTCGCGTGAGGGATCTCGCGTCGACTGCCGCGACGGTGGTGTACGTGCGGTGTGAGCGCACGAACGCGGTGTCGGACGTGCTGCGCTCGTCGCTGAAAGCGCAGCTCGCGCTCACGGATTCGCGGCGTGATGACGGTCAGATCACGCAGGCGCAGTACGAGTTCTCGGTTGCGGCGTTGACGCGTTCGATTGAGCGGCTGGCGCCGCAGGATTGCGCGGCGCAACGCAACGCGATTCGCAGTTCCATCGACTAGTAGGGGGTTGTGATGAGTGAGAAGCAAGTGTCTGCCCTCCAGGGCGTTGTCCTCGCGGTCCTCGCGGCGCTGGTGGCGTACGGCGTGGTTGATCCTGGGGTGAGTGACACGGTGACGGGGATTCTCGTTGCGGTGCTGACGGCTGTTGCCGCGTTCGCGGTGAAGCGACCCCGCGACCACGAGTAGCCGCCAGGGGAGGCACCGGGGGTCGTCATGGCGACGATCGCCGACCGGCTGCCGGGGGACGC
>ERZ724522.1543-NODE-1543-length-12170-cov-18.678002_pt1 | contig 12170 bp, 29 predicted proteins | sample MGYA00376055_ERZ724522 | MGnify/ENA primary metagenome ERZ724522 (study PRJEB28724, sample SAMN07190884) | wastewater metagenome | isolation source: effluent of sewage treatment plant in Hong Hong | place: Hong Kong | collected 2016-03-17 ... | reverse complement strand
AGGTTCAGAAGATCGCCGACGCGATCAATGCCATCATGGGCGGTCGCGCCGTCACCATCGCGCCGGAGGAATGACCATGGCCCTCAACGCGATCAACGAGGCCGTCCGACAGGCGCAATACGACGCCGACATTGCGAAGATCAAGGGCGACAAGCGCGCCATGGGCGAGGCGCTGGCCCGCCTCCGTGAGGCCCGCACGCGCCAGATGAAGCGCGACAAGCGCAAGAGGCAAGGCCAGTTTTCTCCCGAAGCCATAGAGGCCGCGCGCACCGCCGCCGTGGTGACAGCCAAGGTGGCCGCCGTGGGCTTCTACCTGGGCGGGCTCGCCGGCCTCGCGCTCGGCGCCCAACTCATCATCGGAGCCTGACATGGCCATTGAAATAGATCGTCCCGCTCTGCGCGCGCTTCTCGCAACCATTGAGCAGATGAAAAAGGCGGTTCGTGAGCTGGAAATGCTGGATGAAACTGCGGCCATTCCAGACAATCTGCTTTACTGGATCAAAGTGCGGAACGAGCGGAGCGACCCCAACGAAATTGCGAAGCGTCTGATCAAGTCGATGGAGGCGACCGGCAAGCGCCACGCCGCCGAAATGGGCGCCATCCTGCGCGCCGAGGCCTTGGAGAAGGCGACCGCCGAAATCGACACGCTGCGCGCCGTTCTGTGCTCGCAGGCCGCCAGCGCCACCATTGAACTCGCGCGGATCGTCCGCGACGCGCGCGAGCGCGGTTGAAGGAGAAAACCATGTCAGAACATCACGACCAGCAGCAACTCATCCTGCCGGAAAAGACTACGCCGCGCGAGACGCAGACTGCCGCGCGCGCTCTGGCGTCGGCCAACCAGCAGCAGCAGCCCGACGCCTTCTTGGCGATGATTGAGCGCGCGGCCCGAGACCCCGCGATCGACATAGACAAGATGGAGCGCATGATGCAGATGCGCGAGCGCGAATTGGCACGTCGGGCGCGCGAGGAGTTTGCCGTCTCATTTGCCGAACTGACCCCCGAGCTTCCGTCGATCGACCGCAACGGTGCGGTGACGGTCTACAGCAAGTCAGATCGTGACTATGCCGCGAAGAACAATGGCGAATACCCGCCGAACGCGCGACCGATCCAGCAGACGCCGTACGCCACGCTGGACGACATTCTGATTGCGATCAACCCTGTCCTTTCGGCGCATGGCTTCTCCGTGCGGTTCGAGCACGAGACGATCCCGACCGGCGATAGCTTCCGCATCAAGACAAAGGCCATTCTGACGCACAAGGCCGGGCATTCGGAGAGCGCCGAGACGCCGCCCCTGCAACAGGACTCCTCCGGATCGAAGAACAACGTGCAGGGCGTCGGTTCGTCCATGAAATACGGGCGCCGCTACGCCCTCATGGCGGTCCTTCCTATCGCGTCGCATGCGCCGCAGGATCGGGACGACGATGGGAGGGCGGCCGGCGGCGACGACACAATTTCAGAACAGCAGGAAGAAACCCTGCGCGGCGCGATCATGGATGCCGATGCCGATCTGCCGAAGTTCCTTGCCTACTTCAAGGTAGGCGCACTAGCGGAACTTCCGACGAAAGACTTCCAGCGCGCGCTCGATGCGATCAAGCGCAGCGCCGCCAAGCGTGGAGGCGCACAATGAAGGGTAGGCCACAAGTCGGAACGACGATCAATATGCTCACGTTGCTTGAGCTTAAGGATTCCCGGTATCGCGGAAATGTCGTCGGGCTATGGGCTTGTGAATGCGGCGCGACAAAAGAACTGCCGATATCGCGGGTAAAATCGAACAGTGCCAAATCGTGCGGATGCCTCAAAACGAAGCACGGCGAGGGCGGAATGCGCTCGCCCGAATATACGGCGTGGCAAGCGATGCACGCGCGCTGCTCCACAAGTTCGAATGACGCGGATCGTTATGCCGCAAGAGGGATCGGCGTCTGCCAGCGGTGGAAAGACTTTTCCCTTTTCTTGGCCGATATGGGGAGGAAGCCGACGCCTCAACATTCTCTTGGCCGGATCGATAACGACCAAGGCTACTCACCCGAAAACTGTCGATGGGAAAGCGCCGCTGAGCAAATGCGGAACACGTCAGTCTCGATGCTTTGGACAGTCCGGGGTGAAACGTTTCCATCATGCCGCGCAGCAGCCGCCCGCTTTGGCGTGGATCACAAGACCATTCGCTATTGGGTGAAGACCGCGAAGGAAGGCTGTCATGCAACCTCAAGATATTGAACAAGGCTCAGATGCCTGGCTTGCGATCAGGTGCGGCAAGGCCACGGCCTCGCGAGTGGCTGACATTGTTGCCCGAACAAAATCTGGCTACGGCGCTAGCCGGTCAAATTATCTTGCGGAACTTGTAAGCGAAAGGCTTACAGGGAATTCCGCCGAACGGTTCCAGAACGACGCCATGCGCTGGGGCACCGAGAAGGAGCCCGACGCGCGCGCAGCCTACGAGTTCTACACGGACGAGACGGTCGAACTTGTCGGCTTCGTTCAGCATTTCTCGATCAAAAACACTGGCGCGTCGCCGGATGGCCTTGTTGGCGAGCGAGGCCTTGTCGAGATCAAGTGCCCGAACACCGCTACGCACATCGAAACTCTTTTGGGCAGCAGTGTTCCCGCGAAATACGTCACGCAGATGCAATGGCAGATGGCGTGCACGGGCCGCGCGTGGTGCGACTTCGTCAGCTATGACCCGCGCCTCCCTGAGTCAATGTCGCTGTTCGTGAAGCGCGTTGAACGTGACTCCGACATGATTGCGATGCTGGAGAAGGAAGTCGCCACCTTTCTGCGCGAAGTGGATCAGACTGTTGCGGAGCTTCTGGCGAAATACGAACCAGATGGACGCCCCGCGAACATCCGCGCGGCCGCTGAGCGATACGCTGAGGGATTGGGCACAATTGTGACAACGGGGGCGTGATGAGCCCGCAGCCATTCACCTGGGATGGCGAGTCAATGGTCGATGCTTGTAACCTTTCGCCAATCGATGATGAGGTTTGGGCCTCGATTCCATCCATTCCGCAATATGCGTCTTCATCACACGGAAGAATAAAGCGAATTGCACCTGTAATCGGAGGCGGTGGGTCAATCCGAAAAAGCGGGACAATCCTATCCCAGAGATCGCTTCCGACAGGTCACCGTCAGGTTACGGTATCCGTCTGCAATAAGGCAACTACCTACTTGGTTCACAGACTTGTCGCCTTTGCATTCATTGGGCCACAGCCTGATGGGCTTCCGTTTGTTTGCCATCGCGACGACACGCCTTGGCATAACTGGCCAGCAAATCTTTATTGGGGAAGCCGCAAGGACAATGCGCTCGACGCGATCGAGAATGGTAAGATCGCTAAAGGGGAGATTGTTTCGTCGGCAACGATTACCGCAGACGAGGTGCGTTGCATCCGATCCATGTTCATAGAGGGACATGACCAGCGCGACATAGCTGCTTTGTTCGGAATTTCTCAGTCGAACGTCAGCCTGATCGTCAGAAGGAAGACTTGGAGGCACATTCTATGAGCCGTGCGCTCCTTATCCTCCACACCGACGACCTTCGCGCAAAAGCGATCGACTGGATACGAAAAGCTCCGGTCGATACGCGGGTAACATTTCAAGGGCCGAAGCGGACGCTCGCGCAGAACGACCGCATGTGGGCAATGCTCACCGATGTTTCAGTTCAACTGGAATGGCACGGAGCAAAGCGGTCGCCGGAGGATTGGAAACTGCTTTTTCTGGATTCGCTTGAACGAGCGCTTGGTCACGAACCTGACATCGTTCCGAGCCTTTATGGAGATGGATACGTGCGCCTCGACGGCTCAAGCTCCAAACTCAGCGTCGAGGAAATGACGCAGTTAATCGAACTGATTTTTGCGTTTGGTTCGAACCATGGCGTGACGTTCCAGGAGCCCGATGACGGTGCGCACCCGACGCGAAAGAGGAATGGGAAAGACAATGGCTGACGATGTGAACGAGACGACGCAGAAGCACAGGGCCGCCATAGATCGCGCCGAGGAGCGCGTGCGCGAGATATTGTTCGATCTTGAGGAGCAGACTGGCGCGAGCATTGAAAGCGTCGAAATCGACACGCGAAACTTTGCACAGTTGCGCACAGATATATGGCTGACGATGGAGCGGCGCGCGTGAGCAACGATCTTTTCAAAAAATCGTCCGCTGAATTTTCGCCTTGCCGCACATGGCGCTATGTCTTACGCCGCAAGTGGGGCGATGGGCCGGCGATCGGCTTCATCCTTCTCAATCCGTCGACGGCAGATGAGGAAAACGACGACCCGACGATCCGACGCTGCATAGGCTATGCGAAGCGGTGGGGCGGTGGCTCGCTCGTGCTTGGCAATTTGTTTGCGCTGCGCTCGACCGATCCGAACGGACTTTACTCGGCCGCTGATCCGATTGGGCCAGAGAATGATGCCGCCCTATTGCGTATTGCACGCGAGGTCTCAGGTAGTCGATTGGTATGCGGGTGGGGAACGCACGGCTCGTACAAAGGGAGGGGCCGCGATGTGGTGCTCATGCTGCTGCGCGAGAACGCCAATCCGATGGCGCTTTCGATCACAAAAGACGGCTCCCCCGGCCATCCTCTTTATCTGCGCAGAGATTTGGAGCCATTCGCGCTATGACCGTCGTCATCACGAAACGCCTATATCCAGAGATTCACCGCGCCCTCTGCGCGCTCCTTGGAGAGTGTAAGCAGTTCAAGACGATTGACCACTTCGAGACATGGATACCGAAGGCGGAACGCGGATTGAAGGCGCTGCGCAGGCGCGATGCGGACGACTGGCGCACGTTCGTTTGTGGCGTAGACCTTGAACCCATACTGCGCATCCGTGACCATTATAACGACCTGCGCGGTGCACATCAATTCCTGGATTACATGGCCGGATGAAGCGTTGACTTGTGCGCACAAACGTCGCACTATGACGAACGAGGATACATGACCCGCGACACTCGCATTTACGTCCGCATCAGGCAGGAAGACAAAGACCTGATTGAGAAAGCGGCAAGATCGCTTGGGCTCACGTCGAGCGCTTTCGTTGTCTCGATGGCTTTGCAGGCCGCGAGGAAGGTCAAGGAAGGAAAGCGGAGATGAACGTAAGCCGACGAAAGAGAGTAGCCGAAGCCGATAATCCGCATCGGGCCTTGGTAAAGGGGATTGCGATGGACATAGGAAAAGAGGTCGTCACCTATGTCGAGCGAATGTACCCGCAGGCGGTCAGCGCCACGTCATCGACTTTTCGCCTTTCGCTGCGCAACTGCATCTACAACGAAATCATGGCGGCTCTGGAAATTACAGATGAGTCCGAAATTCTTGCTCGTCTTGAACGACGGAAGAAGGACAGGCGCGACCTCAAGAGGCAGTGGGGAATCATCCGAGACACGGACTGGGAAGCCGCGCGCGCCAAGCGACCCGCCTAACCCTTACGGGCAAGGAGAAGAAGATGAAAGAGTGTGGATGCTATCGTTGTGTGCTTGAGCGCAACCCGCTTATCGTCCAGATGCACGTTTGCCCGGACTGCGGCAACAAGCGATGCCCTCGCGCTACTGACCACCGAGAAAACTGCACACGCAGCAACGAGCCCGGACAGCCGGGGAGCCGATATTCGTCGGACTATTTTCTGACGCGGTCGTCCACCCACATCTCCACTACAGGAGCCACCAATGACTAAGGCGCGAGATGCGCGGCTAGAAACCGTGGCGCAGCTTCTTACGCTGCTGGCGCGAGAGAACGTGCCGCCGCATATTCAGGAAGTGCTTTGCTATGGTGATGCTCACCTTGGCGTGAAGCCCGGCGCTCTTGAACGCGCACTCGCTGCCCTCGGCTCTTGTGAGGGGTGGATTCCGACGACCGACCGCCTTCCTGAGAAGCCTGGAAAGACAAAATACGAATACGTAGAATGCCTGATATTTTACAAGGGCGAAATCCTCATGCGCCCATGGAACTGCGAGCATCAGGTTTGGGACGACGAGGAGCACGACGATTTCTTTTGCGAACCGACTGCGCCGACGCATTGGCGTCCGCTCCCCTCCCCGCCCGAAAGGTAGAGACATGAGCACGGCGAAGCTCGCAGGCGAGACGCAAGACGTTGGCACGACGCCGCGCAAGCCTTTGACGCCGCGCGAGCGCCTTGCAATGTTCGAGGCGTTCGGAGGCCGTTGCCAGTTGTGCCAGCAGATGATCGTCGGAGCGAAGTGGCGCGATGAGCACATGCGCGCCCTCGGTCTAGGCGGAACGAACAAATGGGACAATCGCGCCCCTGTCCACATCGAATGCGCAGAGGCGAAGAACAAGGACGATCTCCCACGCATCGCAAAAGCGAAGCGCCAGAAGCAGGCGCACCTGGGTATCAAAGGACCGCGCAAACAGATCAAATCCGCCCCGTTTCCGACGACGGAGAAGCCTGAACGCAGCGACCGCAAGGCGTCGATCGACAAAAGTGCTCTACTTCCCCTTGGCTCGTCCAATATAGCACGAAGGTTCGAATCGAAATGAGCGAAGAAACACTCTTGAGCGCCGCACGCCGCGTCGTCAGATTCTTCAACATCGACATGAACAAGGGCGGCCTGATTACGGTCGAGACGCAACAGGCAGTCGAGACGCTTGACGGCGAGGTCCGCAAGGAAACCGCGCGCAAGAACCAAAAAGACACGGGGAACGACGATGGACGTTAGGAAGCTGATCGAGGAAGGGGCGCGTGTCTTAGCTGACATTATTGCTGAGCGCCATGACCAAGTCGCTAGCGGCATAAACTGGATGAACGACGCTCGGCGCAACGAAGCTAGAGCCGTCATCGCCATAACCTTAAAGGCTGCGGCGGATGAAGCGGAGAATTGCCATCCTGAAGCACCTACACGGCAACAACATGAGACGAGCGAACATATAGCTCTCCACCTACGAGCCCTCGCCGAACAATTGGAGAAGTCCAATGGATGAGATCACAAGAGAGCAGATAGAGGAACTTCGAGGGCTGCTGACGAAGGCGACGAAAGGGCCGTGGTCAACCCACCTTGTGGATGACACAACGATTATCTCTCCAGAGCGGGAAGTTGCTACCACATGCGATAGTTCGCAGACCGAGCGCGAAGATGGCTACAATATCGAGTACGAGCAAATGGAGATTGACGCCGCACTCATCGTCACTATGCGCAACGCACTGCCCGCGCTTCTCGACATAGCGGAGACGGCCATCCGCAACCTCGAACAATCGAAAGGGGGTGAGGAAAATGTTGCCGGAATACCCGGTAACGCTACCAGCCCTGGCGTAACAGCCGGGGCGAGCGAGACCGAGGAATTGTGCAAGCGGTTGGAGCGCATAATAGCAGGACGCCCGGAGACTCTTGATAACGATCTGCCCACGAACCCTGACGGGCATGAAGCCGCCACCCTCATCCGCAGGCTGGTTGCGGAGCGGGACGATGCCCATGCGGAAGCATACACAACCGACGAAGACGGGCAGTCTGTAACATGGCGAGAGCTTTGTGAGGCAGAGCGTTCCATTAGGCAATTTCAACAACGCCGCGCCACCGACGCAGAGGCCGAAGTCGAGCGGCTGAGGGCGGCGTTGAAGGACGCAACTGCGCACCTTGCGGCTGCAACATCATCTTACAGGCGGTTTTGCAGAAAGGGGGTCACAGGCGACGCGCTTTTTAGCACAAAGCTATCTGATTATCAGAAGGCGACAAACCGCGCCCGCACAGCCTTGGAGGGCAAGAGCGATGGATAAGACGTGCGAGACGTGCCGCTGGCAGGACGATCTTATTTGCAAGCGGTATCCGCCGCAAATGATTCTGTGGCCGGCCGACAACCAGCATCCGGTTCTTTATCAGCCGACTGAAACCCAACCAGCCGTCAGTCTCGGCATGTGGTGCGGCGAACATCAACCCAAGGACTCCTACAATGGCGAGTGACGACAATGTTTTGAACTTTCCGCAGGAAGAGCCGCCTCCGTTGTTTGTCGGCCCCTTTACCGAGCATCGCGTCATCTTGCAAGGACGCTTCGTGCCGAATCTCACCGGCTTCGAGCGTGAAGACGGCACTGTCGAACTTGTCGTAGATCATCGGTTTGCAGGGCAGTTCCCCAGTCGTGAAACTGCTTCGCAAGCCGCTTATCTCATCGCGCAGGCCATGGCGATTGCGTCAGGATACGCGCATTTCGAGGCTGACATCAAGGCCCAGCCTTTCGCGCCGATAGCGGTGCAGTTAGGAGGCCTCAATGGCAAGTGACCTTGCCGCGCTGATAACGCGCCTTGAGACGGCAAAGGAAGGAAGCAGGGAGCTAGATCGCGCTGTATGGGCGTGGGTAGCCGAGCATGTCTGGAAATGGCCAGAGGGACAGACCGGAGCTGACGCTGACGGAAAGAACAATTCCGTCGTCCTCATTCCTCCCGACTTACCAAAAGGCTTCACATACCCGCCAAAAGGCGCTGTCGATCGCTACTATCACGTCCCATCCGATCCGATCACTACCGACCTATCCGCCGCCGTGGCGCTGTGCGAGCGCGCGTTGCCGGGGTGGCATTGGTCGATCCGCAAGAAAAGCACCAACCCGGATTTCTTTGAAGGGTTGGTTACGCAGGCTGCATGGTCCTACGCGGCAGACCGCTTCAAGGTTTCACACGATTGCGCGACCCTCGCCCTATGCCTCGCCACTCTCCGCGCCAAGGCTGCCGCCCATGACTGACCGCCCCATTCCGTTCGTCGCTCCCTGAAACGCAAAAAGCCCCGCCGGCCGGAGCCAGCGGGGCAAGTTCACAGGGAGGGCGCGCATGACCCGGCGCGCGCGGGATCTTCGAGTGGCTACGGCAGTCTGGTCGCCTCCATCACTTCAGCCATATGATCAGCACATCGAGCGCCGCGCCAATAATCAGCGCGCGGACGATCGCCATCAGGGCTGTCTTGCAGCGAACGATGCCTTTTCCGTTCGCCTCGATGGCGGCGAATTTGAACGACTGCCCGACCAGCACGAGCATCACGACGAACGAGAATGTATCCGAAATCAGCAGCCAGCTCATGCCGAAGTCGCGCACGGCGATCCCGAATATGCGCTGAACGAGAAGACCGACATTCACAAAAAACAGGCCGATGGCGAAGAAGCCGAACGTGCTGTCCGTGCGGCTCGTGATGGCGCTCCACGCCGGCCGCCACGTAAGCCAGACCATCTGTATCGACATGGAGAACGAGCAGAACGCCAGCAGGCGCGCAAAGTCTGCGTCTGCCGGAAACCATGCGCCGGCGGCGAAAACAACGATCGAAAAAATCGTGACGATGAAAACGGTTCTATTCATTTTCTGCGCGCCGCCTCGGCCTTGAGTTCTTCGAAAACGCGGATCAGAGCGGCAAGGTGCGCTTGCTCGTTGCTGGCGGCTAGCGCGTTTGATGCGACAGCCGCGCGCAGTTCTTGTGCGACCGGCGCCGCCGGGGACGGACCTGTCTTGCGCCAGAAAAGCAATCCACGGAGCCGTTTCATGAGCGCCCCCGCAATCCCGATAACGTCATGTCTCGGATCGTATCTCGCAGCTCCTTGACCGCCTCCGACATGCTCGCAAGCCCCGCAGCCGTCGTCTGGCTTGTCGACGTTGAAGTCTGGATCACGGGCAGGATCGTCTTGAGGTCGTCGACCCGCGCCGCCCGCTCCGCTACGAGTTCCTTGCGCGTCGCCTCGTGGCGCTTCAACTCGAGGAGATAGAGCACCAAGAATGTCGCGCCGAGAAGGCCAGGCAATCCTGCTTTCTCGGCCACCTGCGCTCCGATCTTGATGAGCAACTCTTCCATCGAGCCACCACGCTGTCACGGCGTCGAATCCGGTTATTTCGTTGACGTCGACGCGGCTTCGGCCGCCATGACCTGCTGCCCCGCGGTCTGCAACGCTTGAGCGAGGTCCATGCACTGCTTCGACGATATCGCTTGGCCAGCCTTCCATCGCTTGAGCGTCTTGCTAGCGGCTGGATCGGACCCCGTAGGAAGGTTCATCTCGGTCACATCCACAGCAGCGCCGGTGACGATATTTGTCAGCGTGCATGCGCCAGCGGTAGACGCAGCCGCGACGACAAGTTGCTGGCCGGTTGTGAGCGTGCAGCCGCCTAGCAAGAGCGATGCAGATGCGGCGAGAATGACGAGTTTGCGCATGGTTTTGGTCCTTTCAGATCGTGACGTTGGAATTTCCGGCCGGCGCGTTGTAAGCGGGATGTCCGGGCTGGATCGGCTTTCCGGTCAGCAGACCGTTCAGCCAGAATTCGAACAGGGCGAGAGCGGGGCCGCCGGCTGGTCCAGCGAGGAACGACGACAGTTCGGCTGCGATCTTCGGCGCGATGATCTGCGCCGCCTCAAGCCCCAGCTTGACGTCGTGGTGGACGTCCTTGCCGTGCTCCTTGATGACTGTGACCAGCAGATCGCCAGATGCAAGCGCCTTATCGGCCTTTTCGGCCATGGCGGCGGCCTGCGACCACGTCTTGTCGGCGAGGATCGCCTTGAAGATGGATTCGGCGGCGTTGGCGATCGACATGGGCTTTCCTTCCACGGGAGCGGGGATAATTCCGGCGGCGACGCCGACGCGATACAGCAGCACGTCGCCCCGCCAGATGACCGAAGCGACACGCTTGAGGATCGCCCAGCGCTGCCGCCACGGGATGTGCGGGGCGTCGGTCATTTCGGCGTCGCAGCCGGCGTCATCTGCGCCTGTAACGCGCCGATCTTGCCGAGCACGAGTTGCGCAAGATCGTCAGGCGACAGGTTGAAATGCGCAATCGCGCCGGGCGCGGAGCGCTCGACCCATCGAACAGCGTCGCGCACAACGGCGTTGTTGATCGTGAACGATTTCTGCGACAGGTCGCCCTCGATCGACGCCAGCACATTGCCGGCGGCGGTCTGCGCGGCGGATGCGAGCGCAGCGCGATTCTTGTCGTCGACCGACAATCCGACCCACTTGTTGACGTAAGCCAGAAGAATGCCAACGAGCGCTGAGACGAGCGCGGCGGCGAGCGCGTTGATGAACGGCGCGAACAGCGCGACCCATGCGGCCAGCGAGACGGAATTGTCAGGCGAGCCATCGGCCGCAAAAGCGACATGGACGCCCAGGCCAACGCACGCCGCGACGAGCGCCGCAGCGAACGCATAGGTCAGCAGCGCCGAGAGATTGAGAAATCGACGGAGAAACATGGGTCGCCTTTCAGTTGCAATTGTTCGGTTGCGTCGCGCAGCCAAGCGCGGCCTTTCCGATGGTGAGAACGTCGCGCGCGGCGCCACAGCCGGCCATCGACAGAACGAGCGCGAGCGCGACGAAGCGGATCACGGCCGCACCCTCATGGGCGCAGGCTGAGGCGCATCCGGAGCGCTCGCGAAGATGTTCTTGCGCCATTCATCGCTGCCGATCGGAGGACCGCTGCAACCGGCGAGCGCGATAGCGAGGAATCCGACCGTCAGAATGACGCCGGCGAGCGATGCGAAAGCAATCTTGGATTTCATGGCCAGTCCTCCACCGAAGGCGCGCGAATGGAATTGATCGCGCGGGAGACGAAATTGTCTGGATGATCGAGATAGTGCGCCTCGACCGTCGAACCTTCGTCCAGCAGCGTCGTGGTGCGCGCGCCGAGACGGCCGTCCAGGAACCACGCGCGCTCTTTGGCGCGGCGCGTCGTCAGACCCGGAAGCACGCGACCTCCGGCTCGATTCCAGTCCATGAATTTGCGTGCGGCCGTCATCTTGTCACCAGCGCGATAGGCGCGCAGCAACGACGAGGAGCGCAGATTGCCGAGCCCAATGTTGAATGAGATCGACCCGAGCGCATCGAACTCGCGCTGCTCGACATTTTTGACGCCGAGCAACAGCTTTGAGAGGCCTGACTCGAACAGCACCAGATCGCGCGACAAGATTTGGTCGGCCTGCGCGTCCGAAATGACCATTCCGGGCCGCACGACCGGATCGCCCGCAGAAGACGTATGGCCATAGCCGATCGTCCATACACCAACAGAATCGCGATACGCGCGCAGCCGCAGCCCTTCGCTCGGCTCGATGATCTGCTTTCGACAGGCTTCTGAGACTCTCATGGCGCCTCACATGCTCGCGATACGGATAGGCCGGTAGTACGCCGCGCCAGCGATCGAACGGTGCGACCAGCCGACCCTGTTGCGGCCCTTGTTGCCGTTGATCGTCGTCACGCGGCCGCCATCGACGCTGGCGACGATCT
>ERZ724522.1542-NODE-1542-length-12203-cov-7.134672_pt1 | contig 12203 bp, 11 predicted proteins | sample MGYA00376055_ERZ724522 | MGnify/ENA primary metagenome ERZ724522 (study PRJEB28724, sample SAMN07190884) | wastewater metagenome | isolation source: effluent of sewage treatment plant in Hong Hong | place: Hong Kong | collected 2016-03-17 ... | reverse complement strand
ATTTCATATAATTTTTATTAACCACTTAATAATTTTATAAGGAATATATAGATATACTAGCCACATCAATCCTAACAAGATTATCATTGCTATAAAAGAATATTTAATTTCATCATTGTTGCTCATATAATTTGGTTTCAGCGACTGCTGTAGGTGTTACAGCTTTAGCTTTCATAATAACAAAAGTTAAGCCTGCTCCTACCACTGATAATAATATAAGACCAACACATCCATAGACTAATGCTCTTACTGGCTTAAATTCAGTTTGGGGAACATAATTTTCTTTGATATCATTTTTTATTCCATCTTGATTAGTCTTAATATTTTGCAATGTCTCTTTTATCACTGCGACGTCAATCTTCATCTCGCCCCAAAACTTAGAAGAACCCTCAGCCATTGATTGATGGCTTTTAAGTAGCAAATCAGAGAATCTTTCCTCAAAATATTCTAATTCTTTTGGTGTTAGCGGCATGGTTATTTTCGTCTGTTAGCTGTTGTAAAATTATTACCATTAAGATTTGCTAGATACTGCAGAAGTATGGTCTTATGATTATTCCTAATTGTGGTATCATTATTTATTGCTACTATTTGTGCCTGTATATCTGTAATTTGTCGGTTTGCTGTTATAAGTAATTTATCATTATTTGCAATTCCTTCCAATTCTGAATCTATCAATTTCTGTATATCTTCACTTGTAATTGTGATTACCGCAGGGCGTGGTGGCTGATATTGTAGTACACCGTCTACAACGGTTATATCACCTCCTAACTGTAGTAATAATTGTTCTTTGTCTTTTAAGTCCATATTTTTATTTATTATTTTTAATTAAAATCCAATACATTGATAATTATACGTTGTCGATGCTACCGTAATACCATTTGTAATTACAAAAGTTGTTGGTGTCGATGAAGCTTCTGTGCTTAAAAATGCTCCAGTTTCCTGATTTACAATGCATGACGGCGTTGTTACCCATGATTGAGCAAAAGTAATTGTCGCTGTAGTCACACTTGTTGGGATAGTAAATCGACCCGCATTATCATTTCCAGATATTAAACCAATGGAGATAGTTGGTAATGAACCCCCTGTTATTCTGTGTCCCTTTGAATCGATTTTAAATACTGAAATATTTGTCGATGAAGATACATTAAACATATTAGACGTACCTGCAGTGCCGTAGACGTCAAGTTTTGCTAATGGTGTTGTAGTTCCAAAACCAACATTTCCCTTTACAATCAAACCATCTGTTGGAGCTGTTATATTTTCGTATGTCGCACCAATAGATGCATTGCCATATATTGATAGTTTGTTTGAAACTGCTGATGGGTTTGTAGTAGAACCAACCTGTAGATTTCCTGTCGTACCCATAAAGGCAGCTTGTGTTCCATTATTCTCCCTGAAGACTATTCTATTTCCACTTGGTCTGTTAATGTATAGTGCCTTATCACCAGTACCAGATAGAAAGTTATATACTCCGCATGCTGTTGGAACGTCACCATTAAACGAGAATCCTGCATATCCGGCACCGCAAGTAAAGTTGTCAAAATATATTGTACCTCCAGCTACGGTACCTCCAGTTCTCACTGACAAAGTGCCTGCTGGACTTTCTGTACCAATACCCACTTTTTCATTACCAAGAACTGTAAAAATCTTTGTGCCATTACCTGATGTAGAAGAAGCTATTTGAAATAGTTTTGTTGTACCTACTGATGTTCCGGCATCGTGTATTGACAATGTGGCTACTGGAGTTGTCGTTCCAATACCCAACTTTCCAGATGAGTTAAAGACCATCTTACTATTATTGCCTACTTGCCAGTCTTGGATTAAACGCAAGCCAGTACCTGTTAGAGAAGATTCTTGAGGATTCAATTTAAGAACAGTATACCCATGACTACCAGAATCATTGCTAATTGTTGGTTGCATTAAAGCATTTGTATATGAACCAGATGATGCACCCGTAGACATCGTTCCATTTCCAAATCTAAATGCTGTCCATGTCGCAGTAACACTTGAATTTACATCGTAGTCTATTACTGGCCCTGCTGCAGTATCACCGTCAATTATTAATTGAGCTTTTGATGTGGCAATATTTAAGTCTCCACCAGATGATACTGTAAATTTTGCATTTTTTGCACTATTGTATCCTAGACGAAGTTGCTCTGTTGTAGATAGTACATGTAATTTAGCACCTGGTGTCGTTGTCCCGATGCCGACATCACCAGAATTATAATAAATACTAGAACCATTATTTATCCACTGTGATATACCCAGTGAAGATGTTGCAACCCATGTTGATACCGAACCATTAGTCTGAAGTAAATATCCATTAGAAGGTGATGAACCGACTTGATATGATTCAAATGCTGCTGCAAAAGTAACAGTTGGAATAAGTAATGATAAAAGTATTATTTTAAATTGGTGTTTCATATGATTCATAAGATATATATAATTCTGTTGTTGATAATGGTGGTACAACAAGTGTGAATGTGTTGCCCACTAACGTATAGTCTATACCGTAAACTAAAATCTGACCATTTCTAGTTACTATTGGTAATATCGGTGGGACTCTGCTTGTAAAAATTGTATTCACTCCATTTTTAGTTCCAGATAATGCCTCCCCATTGTACTGGTAACGAACTGGTGCCGCTGTGTCAACGTAAGTCTTAACTGCTTTTTGTGATGGTGCAATTGAATCAGATGGTGACGATAACCCGCCAAGATATACTTCAACTGCAAGTGGATATTCTGGTTTTATAAAGACAGAACCATTTATTTGTGAATCTAAAGCCCAGCCAACAAATGTATTAAAATCTGGTGAAGTGGCTGGAGTGTTTACTAAATCCCCAGCATCAGTTGTGCTAAGATATAACTTGTCGCCAGTAGTAAATGTAGACGTATCAAACCCACTCAATACTCCAAACGTTATTACAGTTCCTTGTTGTCCAACTGGAATTGCTGCAGTAGTAATACCTAATACTATAGACGTTGCTAAGGCATTTGCTTGTGAATATGCAACTGATGGTAGTGTGGTATTTGCTGTATTTACATAGACAGCGTGATATGCCGAGATAACACTGGCTGTATTGTTGATAACAGTTACGGTATTGCTTGATGTACTTGAAGGTTCTCTACGAAGAATAGTAGTTGTTCTATTTTCTACTTTATTTTTTGGTAAATTCTTTATATGACTAGCGTCAATCTTATATTCATCGTCGTCAGTCGGCAACTCATTTACCTTATCAACTATATCCTGACCATCAAGAATAAAAGGATTTTCTACATTATTGGTTACTTCTGTGACAATTGGTTGTTCTTTTATGACCTCTATCTTTTCTATTACTTTTTCAACAATTGGAACTTCTATTGAAGATGCAATTTTACGCTTATCATCCTCGGTTAGGACATAGTCATTACCCTTTATTTCAACCCATGTTTTTCCATTATATTGGTATAGATTACTCATTGTATTTTTTGTTTTAATAATATATAATGATAAACATGGACACATATATCAAAACGGCGATAGATAGATTTAATAAGTTTTTTATAAAAGTTGGTGATTGTCATATATGGCAAAATGCTCTTGATAAAGATGGTTATGGTTCGTTTTATTTCATGAAAAAACTTCGTAGGGCACACAGGGTGTCTTATTATTTTAGTCATGGAAATATTCCAAAAGGAATGGTTATCGACCATATCTGCAAAAAAAGAAACTGTGTTAATCCAAGCCATCTTAAAGCTGTTTCTATAAAAGAAAATAGTCTTAATAATTCTTTGTCCGTTGGAGCAATTAATAAAGCAAAGATAATATGTATTAATGGTCACCCATTTGATAGATTTTATGGTAAACAAAGATACTGCTCTATTTGCCAAGCAGAAAAGACTAAACGTCTTAGAAAGAAATGGGCTGAAAAAGCTAATTCTGTTTTGTGTTAGGGCTTGTACCATAAATCTCCTATTTGAGGGTTAACTGGCTCATAATTACTTACAGTTAATGGATTTCGACCAGGTTTACCTTCCATTCTCTGTGTCTCTGAAGCGATTGTGAGGGCTTCTGTGACCTTATTATCAAGCTCTCCAGCTACTTTATCTATCTTTTCATCAAGAGTATTTATTTCATCAAGAATACCAATTTCTCCTGTGTCGGCGACTTTAGCTAGTCTAAGCAGTTTTTTCTTTTGTTGTTCTTTAAGGTCTTTCATTATTTTTTATTTGCTTTATTCCTATCAAAAATACTATGGCACTTTACGCATAATCTTCTCCAGTCAGATAATATTCGTTTATAATTACCACTAATATTTGCCCAATGGTACTGAGTATGTTTTAGGTTTCTATTACCACAGAACTCACAAAAATGTGGCTTACCAAGTTCTTTCTGTACCCATTTATGTAATCCACTATAACTGACGTTATTTCCAGCCCATAAGTAATGCTTATTACCCAGATTCTTGCCTTTCATGACAATACTTAGTTTTTTTCTTGTTTCATTAGAAAGTTTCTTTCCAGTGTGTGCCAGACTTAACTTATGACTATGTTCTTTTGTTCTTTTGTATATTCCTGATGGCATGTTATTTCTTTTTGATTATACCATGTGCTTGATTGTATATATCTGTGAGTTGGGATTTGATAGGGGTAATTGCTTTAGGGTTAATTACAACTAACTCTTTTTCTCCACCACCTATATACACGGCATCTATATTTTGTTTTCTTAGATAACTAACATACTCATTCAAATCAACGGCGTCTTCTATACCAGCTATTTTAACAACCTTAGCTCCATCCTTTAATTTTGCTTCTATAATTTTTGCACCCTTTGATAGTGAAGAAAATCTTGAGGCATCTTTAGGTGTCTCTGTAAGTGAAATACTATCTTGAAGTTGTCCATATCCTCCACCTCTAAATGTATCTTCTGGTAAAGAACTACCATTTTTGAAACCTGTTTTCATTATACTATCTGCGTTTATACTATTTGTTCCATGATAAAAAGTAGTCTGATTTAGTTTAATGATTTTTATCTTACCAGCAAGTTGTTGTTGAATTGTTTTTGGTGTTTCAGATATTATATTAACTCTAGCTAAATCAGAATATGGAGTTCCTCTGAAATTTACCATCTTCCCATTTTTTATATCTTTTATATTATCTTCTGATAATATCCTACCTAGATATTCTAGGTCACTCTTATCTTGTATATTTACGGTTGTTTTATACTTCTTAGCTTCTTGTAGAAGTTTGGAATTAGTATTTGCTCCATATGGTTCTGCAAAATTAGTTTTACCACCCATATCTTTAAGGCCATCTGACTTTAACTTAGTATACATTTCTTCTGGTATTACATATTTACCTCTATTTTGAAGCCCAGTAGATTTGTTTGGCATCTTTGGTGTTTTACTAAAGTCCCAACCTATTTTACCTCCTTGTTTGTTTGGTAGACTTTTGAAAGTCTTAACTGCATTTTCAATTGGAGTATATTCTTTTGTTATCGCATTTTCTAATATAGAACCAATACCTGGATTTTTTTGTATGACCTCGGCAACAACTTCTGGAGATTCTTTAGCCAACCACGCAGCAATCCTACTCTTTACCGCCGTACTTTCAAGTGCCTTATCCAAAAGGCCAACACCGACACTCGCCAATATTATCGGTATTGCCGTCCCGCCAGAGGCTATACCAGCTATCACCCCAGCAACACCACCAGCCTTTATTGGCATGCTTATTAGATTTTTTCTCTGTGAAATTATATCTCTATACTTTGTTGCTATTTCAGCAGATGTCAAGTCAGCATATTTTTCATTAAGTTTTTCAAACTCCTTACCTAATGTTGGGTCTGCTTTCATCGCTGCGGTATTTAAAGATTCTTTAATATTTCCATAAGCACGTTTTAACGCCATATTGACAGCCTTATCATCAGATACATTTCCAGTCCATTTTGTAACATCACCAATTATTCTTTTTGCATTAAGTGCATTAGAAAATGACGTGTCTTTTGTATCTATTGCACCAAGTAAATCATCCTTTACATCTTGCAATCTCTGTATTAGACTTGCATTAGTTTTTGGCGTTTTATTAGCTTTAGTAATTGCTTCATCAATAGAATTTAATGAATTTGATATATCTACTGTTGATTTTCCTTCTAATTTATCTGCTGTCGAAGACAATTGTTCTCCTATTGTGGAACGACTAACCGATATATTTTTAGCAAGGTCATCAAGTGAATTACCAACAATTCCCTCCTCAGCAACGGCTCTTCCTGGATTCTTTCCATAAGAGAAGTCTTTTGCTAGTGGCTTAATTAGTGAATTTATTATTTTTGGGGCTTGTGCCTTTGATACGGTAGTTATGGCTTTTAATGTCCCGCCCAATACTGGTACTGTTGCACCAATTGCTGTTCCTAATCCAGGTGTTAAGGCCTCAGTTCCTGTCTCGCCAGCCTGCAGTTTGCCCGTAACATCATAACCATAACCAATTGCTCCACCAGCCAAAGAAGCACCCCCTGTTGTCTTTGCTATTTGTATTAGTTTTTCTGCTGTGCTTAAGTCTCTTGAAGCTTTTACAGTCTTCAATGTTTTTACAGCACCCGATGCTGGTTTAAGAGTTCCTGCAGTTAGGACATCTAGCCCAATACCGCCAACATCTGCAAGTGCTTGCAAATTAGTTTTTTGAGTAGCTGGGGCAATATCTTGTATATTTACCTGTTCTTTGCCTAAAGAAGATGCTAATGCACGTTCAAGTCTACTTGTATCTTCGCCTAGTCTCTTTTTTTCTTGTATTCTTTTTAAGACACCAAGTTGAGTATCAGATAAGTTTTGAGCAGACTCAACCGCTCCAGTAAATGCCTTAGTTCCTAATGCCATTGATTGACCAATAGTTTCTCCTGTCTGTCGCTCACTAGAGATTAAAGCATTGCCTATTTGTTTTAATATTCCAGGCGATTCAGTTTGGGATTGTTGAGTAACTGTAGTTTCCCAAGGAGCTTCACCTACCTTAAAAGATGTAGGATTATTATTTGATATTTCCCAAGGGGCTTGTCCAACTTTGTATGTAGGCATGTTATTGAGGTGTCCAAACACCATTTATTACCTTATAAATTACTCCCTTCCAATTCTTTGTATCTCCCTCTTTAACAGTAGATATTTGTGTGGGCTGTGCTGTTGTGCCAGTCATAGTTCCATTACCAAATATTTCATCATACACGTCAGAACCACCAAGAAGGAAACCGATAGTATTTCTTTCGTTATTTTGTAATAACGGAATCATTGTATCAATGATTGTCTGATTTAATTTGTTGGTGTTAGAGATAGATGGGAATATTGAACGATATTCTGCGTCCTCTTGTTCTCCCCAAGCAGCACCTGTAATAGCGTTTCGATATTTCTGCGTTGCCTGTATAATTCTTGTCTTAATTGCAGCAAGTTTTGGGTTAGTTGTTGTGCCTATCTTATTGGCTAGATTTTCTATTCCACCTTTTATTACATTAGTATCTCCAGTTTCAGCAACATAATCATTAAAGGCTTGTTTCATATCATTTAGTGCGTCAATTGTATTTCTCCTATCAACCTCACCTTCTCGTTCAGTAGTAGACATCTTGGACGCAACCCTTGAAAGAATAAGATTCTTGGCTTCTTGTGTTTGTCCATTCTTAACAAATTGTGCAATTCTAGCAGCGTCTCTTTTTTGCTGGCCCTCTGCTGAACCTGCATTTACATTAACCATAGCATTAACATAAGGCGATTGTACAATCTCAGTGTCATTTACCCAAGAACTACCAGCAAGAAGATTCTTTGTATGTGCATCTTTATAAGCTCTATCAGATTTATTTATATATGAGCCACCTATTCTTATGGCCTCTTCTACAGTTGTGGAAGCCCGCATTTTGACCACAAGACTAGGAGGTGCTCCATTTTCAAGTGCATTAATAGATAAATCAGAAATTGACTTAAGGTCAGCTTTTTTCTGTTCATATTCTCTATCTTTTTGTTTTGTAATAGATTCAAACTGCCTCTGTTCGTCTTTAGTTAGTTGGTCTTTTAATTCCTGATACTGTAGTTTTCTAACTTCTAGTTCATTTCCTTGCTTTTCAAGTTTAACAGCAATAGCCCTATCAGCTATCTCTTTAGCACTGTCATACTGTCCCTGTTTAGCCATCTGGATAACAGCTAAATCTGCTTGCTTAGACAAAGATTCTCTATTTAATCTATTTATTTCAGCGTTTAAAGCCCCGCCAAATAAACCTTGTGGATTATTTCTTTGTAGTTCCTCAATCTGTCTTCTATTGGCTACTTGTTCCTGTATAATTTTATTGTTTATATCCTTTAGCTCGCTATTGAGAGTGTCTACACCAGTGGTTGCATATTCATTAGCTCTTGTTTCAGCCTTACCAGTTCTTCCAAGTGCCGTATCTACAAGTGTAGTAAGTGATTTACTTGCTTCATCTCTTTTTGCCTGTAATTGCTCGTTTGTCATGTACTGATTAGCATTCTGATTAGCCATTTCAGTCATCGTTCCTTGTAGAGATGCTAATTGTGTTTCTGGCTTGGCATTAACAATATTTATTGGTGTGACCTGAGTGTTCAGTTGCTTGGCTCCAATTGTAGGATTAACTGGCTTAGTTGGGCCGTACATAGGTGGCTGTACTGGGCCTATAAAAGGTTGTGCAGATAGGTTAATTGTGCCTCCAGTTTGAATGACGTTAGGATTTGTTATATTTGGATTTAATTTTAGTAGTTCTGGTATACTTGTCTTATTACGACTAGCTATTGATGAAAGTGTATCTCCAGATTGTATTGTGTATGATTGCATGTTGTTATAATTATATCATATTATGCCGATGGTTTATCGGTTTTGTTTATTATTTGTAATTCCTCAATTGATACATCTTCACCTCGCAATTCAATCTTAAACTGAATCCATTTTGACTGTTTTCCAATTGGAATCTCGGCATATCCATCATTATTTTCAATTGAAGAAGATGTGAATGTATTAAGTTTACTCCAATTATTAACCACAAATTGGAACTTATTTCCAACGGTAAAATTTTCCATTGTTTCATCAATTGTTACGGTGTATACACCACCTGATGGAGCGGAAATATTTGTAATATGTGCTAAATAACCAGAACCCTCGCCAATACAAATCTCAACCTCATATCCAATTGGCACGTCGGCTATGTTCGTGTCTGTTGTTGTAAAAGTGGTGGATGTAGCCCAAATACCAGGAACAATATAACTTGTTATATATATGTCCGATAAAAAGACATTGGGCTCTGTCGTTCTGTACTTTACAATAATTTTATCCTGCTCATTAACTAATGGATTAAATTTTAAGTACATTTTTTGCCAAAAGTCTTTAATTGACGCTGATTGTAGTTTGGGGGTTATAAAATAACCTCGATTTTCCTGCTTAAATTCAATTGTATGTAACCCAGTATATTCAGAACCAGTGGAACTTTTAGTTATTCTTGAACCAATTAACATTTTTATGGCTTTGGAGTTCTCAAGTGTCTCAGATAATCCCTGACGATATGAACATAACGCCGATACTGATTGAGCAATACCACCAAAACCATCATTAGGACAAAATGATAGGGTTTGTGAGTTATTACCTGTAGAAGTGAGGTCAATTGCAGTTCCAGCTAGTGCATCTGCCTTGGTTAGTGCAAGTTTTAATGTCGTGCCACTTAACTTTATGACAAAATATCTAGTATTAAATTTTAACGGTGCTATTAATGTTCCGCTACCATCTGCAGCATCATCATAAAAAACTGGAGTACCTGTATCTGGGCAAATTGACGATGGAATCGTTATTATATTTGTTGTTGTGTCTACATTTGCCGTGGTTATCGCTCCCGTCTGAACTCTTATAGAGCCATCTACTGTATATTTCTGATGTAAACCATTTTCTTGATTATAACACCAAATACCCGATGGATATTCTGGTCTAAAAACCAAACTGGTATCATCTCCAAAAGGTCTTGATGGGACTGGTTGATTGATACCAATAAATATTTGGTCATTATCAACTAACATTCCATTATTAGTAATTACTCTCTGCCAAGGAGCTATGGTTGTCTCGTATGACATTTGGTCATATTCATTATAAAAGATTGGGAAATCACCGAGCTTTGATAGACTTCCGTCGTAAAATAGTACCCTACCCCGAGATGTTACAAGACAAACCCCTGTTAGATATCTTTTAACTGAAAAAATTATTTGTGCTCCAACTTTCTTTCCCACACTTGCTTCTGCGGTGGTTCCGTCCCATTCGAAAATCATTGCCTCCTTTGTAAGATTATCTAATGTACCTATATACATTCGATTATTGTTCCAATCCATCGAGGTTACCATGTAATTTGCTGGAAGTGTAAGTAACGTTCCCTTGGTAAAAGAACTATTTAACAATTGAACTTTGTTATCACTAGATACTGCAATGCTCGATAGATTCTCAAAAACACGTACCGTTTGATAAACACTTGCAGCTAAATCAGTAGCTGAAGTAGTCCATGTAGCACCATCATATTTTGAAATTGCTGTAGCCCCCTTAACTGCAATTAAATACTTTGTTCCAGCAGCATTAAATGTACATAGGTCAAAACTTTCAGAACTTGTAGCTGTTGGTGTGCTTGCTGTAACGTCTTTTGTTAAGGCCAAATTACCATCAGTATAATATAGGGTATCTGTTCCACCAATCCAATATTTACCAGATGAGGCTTGTACTATTGCAGTTATATTCTCATCACTGTTTGTCGTAAGGTCTGTATAAGTTTGGCTATCTGATAATAATCGTGTTCTCTTTTCTAAAGTTAAAAATCCTTTTCTATCAAAAGAAATATTTTTGGTTTGCTTCAAATTACCAAAGAAGTCTCCTTCATTTGTTTGTAACCATTTTTTACTATCTTGTGGTGGTATTATTATCATAAATAATTTATATAATGTATTCCAGTTCCCGCGTTTGTAATATTAACAGCTCCGCCTCCTAATGAAGTTGATAATTTAAATGTCGTACCAGTTGAACTTATAACATAATAAGTGGTTGTGCTATCTAATGGGCTTGGTAGTGTATCACTGGTAAATACATATACCCTATCATCATTTGCAAAAGAGTGTGCTGTTACTGTCAATACATCAGTACCTGCGTCCACTGTAAAGATAGCCGACAAGTCTTCTGGAAACGAACCAATAAATTGGTCTTGTTTTACAAAGAAGTATCTAAACGCCCTACCAGCGACACCACCAACCTGAATAAAAGAACTGACAATTCTCAAGAAGTATTTATTTAGTGCTTCTATACTAGCAAGGTCTAACGGATATGATATTTGCTGTTTCGTTTTATCATTTTTCCACTTAACTAAATCCTGAACTTGCTTTTCTAATTGTTGTAATCTTTGTTCATTATTCATATATTATGATTTTGAAATATTACTCCAAGATGACGAGTTCTTAGACTGATTACTAAAATTACTATACACCAAATCAAATGGTGGCTGTTTTCCACTCGTTGAATTGTATAAATAAGTTACATCGTCTTGTGAAAGTGTTGTATTCCATGTTCCTACTTCATCTATTGAACCTGGAGAGAACGATGTTGGGAAAAAGCCAATTGCAGTAATAGATGGCACAATATTACCAAGCGTAGTATTAGTTCCTGTTTTAGTTAGAGTACCATCAACATATATCTTTGTCCCACTTGAACTATCAAAAGTCACAACAGCATGATGCCATTGACTATTGACGTAGTTTCCACCATCCAATAACGTCTCAATTGCAGTACCCGATGAATCGTATCTTACAAGTGTTACTTGACCAAGACCAATACGAAAGTTTACAGACAAAACATTTGATGAACTATATTGTGATAATATTGACCTAGCTGCGGATGGAGTTGCCCCTCTATTAAACCATGCAGATATTGAGAAGTTACTGGGAGAAAATAGGTTAAGATTTGTAGTAGATACAAGTGACGCAGATGAACCATTAAATACTGCACCGTTATTTATCTTTCCCGTTGAATAAGTTACATTGGAGTTAGTTAAGGTATATCCATTTACATAATCTACGGCATCTCCTGTAGTTTCATCTAGTTTCCAATATGCAGTCATAGTGGGGAAGTTTTTTGCTAAATTACCAAATGATGAAGTATTTTTAGAATAATTAGAAAATGACGAAGTGTTCTTACTTATATTAGTGAAGGTAGATGTATTTTTGCTTTGATTA
>ERZ724522.1540-NODE-1540-length-12207-cov-6.501317_pt1 | contig 12207 bp, 16 predicted proteins | sample MGYA00376055_ERZ724522 | MGnify/ENA primary metagenome ERZ724522 (study PRJEB28724, sample SAMN07190884) | wastewater metagenome | isolation source: effluent of sewage treatment plant in Hong Hong | place: Hong Kong | collected 2016-03-17 ... | reverse complement strand
GTGGCATGCCTCGCGGTCTTGGAGGGAGTACGTCGCCGATCTTGGGTAGTTGATGGGTAGTAGGTGACGTATGAAAAGCGAAACCCACCTACGCGTGTGTCTCTCAACCCGGCCGAGATACCGTGTGTTGAATGTGTGGGTGGGTTGGGCGTGATGTAGTTCTTGTATCACTTGAATAGGAGGTGTCATGAACGTTGAACAGCTGTTAACCAGCGACGATCTCGGCGACGAGATCAAGAAGGTCCTGCGTGAGCAGGATCTCACCTTCAACCCGGGGCGTGGCAAGACCGCGCTCGAAGCACACATCCAGCAGCAGGAAGAGTTGCTGGAGCAGTTTTACGGGGACCTCACCGATGAAGACGAGGACCCGTTTGAAGCGCTCGTCCGCAAGGAAGAGCACGACGTGGCCGTGTATGGCCGCAATCTCAACCAGATGTAAGGAGAAACACCATGGCAAAGAGCAAATTGCAGCAGCAACTCGAAGCCCTCCGCCAGGAGGTGATCGAGAAGCAGGAGGAGCGCGAGGAGATCGCGTTCCAGAACGAACGGGCCCTCAAGGCCCAGGCCCCGGGGGTTGATACCCCGGATACTGAGATGAGGCCGCACAACCTCGACCTCTTCAAGGATGTCATGGACGGTGTCTACGGCATCAACCTCAAGGGCAGGCTGTGTTACAACCTGAACTTCATCGCACAGCGGACGCTGCGTGATACTTTGCGGCAGTACATGAGCAAGGACGCCACGGACGACGCCTTGAGCGACATCTTGAGTGACGACGACCTCGCCGGCTTGTTCGGCTTCGAGACGCCCGTCACCTATCCGTTGGATCAGGCAATCCACTGGGTGATGGTCACGTACATCGCGGCACATGACGTCGCGATGTACACTGAGGCGGATCGGTACGGTCGCAAGACGCGGCCGTATGCCTGGATCGAGTCGATGGCGCGCACGCCCATCGGGATGGTTGCCCACGACGCTCTCTACGGCGTGCGCAACGCGGTCGATCAGCAGGCCGTGCAGATGGCCAAGCTCGGTGTTACGAACGCAGACGCCATGGCGCTGTTCGAGTCGCGTCAGAAGGCGCACGCGAAGGAGCAGACGGCTGCGAAGGTCGTGATTCTGAAGCAGTATCAGAACGTGAGCGATCACTCGTATCGGTACGAGTACGGTACCGACGAGGTTTTCCAGGCTCTCGAGGAGATGATCTCGGTCCTCGGGCTCGACATCCCGGCCATGATCGAGGACATCGCCGACCGGTACGTCACCAGCGCCAAGGAACGCCTCGGCGAGGGCAAGTACGTCGGTGAGGTTGATGAGCGCATCGTCGACTTCGTGCCCGCGATCACGGGTGGTGTCGGGACCAGCGCAGCTCGCCGGACGGACCGTGTGGCTGCCGAGACCGGAGCCTACATCGAGCACATGACCAAGATCAACCTCAACAGCACCCCGACGAACCCGGGCGTCAACGAAGCCGGGGTCGAGAAGGCTCTGCGCCACCGCCTCAGCAGGGAAGAGGCGGACAAGCTGTACCAGCAGCAGTAACAAGCAGCACGGGCTAGGTCAGTCGGCCTAGCCCGCACACCACCACCACCACTCACTTCAAGGAGTACATCATGACTACACTTACCGTCGCCCAGATGAAAGCTCGTCTGGCTGAGATCAACCCGCATGCCCAGCAGCCCGGCCAGGACGACGCGTTCGTCGCTGGCTTGATCGCCAAGGGTGCTGCTGCCGCGGTCAATGCCGTGGCCAGCGCCAAGCAGAACACCATCGACTTCGTCGACGCGGTGGCCACGGGCTACCAGTACCAGCGTGCGCTCGACACCGGCGCGCTGGTCGAGCACACGCCTGCACCCAAGGTTGCACCCAAGACCGCGCCTAAGGGCAAGTGATGTTCGGTTTAGGGCATGTGGACCTGACGCCCCTGGTCTACGGCCTCGTCATCTTCTGTGGCATCTTCTCCATGTGGTGGAAGCTCACCCATGGGTGGTGGCTCACTTTCGCTGTCGAGGCCAGCGTCTTCGCCTTGGTCTTCAAGTTGCATGGCGGCACCATGGCTGGCGGCTTTGCTGCCACCGTGGCCGCTTTATTAGCGGGACTTATCATCCCGTGGACTCTCAGGAGAATGAAATGAAGATCAACCTCGCTGCTTCGGACCTCACCCTCTCCATCACCGACGGCAAGGACGAGCCACTGTTCAGCCTCGCGGCGGATCACTACACCGTGTCGATTGACCTCGATAAGCTGGTAACGGAGGCCGGCTCGCTGGCCGAACTCGTGCAGCGCGTCGAGAGCGAGCTCTACAAGGCGGCATCATGAACGGAAAATCTTACGCCTCGCTCGGCCCGCTGGTGAGATGGCTGAATTCAGTCATCTCACCAGTGAGTCGTGGCGATAGAAACGGTTACTTCGCCTTGTAAGCCGTGGGTTGCAGGTTCGAATCCTGCCGGTCGAAAGACCGTAGCTCAATTGGAAAGAGCAACGTACCGTACCGTGCCGTTTCGCCTCGTTCCCGGCTCACCCCTTTTTCAAGCAGTGGCGATTGATTACGAGTTCATCTTTGGGAGATAAATCCTCGTAGTCGTTTAGTTCCCTGCTGTAGTTTTGTCTGTGGCGTAGATTGGAAATACTTCTCCAAAAACCCGAAAGGTCAGGTTTGACTCCTGACGCTGACGCGCCAGCGTAGTGTAGCGAGAGCACAGCGGGCCCAAGCAGTCCAGTCAGTAGTTCCCAGCAGTTTCAAGCAGTGGCGATTGATTACGAGTTCATCTTTGGGAGATAAATCCTCGTGATCGTCTAGTTCCCTGCTGTAGTTCTTAAGTGGCGGTAGATCACGAGTTCATCTTTCCGCGATAAATCCTCGTGATCGTTTTGTTCCCTTATTTCGAAGGAGATTCACATGGCTTCAATCAATGCGCGCACCGTTACCCCTGCCCCGCGTACTCATGAAGGAGCCCCGGCTGTCCGCATCCCTGCGGTCGAGCAACTGCGGCGCGTCGTTATGGCGTGCATGCTGTGGGAGGACAGTTTCTACGTCGACGGCAGGACCCACGCTGAGCTCGTGAAGGAGCTGGTGCACAAGTGTTCCCTCGCCGACTGTGCCGCGATCGCCCTCGAAGCGCGCAATCAGATGAAGCTGCGGCATGTGCCGCTGCTCATCGTGCGCGAGATGGCTCGTCATCCTCAGCTCTCCAAGAGCCCGCGGGTCGTGAGCGACACGCTTGCCGAGGTGATTCAGCGTGCTGACGAACTCGCTGAGTTCGTCGCCATCTACTGGGCTGAGGGTAAGTGCCCACTCTCGAAACAGATCAAGCTCGGTCTTGCTAAGGCGTTTCAGAAGTTCTCTGAGTACGACCTCGCCAAGTACAACCGGGACAAAGACGTCAAGCTTCGCGACGTGCTCTTCCTCTGCCACAGCAAGCCAGCCGACGCGCGGGGCGATCGTTACACGCGCGATGAGCGTGCGTCGATCCGTCTGAATCCCGAGGCGGTGGATCTCAACCTGTCTGAGGGTGAGGAGCTGTACCGCAAGCTGGTCGACGACCAGCTGCGGACCCCCGACACGTGGGAAGTCGAGCTGTCGCAGTCCAAGGACAAGCTGAAGAGCTGGCGTCGCCTGCTCAGCGAGAACAAGCTGGGTGACCTTGCTTTTCTGCGCAACCTGCGGAACATGCTCGAGGTAGGGATCACTGTGGAGGACCTCGCCAAGAGCGGTGAGCATCGCCGCTGGGGGCGAGTGTTGCCGTTCCGCTTCCTTAGCGCTGCCCGCATGGTACCGCAGCTGGAGCCCCTGCTCGAACACTGGATGTTCCAGGCACTCGAGGGCACGCCCAAGTTGAAGGGACACACGGTTCTGCTGGTCGACACTTCCGGCAGCATGGACGGCGCGCTCTCTGCCAAGAGCGACCTCACTCGCCTCGATACTGCGAAGGCACTGGCGATGCTCCTGCGCGAGCTTTGTGAGAGCGTGGAGGTTTATGCCTTCGACACGACAGTGAGGCTCGTTCCTCCCCGTCGTGGGTTTGCGCTGGCCGATGCCATCGGGGGCGCAGGCGGTACCTGTCTCGGAGCAGCAGTAGCGTCGGTACGGGGTCGTGCCGACGTGGGTCGCTTGATCGTGCTCACCGACGAGCAGTCGTCGGATCCCGTCGGTACTGCTCCGGCCCCGCTGTCTTACATGATCAACGTGGCGGCGTACCGGCATGGAGTCGGTACCGGTGACAGTTGGCTGCGGATCAACGGCTTCAGCGAGGCGATCGTGAGCTACATCCAGGCCTGGGAAGCTCAGAAGTAGGGCTGGATAAAAAGCTAGTTTGCTGAGTCTGGCGAATCCTGTCAGACTCAGCACTTCCCCCTAAAAATTCGAAAACTTCGTCAGGAGTAGCCCATGGCCTTTGATCTGTATTTTTTGAGCGCGGCTCTCCCGCTCACAAAAACCATCGAACTTGTTAATGGGCAGATCACAAAAAAGGCATATCCGCTAGTTTTAAATTTTACCAGTGAAGTTGTCAGTATTAACACTATTGACGATTTTTTTCAGGCGTTGATGAAGCGCGCTACTTCTGCCCAGAAGCCCTGCCTCATCAAGGGCCTCCTCTCGAGGCCCTTAGTCAACGAAAGCCGGAAGGCTACTACGAGCACCAACTCCCCCACCCGTTGGGTCTGCCTCGATATCGACGACGCCCCTTTTTCTTCCCCTGAAGAGGTTATGAGGGCCCTGAATCTGACCGACGTCTCGTACGTCGTTCAGTACAGCTCCAGCTACAAGCTGGGCCGGTCTAAGAACCTCTCTTGCCACATCTTCTTCTTACTCTCGAAGGCCGTCCCAGCGACAGAGTTGAAGGCGTGGCTTATGCACCTCAATCTGTCGATCACAGTTTTCGAACGCGCGATCTGTCTGTCGAACTCAAACTGTGCCCTTCACTGGCCACTCGACATTACGACGTGCCAGAACGACAAGTTGATTTACACGGCGATGCCAGTTTTCAAGGGGATGGCTTCTCCCCTCAAAGAATCAGAGCGTATTGCACTGGTGAGGAAAGACAAGCCCCTACTAGATGTAAGCCGGATCGTGCTTCACCCCATCGAGGCACTGAAGAAACAAGCCCGAGACAAGCTGAATCAGCTCCGGGTAGCCGCCGGCCTCTCTCAGCTCCGCGGCAAGACGAAGATGGTGAACGAGTACGAAGTTCAGCATGGGGTGGGGGAAATTTCGAAGTTTGAGACCATCGACTGCGACGACTATGTCAGGCTCAACCTGAACGGCGGCGACAGTCAGGCCTACTGGCACTACAAGGGAGACACTCAGTATCTCCACAACTTCAAGGGGGAGCCCAGCTACCTCCTCAAAGAGATTCTCCCTTCGTACTACGCTGAGCTGGTCCGGAATGCCAAGACCGCTGATCAGTCTCCAACTCCCGACGGAAGTGTGATCCTCGCTTTCCGCGACAAGGTGACAGCCACCTATTACAAGGGAGCGTGGCATCCGAAGGAACACGCGCTCGAGCTCTACACCGTCAAGAGCGAGCTTCAGCTGGATCATTATCTGCAGAGCGTGGGCCGCTCGCTTGGTCCCTTCATCCCTGAGTGGCGCTTGATCTTCGACCCACAGAATCCTGTCGTGGTGGATGACGCTCAACGGATCATCAACACGTTCGTCCCCACCGAGTACATGCGGGCCGGGAAGAAGAATGCGAAGGGTGAGTACCCGATCATCCAGCGCGTCCTCGATAGTGCGGTAGGCGTCGGTGAGATCCAGGAGCATTTCCTCAACTGGCTCGCTGTCGTGTGGCAGCAGCGCCGTAAGCCCCTGACAGCCTGGGTGCTGCATGGGACCGAGGGTACTGGTAAGGGCGTGTTGTTTCACAACGTGATACGCCCCTTGTTCGGCCATAAGTATGCAGTGCAGAAGCGCGCGACGGAGCTAGGGAGTCAGTTCAATGGCTGGCTTGAGCAGAGCCTCATTGTCTTCATCGATGAGATCGACGCCGACATGTTCGTCAATACGAAGGCGGTGGAAGCAGATCTCAGGACGATGATCACAGAACCGACGCAACCGATTCGACGCATGCGCACCGACAGTTACGAAGTTCAGAATTTCACAGCGTTCATCTTCAGCTCCAATAAGCGCCGTCCAGTCGCCCTCCCGGAAGGGGACCGCCGATTCAATATTGGAGCCTTTCAATATCAGAAGCTCGCTTTGTCTTCGGCCGAAATCGAGAACATCGAAGACGAACTTCCTGCTTTCGCGAACTACTTGTCGACGCGTAAAGCGGACTTCCACCTTGCGAAATCCGTCTTGCAGACCGCTGAGCGTGCGGCGATTCAGAGGCTTTCGGTTACCTCCGCGAGCTTGCTTGCCACGGAGATCATGGGCGGCCGGTTGATGGCTCTCTGGGACGCCATGCCCGACGAGGCTCTCATGCACGAAACTGGCATGGTGAATTCCAACGCAATGGCGTATGCGAACTTGGTCCGACGCTGGAGCATGGAGCCTGTCAGCAAGATCACGCGCGACGAGCTCAGTGTAATTTTCCGCCACTGTATCGGTGATGATATCCCGGATCGTTCTTACAAGCAGGCTGCCTACTTGCGTCACCTCGGCATTGAGATGAAGCGCTTGCGTTTCGGCGCGCATTTTATTGCCGGGGTTGAGATTAAGTGGCAGGTTACCCCTGAGGACCGAGCAGCGATCGACGAGGCGCTGAATCGAATCAAGGTCGCCGTCAGCAAAATGAAGCGTGTCAAATGAATATCAAATCCACCAGTTACTCCCGGCTCCTCGATTACGAAAGCTGCCCGATGAAGGCGAAGCTGAAGGTCATCGACCGGATCCCTGACCCCAACCCTCATCCTGCAGGACTTCGCGGTACAGCGATTCACTCCGCGTGTGAGGAATTCGTTAACGGCGCGAGCAGCGCGCTGTGTACCGATGCGTCGCAACACTTTGAGGCCGAGTTCAAGTCTCTCCGCCAGCACTACAAGTCCGGGCGTGTCAGTCTGGAAGGCGAGTGGGCATTCGACACGGACTGGAACCCTGTCGATTGGAAGGCCGGGTGGCTACGGGTGAAGCTCGACGCGTACGTCGCACTCACTCCGCAACACGCGGTCGTGATCGACTATAAGACCGGCAAGCGTTTCGGAAACGAGCTCAAGCATGGCGAACAGCTTCAACTGTATGCTTTATCAGTGCTTCTTCGTTACCCGGACATCCAGGCGGTTACTGCGGAGCTGTGGTATCTCGATGTCAACGATCTCGTGTCTTTCTCGGTGACCCGAGATTACGGTCTCCGCTTGTTGAAGCCGTTCGATAAGCGGTTCCACAAGATGACCTCGGCGACGAGCTTCCCCGCGACGCCGAATATCGAGAGCTGTAAATATTGCCCCTTCCACCCCGTGCGCGGCACGGGACATTGCAGAGTTGGTGTTTAGGAGAACGAAATGAAAGTCCCCGCAACACGTGAGAAAGGTCCGGGCCGGTTTCATCGCGGCGGCAAAAGCCGCAAGTACGGCAAACCCGTCGGTTATATCAAGCATCCTGGCCCACTGGTTCCCGCCCCGGCGTCCTTGACGTTCGGGCATCGCAACGGAGGCTGATATGGCAATTCCTGAATCTACCATCGAAAACTTCAGGACTCTTCAAAGAGCCATGGAGAACGGGGATATCGGTCTGCTCGAAGTTACCGACAAGAAAACGGGCGAAGTGATGGACGCCATCGTGGCGATGCACACAGAAGACGACATGCTCTGCATGACCCCTTTCGCTGTTATGTTCCGCGAGAATCCTTTCGACCGCTTCCTCGCCCCCCGAGCCTGAATCCGAAACCACGCACTAGGAGACTGGTATGGTCGCGCGCATGGCTGCGCAGGTAATCCCCCTGTTCAAGCACCAGCAGGAGTCGCTCAAGGTGCTGAGTAAGGAAGAGCGGATCTGTGATTTTTCTGATCCAGGTACAGGCAAGACCAGAGTGCAGGTCGAGGATTTCACTGCACGCCGGAAGAAGAAAGGTGCTTGCGCCCTTGTGCTGGCTTCGAAGTCCCTGCTCGAGTCGGCCTGGAAAGCTGACTTTCATCGCTTCGCCCCGGGTATCAAGGTTAGTGTGGCTTACGCTGCAAACCGTGCAGCAGCATTCGCAGAAACGGCGGATGTCTATGTAACGAACCATGACGCCGTGAAGTGGCTGGCGTCGAAACCCGTTTCTTTCTTCAAGCGGTTCGACACACTGATAATCGACGAGAGCACCGCGTTTAAGCACCATACAAGCCAGCGGAGCAAGGCGGTCGCGAAGATTGCGCGGCACTTCAAGTGGCGGCGGATCCTTACGGGGACTCCCAACGGCAACACCATTACTGACGTGTGGCATCAGGTGTTTATCGTCGACGACGGGAAGCGCCTCGGAACAAGTTTTTTCAAATTCCGTTCTGCTGCGTGCATCCCGGAACAAGTAGGGCCGATGCCTAACATGATCGCGTGGCGCAATCGTCCCGGTATCGAGAATACCGTCGCCGCAATCCTATCGGACATCGTGATTCGTCACGAATTCGAGAAGTGCGTCGACATCCCTGCGAATCATCAGTACGCACGGCTCTTCACACTGTCGAAAAAGCACTATGCCGTATATCGCGAGATGGAAAATTTCCAGATCGTCAAGCTGAAGAACACGACGGTAACGGCGGTCAATGGTGCAGTAGCAGCGACGAAGCTTTTACAGATTGCTTCTGGCGCCGTGTACGACGACGACGAGAAGTATTCGCTGATTGATAGCGACAGGTATTCGCTTGTACTTGATCTCGTCGAGGAGCGTACGCACTCAATCGTCTTTTTCAACTGGGTGCACCAGCGCGACGAGCTCGTCAAGGAAGCGGAAAAGCGCGGACTGACGTTTGCTATTTACGACGGCACAGTCACCGACCGTGAGCGCACACGAATCGTCCGTGATTATCAAGCTGGCGCGTACCGCGTTCTTTTTGCCCACCCCCAGTCGGCCGGTCACGGGCTGACGCTCACGAAGGGCGTCGCCACGATCTGGGCGTCACCGACGTACAACCTCGAACACTTCCTCCAGGGCCTGAAGCGAATTCACCGCATCGGGCAAAAGGAGAAGACCGAAACCATCGTCGTGCTTGCCGAAGGCACGCTCGACGAAGCGGTGTGGAGTTCCTTGCAGGCCAAGAAGGTCAGCATGACGGAACTACTGCGAAGTTTGAAGTAACCCTTTCGCCGGCCGCAACTACTTTTATAGGAGTGTGCTGCGGGATACAGCCGAGCGGCCGGCACCCCCTTTTACCGGAGATGACAATGCCCAATTGGTGTGAGAACGACCTGTATTTCAGTGGCCCCGAAGACGAAGTTCTGAAGTTCAAGAAGCTCGTCGGTCTGGACAAGACTCCCCCGCGGTTCAACTTCGACGCGGTCATTCCATACCCTGACGACTTCCGACAGATGGACCTGGAGTCAATAGCTTTCAGCTGGTCTAGCAAGAAATCAGACGAAGAGAAAAAGGTTGTACGAGACGCATACGAACAGAAGTGGGGCACCACGAAGGACGGCTTCAATTCTGGTGGTTACGAGTGGTGTATTGTTAATTGGGGCACGAAGTGGAACGTTTGCGATGTTTCTTTGTACGTACATTCGCGTCGTGGGGAGTGCGTATCGTTCGACACGGCGTGGACGCCTCCGCAGCCGGTCATCGAGAAATTATTCGAGCTGTTTCCGACGGTGCGCTTTGAGCTGGAGTATTTTGAGGGCGGTGCCGCTTTCTGTGGAGGGCTTTCTTATGACCCCGAAAACGACGAAGTTTATTCGTGGACGGGTGAATACTCAGGCTCACGTGGGGGATAGTCGTGAAAATGTCGAAAGAAGAGTTGCTGGCGTATGTCGCCGGGCATCCGAACACTACTAGCGACGATTTAGTGAGCGCATTTGACATATCTTACACCGACGCCGCAGGGCGATTGTCGAGAGCTTACAAGCGCGGTGACATGCGTCGCGAAGTGGCGCGTTATTCGTCAACAGGGCATTCGATTTACGGATACACAGCCGTCGAGGAGAAGAAGTCCGAACCCAAGCTCAAGTCCAGGCAACCAGAGCAGAAGGCAGCTAAGATTGCGCCGTCAACGTTTGATCTGTCCGGCGGGATCGCCGCGCTGGCTGAAAACATCGCTAAACAGATCGCATCGCAGGTTGTCCACGCGCTTCAGGGGCAGCTTACTCGTGAATTGGCGGGGGCGGTGCCGCCGGTTGCTCCGCGTCGTGAAGTACCGGAGGTTTCGGCGCCTGTCGAGCCGCCGGCACCTCCGGTCGTCGAACCACCGGCACCCCCAGTCGTCGAACCGCCGAAACCTCCGGTCGTCGAGCCGGTGAAATCTCAGCGCAAACCCAAGGTGGCCGTCATCGGCGTGACCCCGCAGCAGGCAGGGATTCTTAGCTCGGAATTCGCCGACACATACGACTTGTCGTTCTGGCAAAACGACGGGATTCCGCGCCTTCGCTCGATCGGTATCTCATGCGAGTTGTGTCTCATAACCAAGTTCGTGAGCCATAAGGCGACTGAAGTGCTGACGGCTCAGGGCGCGCACTGGCGCAAAGTCACCGGCGGGATCGATTCTATCCGTGACGCGCTCACGGGCTACTATGTGGAGCGGACATGAAACGATTCGGCGAATTAGCCTGCCACGCGGGGCGTCACCCGACGTGGCCTTTTGTCTTCAACCCCTATGACCAGCGGCCGACCCATCTGCTAGGCAAGGGGCTTTTCAACGCGATACTGGACGCCTTTCCGCAGAGCTGCGATTTCGCGCTTGACCACCTGTTCACCGGCCTTATCGACGCTCCTGAGAAGCTCCCTATGGGCTCGACGGAGTGCGTCCGCACCATCGGCGGGTGGGAGCGTGAGGAGTACAACACGCAGCGCCGAGAATGTGAAGACTGGCGGGCAGCCGCCAAGGCCGCGCAGGGGACGGCAGCGATGCTGAAGAAAATCCTTGAAGAGCTCGAAGAATGAAGATCACCAAAGATCAACTGAAGGGCTGGGCGGTTTGCCGCGACGGCTACGAATGGTTTCTGAGCCGCTTCCCGGATGGCGAGGCCGAGTATCAGGACGTACTTAACGCCCTAGCCAAGGACGACCGCCCCGCCGACGCTCACTGGCTGATGGATCATGCCGGCCCCGACCGCGAGGCGGTGTTGGAGGTTAAGGTCATTACCGACTGCAAGCACTTCTTCGCTGCCGGCCGCCTCGTCATCAAGACCAGCGCAACCGTTGCCGGGTGGTTGCGCGCCGGCGGGAGCATCAAGGCCGGCGGGCGCATCAAGGCCGGCTGGGGCATCAAGGCTGGCGAGGGCATCAAGGCCAGCGGGAGCATCAAGGCCGGCTGGGGCATCGAGGCTGACGGGAGCATCAAGGCCGGCTGGGGCATCGAGGCCGACTGGGGCATCAAGGCCAGCGGGAGCATCGAGGCTGACGGGAGCATCAAGGCTGGCGAGGGCATCAAGGCCGGCGAGGACATCAAGGCCGGCGAGGGCCTCGGCATCTTCGCAGGCTTGCGCCTGCGACTCGCCGACTGGTCGATTTATGCGCGAGTGATCGCCAAGACAAAGCCCCACAACCTGGTCAGCGGGTCGTGGGTTGAGTCGGCGGCAGAAGCCCTCGCCAAAGCCAAAACAGAGACCGCTAATGCAACACACTTCCCTACCGGAGATAACCATGCTCTGCTCATTTGACAGTGACCTGCGCGCCGAGATGGCCCGCCAGGATCGTGCCGAGGCGCGCGAACAAGAGCGCGACAAGCTCGTCGAGATCGAGGCCACCCGCCTGCTTGAAGGCGATTTCGATCCTCTGGCGCCGGCCAATTTCTACGAGGCTGTGGCCGAGACGGCCGACACCACGAGCGTCGGCAGGATGCTCAACGCTCTGCGCGAAGGGCGCCACGAGCACGCCGGCCAAATCCTTGAGGCGCTGACCGTCGCCTACTGGCAGCGACAGGCCCAGCGGCGCGCCGAGAACATCGTTGCTCGACGCATGGCGGAGGTTGAAGAATGAAGTTCATTTTGATCGTCATCCTGGCGGGCCATGCCCAGTACGCCGTTGGCCCATTCGCCACGCACCTCGACTGTACGAAGCACCTGGCCCAGATCAAGGCTGCTGGCCTCTCTAAGCACGATCTGAAGTTGGCAGCCTGACCATGGACGTTTATCAGCTCGTTGAA
>ERZ724522.1532-NODE-1532-length-12231-cov-5.067756_pt1 | contig 12231 bp, 14 predicted proteins | sample MGYA00376055_ERZ724522 | MGnify/ENA primary metagenome ERZ724522 (study PRJEB28724, sample SAMN07190884) | wastewater metagenome | isolation source: effluent of sewage treatment plant in Hong Hong | place: Hong Kong | collected 2016-03-17 ... | reverse complement strand
AGCAATGTCTGCAATTCAGCGATTGCAGCCAGAAGCGCGATGAAGAACGCGCGCCATTCTTTCGTGAGTGTCTTTCCGTCCGCCTCAAGCATCGGGACATTTGGGGGTGGAAGCGGCGGGAGTTTGCGTGTCGCTGCCATCAGAACAGCGCCTGCACGGTGTCCTGCATCACGCCGCCTTGAATGCCGGCAAAGACAGGATCGCTCACCTTGATATTCCACTGACGCCCAAGCGCCCGTGTCCTGCCGCAGCGGTTCACATAGATGCGATTTCCGTACTCGCCCTGCTGGCCCAACTTACGTTCGACCGGAGCGCCATACGTCGCGCCGCTATCGTCGCTCCAAGAAATCCACACAGATGGGTCAATGACCTGATCTGTTGCGCCATCTGCCTGCCCTGTTCCCGCAGCAAGCGAAAAATCGGCGCGCGCGACGGTCGTTCTCTGCGGGAAATCATCAACCGGAAGGCTGGTTACGTCCCACACCAGCGGATTGTCATCCTCGCTGTATGTGTTGTTGTCGAGACGGTAGAGTTTTCCGTTGTCGGCATCGCCCAACAGCCAATCTCCAAAGACATAAGCCGATTGTTCAGCCCGCCATGTCTGCGAGCCATACGTCTGGCGCTCCTGCCATGAGGTCGTGAGCATATCGAAGACCCAAGCCCACTCAGGCGTCTTGATGACCACGAACGCATGGCCATTATTCATCGCCACGAAGCAACGGATTGTAGATTTGTCCGCGACGTTCTGAATGTCGCGCTCAACGTCATGTGTTGAAATCCGAACCGGAGAGACGCCGTTAAGCTGATAGACCATGTTGGTGGTCCCGACATAAATCAGCGTCTTGGTGAACCCGCTTTCAAATCCAGCAATGGCGTTCGTGCCGATGATGCCAGACGAAATCACCGCCGAGCGGGAGAACGGGAAACCAGTCGGGTTGGCATTGTTGACCCACTGTTCCATGCCGTCAGGTCCGCATAGATACAGAGACTCATTGAAGGCGACGGCCCTGTAGATTCCACCAGAGTTGGATTCCATCACTACGCTATCGAGCGGATTGATATCCGTCGTGTTCAGGCCAGACGCGATGCACTGGCCTGTGCGATAGGTGAAAAAGAAATACCCGTCGAGAAAACAGACGCTGTTCGGCCTGCCTACGTCGCTGTCTGGATATTCTGCCGGCTCGCCCGTCGTCGTCAGGACATACGGACCATTGGCCGGGCTAACGCATACGATATCAGGGTTCGTGGCGTTGTTCTTGGCCAGCGTGACCAGATCGGAGCCTGGAAGGAAACCACGCACATCGTTAACCGGAGAACCGGATGCTATCGATATGCTCTCGACGTATTCATTGTAAACGACCAGCGCGTTGCTGTCGTTTACTTCGATTATGCCACGGCAATGCGAATACGATCCGGAGCTATTGGAATAGCGGCGCAGCCCCGGGGCTCGCTTGACGATCATCTGTTCCGTGCCGAGCTTTTCCACAATCGCGTTGATGAGGCGCGCGCCCGAAAGCTGCGACCGTTCGCCCGGCGATGAATTGGCTGCGAACTTGATTGCCGCCTGCTGCATCAGAAATAAGTCGCTTCCTGCGGGAAGCCCTGCGGGTTTCCGTATGTCGTCGCGCGAAGCGGACGGATCAGTTTCAACTCCCGATCCGTCCCCGTGACACATGGAATGCCAAATGCAGGCCCTGCATCATTGGCAAGGAGAATGGACAACGGCCCGAAGCACTCGTCAGGAATATCTGTCGCCGCCTCGTCATTGGCGGTCAGCACGATGTTGGCCGCCTCCACCACGCGCAGTTCTTCAAGCAGCGGGGCAATCGTGTCCCGCATTGCCTGATAGTCTTCAGCGGATGGGGGCTGGCCGGCCGCCGCAACGCCTAGAAGCTGTAGCGAACGGTTGTAGAGGTCACGCGCCGACTTCGGCATTGTCAGCCTCTACAGGTACGGCTTCGGCCTGCGCCTGGTCAGCGACAGGTTCGGGAACCGGGGCGGCGACAACCTTGCGGGGCCGTCCCGGCTTGCGCTTTTCAATGACTTCGACTGCTTCTGAGACTTCCGCCACATCCTCAACGTCGAAGAAGCGATTTCCGCGCGCCTTCTCAATGAGAATGTCATTCGAGACTTGCAACGGTTCGCCATCGGCAAACGTGTAGCCAAGCCAGGATACATGGCTGTCATCGCCTTCCGGCGCGAGGTATGTGACGAAGGCGCTCATCAGTCGAGATATCCAACGATATAGATGGTCACGGTGCCGGCAGCGGCGGTGGCGGAAGCCGTGGTTGTGGTCCACAGAATTTCCGTCTCGGCCGTGTACTGGTAGCCGGCGAGACCGGCGACAATGGTCGCAGCGCCGCCAGCCTGACCAGCGGTCGAGACAGACACGATGCGCGCGGCGGTCGTGCCGTCGCCAACAGAGAACACGAGAGCGGGGGACCCGTTCGTGTCCATGTCCGTGACGTACACGGAAGCCGAAACAATCGTGAAGTTCGCAGGAACCTTGAACAGCGAAACCGTCTTGTTCAGGGCGAGATCGCCCGTCACGAGAGAGATAGCGCCGCCATAAGCCTGTATCTGACGCGCGAAGCCCTTTCCGGGGACAGGGGTCGCCGTCGTCCAAGCAGTACGATCAGCCATGAGAATGTTTCCTTGATTTCAGAGAAGAATAAGGGGCGACAGGACGCCGCCCCCATTGCTCATCAGGCGTCGGCGACTGCGGACATGAAGCCGGTCACGACACCCCAATCCTTGAGCGCCGATCCGCCAGCCGGAATCTTGGCAACCTTGCCAATGCCGTACTGGCCCTCGATGCCCATGCCGGTGAGGAACTGATAGTCAGTTTCATCGCGGCGCGTCGGAATCGGCATCTGGCCGGTCGCCTTCGCATAGGCGGACTGGCCGCACAGGAACACCGGAACAACGTCCGAGGACGAAGCGCCAATGCCGGTCAGCGTCAGACGCTCGTCAATCTCCGGGATTTCCGTAATCAGAACGTTGTCCCACCAAATGTCGCCGTTGCGGAACAGGGGATTGGCAAACCCCTTCTCGCTCTTGACGATCATTTCGCGCATCGCAGCCGAGATGGAGGCGTCGTTGCGGAGGTCGCGCATACACTTCGACCCGACGAACATGACATACATTTCCTGCATGTCGTCACCCACGGTAACGGGGGTGATCTTGTTCGAAGTCGTGGACATGGCAACGCGCTTCATCAACGATACGACGTTTGCCGACATGCGGTCGTTGGTCGTATCGACGTTGCCCGCTGCCGTTGCGAACGTGGTCGAGTAGTTTGACAACGCAGATCCGAACACCACGCGGTCGCTGTTGGCAGTAACCCATGCATTCTTGTTCGCCGCCGTCGCGTCTGACCACTTGATGCCATTGATGCGCGAGCCGGCCGTCCCACGAAATCCGGTCGGAACCGCATTCGTCGGGATGCTGAGCAGAGCGTCAATCGTCTCTTCTTTCAGACGCTTCTTGTACCACTGGTTGAGCAGCGGGACGCCAATCGTCTTGAAGTTGAGCGCATTGTCCTTGTTGGTCGCCTTGTCGAAGGCAATCGCATGGCGCAGCCAGTCGGCCCAGATACCGCAACCGTAGTTGTCGATGCCTTCTTCGTTGCCAACCAGCGTACCAGTACCTTTGCCGGCCGCGTTGAGGATATCGACCAGCGGGACGTTGATCTGCTTGCCATCGGCCGACAGGTCGGAGACGAGACGGATGATGCTGTTGATGCTCTTGCCCTGGTACTTTACCATGCGGTCTTCGCGGGCATAACCGCGAGCGAAAATGTCGCGGCCATATTTGATGAGTTCCGTATTGGAACCGGCAGTCGTGAAAGCCATCGTTGTGTTCCCTAGAGGCTTTCAGCAACTCAAGGCATATACTTGTCGTATAGCTCTTGGTCGCTGAGGTCCGGCAAAGCCCCATTGCCAATCGAGCCGGCCGCGCCGATGTTTGAAATCGACGGGACGCTCTTGGACTTCGGGGCGGCGTAGGTGACAACGGAAGGTGACGCGCCCGCTTGTGACTTCGCCGCTTCAAGAGCGCGGGCAAGGAACGCAGGGTCTTTCAACGCCTCGTCCAGAGCCTTTGCCTTGTATGCAGCGGGGTCGCTGCCAATCTCCGCAATCGTCTGGCGCTGCTTGTGCAAGTCCACCAGAGCCGAGTACGGGTTGGGTTCGGACATGATGCGCTGATAATCGAACCGCGCGGACGGATCGCCGGAATTGATCCGGTCGGATATGTCCTTGAAAGCCGCACTGACCTTATCGGACCCATGCTGCGTTTCGGCGAGCGCACGGGCGAATGTCTCGCGCTGTGCGACAAGCTGCTGCGCATACGGCTGCAAAGCCTGCTGGATGCGATAGTCAATGTTGTTTTCGGGCTGTTCCCAAAATTCCGGGCGCGGCTGCTGTTGCTGCTGCGCGCGCTGGAACTCTTGGACCTGCCGACGCAATGCCTCGTTTTCACGCGCCGCCTGCTGCCTGCGATCCCGTTCGTCCAGAAGTTCACGCAAGGGGACGCGATGTGCGTCTTCCTGCGCCTGCGGAGTTACAGCGGGAGGCTGTTCAGCAACCGGCTGGCCTTGGGCCTGCGCTTCTGGCGCGGCTTCGGCCTGCGGTGTTTCCTGAGGCTGTTCGACCGGCGTTTCTGCCGGCATCTCAGACGCGCCCATTTCGAGCGGCATGAGATGTTCATACGCTTCACCGTCAAGCGACGCATCTGCGCCGCCATTCTGTTCCGTCATCATGTGTCAGTGCTTTCTCTGTAACGTCGAGAGGACGAGAACGCCGGCTAACGCCCCGACGATGGCGATGCGATCTGTTGACGGACACACCGGAACCGGCCCCGTATCGTGGGGCGGACGAACTGTTTATTCAGAGAGAGGGTTGGCCTGCGCCGCTTCCTTGCGCGCGTCTATCCCGTCTTTGAACTGCGCACGGGCCATGCCCTGAGAATGCGCCTGATCCTGCGCCCGCAAGGCAACGTCAAGCATGTCCATGCCCTGCGAATGTCTGCGGTCGATATCGTTGCGGACATTGCCCGCCACGCTCTCGCGCTCGTCTCTGACCGCCTGATGCGCGCGCAAGGCCGCCTCGTTGCGGTCCTGCGTCATCTCGTGCATCGCTTGTAGCGGGGCAAGATGGGCGTCTTGCATGATCTTCTGTGTCTCGGCCTGTTTCTTCATCGCAGCCGCGCGCGTGTCGTCCACCTTCGCAGCCATGCCAGCCATTTGGATTTGCTGCTGCTGGACCATCTGCGGATTCGGCGGCTGATTGAGCATTCCGTTGATCTTGTCCTTGACCGTCTTCGGAAGCGGAGAAAGTTCAAGGAACACTTGCGGCGGAATCGGCACATTCTGCTGCGCCAGCGACGACAGAATGTCGAACGCATCGCCCATGACGTTGGTCGTATCCGGGCCTTCGTCCAGAATGATATCCACATCTAGCGCGGCGATGCTGTTGACAAGTTGCGGCATTCCATGCGGGCCGACTTGCATCGCGTTGACATGGATGAACTGCGCAACCTCTTGGTCGTCCGTGATTCGGATGAAGCGCGGGGCTTGCCATGTGCGTTGGACCGTACACCAGACGGCCCGGTAAACCTCAAACTTCCATGTGCGATAGTTCTTCAGGAACGGCCCCAACTCGGCGATGCCGTTCTGCTGCATCATCGCCAACGCCCTGCCCGAGCGCTGATTGACGTTCGTCCCGACAATCGCGGGCGAGGGGCCGTAATTCTCGATTTCCTCTTTGGCGTCCTGAAAGTATTGCGTCTGTTTCAGGAAATCTTGGTCCTGCGTCAGTACGCCCCAATCCTGATCCTTGATCCCATTGGGCTCAAGCCAGCCATCCGGGCGGGCGAGTTCCTTGCGGGCCTTCTCGGTATCGGAGAACACACCCTGCCGCGCCCAACCCTGCCGCGTGTTCATGATGTGCATGGCCTTGGAGCGATGCTGGTTGATCGCGTCCTGTGGGCCTTTCATGTTGCGGACGAAGCCGTAGCGGTCCCCAAACTCATCGACCGCACAGGCAAACTTGATATAGCGCGAACGGGTTTGCCACGCATTTCCGATCTTGGTCCAGAACGGACTATCCCCACGGGCAAGGACAGTCCAGTTCGCATAGATGCAGAACTTCCACTTGCCCTCGTGCTTGTACCAATGCTCGACAAGCCTGATTTTCTTGCGCTCGTTGACCCACAAGAACCCACGGTCGAAGTCATGCGCCGTCGTCTCGTAGCCGGATGAGTCCTGCGCCAGCCTGTCGCCAGCGCCGGGGAACATTTCTTCAATCTCGTCTTCGCTCACCCAACGCGAGACGCCATCGTAGCGCACATCGGAGAAGTCGGGGCGGATCGAACGCGGGTCATAGAAATATGTCACAGGATCGACGTAGCGCAGACCAACGTCAGGGTCTTGGAAGTCCCCATCATCAAGCGTCAGTTCGCAGACGCCGAAGGCTCCCTTGGCCGCGTCCAGCACGCCGTCAGCCTCGATATCCTTCCACAGGGAAGTGTCCAGTACATAGCGCATGACAGCCGTTGCGAGGTCTGCGCCTGCTGCGCTCTTGGCCGAGCGAGGAAAAGCCTTCGGATCATTGCGCAGCTTCTGGACCACGCCAACAACGCCATTGATCTTGCGAGCGAGGCGATTGAAGACGATTTCAGGCTGACCGCGCGCCTTGAGGATTTTGGACTGGCTCTCGGATATCTGCTGCCCATGATAGTAGCGCGTTGACTGGCGGATTTCGTCAATCTCGTTCGCCTTTACCGTAACGAAATCGGTGAACTGCTTGCGCAGATGTACGAGATCGAGCCCTTCGTGGGCCTCGCCTAGAGGGTCTGTATCGTTCCTGCCGGGATGTTCCACGGCTGATGCGGCTATCATTTCACCATCACCATGAGAATTTTAACTTGCCATTGTGTCTACAGTGGCCTGTCCCGTGTTATATCCACCAGCCATGTGTGAACCCTCTAAAGCGTCAGTCCGCTTGTTTCGTCTCTGCGGCCCGTCTCTGCGCGGACGTAGCCAGATTGTTGCAATGGTGTTTGTTTTGCCTTGCGCGCCGCGCCCGCTGTCTTGTCCAGTAGCTGGCCAACAAGGCCAAGAGCATCAACCTGATCATCGTGCAGGCCAGCCGGGAAGCGCAGAATCTCCGCCTCAAACTCTGTTCTCCAAGGCGCGTATGCCGGAATGCGGAGCCCTCGCATCGCCATGCGACCGCGTATCGACTGCGCTCGCACCGCCTTGTCGCCGCGCGTCGGGAACTGCGTCCTCACGCAATATGCGCCCGTCTCTCGCGCAACCTTTTCCAAAAAAGGCCCGACGCCTGATTTGATCTGGCCGGTTTCTTCCGCCCATTCCATCGGACGCCAGATCCGGACAAGATCGCACCACGCATCAACCCACACATCGGATGACGCCTGCTTGCGCCAGAGGTCCAGCAGATACGGGTTCTCATCAGCATCGATCCCGACCACGGCATGTACCGTGTAGTCTCCGCCGTCCGAAGTCACGGCGTAGTCAGAACCGCCGTACACGATCAGGTCCGACTTGTTCGGCATCGTCTCGACGGGGATAAGCCATTCCCGCTTGAAGTAGTCGCCTTCCTCTGGCGTGGGCTCTTGCTGGTAGAGCGCAGACCATGTGCGGGCGTCGCTCTCTAGCTTTCGATCCCTCAAGAATCGCCCGTAGTCGTATCCTGTCGGATCATCCCACAGGAAATCGCCAGGCTCTCGGCCTAGCGGATCGTCCTCAGTCGCTTGCGCCCTGATCTTGAGCCTGCGAAACGGGCGGCCAAGAGCCCGCAACTGGTTTACGACGCGGCCCGCGAGATCGTCCTCGTGAAACCTTTGGTGCATGATAACGCGCTTCGCACCCGGCTTAAGGCGGGAGGAAAAGTCGTTGACGTACCATTCCCATATCTTGTCGCGGATGCGCTTGCTTTCAGCGTCCTCACGCGAGCCAAATGGGTCATCAATAATCCCTAGATCAGCGCGAAAGCCCATGATACCGACGCCGACGCCAACCGCGTAATATTCGCACTTGTTGGTTGTGGACCAGCGATAGGCCGCGCCACTGTCCGACGCCACGCCAATCCCGAACAGGTTGGACGCGCCAGCTAATAGGTTGCGAGTCCGCCTGCCCCATCTCTCTGCCAGTTCGCTCGAATGCGAAGCCGTCAGAATGTTGGACCCCGGAAACCTTGCCGCATAGCCAGCCGGAAAGAGCCAGTTGACGTATGTGGACTTGGCCGAGCCCGGAGGCATCTCAACAACGAGGAAATCGTTTTCCCCGTTCATCAGCGCTTCTAGTTCATCAATGAGCAGTTGATGATGCGGCGCGGGCTCTAGGCTTTGTGACCGGGCAAGGTCAGTGAGGTTTCGCCTCGCCAGCCTTCTGCGCAGAAGTTCTGTCGCTGCCTGCGCGGGCGATAGCGAGGAGATCGGAGTCTGATAGTTCATCTATGTTGCGGTTGGTGTTCTCGCGGCGCTCGACGCGATGGCCGGTCAAGACGCCTAGCTCCTTCACAGCCGCAATGGCCGCCGCATTCTGACCCTGCTCCAAAGCAGCGTTGTACACAGTCGCGGCCATCTCCATCAGTCTGGCGAGGGTGATTTCAACGCGGACAGAGGCCCGGTCGATAATTTCGGCAACCCGACCTGAAATCCTTTGATTGCCTTTAAGGGTCGCGGCGTTCCCATCGTTCGGCTTATAGCCCGCCAGAACATATGCCTCAGTTGCCGTTTTCCCCTTAGCAAGCTCCTGAGCAAACCGCTCGTGCTTGGGGTTTCCAAGTGCGGGCATGTCAGAAGCTAATTCCGCCGCCCATGCCGCCATACATCATGAGCGGGCTGAACTGCTGGCCAAGCTGGCTTAGCGTCTGAGGCTGGCCTTGCGGAACTGGCTGATTAACGCCTGGATACATGATGTTCGGTCCAGTCGCTTGCGGTTGAGGAATGCCGTTCTGCACGGGCTGAACGTCCTGCTTGTAGACGAACGGATTAGTCTGCTGCGTCCCGCCTGCTGTCTGCGGGGATGGCTGCGTCACTGGCGGGTGGAAGATGTTCGGGACGCCCTGTGGCTGAGGCTGGTAGGAATTGTCAACCGGCTGGTATTGCTGCTGAGGCTGGACCTGCGGCGCATTCTGACCAAAAGGGACTTGGTAGTTCTGCGCCTGCCAAGGCGAGTTCATCTGGGTTCCGCCGAGCGAATAGCCGCCAGCAAGCGAGCCGCCTGAGAAAGGGCTCTGCTGTTGCTGCTGGCCATTGTTGGCCGCGATGGGGTTCCAGAGGAAAGGGCTGTCCATTTACCGAGCCTTCCATGCGGGAGAGTCGAGATAGCGATTGGCGGCGGGATAGTCGGCGGCGATCAGCGGCGCGTCAATCTCTGCCAATTCTTCCATGTAGCCTGAGCGGGCGTTGAGCTTGTGCCATTCACTCCGCTCGCTATGAGACAACCCCTCGCCCGGCGTAGATGCCTTGCGCTCTAGTTCTATCATGCGGGGAGTGGAGGGCATGGGGGTAATAACCCGTAATAAGGGGGTAAGAGGCCGTGTCCACCGGCGATGAACCCGGCAACCGCGCCCTCTTTTCCTTCCCGCTGGGTCGGGCTGCGCATCACCGCCCGCTAGACACTTTCTTATAGCGCAGGGCACAAGCCGCCCGTGCGCGGAAACTCGTCCGCGTCGTTCCCCCGGACCTCACTTGGTCTGCGGCTATAGCCACGGGGCCAAACGCAAATCAGTACGCTCACGCTAACCCAAAGGGTTAGGCCATGTCAAGCGGCTATAATCTCATCCTTGACATGCTTCAAACTGTCGAGTCCGCGCAGCCGACGCTTGCGCTTGTTCTGCCGGTCGCGCTCTTTCTGCTTGATCCGGTCGAGCATCGCTTTCAGTTCATTCCACTCGCCTGCAAGCTCACGCAGGCGCATGTCCCATATCCAATCGTCTGGCATGCGGTCAGGAGCCTTCTCAGCGCCCTCGCCGTAGCCAAGCAGCCCATCAACGCCGATAGCATATCGACAGGCTTCCCACGCCTTCGCAGACGCCTCGCAGCGGACGAACAGATATCCGGGCATGACGTTGACGAAGCGCGGGGGCTGGTCGAGCAGGAAGCGCTCATTGCGCTGCCTCGGCCTCTCGTAGCGTGGCGCATAGACGGATGCTGCGTCATGGTCGAAGCGGATGAACTCGGGATAGACAGTCCGATCCGGCAATGGCTGTTCAAGCGCCCGCCACAACGAACGAGCAGCCGCAATGCGGTTTACGTCTCTGACGCGGGCGACGATCCATTGCAATGCGTTGGCCTCCTACGCGCTAAAGGTATGCATCTTAGCCAGCGTCCATGCTGCTGCATGTCCAACGCCGTAACGTCTCCAAGCTATGTATGAGCGGAGAATGGTGTAGGAACGGCGGAGGGTCATGCGGAGCGCCTGTTGCCAGCGTTATTCACGGGGCGAATTTCAATGCGCTGAACATACTCGCCATCCCATTTGCATTTGCGGGCGTCCTCGCGGGAGAACGTGAAACTGCAAAGGGAATGGTCCTCGCCATCGTAAATGCCCCACGCGCGTTCTGGCTTCGCCTTGCGCTTTACTGGTTTGGCTTTGGATGATTTGGTCATCATGCAGTCCTCTTGAGTGTGGCGAGCGCGGATTCGGAGAGGCGCAGTTTGCTCATGCTGATTTCCTCGCGTCTGGATATTCAGTGGGGAGCCATGCGCGAATGGTTCGGAGGCCATTCGGATGGGAAGCGCCAGCCGCCGTTGTGGTTCGGGGCGCCCTTGCCTTTCGTGTCGCGGAGATAGGCATTCCAGGCGTCAAACTGCGCTGTGCCTACCTTCACGAAAATCATTGATGAGTTTGCCTCAGCCTGCTTTGCGAATCCGTCAAAGCGCCGCTTGGCCAAGAACCGTTCGGCATGGATCGGGCGGTATGTCGTGTCGGACTTGCAGTAGGCCAAGAACGCCGGAATGCTGGCCTCGGCCTTGTCTTGGTCTTCCGAGGAAAGCCGCTTCCACTGGCCGTAGGCTTCCGACTTCGACATGTTCGGGTCTGTCGGGTATGACTTCCACCACGCTTCAAATCTTTCCGAATATTCGATGCGGGTCCGTTGCCGCTTCTGCGGCTTCGGACAACCGTCCGGTAGGACGGAATTATTCTGCTCTGCATCTGCATCTGCATCTGGGCGTTCGCCTGCGTTCTCCTGCGTTCGGTTGCGTTCGCTTTCCTGCGTAACGCTTTCGACCTTCTTATTCTTCTCACGCCAAGCCTTTGCCCTATCAGCGGAATTGTCTTCCCGCTTAGGCTGGCGACCTTCCCAGCCAGTGAGCCTATCGCCCTGCAATGTCTTCCCCTGCATGGCCTCACGGATGGCAATGATGGCGGCTGCGTCGAGGTCTAAGCCCGCTGCAACGTCCTCGTCATTCCATCCCGAAAGGGTCCCGCGTTCGGTTGCGTTCGCTCCTGCGTTCGTCATCATGAACACAAAGACAGCGATCACTTCGGACAGAGGCCGACCGGAGCGACGCGCAATGACGCGCCACTTCGGGTCTGTCGGCATGTCGGACCAAAGTCGTACCCAATGGCTCACTTGCTCACCCATTCCTGAATGATGGAAGAAACAAGCGCGCTCACGTTGCGCGGGCGCGAATTGATTTCGGACCCACACGCGCGGATCACGCGAACGCCCCAACTCGCAAAGCAGGCGTCGCGCGGATTGTCCGTGGCCGCGCCGTGGTACGGGTTACCGTCGCATTCCAGAACGAAAATGCCGCTCTTGCCGTTGGCCTTGACCAGGATGGCGAAGTCTGCCCGGTAGCGGATAAATGCGAACTGCGGCGCAATCACTATATCACCGACCGGGGCACCAACGTCCTTCTGATGGTTGAAGCCCTTGGCGGGGAATGTGTGGATCAGAGGCCCGTAGTCCTCCACCAGCAGCCAAGGCAGGATAAGGCGCTCAATCGGGCTCTCGCACAAGTCAACAATGTGCTGCGCGGTCTTTTCCGCCTGCTCGATGGCTTTGTCGGTGTAGCTATCCGGTAGGCCAAGGAACTTTGCGCGGCTCTGGATATGATCGCGGGCGAGATCTAGTTGCGTCCGAATTCCGCTCGTAGTCGATCCATCCCGACGCACAAGGCAGTCCGACACAAGCCGAGCGGAGGGCAGCGATTTGTCCTTCTCACGAGCCGCGCCGCGCATCACGCCATCCC
>ERZ724522.1531-NODE-1531-length-12238-cov-4.712797_pt1 | contig 12238 bp, 16 predicted proteins | sample MGYA00376055_ERZ724522 | MGnify/ENA primary metagenome ERZ724522 (study PRJEB28724, sample SAMN07190884) | wastewater metagenome | isolation source: effluent of sewage treatment plant in Hong Hong | place: Hong Kong | collected 2016-03-17 ... | reverse complement strand
GGGGGCGGGGGCGGGCGTCGCCGTGGTGGCGACGTTCACGGGCGTTGCGGGGGGCTCGACGGCCGGGGAGGCGGTCACGGGTGTCGGGACCGAAGGCTGACCGTAGAGCAGGGCCTCCGCGGCCTTGTGCGCGGCGATCTCCTTCTGGTTGGCCTCGCAGAGGCTCTGGTACACGGGGCGGCGGGGGTCGGTCTTGGGGAGGAGCGAGTCGTTGAGGAAGGTCAGGTACGCCTTCACCGTGCGGCGGAAGAACGACGCCCCGAGGGTGTTCTTCAGGAGCACGAAGAAGTCGTCGGCGTCCGTGGCGAGGTGGTAGCAGTCGAGGACGGCCTTCTTCTCGGTGTCAGACCAGCGTGCGCGAGAGATGCTCATGGGTTCCTTGGTTGCCCCAATGCACAGGGTGTGGGTGGCGTTGCGGGGCACCCTTATTACGCCCAGCACCTCCCCCGACCCTGCGTATTTGCTAGTTCGCCACGAAGCGCGAGCCCGCCTGCTGCCCGCACGCGGCCTGCGCCGTCGCCGTGGTGCTCGGCGGGTAGAAGCGCACCACCACCTCGGATGTCGCCCCGCTGTTGACGATGCACGAGCCCACGCGCCCGGTGGTGGCGCACGCCGACGAGGAGAAGGTCGCCCCGCTGCCGACCGCGGCACACGCCCGTGGGCCGGTATCTGAGGCACACCACGCGCCACCAGTGTAGTCGGCGCATGTGCGCGGCGAAGAACTGGTGCAGCTCCCCCCACCCCCTGAACACATCTCTTCTGTAGCGGGAGAGATATGGCATTGATCCTCGCAGGAGATGCAGGTTCTTCCACAGGGACAGCCGATACGGCACGTCGGAGTGTCCGGTCCAGAGGGGCCGCATGAGGCCAGGGACACCAGGAAAATAATCAGGGTTCTGTTCATGCTGCCTGTTACGCCCTGACCCTTTGGGTCCATTCAATAGTTGCCCTATCCCGCATCGTATTATACGATGCGTAAGGTGCAAACACCAATCATGCTGGACCAGCCTCTCCATGACTGGCTCAAAGCCGAGTCTGAGAGGCGTGGTCACTCCATGTCACAAATCATCCGGGAGCTCATCCTCCGTGAGATGAGCGAGCCCAAGAAGTGATTCTACGGGCCTACAGGGTGGAGTTGGACCCAAACAACGTGCAGCGCACGGCGATGATCCGTCATGCCGGTGCCGTGCGGTTCATCTACAACTGGGGCCTCGCAGCCATCACTCAGAGCTACCAAGAGAGGAAGGCAGCAACACCCGAGGGCGAACGGGTCAAAGGAACCATCAACCCGATGGGGCTGATGGTTCAACTTCCTGCACTCAAGGGCACCCACCCATGGTTGGCAGAGGTGACCGCTCAGGCCCTTCAAGCCTCCCTACGGAACCTGGACAAAGCCTTTCAGAGCTTCTTCCGACGGGTGAAGGCCGGTCAGACACCGGGCTACCCCAAGTTCAAGAAGCGTGGTGCATCTCGCAACTCATTTCAGTTCCCCCAAATCACTGGTATCTCCACCACCCACATCCGGCTCCCTAAAATCGGGGCTGTGAGGCTCAAACAACAGGGCTACGTGCCCGTGGGGTTGCCCCTCAAGACCGTCACCGTGAGTGAGCAGGCCGGGCGTTGGTTCGCCACGGTGCTGGTTGAAGGACCCGACCCAGCCAAGGTCAACCCCACGGGTGAGACCCTCGGGGTTGACCTTGGGATCAAGACCCTCGCGGTTCTGTCTGACGGCACCGCCTACCCGAACCCGAAACACTTGGAGCATACCCAGGGGAGGCTCAAGCACCTACAACGCCAACTGGCGCGGCAACAGAAGGGGTCCCACCGCCAGACGAAGACCAAGGCCCGCATTGCCAAGGTACACGCTCGCATCGCAGCCCAACGGAGTGACAGCCTTCACAAGATGACCACGGAGATCGTGAAAACCAAACGACCTTCGGTGGTGGTTCTTGAAGACCTGAACGTCTCGGGCATGGTGCAGAATCACAAACTCGCTCGGGCGGTGTGCTCCGCGGCTTTCGGTGAGACACGTAGGCAACTCACCTACAAGTGCGAGTGGTACGGGGTGAGACTGGTTCTCGCGGACAGGTTCTACCCGTCCAGCAAAACCTGTAGTGAGTGTGGGTCTGTCAAAGGGGACCTGACCCTTGGTGACCGGGTGTATGTGTGCGACGCCTGCGGTCACACTCAGGATCGCGATTTGAACGCTGCCCTGAATCTACGGGCTTGGGGCATGAAATTTCTGACCGGGGGAGCCCCGGTGACTGCTCGTGGAGGGGATGTAAGACCAGGACCAAAACTGGCAGACCCCTGTGAAGCGAGAACCGACCTGGGGACAGCCCCGTAAGTATCGGAGCTCAGGAGGACACTATCTTCGCCTCCCCGCCGCGATGGTGCCTGTGTAGGGTGGGGCATGAATCAACGCACGTTCATCGGGATCGCCGGGATCATCGGTTCAGGAAAATCGACCTTGACCCAGAGCCTCTCCAAGGCTCTGGGTGCAACCCCGTTTCTCGAACCTGTGGAGGAGAACCCCTACCTGAACTTGTTCTACCAGGACAAGGGGAAGTATGGGTTCCCCATGCAGGTATTCCTCCTCAACAAGCGGTTTCAGCAGCATCAAGAGATCGTCTGGGGGCAGAAGGTTGCTGTCCAGGATAGGACTCTGTTTGAGGACACCATCTTCGCCCAGATGCTGGTGGAGTCGGGCCACATGTCCAAGCTCGATTACGCCACCTACCTGGACCTGTTCCTGAACATGACCCACTTCTTGGAGCGCCCCACGGTGATCCTCCACCTGGACGTGGACCCCGAGGTGGCCCTGAGCAACGTCCAGCGTCGCGCCCGCGGCTGCGAGACCGGGCTGTCCCTCGACTACCTCAAGGCCCTCCACGACGGTTACGAGCGGTGGATCGACACCATGAAGCACCGGCTCACCATCGTCCGGGTGCCCTGGAACACCTTCGGGACCACCGAAGAGGTGCTCACCTACCTCCAGCCGCACATGGGGCACCCCACCGACCGCTGGGGATCGAAGTTCTAGAATGCCCGCGCCCCAAGTTCCAACCTGAGCGTAATACATCGCATGGGATGCGACATTCACAGCGTATTTGAACTCCTCGGGGACGACGGGGTGTGGCGGGCCATCTACGTGGAGAACCTCACGGAAGATGACGCACAGCGCCTCCAGTGGCGGATCGACGACGCCAAGTTCGAGGGCAGGCCACCCCCCACGGGGATCACCCTGGAGTGGAACGACCGGAGCTACAACGTCTTCTCCATCCTCGCGAACGTGAGGAACGGCCGGGGCTTCGCGGGCGTCAAGACGGGGGAGGGGTTCGAGCCCATCGCCGCGGGGCGTGGGTTCCCGGCGGACGCGAGCCCCGAGGCCCTCGCGATGTCCGAGTCGTACGGCGTGGACGGCCACTCGCACACCTGGGTGTCCCTCGCGGAGATCCTGGACACGGAGTGGCAGAGCAAGACCACGGTCCTCCAAGGGATCGTCGAGGCCAACGAGTACGTCGCGTGGCGCAAGGCCAACGAGGGGCTGGAGAACCCCGTGGGTCCCGACTCCTACTGCGGCGGCGTCTGGGGTGCGAAGGTGCGGACCATTTCCGCCGAGGACGCGGCGAGGATGCTCGACTGGGATGGTGCGCTCGAACCCACCGTCACCAACGTCCAGATCCAGTGGAAGGTCAACTACGCGGAGTGCGCCAAGTACTTCATGGAGTTCATCTACTCCAGGGTGGTCATCCTGGGTCACGACCCCGCCCGCGTCCGCATGGTCATGTTCTTCGACAACTGACCCCGCCCACCTCGGTGCCCTAGCGTAAGGTAGGGCACCCATGGCACTCCCTACCCCCGAACACGTCCGCAAGATGATCGCCTGTGCCCCGCTTCTGCCGTCTCCCGGCGACGAAGTGGTGCGGGAGCTGGCCCAGGCCTACCTCGAACTGCACCAGCAACACGAGGACCTGGAGAGGGGACTCCAAGGAGAGCCCAAGACTCCCGCGTGAGGCTCAGGGCGTGAAGTCCATCCCGTTCCATTCGACGAACATGTGGCACGGGTGGCAGACGGCCACCACGTTGCCCATGGTGTTCGCGTCGTTCCGGTTGGGGAACGACCCCACTGGGATGATGTGGTGAACGTCCAGTTGCCGGGTGGTTGGAGGTGCCCCACACCGACGACACACCTTGTCACGCTCCCGCGCAGCCTTTCGTACGGGTCTCCAATCCGGTCCGTAGTACTTGGAGTGACCACCGCGCCACGCAGGGTTGTTCGGACCGCGACGGTAGCGGTTGCAGCACTTCAGGGAACAGAACACCCAACCACTCAACCGCACCCGTCCGTCCGTCGGGTCGTCAAACTCGACCTTGCACATGGTGCAGTTCACGGGATGGAACACCCTTTGACCCTTGGGGGTGCTGGACGATGCAATCATCGCGGCTTTCCCCTCCGCAGTGTAGACGTAGGGACGAGTGACAGTTCTCTTGGTGAACCCAAGAGTGCGACCTTTGTAATGGCAGTCCCTGGAACAGAAACTGGCCCCGTGTTTTGCTTTCGCAGCAATGGAGGGCACAAGCTCGAAATCCTTCTCACAGACGGGGCACCGGGTTGTCGTGGAATTGGACCACACCTGTGCTCGAAGGGTGTATGAGCAGTCCCTCGAACATGTCGTCTGTCTCCCAATGGCCAACCTCGCAGGATCGGCCATGTAGTCCTTCGAGCACACAGGGCACACGCGCGGTACGGTTTTCACACCTAATAGGTACCACACAATGACTTCTATGGGCAAGGGCTGGGACAAGGTATGAGCATCGAAAACGTCCTGTCGGGCGAATCAAGGCATCACGTCGTGCTCGGGGATGATGAAGATGTCCTCCCCACCATCCCCTCCAACTCCGTGGATGCCGTCGTCACCGACCCCCCTTGTGGGATCAACTTCATGAATGTGAAGTTCGATTCCGACCGTGGTGGCCGGGATGCCTGGATCGCCTGGATGGCGAACATCGCCCGTGAGTGTCTGAGGATCACCAAGCCCGGAGGCCACGCCCTCGTGTGGGGCTTGCCCCGTACCAGCCACTGGACGGGGACCGCGTGGGAGAACGCTGGATGGGAAGTCCGGGACAAGGTCACCCACCTCAACTGTCTGACCCCCGACACCGAGCTCCTCGTCAATGGTGAGTGGGTCCATCACACAAACTGTGTAGAAGGTGGTCTCGCACTCTGCTATGATGCGGAGCATGACACCTTCGCATGGGGACCCATCCAAGCCGTCTACGAGGCCCACTACAGCGATTCCCTCTACAGTCTTCGAGGAGATCGTACGGACCAACTCGTCACCCGCGGACATCGCTGCCCGGTTGAACGAGGCGGAACTACGGTACTCGTGCGAGCTGAAGAGCTTGCACAAGAACGCGAAGCGCGTGTACCCGTTCTGGAAGACGTGCAGGGGCTGCTCAACGCCCTTCCCCTGCCACAACAGAACTCAGGCCGTCCGCAACACGGTCTGCCCTCCCTGCGGGAGGGGGGGGCTCCGGGCTCCACGTCCGCAAACGCAGAAACCGCGTCCGATCTGCGAAACGTGCCGCGAGCCCTTCACCCCGAAGAGCAACGTCAAGCTGGCCATGGCCAAGCACTGCTCTCGCACATGCTTCGGGGCACAGCACTGGACGAAGACCCCCGCTGGACGGGCACGGATGGTGGGTGTCGCAGCCCTGGGAGCGGCGGGGTGGACGGATGCCTCGATGGCATCGTTCAAGGCCAAGATGACAGGCCCGAACAACCCCGCGTGGAAGGGCGGGGTGATGGTGTTCAAGACCCACGGGAACTACGCCGGGGTGCGGTACGTGCGGTGTCCACCGGAGTTCCTGCCCATGGCCCGGAAGGACGGGTACGTGATGGAGCACCGGCTGATCGTGGCGCGGGTGCTGGGACGATGCCTGTCACGGACGGAGACGGTGCATCACGTCAATCACATCCCGACGGACAACCGGCTGGGGAACCTCGCCCTGTTCAAGACCAACCGGGAGCACAAGCTGTACGAGCATCACGGTTCACCACCACCGATCTGGTGCGGATCGAGCCTGTCCCCTACGACGGCATCGTGTGGTGCGTGAAGGTGCCCACGGGGGCCTTCGTAGCCCGACGCAACGGCCAAGTGTTCGTGACGGGCAACAGCGAGGGGTTCCCGAAGTCCCACAGCATCTCCAAGGCACTGGCGAAGCTCGGACACCCGCCCAACGTCACCAGTGCGTACACCCACCTCGGGACGGGGCTCAAGCCCGCCAGTGAGGACTGGTGGCTTCTCCGCAAGCCCTGTGACCAGCCCACCATCGCAGAGAACGTGCTCATCCACGGCACGGGTGCCCTCGACATCGACGGGACCCGCGTCCCCACCAACCCCAACGACCCCATCCTGGAGTCGAAGATCGCGGCGGGACGGGGCTTCGGGGTCAACGCCAAGATCTATGGCAAGCCCGGACTCCTCGGTGCCCCCGCCTACGACGCCTCCAAGGGTCGGCACATGGCGAACTTGGTGGTGTCCCACCATCAGTGTGTGTGGTACGGTCTTCGTCATGATCTCAACGAAGGACTCATCCGGGCCGTACATGCCTACTACGGCATTGACCAAGCCTTGCTCCAGGGAAGGCTGCACGGGGGTCATCCGAGGGATGCCGTCGCAGATCAAAGTACGGAAGTTCTGCGGCCCGGCGTGCGTTGGGTTGTCCCGGAAAACCATTCGCACGGTCCCCTGGGTCACACTGGTATGCCCCAGCCTGGGATGCGGCAAGACTTTCGAGGTACAACAGGGTCAGAAGGGGCGTCGGAAGTACTGCTCTCGAAAATGCCAGAGCGCGAATGCCCATGCCCTGAACCGGACGGGCAAAGCACACTCCCCGGAAGCCCGGCAGAAGATGTCGGAGTCGGTCAAAGGGAAACAACTCCGGGAGAAATCATCGCAGTGGAAGGGCGGACGGTTTCTGGACTCCGCGGGGTACGCCCATGTGATGATCGAGACACTGCCCCCGGTGTCTCAGGACACGGCCCGGAGAATGACACCCACCAAGTACATCATGGAGCATCGCATCGTGATGGCGATGAGCCTGGGTCGTCCGCTGGAGAAGACCGAACTGGTTCATCACCTGAACGGAATCAAAGACGACAATCGACCGGAGAACCTCACCGTCGAGTCGCGGGTGGAGCACAGTCGGAAACATCGGGAGACCGAGGCGGAACTGCGTCGGGTTCAAGGGGAGAACCTCATCTTGAGGTCACTCTTGGGTCTATCCCCGACGGATGGCACTCCTACTTCGTCCCGGTGTCCTACGAAGGATGCAACCCCGTGGGGACCCGTACCGTGCCCGGTGTCACCCGCAACAGGTTCACCGACGGGATGAAGTTCTTCGGAGAGGGTGCCGGGCACCCGTACACGAGCGAGACGGGGGACCCCGAGACCCTCACGACGTGGGAGTGCCACCCCGACTGCCAAGCCGCCGCCCTGGACCGCCAGAGCGGGTACACGGCCTCGGTCAGTGGTGGCGTGGCGGGCTGGCAGGACCAGTACGTGGGGGGAGAACTTGCCCACCCGGTGGACCGCACGGGCTACGACGACGCGGGGGGAGCCTCGCGGTTCTTCAACACGTTCCGGTACGTCCCCGAGGACAACCCCGCCCACGAGAGCTTCATCTACACGCCCAAGCCCTCACAGAGCGAACGGCACGAAGGTGTGGGCACTGGTCCGACCCTCAGACTGCGGGGGGATCTGACGCCGGAACAGAAGGCGTACGTGATGGCAGAACTGAAGAAGCACGGAGTCGAGCTCTGACGGCATCCACACTGGCCTTGAGCTCAGACTCCCACACCCGGACCACCCTGTAGCCACACTTGGCCACGTAGGCATCCTGGGAGATGTCCAGGGCCATCCGACGGCGAACCCGTGCGTCCGGGTTGGGGAACCTCACCGGGTGACCGTGCCAGTAGTCCCCATCCCACTGGACCACCACACCAGCCTCGGGCACGAACGCATCCACGGTGAATTTCCCGCCGATGACGTGTTGGCGCACGTACTGGACCCCCATCTCATCCAGAAGGGCGTAACCTACCCGTTCGAGGCTGGACTCTCCCATGGATTGTTGCTTGACCCTCATCCTCATGAGTTGCTCTGCCCTGGCAGGGTCCGCATCCCGACACTTGAGGGAGCAGTAGGTGACGTTGTACGCCCCGGACTTGGTCCGCGACGGAGACCACTGGAACTCATTCGGGCACATTTTGCAGACGTGGGTGGTCTTGTTCCGACCGCGCCACTCATTGGCATGGGCACGGGAGCAGAAGAACTCGGATTTCTTCCCCAACCTGTTCGCGGAGATGTACACAGGGGTGCTGCACAGTTTGCACGCAACCATGGACCCGGTGTTGCGAACCGGCCTCGGCCCGGTTCGGTAGCATTCCAGTGAGCAGCGTGTCTGTTTGGGAGACAATTTCCCGGTCACAGTTTTCCCGCACGGACAGGTGATCGTTCGGATCTTGTACTCGCCTCGCATAGGCATCCAACTACCACGGGGATGCCCTCACCGTCAACACCATCGAGGTAATGATATGACCACACGAACCACGTTCTACCCCTCGGAGGTACCGGCACACCTTCGAGAGTTCTTCGAGCCGGGGGAAGGCTTTCGTGGGGTGGATGCTGTCAACATCCACCCCACTTGAGGACTGTCAAAAGTATCGCCCTCATGTCCCATCTCGTCACCCTCATCACCCCGCCCGGTGGTGTGGTGCTCGACCCGTTCACGGGTTCAGGGACGACGGGGGTGGCTGCGATGTACCACAGCCCCACCACCCGGTTCATCGGGGTGGAGCAGGACCCCACCTACCACGGCATCGCGTCGGCAAGGCTCACCTACCACCTCGTCAAGTCCATGGGGGGCGTACCCAACCCATTCGCGACCGACGCCCCGGTGGTGGAAGAGCCTCCCGTCACCCTCGCATCCATCGACGACCTGTTCAGCTTCTAGCCCGCCGGGCACCCCGCCCGGTGATGCCTCTATGGCGTAACCGGGTGTATGAGCACCCTGCGCGCACGCACCATCCGACTGGCCAACGAGAACCCGGACCTTCAGCCCCTGCTTCTCCCCATCCTCGCGGAGGATGCCCATGCCCGTGTCGCCGCAGACACCAAGGGCAAGAAGTCCGTGAGTGGCACGGCCATCCGGTCGGGCTACTACGAGTCGGGGGACCACATCGGTGCCCTGGAGTCCGCGGTGAAGGCCGACCCGGCAACCTCGGGTGATGCCAAGCTCATCAAGGCCGTGGAGGACCTCCAGAAGGCCCACAGCGCCGTGTTCGCCGCCCTCAAGCCCTACAACTGGGACTGAACCATGAAGACTCCAGACCCCCGAGACCAAGACCAGAGCGTGATGCCGGAACCGTCGTGGGCCTTCGTCATCTTCCTCACCATCGGATGGACCCTCTGTCGTCCCGTGGTGTGGGTGGCGGACCGTGTCGAGCGATGGCTTGTCCGTCGCGGATACCCGACGTGACTGGTGAGGTAGGATAGGCGATGAACCCCATCCAAGCCATTCGTCAGCGTCTCGAAGACGCAGGCCCTGGGAACCACGTCCGCCTCACCGACGCGGAGACCCGAGCCATACTGGCCATGGCGGACGAGGGTGCTCAACGGGGTCGTGCGGAGAGAGCACGGCGACGGCGTGAAACCAAGACCAAGTACCAGATCGAGGACGCACTCCGGGAACAGATGCAGCGGGTCTACGCGGCCATCTACTCCCAACGGAAGTCCCTCTCGATGTCCCTCAACCTGAAGAATTGGGCGCTGGGACGGACACAGGCTGCACAGGACGCCCTGGACACCCTCCGTGAGACCCTCCTGCGGGTCACATGGAAGTGACCGACCTCAGCGGGACGTGCCACACTACTGAACACCCCCAAGCTCAGTGAGGAGGCATCAATGGCAAAACCATCATGGATCGACCCCACCCGGGAGATTACAGACACACAGGACCGCACAACTCCGAGGGCGGTGTTCGTGCGAACACAAGCACAGGTGCTCCGGGACCTGGGGCTGGATGAGTCTCGGGTTGTGGAGGCGGTGTCCCACTCGGTGACGGAATGCAGTTGGGGTCGCAGGGCCATCGGGCACAACCTGGGCGGGGTGAAGCTCAAGGAGGCCGATGACAAGGCGTTCCGTGTCAAGCACGGGCACGGGCTCTCCTGGTGGCAGTGGCAGGGCCACATCGCCGCGGGAGACGCCCCGGTGGTGTACTACCGAGGGTTCGAGGATGACCATGAGTTCTGGCGGTTCTGGTTGAAGCGGTACGTCCCCAAGGATGGTGCCGTGGGTGCTCGCTACACGGAGACCGGGAAGGCATTCTGGGGACCGACACCCTCGGACTGGTTTGTAGAACTTCTCCGGGCCGGGTACCGCGGACCCGTTCGGGTGGCCGAGATCCAGGCTGCGACCAACCCCAACGAACACCCCTCCGTGAAGTCCCACGTCTCCGTGGTGACTCGCATCCGAAAGCTCCTCGCCACCCCCGAGTGAGTGTAACGTCTCGCATGTCGCCCCCCAAAGCCCCGTTCCCAATCAAGGATCGGACGGCAGTCGAGTGGGCTCTGGCCAAGTTGCGAGAGGGGACGCTGTCTGTTGACGGTGACGGGTGCATTTGGCGCCATTCGATTCTGACCCGCTGGGGGCACAGGCCCTGTGTCAAACGACGTGCTGAAAACCTGAGTGGCAAGGGCTACCTGCGGTTGACCCTCCAAATCCCAGGGGGAGGTCAGGTACAGACCATGGCTCACCGGGTGGTGTGGGAATCCATTCACGGACCCATCCCGGAGGGACTCCAGATCAACCACAAGGATCTGGACAAGCAGAACAACAGACCCTCTAACCTTGAGTTGGTGACGGGCACCGAAAACGTCCAACACGCGCAGGCCAACGGCTGCAATCTAGGGTGGTCCCAAGTAGACCGCCACACCGGATTGTGGCGGGGAAAACCTTTGGTGACTCCAGAGCGGGAAACAGAGGTTCGGGCCTCCCGAGCGTCGGGGATGTTGTACCGAGACATCGCGGACTTGTACGGTATCTCCATCTCCCACATCCACCGGATCTGTACGAAATGACAAACCTTCGAGCCCCCATGCCCTACGTCGGGGGCAAAAGCATGATCGCTGACACCGTGTGGAAGGCTCTCGGAGGCGTGACCACGTACGTGGAGCCCTTCGCAGGGTCGTGTGCCGTGCTCCTGGCACGCCCACAACCGTTCACGGGTCTGGAGATCATCAACGACGCCAACGGGTACGTGGCGAACTGTTGGCGAGCCATCCAACAGCACCCCGCACAGGTGGCAGACCACGCCAACTGGCCCCCCAACGAGTGTGTCCCCACGGGCACTCTGATCGACACCCCCCAAGGTCCCGTGCCAGTAGAACGGATCGTTCCGGGCACTATCGTGTGGGGAGAGAGGGACGGTCGGGTAGTTCCAACTGTGGTCCGAGCCACCCAGACCAGCGAAGCCCGTGATTTCACCAAAATCGGGGTGCTTCGGGTGACAGGGAACCATCCTGTCATGACACAAGAACACGGGTATATCCCCGCCGACGACCTGCGTCCGGGGATGAGCGTCTGGAAACTGACGTACCCAGCCTTGGAGTACGTCCTCAGTGTGCTACACTCCGACCATGGACAGGCCATGGATGATCTACGGGCTGGTGGACCCCAGGACGGGGAACACCCGGTACGTCGGGGTGACTTTCAGGGGGAACCGGCGACTCAACGAGCATATGTCGAGGGCGGTGACCGGGGGGCGTACGCACCGGGACTGTTGGATTCGGTCTCTCATCACGCTGGGGCTCCGACCCACCCTCTGTGTGCTGGAACATGGGGCAGGGAATGGGTGGCAGGAACGGGAGAAGTTCTGGATCGCAGAACACCGTCAGACGGGGGATCTGGTCAACCACACGGACGGTGGGGAGGGATTCCAGGGGTATGTCCCAACCCCGGAACTTCGTGCCAAATGGTCCACAATGCGGAAGGGGGTTCCGTATGCACCCGGACGTGTGCCGGGGATGAAAGGGAAACACCACACAGCGGAAGCCAAAAGGAAGATCCGAGAAGCCAGTACGGGACTGAAGAGGTCCGAGGAGACCCGGAAACGACTGTCCGATGCGGCGAAACAGCGGGGGATGGAAGCGGCCCTCGCCGCCCGTCGGAAACGT
>ERZ724522.1530-NODE-1530-length-12243-cov-4.809321_pt1 | contig 12243 bp, 26 predicted proteins | sample MGYA00376055_ERZ724522 | MGnify/ENA primary metagenome ERZ724522 (study PRJEB28724, sample SAMN07190884) | wastewater metagenome | isolation source: effluent of sewage treatment plant in Hong Hong | place: Hong Kong | collected 2016-03-17 ... | reverse complement strand
TAATCTTTATTTAAAGCCACGCGAAGGTGAAACACGAATTAAACGAAAGTTTTTATTCTATCCAAGGAAACTTGATACGGATCATTGGCGATGGCTTGAATTTGCTAATGTCATTGAACAAGTTTGCAAAGTAGATATTGGCGGTTCTGGTCAATGGGGCCACTATGGTTGGTATTGGTGTGAGATAGCTTTTAAGGATTAATATGTGGTATCAAGCATATGCTAATCGTAAGGTTGGGATTAGAGAATTAAAAAATTCAATCATTAAAACTGATACCGCAATTCTCGATAATGGTGATGTTATTAAATGTAATTCTGAACGTTCATTTGTTACTGAAGATAAAGAACAAGCTCGACAATGGCTTATCGATAAATTGGAATTTCAGATTGAATGTAATAGAAGCACAGAAAAAAGACTTTTAAAAACTTTAGCAATGGTAAAAGAATTATGACTCGTCCAGGCATGTCATGGACAATGGATGGAATGTCCATTATTGTCAAAGATCATGGTGTTGAAGTTATGAAGATTTTTTTAGGCGAAGCAATAGAAAATACAGATCGTAAGTTAGTTGAAAACCATATTAAAATAATTGAACAAACTCCAGAAATAAGGAAATGGCATGAACAAAGAATTGACAGAACTAATCAATGAAATCATCACTCAAAAGACCTTTTCTGCTGATGCTCTTGAAGGTATTCAGCGTTTAAAGACAAAAGCCGAATCTCTTGAACGTGATCTTGAGAAAGTTAATTCAGATTTTGATATGCATAAACGTGCTGCTGCTGCGATTAAGGAAGGCTATGAGCAGTTGCGTGAGGAAAATAAGGCGCTTAAAATTCGTTGCGAGAACATTGAATCCAGAGAACGCGCACAAGATGTTAATGACGTAAAACTTGTTTGTGAAAAAGAAAAAACAGGTCTTGTATTACAGATGTTTAATACCGTTTTCAAGAACACGGTCGTTCGTGAACAGATTCACAAGTCTGAAACAATGTTAGCTGGCAATCCTCCTTATCCACAACAAGGCCAGCCATCTTCAATTACAAAAACGGTAGAAGCAGAATGATTATTCGATCCATTTCAGGTGATGCAGAAATCAATCATGCAATGACATTAGCAATGCATGCCACCTTAGATGCTCTTGTAGCAGATAAAAGCTTGACTCATAAAGAAGCCATAGCATTTGCTGATACTCATGTAATTATCATGGTTACTAATGATGATGTGTTTAGTCGAATTCGAAGATGGTTTAAAACGGAAAATGATGGAAGCCGCCCATTAGTGTTCAAATGTGTGACTCAGGAGAAGCCAAGTGACGAAGCTGGACAAGATAATGGAAAGGCCGAAGATTAAAGACGAAAAACGTCTTGATCCCAAACCCAATAATCACCCTGGTCTTAAACATAAAAAAACCAAATATCCCCCTCACTTTAAGATCATGGCTTGGGGAGTAAGTGGCAATAAGACCGAACTTTCTATTTGGCCTTCTAAGATGGTTCGCGGTGAAGATGATTGGCGACATGATGAAGGTCGGCAATGGGGCAAAATTAAAGTTTATGATTGGTCTGCTGAGTATCGTCAGTTTATGACTCTTGCGAAACAAGGGATGTTGGATGCTGCTCTCAAGATTTATGGAAAGCATCATCCTGAAACCCTTAATTGGCCTGTTCGTTTTATTCATATTCCACCAATTGAAACAGAGAGGGAAGTCATTGCCTAAGATCAGATTTACTCTTACTTATGAATATAAAATTCCGAAAGATATTAATCCAGAAGTTGCCTTAAAAACTCATAAAGCTTCATTTAAATCTGATGGTTTTTTATTTGAAGAAAGCATTGCTAATCTCAAAGGCACGAAAATCCAAGACCATTGGGAGATTATTCCATGAAGTTTGATTTTACATACAATACAAAAACCCAGGCTCTCAATATTAATAGAACCGATCATTATCAAGCCGCTCGTTTATATGTGTCACCAGATACAATGTGGCGTTATGTTGAAAACGATTGGAACAATCCAGAGGAAGCACTTCGTCCAATTTTTAGATTAGAAGTAATGGTTTCTTTTGATGGAAAAACTGCAATTAAAACATATCAATATGAAAATGAACTTGGGCAAGCTCTTTATGTTTTTATGATGAATATCAGTATATTTAATTCTCCTGGTATTTATGTTGGTTCAATTCATTTAAACCCACAACGCTTTGGTAGATTAATTATTAAAGGAAACATTTTATTTGGCGATATTTATCTCAATCAGATTAATTTTAAAGTTATTTCAAAAATTGACGCCATTAAAGAACTGCGCGGCCTAGCAAAAAATATTGGTCTTAAAGAAGCCAAGGATTATTGTGATGCCGCAGAGCATAGTGACGTAAAAATTAATGAATTAAGAGAGCTTCCCACTAGAACTACATATATTTCTTTTTCGAGGAAATCATGAACAGACTTACTGTTGAACCCTTTCACTATAGCACCCCCTATTCAACCTCTTGGCATGAAAAGCTTTCTCAAGGAGACAGAGAAAATCTTTTGGCTTGTGTTAATGTTCACGATTATCGTTTTGAAGATAATGGTCATGAACTCATTGTAGATCAATCTGGTCTTTCTCAGAATCAGATCATGGTTATTTACTTCGCCATTAATCCAATGGAGCCAATTAACTTCGCTAATCTTGATCTTAACGCAAGAAAGATGGTTCTTCGTTATTTGAACGAAATGCATCATGAGTAGACACACGCTTCGTCTTCCTATTACAGATCAGATTCGTAAAGGTTTTAAGGATCTTGATTTTGAAATTCATGGCGATAGTGTTTATGGTGCTTGGGGCTTAGATGTTGATGGATATTTTCTTCAAATTTGTGCAAACGATGATGGAGAAGATATTTATCTAGAAGATGGTTTAATGGGAACAAACAAGAATCGTATTCTTGAGAAGCTTGAAAAATGGGGGCTTGTCGAATATATGCGAGAAAATCATAAACAGCACTTTGAAAACCTTTGTCTTGATTTACCATTTTAATGCTTAAACTCACAATCACAGAAGCAGAGAATGGTTTCGTTGTTCAAGATAACAATGAAGACCCTCGTATTTATATCGTAGACACAGAGGGAGATAAGCACGAAGCTATCTCTGCTCAAAAGCTTTTTCAAACAATCTGGTCACAGTGGTTCTATAAGTCAAAACATGAAGCATTCCCGCAAATTACTGTAATTGGTCCAGGTGGAGAAGTATGGGATCAATGAGAATCAGTAATACCGATAAAGTTTGTCGCGCTCTTGAAAACATGGGTTATCTTCATGTTGAATCGCGTATTACAAATTTCATTGTTTATAAAGATTTAAAATCAGGTGAAATGTATTTTGTTGGTATGCGTGGAAATGTACGCAGAGGCTTTTCACTTGAAACTGCATATAGTCTTAAACCAACTTTTGTCGCTTCTTTAATCGAGAAACACTACAAACAAGAGGAAGTTGATGCCTAGAACTATTACTCTTTCTGAAGCGGTTGCTATTCTTAAATCAGCATCTGCTGTTATTGTCGATGATGATGTTGTAACATATGCCGCACTTTCTGATCTTGATGGTAGCGATGATAATGAATTTCTCCAGTTAACTTGGACCGATAGTGAAGGTTCCGATTATTCAGTTACTTGTTGTGAAGAAGGTAATAGTGTAATTACAGTCAGTGGTACTTCGTTATTTTTCATTGATGAGGATGGTGAACAGGTTCAGGTAACTCCATTATTTACAAAAGAATTATAAAGCATAAATTAGAAAGTTGCCCTCATTTGAGGGCAATTTTTTAGCTATTTATGTTATAAGTATAATGTAACAGAATATTCATGCGTGAAAGTTAACCTCTTTTTTTAAAGGTTCTTATGAACATCACTTTCAGAGAAAAACCATTTCTAGTTAAAATCGATTGGGACAAAAATATCGCGGCAATTGCTTGCGATAATGATGACTACATTCATCTTTATAATCTTGAAACCGAACTTGATAGTTTCCGCTTTGCATTTCATGAACGCTTTCTTCCCGATCATGACTGGGATGATGAACCCATCGAACTTCTTGATTGGGAAGGATTTGGTGATCAGCCTCAAGATGAAATTTTGCAGTTTTTAATTAAGTTTCTTAAAGGAGATTAAAATGGGATTTATCCGATAAGATCAGAATATTATTGGCGATGGTGGATCGCAACACTTTGGTCGTGTATTCATAAAGATCCATATGAAGATGTCGAAATCGCCACCGTTAATTTAGCAAATTACTATGGAGCTTAAAATGGACAAAACAAGCATCAAAAATCGATACAAAGCCTATACAAATGTTTTAGATTCAATTCAAATAGCTCAAACCGCAATGAACGAGCCTTCAGTGATCATTCACTTTCATAGACTTATGGATCTTCATCGAAAGTTCGACAACGAGGATTGTCCTTCAGGGGGAAATTAAACAATGGGCTACTACATCAATCCAACAAATCAAACAAAAGAAGAGTTCGTTGCTCAACATGCAAGAGAAGTGTCGCGTGATGCATTCTCAAATTTTAACTTTGATACCGAAAACAATTTTCTTCCGATTTGCCTAATTGACAACGGACCCTTTCGCGCACTTGGTATCGCATATAGTCCAAACAAACTTGCGGAATTTGGTAGTCTCAAGGATTATCGTCCGAAGCGTTATTTCTTTGTTTCAATCGAAACTCTCAAGCGTCCAGAGAGCGGCGCAGACTTAGGATTTTTAAAATGAAAAAGTTCATCATTTCAATCGCTATTCTTCTCCCTCTTTCCGGTGTTGGAATTTATAAAGGGATCGAATACAAAAAAGCTCAGGAAGTAATTAGAATTGAAAAGGAGCGCAAGGCTGCTGAAGCGGAAAAAGCTTGGAAGGATTTAAATCGAGCAGCTTGTGAAAAGTTGTTTGAAAAATGCAAGATTGAATATACGCCTGAAGAAGAAAAGCAGCTTCTTGAAACCGCTTTTTCCTTTGAACGCACTAAGGCACTTTTGTTACTGATGTGCGATGCTCGTCTTGAGTTTTGGCAACAGCGACTCGCAAAAGTTCATAATGCTCAGGATGAATTAGAAGCACTAATTGGAAGATATACTGCTGCGAATGGTGGTATTGTATCTAGATATGATACTACTTTTAATGAAACCTACTTCAAACTCAGGGGCTATGAAGATAAAGCCAAAACTGAGCTTGAAAACTTTAAAAAGCAGCGAGTCGTTCTTGAAAACGCCAGGATGACAGATGGATTTTAAAAACGAAGAATGGATTATTTACGATGCACCAGAAGAACTTTCTGATGATGTTCGTGATTTAAAACATAATCAGAGATTAATGATCTGGTGGGAAGGCTGGAATAAAACTCCACGATTCTCGTATGCAGATATTAAGATCATTCTTGCAACTAGAGATTGGTCAAGAATCTGTGATACAGAAGATTGGATTTCACTTTCTCCCGCATACGATTGTATGCGCCAATGGATAAAGGAAATGGATGAGCGATATCGAACTAATTCGTGAAGCCATTAAAAATTATTACAAAGGAAGTCAACTAAAAGAAGCATTAGCTGATCTTGATTGTTTGCATCGTGGTTTTGAAAATCTTCATCGTTTTATGAACATGGCACATAACGCTGGTCAATTTGGCGATATGGGTTCATTTGAAAACTGGATGACTGCTGCAATCAACGCAGTTAAAAATGAACGAAGTCTTATGGATCGGATAAAGAAATTGGACGATGAAAATAAAGAGTTAAAGAAGCAACGTCCAATTGACGACATTCTTGAAAGGCTAACAAGGCTCGAAAAGAGAATGAAACTTGTAAAGGAGTAAAATGAGACCCCTAACCGTTATGTTGGATTTGGAGAATACTCTCATAGATAGCTGGCATAGCGGTTGCGTCTTGTCTCGCAAGTCTGCGTTTGTCCACAACACTATCAAAAAGATTCTCCCGCTTAAACCAATCACTAATTTTGGAATCTTCAGTTTTGCCATCGACAATGATAAAGAAATTGATCATGGCATCGTATTAGCTCAAATGGCTCTACCAGAGTTTCCAATTAACAAAAGTTGGGTAGTACCATTTGATAAAATTGAGCAGCTTGTTAAATTTGGCTGTTGCAACGATCTTCAGAAATGGGAGTTGATTAATCTCTTTGGAAAACATGATATGTTTCTAAAGTGGGCAGCACAGTTTCCTCAGAACGATTTCATTCTGTTTGATGATGCTTTACCATTCAACACGGAAACAATTTCTCGTGATAAACAGGTGATTGACTTCTTTAGGGTATAAAAATGAAAGTTTCATATCGTTGGCTCTATATGCTTAACGCGCAGTTTCCGATTCGTACACGCGGCATTGTGATTCCCTGCCCTCCAAGGACAAAAATTAGGCGTCCTAAAGTTCATGTGCCTAATCGTATTGGTTTTCAGTTTAGTTTAGATAAAGGCAAGACTTGGAATGACGGAGAAGCAGACATGAGTATTCTTGACAAGGTTCATGCCTATGCACGTTAAAACTTGCACCGTAGATGGCAAAAGGATCGCATATTCTAGCGAAACGATCTTTAAGGTGCAAGTCGGAAAAAATCAAGGTAGTTATTCTACCAGGAATACATTCAAAGGTGATTTAGCCCAAGCTGTTTTATACTATAATTGTATTAACATTGGTCTTGGTTATAAGAAACGTTTGATTTCAGATTCCTTAAAACCGCGCGTTATTGCTAGAGCGTTTTCTTAATTCATTTCTTCAAATTGGGGCGCAAATGCGCCCCTTTTACTTAGCTATTCATGGTCCATGAATTATGATAGAATAATTATAGTTAGGAACGACAATGATTCCGATTAAAAACTTTCGAGAAAAGAAACCATTTCTTGCTAAACAAGCTTCGCAAATGAAGAAGAGCGGAGAACTAATCAAGAATTTTAAGATGCCAGTAATCGCTTTGATTGATCCCAAGAATAATAAAAAGAAGAAAAAGAAGTAAAATCATTTAATCTGGAGATTGTGGTATTGGTACAGCCATACTTAAAACCAATTGATTTGGCCGGAAACGAACTTCGTAGAGCTAAGATTTATAACTTAGCTACGGATCCAGTTAATCCGAGCCGAGGTTGGATTTATTTTAATACTACTTCTGATTCAATGAAGTACCATAATGGTACTTCGTGGGTAACATTAAATTCAAGTACAGATGCTCAAACACTAAATAGTTTTAGTGCTGCTTATTTACTTTCTAGATCCAATCACACAGGAACACAATTAGCAAGCACAATCTCTGATTTCGCAGACGAAGTAAGAGCTACTCGTTTAGATCAATTCGCTTATCCAACTACACAAGTTTGGTTCAATAATCAAAAGTTAGCTGGTGTTGCTGCTCCTGTATTTGGAACTGATGCGGCGAATAAAACGTATGTTGATACCACAGATATAGCTATTCAATCACAAGTATCAAATCTTTCTTCTGATATCACTGCAAAAGCACCAAAGCCTCATGTTACAGTTATTACTGGTACGCATGTTCTTTCTGATGAATCTGTAATTCTCATTAATTCTGCGACAGATTGTGACGTATTTTTACCTGCTGGCATAGATCACACTATTTATAGAATTCGTAATATCGGTGCAGGACGCATAACATTTAGACCATTTGGTACAAATGTCGTAGAACAAAATTTAACATATATTTTGCTCACTACAAATGCTTTCGATCTTATATTTTATGGGAATAACTGGTATATTCTTTAACAGAGGCTTGTTATGTCACATTTTCTTAATTCGCCCGTATTTACTGGTACGCCTCAAGCTCCAACTCCGTTAACTGCGGATGATAGTACAAAAATTGCGACTACTGCCTGGGTTAAACTTCAGGGATATGGAACATCTGGTGGTACTGTTCAGTCAGTAGCAGTAACTACGGCTAATGGTGTTTCTGCTACTGTCTCAAATGCGACCACAACACCAAATTTAACTTTTACACTCGGCGCAATTACGCCAACAAGTGTTAATGGCTTAACTTTAACCGCAGTAGCAAATGGTTTCACAATTGCTGGCGGTACTGCATCTAAAACATTCACCTGTTCAAATACGCTTACATTAAGTGGTAATGATGGCGCTACTCTGGCAATTGGTGCTGGTGGTACATTAGGATCCAATGCTTACAATTCAACTTCATATGAACCTTCAGCGAATAAGAGTACGGCAACTGCCCTTGGAACTTCTGATACATTATTCCCAACACAGAATGCCGTTAAAACTTATGTAGACAATGCTGTAACTGGTTTATTAGATGATAGAGGCAGCTATAATGCTTCTAGTAATACATGGCCTTCAACTGGTGGTTCTGGTAATGCTGGCGCTGTATTAAAAGGCGATCTTTGGTATATCAGCGTTGCCGGTACTCTTGGAGGTACTGCTGTTAGGGTTGGCGATAGTATTCGCGCATTAGTTGATTCACCAGGACAAACAGCAACTAATTGGGATATTCTTAATATTGGTTTAGGCTTTACTCCTGCTGCACAAAATCAAACATTTTATATTGGTACTTCACAAGTAGCAATTAATGCTGGTAGTGGTACATTCACGACCATTGCTGGTATGACTTCTATTACATCAACGACATTTGTTGGTGCTTTGACTGGTAATGCTTCTTCAGCAACCAATATTGCTAATGGCAATGCTAATCAAATTCCTTATCAAACTGGTGCTGGAGCTACATCATTTTACTCTGCCGCTAATTATGGCATTCAGGTTTATGGCGCTACTGGCGTTCCTCAATCTATTGCTGGTGCTGCTGGTGTTTTAGTTGGTTCTGCTTCAGCTATTCCATCATGGTCAACAACTCCTACATTAACTGGTACAAACTTTACAGGAATTCCCTGGAGTGCATTACCGTCAACTGGCTCAAAGCCAATGACGATTACTACTTCTGCAAAAACAACTGCATATACAGTTACAACTTCTGATGATGTAGTGCTTTGTGATGCAAGTGGTGGAGCATTTGCTATTACTCTTACTGCTGCTCCTACAAACGGAGAGCATTATACAATTAAGAAAATTGATTCTTCCACTAATGCCGTTACAATTGGCGGAAATGGTAAAAATATTGATGGAGCAGCAAGTCAGACACTTCCGGCGCAATGGAATGCTATTACTGTCGTTTACAACGGAACCGCTTGGTACATTATTTAAAGTATGAGTTTTCATAATAATCAATTTTCTGCAATCCTTGCCGGGAATGTTCCGGCAAGTGGTGGTGGAACTGCAAATTTTTTAAGAGCCGATGGAATATGGGCTGCTCCCCCTTCTGGTGGTGGATCAGGTGTTACGGATATTACTTACGCTGCAACGATTAACATTAATTTAACAACAATCACAACACCTGTTGCTAGAATTGCATTAACTGGTCCAACGACAATTAATTTTACTGGTGGAAATGACGGTCAAAAATTAACTTTAGAATTAGTCCAAGACGCTACTGGAGGTCGCGCAGCATCCCTGGGAACCGGAGTTGGTTATGGTGCAGATATTACTAGTTATTCTGGTAATACAACTGCTTCTAAACGAGATATATTAGGCTTTCAATATAACTCGTCTCTCTCCAAAGCATTATTAATTGCTGTTGCCAAGGGGTATTAATATGAAGTGTCCTGAATGTCAGTCAACGGAAGTTAATTCAAATGGAGTCGTTTTTGACGTTGTAACAATTAATCCAACAGTACCATATGCTAATAATGTTTTAGAATATCTTTGTGATTCATGTCGTTATAAATGGTTCGGAGAACTAAGAATCACTCCAGTACAATATTTACCAACAATTGTTATTACTAGCATTGTTGGAGGAACATATGATCCAGATTCAAGAGAATTAACTATTAATTCTGGAGAATCTTTTACCGCAACTGGAGAACTTCAAGTTGGTGGATCTATTTATCCTTTATATAGCGGTATCTTTAGAGTTCCAGTTGTTTCATTAGACGGTAGAGAAAAGCTAATTTTAGCTAATGTTGTAAATGGCGCAGCTACGGTATCATGGACTCCTGGTGATAGTGGTATTTGGAAAATTACTGCTGAATTAATGAATCGAGATATTCCACCAGAACAACATGTTTTATTTGCTGGTCTTAAAATCTTTGTATTAGATTGAGGTAAATATGAAAACGGCAGTCCAGCTTGCAATGACTGGTAGTGCAGTAAGATTTCCTTTAGCTTCGGCAAGCACATATGATTCAACAAAACATAATCTTGGTCCCGTTATGTTCCAAGGGACGGATTCTTGGACGGGGACAAAAACATTTATTGGCCCTGCTCCTATTCAAGTTGGTAGACCAGTAGAAACGGCTATTGCTACTGCTGCTGGTTTTCCACATGCAGTTCAAATCGGCGCTGTAGAATATGCCGTTGTTTTGGCAGATATCTCAACCGCTGCTACACTTAGAAAATTCTTACTTTATATTTATAGAACTGATTTAGGAACATTGACATATCGTGGTGCTATTTCTTTTACTTTTCCTACTGCTGCAACCATTCGTGGTATTCGTCTGCAAAGAAGTGTGACTACTACAGGTACGGTTACTTGTTCTGGCACTGCTGTAACTGGAACAGGAACAGATTGGTTTACAAAGAGATTTAGTGGTGGCTGTAGAATTGGTTTTGGATCAACAGATCCAGATCAAATCACCACTTGGTATGATACTGCTCCAGCAACAGCCATTTCTTCAAATGCTAGTTTAACTTTAGCATCTGCTGGTCCAACATTAGGGTCTGCAACACCATATATTCTTGAAGAATATACTCTTCTAATTGCTGCTACTTGTGCAACAACTACTGATGGTGGACTTCGTGTTATTAAAGGATTAAGTCTTTCAACTGCTTGTTGGTCTGGAACGGCTACAGCAACAGCAATTTCTTTAGCTGGCACAGCGGATAATTTACGTTTATGTTATTGGCTAAAAGACGCAGCTACTGTCACTAGTTTAATTGTTGCTGGATTAGCGTTAGATGCTGTTTCTAGTGATAATTTAACACAAGATTGTTATATGCTTGATGCTACATCAGGTACAACTGTCACTATTTTTAAATTTAATGTTAAAGCTGCTTTAACATTGACCGCTGGTGTTGCTACTAATGCTTTTGCTTATAAAACTGGCGCTCCAACGATTGTCGGTACAACATCACAGCTTCATAATTGCAGAATCGGGACATTAAAGCATGGTGCAGGTAATGGTGTTCCTTCATTATATTTTACAACAACTACTCGTTTATATCGTTGTGCTTTGAGTGCGATTACGAATGGTTCCACCACATTCCTTTCAGATGTGATGCTTGAAGTTCCTCCTGGTGGCGTCAACACAATTCCGGCTACTGGTGCAATGAATAATCTTGAAATTTTTGACAGTCTTGATCGTATTGGTTGGATTTCAACTTGTGCTACTGCTTTTAGATCATATATGACACAGTACAGAACAGATTCGTCTCAATTGGATCATTTATGGTTAGCAGATACCAAAGTAGTTCATGCTTCTACTGGCGATGTTAATGCTTATCCATATCCAAACACAAGTTCTACCAATACTTCAACTTGGGGTGAGGGCGGAATCTGTTTTATTGCTAGACATGGCACTACGAACTTATTAAACCAACTTTATACAGTTCCAACAGGCGCACATTGGGGTTATCAAAATACTGCTCCATATAATGTATACATCACTCCTGCGATTGCAACTCCAAGCGCATCTAAATATTACATGTTAGCGGTTAATGATGTTAAACAATTAGGTGACGATGATCTTGGTGTCACTCCAGAAGGCTATAAGGTTTATTATCGTACTTCAGGCATTACCGATAACACTGGTGCGTGGAATGCGCTTGGTATTGATCTTGATTTATCTGGTGTAACCCCAGCATCTTCTATTCAATTTAAATTTGAATTTAAAATTCTTAGCGCAACATGTGTTCCTGCTCGTATTCTTGGTTTATGTGTATCTTATGAAACAACCGATGATATTCCATCGGATCTTCGTTGGAATATGGATGATAGTTCTGCAACAGATGGAACAGTTGGATTTATTCAAGCTACATCATTTGCGGCATTTCCGACTGTTTTACAAATTGATTATTATCGTGTTGATACCAATGCTTTGGTTTTGACCCAGGCTTCTTCTGGTTCAACAAATGGCGTTTTCGAATATCACAATGGTTCTACTTGGGTTTCTGGTCTTAGCACAA
>ERZ724522.1529-NODE-1529-length-12256-cov-4.588312_pt1 | contig 12256 bp, 13 predicted proteins | sample MGYA00376055_ERZ724522 | MGnify/ENA primary metagenome ERZ724522 (study PRJEB28724, sample SAMN07190884) | wastewater metagenome | isolation source: effluent of sewage treatment plant in Hong Hong | place: Hong Kong | collected 2016-03-17 ... | reverse complement strand
GGGATGGCGTAGCGCTAGATGGCAGACCCGAAGCACTCGCACCCCATGCCGGGGTGATCGTAGTCGTTGCCGCCGTCGTGATTGCGGTAGCTGCCCAGTTGAAAACGCGATCATTGTTGTAGAACAGCGTCGTGATTGCGCTGGGCGCGGTCTGCGCAGCGCGTACCGGAAACGCCGAGGCGGCATTGATCGCAGCAACCATGCCCGCGTTGATGCTGTTGACCGTGTCAGCATTCAAGAACGAATACGACGCGCTCTGGGTCGCGACATACACGATCGCGCTACCATCTGCCGCTGCCGCCGTTGCAAAGGTCAGCGTGCCCGGCGAGGCAGCGACGTTCATCGCGGTATTGCTAAACGTCACCATGATGGGCAGGTCAGCGCTGGTCAGGGCGGCGTGACGCGCGGTCAGGGTAATCGTATCGCTCGCAATCGAAGCGGTACAGGGCAGGTTGTCCTGATTCGCCACAATCTGCGCATAGAGGTTCTGCGCGATGGTGGCGTAGGTGTCGCCGTTGGCGATTTGCGCGTCGTAGCGGTAGCCACAAATCCAACAGGAGACAAATCCAGCCGCCGCCGCAGTCGTGCTCACCACATCGAGCGCAGCACCTGACGGCGCCGCCATGATCTTAATCAGGCGCGTCTGCGCCGTGCCACTCGGCGCATTCATGGGCATGATCTGCACATCGGCGCCCGTGACTGCCGACTGCGCCACAAACGCGCGATACATGCGGTGCAGGTCGCTGCCCGCGCCCGCGTAGGCAATCACGTCCTCTTCGGAGAGGATGCGCTTGACCTCACCGGCCGGCGCGGTCCCCGTGCTGCGCTTGTAGCCCAGCATGAGCACACGGCGATTAGTCGCAGGAGGCGCAGCCCCGGCGCGCGACAGGTAGACGTAGACGCCCGGCACTTGGTAGCTCGTCGGGAGATCTGGATTAACGGGTACTGGCGGCATGGTTACTCGGTCTCCAAAGGTGCGGCGATAATTGCGCCCTCGTCAAAGCGGCGGTCGAGGTAGTCATCCCAGACGACTTCCTGCCCATCGCGCGCAAGCATCTGCCCAAATAGGTTGTCGCCACGCTGCACAGGGACAAGCGGATTCATCGGGCGCGCGATGGCGCGCTCTCCATGCTTCGGTCGGTACATGTCGCCTCTTAGGCAGCCCGAAAAGGGTCGCCAGGATTCGCCCCACTAGGGACGGAGTAGTTACAGAGATAGGTGTCGTGCGCGATGTTGCTTGCGTCGGTGCTGGTGACGCCGATCAGCATCGATCCATTTGGTGTCGGCGGTCGTTCATCCCCGCGCGCCGTTGGTACGTAAAACATCGTCCCGTCCGTGCGCAGGAATCGATAGGTGTCAGCGTCAGGTTCAAATAGATGTGCGCCCGGTTGGCTGGTGACGATCTGCCCGCCGATGTACGCAACGCCTAATTCCGGCGCCGCGCTTAGCCCAGGTTGTGGGCTGATGCCGTAGCCTTGCGCGACGTAGTTTGCGGCATCGAATGGATCGGCGCTTGCCGTACCTGCGTCACGTCGTGCAATCCAGACCTGCGGGTTGCTAATCAAATCCTCGTCGATGACATGCACCGACGCAGCCACGCGGACTTCCAACTCCGCGCGAAAGTATCGCTGAGCAAGGTCGCGCTCTGGGATCGTGGCACGCCCCGTCACATCGACGAACTTGACACCCGGCGCGAGACCGATTTGGCAGCCGCCTAGCAGATACCGCAGGTCTCCGATCATGCGATAAGGCCCCGGTGCCGGCGTCTCGCCGCTGTCCGCTGCGACTCGCGATCCCGTGACGGCGTCGGCGCCATCGCGGAAGTTGCGGGTCATGCAGTGGACGACAAAGAACAAGTCGCAATCATAGATTGCGCCGTGCGCGTACGACTTGACCGCCAACTTGTCCTCAACGAACTCCACCAAGAACGCGGGACTCTGCCCATAGATACGCTCTAGGGCTTCTTCGTCCTCGCCCTCGAAGATCTGCACGGTGCGCGCGTAACCAGTGCGAACGCGATGCAGCGGACGGAAGTAAGCGGGTCCGAGAGTAACGCTTGACGATTGCCGCACCCATCGCCCATTTCCAGTGGCGGGCAGAACATTCGGCGCGATGACGTATGGAGCAATCGGCGTGAGCGTGCTCGCCGTGAGCCAGCGATAGGTCACGCCTTGGTCTGTGACAAACACCAGCGCGCGATCGGGCAGTTTTGCTGCCTCGCGTTCCGCAAGCGCACTCAAATTCTCCGCCTCGGGATACCGATACCGATAGGCGAGGTCGATTGTGTCCGTCAGCGCCTCTTGGATCTGCTTAATCGCCGTGCGGATATCTAGCGGATTGGCACTCATGCGCTCTGTTTCGCGGCCCGTTCCAGGATGTAGTCGTTGGCCATCTTTGCAAACATCTCGACGCGCTCCGGGGTCCACTCCAAAAACGTGCGCCGCGGAATCACCGCGCCATGACCAGCAGTACCGCCATCGTTATGCACGCCCGCCCAGGGAATGCGCGACGCCATTTCCCAATTGTCCTTGGACCACTCAGTGACCAGAGAAGCGGCAATCGCGCCCAGCAAATCGCCGCGCTCTACGGCTTCGATTCGCTGCTGCGCTTTCGCGTCCCGGCGTGCAATGCGTTCCCCGAAGCGCTTGCCACTACGCAGGGCGGGGCCAGCGGCGCCCGCAGTCAGTCTCGCAACCTCTGCAAGTTGCGCCTCGTAGCGCCTAACAGATGCTTGCCGGCGCGGCAGTAGCGCGCTCTTGCTTGCCGGCGTGCGCGCAAGGCGTCTCTCCGCCCGTTTCTTTTCGCGGGTCAGCGCCCGACTGAGCGTGCCGTAGCGCCCGGCTTGGATCTTGGCAATCCTCGCCGCCTTGCCCGCGTCGTACTGCGACTGGCTGGCATCCTTGCGCGGCGCCCATTTGCCGTCCCCGCCGGATTCAAACTCGGCTTGGATTTCTTTTCGCATCCACGCCGAAAACTTTGGCATCATCGGCGCAAGATCTTTGAGTGACTCCGCCAACAGCAGCACATACTTTGCCGCGCCGCTGTCTTGATAGTCGATCTTGATCACTAGATGAGCCCGCCCGGAGTCCGAAAGCCGCTAAGCGTCATGCGGTCTCGGTATGGGTTCATGTCTACTTGCTGCACCGCCTGCGATGGCGTGGGCGATGTGCCGATGTCGCCGTGCTTTCGCCGACGCTCTGCCAGCATTTGCAATTGCTGATCAGCAAGCGCATCCATGTCCACAATGCGCGGCGGGCAAGCCTGACCCGACGTGCCGTAGTTCCAAAGGAGACGAATCCCCTTCTGACTGGCGAGCGTAATCAGATGCCCGTAGCCGGCGCGGATTTGCGCCATCGTCAGCCCGGACAACTCGACCTGAACGCCGACCGCCGCGACCACGAAATTCCAAGCATCTTGCTTGACGAGTTCAATGGTCTCAGCGCTCCATGTGCCGGTGCCAACCGGGTCGATTAACTGCGTCAGCGCAGCCTGCCCGCCGACGCGGTTGTAAAGGTCGCTGTCTTCTAGCGGGTGCGCCATCGGTTATCGATCCCGGCGCCGTTCGTGCGGCTTCGGCGCGGGTGGTTCTTCCTTCGGTGGCTCAGGCGCGGGCGTGCCAGGGGAAGCCGGTGGACTTGGGCGCAGTTCGCTCAGTGCGCGGTCTGCGGCTTCCTTCTGTGCCTGCAGTGCGCGCAGTCGCTCATTTTCCGAGCGCAGCGCCTCCAACTCGGCGGCGCGTGCGGCATCATCAGCTGTTACGCGGGCGCGCTCGGCTGCGGCTTCTGCGCGCTCCTGTTCCGCCTTCGCTCGTTCGGCAGCCAATAGCGCCTGCTGCTCCTCGATGCGCACGCGCTCGGCTCGCAGGGCGGCACGTTGCTGCTGATGCCACTCCTGCGAACTTGGCACGGCTTGGGCTTGCTTCTGCGCTTCCTCGGCGGCGATATCCGATTCAGCGCGAAAGATGTGCGGATACTTCGCCAACTCGGCGGGCGTGATTTCGCGGGTGTCGCCGATCTTGCCCCACGCCTTCGTGTTGGCGATCAACACTGCCTTGATCGTGCTCATGGCTAGTTGTTGAGGAAGTTGCCGTAAGCCGCGGTGTTGGTGTAATCGACGCAGTTCTTGATCAGGTAGCCCGCCTCGGGAACGAGCACCTTCTGATCGAGACCGCCGACAAGCCGGTGAATCGTGGCGCCGCGTGGGTCAAGGAACCCGTTGTCCGGGAACTCATAGACCACAAACGGAGCCTGGATCTCCTTGATCAACTGCGGATCGCCGCCCGCGCTGCCGTCCTGGAACATGAACGAGTGGCCAAGGCTGTACTCGCGGACGTTCGGCGGGCTGGTGTAGGCGATGATGGTGTCAGGACCGATCATGCTGCGGAAATCGGCGGTCAGGTCTTCGCCGGCGACGTTGTACTGCTGCGCCGTCACGCGAATCGTACCCGGGTCCACACCAAGAATCTTCTCAACGCCCTCGATCGTGACGATGCCCAGACCCTGCGGATGTACCGGACCACGAGCCAACACGCGCGGGTGACGCTGAATGCGATCCCAGACATATTCATGCATCGCGATGATGTTTGGCATCTTGCCGGTCTTCACGCGCACCGCCAACACGCCGACCTTCAGATCGTCGATGGGGTCGCTGTCCAGGCTGGTGTAGTTGTCCCAGTACTGCGACGCAACCAGGGTGACGTTGTTCGTCATGATGGACGCACTGCGCAGCGTCTCCTTGACGGTCACGACCTCGATGTTGGTGTGCATTGCGATCAGCGCGTGATACATCTGCTCCTGCGTGTACTGCAGGATCTCATCGGCCTCCATGTTCTCGGTGTTGCGCATGACCGCCTGTACGGCGTAGTCAATGGCATTGAACGAGAGATTCGAGCCAACCTTGAACTGCACTTCCTGAATGCGACCGCCGGCACCCGCGCGAAGATCGTACTTGCGCAGAAGTTGCCCCTTGTCGATCTGGCGAATCAGGTCGGTACGCTTGCGAACCACCTTCGGGGGCAGCAGCGAGGACCACAGGTAATCGTTCTCGTCGGCGCGGAATGCGACGGCAAGGTCAGTCAGCGGCACGCTCACGTGCAGCGTAGAGGACGTAAACATGGGCGGTTCTCCAAAAGAAAAGCCCCGGTCAGCGCATGCCAACCAGGGCTATCGGTTGAGTTCGGTTGTGCGTTAGCTGGACTTGCGAACGATGCGAGCCCAGGCGTTCTTGAGGTCGCACACGTTGTTGGCGCTCGACGCATCCCACTGCGCGGACAGGCTCACAGTCACAGCCGCGGTCGTGTCAGTCGATGGGAAGACGATGCCTGCAATCGCTACGCCCGCAGTCGCGGCGGCGCCATAAATCAGACTGCCGTAGCAGTTCGGAGTCGCGGTCGCGCCGATGTCATCCACGCCAATGCAGCCGCGCAGGATGATGTCATCGCCCGTGCCGGGGTCGTAAGCGGCAGCGGTCTGAACGATGGTCGTGCTGCCGATCTTCCAGCGCACGACCAGCTTGTCAGACCCGTTCTGATTCGACACATCCAGCGCGGCGACGTATTCGATCACGTCGCCAGCCTTCAGGAAGTTCGCCGGAATGGTCAGCGTTGCGTTGCTGTAGGTGGTCTCGGACGTGGTCGAAGCGGTGCCCGCCTGCGGGTCTGCGAACATCAGCAGACCGTCGCCGATGCCGGCCGCGGCACCCGGAGTGAGCAAAACGCCAACCAACTGCACCGAGGCATTGGCAGCGCGGGTATCGACGAACTTGCCGATCTTGACCTGCTTTTGACTGGTGTACGGCACCACGAGACCGCCATCCCCGGGATCGTAGGCGGCATCCTGTCCGACCTGGCAGGCCGTGTTCGCCTTCAGGGCAGCCTTGGCAATGCCATCGACCGCGCAGGGTAGCCCATTATCCGGAACCTGAGTGCCGCCGGTCGCGGTCGTGGTGTTGAAGCCCTGCGAAATGCCGGCGAATGCGCGACCGCCATTTAGTGCCGATGCGTGCGTGGGGAGCGAGACGTAGTGATCATCAGACGCGCTGATGTTGACCACGACGTACCCGCCGGGAACCGCAGTCGCCGGATCGGGCGTAAGGCTGCGCGTAAGGAAGCCGCTGATTAGCGTGGCGGCAGTCTGAGAAGAACCGGTAGCCATGGGTCGATGCTCCTACTTGTAGAGGTCCGGGCTCTGTCGTGCGACGGCGCACTGCGCAGCAGCCAGTTTGTCAAATGCGGTCTTGCCGGGCTGATCCTTGGCCAGCTCGCTCGCCTTCTTGCTGAGGGCGAAACCGTGCAGGATCGCGTCTTGGTTGCCAGCGCGGACGGTCGGCGCGACTTCGCTATCCGACAGCGCGACCGGGTTTTTGCCGACAGGGGCACCGGCTTGGGTCATGCGCGACATGGTGGTCTTCTCCGGGAACTTGCTCACCAGCGCGCGGGCGCGCTCGATGCTGTTCCCGCTCAGGGCGAGATACTCTTTGGCATCCGCCTCGCCGACGCCGCGGTCCTTGGCAAACGCCATGTACTCGGCAGTAGCGCGCTTCTGCTCGCGCTCCTCATAGGCGGACAATTTCTTGCCCATCGCGCCGACTTGACCGGTCAGAGTATCGACGAGCTTTTGCACCGCCGGATCAAGCGCGGCGTCCTGATTGATCTTCTTTGCCATGCTCGCCGACTTGTCCGAGGACGAAACCTCGTCGCCGTTCCTCTTGGCGTCGCCGTCTTCCATCTTGCTCATGGCGTCGTGCTCGATCTTCAGGTCGCCCATCGCGCGCGCCATCTCGCAGCGGATTTCCTTGGGGTCGTCCGTCTCCGCCATGTATGCGGCAAACGCCTTGCGCATGGACTCTCCGTCGCCGTCCTCGCCCATGCCGTGCTTCTTGAGTTTCTCTTTCAGGTGATCAGGGATCATGTCTTTCCTCAATGCATGGGCTGCGACAGTGCGCCGCCCCAGGTTGATTAGCGTGCCGTTTTGAAACGCGACACCGACCGCGGACACGTTCAGCAGGTTGTAGCCGATCGGTCGTTCTTGCTCGTCGGTGTCTTCTTTACTGAACAGCGGCGACAGTTGCTCCATGTTGGGCAGTGCTTGCATACCCAACGGAGTCACTTCGCACTTGAATCCCCACAGCCCGTCCGCAGACTCGATCCGCGGAAACTTGGCGCGCAAGGCTGCGATAAGGTCTACGGGGTCAGGCGGTAGCGCGCGCGGGTCTTGGCTCCAGAACTCGACAACGCGCCCCTGCCAGATGACAGCCAGTGCGTTGTAGTAAGCAAGGTTCTGCTCTGGCGTCTGCACGGCTTCTGCCCCGACTGCGGCAAGGTGCCGATAATCAAGGGGCAGCCGGCGCATGCTGTAGACGCGCGCAAAGTTGTGAACGATCTGCTTGAGGTTCGCTTCGTTGAAATCGAAGTCCACCCCGTTTTGCGTCTTGGGACCGGGCGTCATGAACCGGTCCCACTTGCCTACACCACAACTGCCGTCGTATGGCTCGGTTAGTTCGCCATCGCTGAGACGGATCGCAGGCATATGCTAGACGGCGATGAGTTGATCGACCACAATCAGGAAGTTAACCGAACTACCGCTGAGGTTTTCGATCCGCACATTGCCGCCACTCGCGGCGATGTTGATGCTTGCGGGCGTCGCCAGCGTCGTGCTGTAGCCGGTGTAAGTTGCGCCGTTGAACGTGGTCACGCCGTTGTCGGCAAAGGACGCCGTTGCATACGAGGAACCCGTGGCGCCCACCGCGGTCACTTGAATGCGTCCGCCCTTGCTGCCAATAGCGATATCATAGGTGCCGCTGTTAGCGATCTGCTTGGCAATTACGCGATTGCGCACGTTCATGGTCGCCGACACGGCGTCTGCCTCTAGCGTGCGCTGTTGACCGCCTGCGCCAACAAACACGGCGCCCGTGTAGCTGGTCGTCTCTACGACCTGCACTTTGGTCGCCACTGCAGCGACCGACGACCCCGTCAAGTACAGCGAGGAAGCATTGACGGTGCCCGGAGCTGTATCACCCAGGGTCCCCGGCGAGGCGGGATCAAACACTGCGCCGCTTGACGACTTCAATGTGAACGTCGTCGAGGTCGTCCCCCAATCAATAGCGCCCGTAGTGTCGCAGCCGTACATCTTATTGGCATTGCTTCCACCGGCGCTAGCGTAGACCTCAAGCCCCGTGCCAAAGCCAGGATCAACCGCAAGCCAAGCGCCGGACTGCACCATGTAGACGCCGTTCTTGCTGTTGCTCTGACCTAGCGCAGCCACAAGATCGCCGGCAACCACGGAGACGCTATCGACGGTCTGCGCGCCGGATAGCGTCAGGTTGCTGGTAGACAACGCAGCGACGCGAATGCGCACCGGCCGTGCATGCACACTAGTCTTTGCCATGACTTAGACCTCCCCGATGATGACGTAGGCGCTGCCGGTGTACTCGACAATCATCGACCCGTACGCGCGCGAAAACGACGCCGTGGGGTTGCCGTTGATGTTCTTGCCGTTGCCGTCAAGCGTAATGGTGTTTGCGCTGCTGGTCTTGTTCGTCGCACGGAACCGATAGCCGGTGTAGACGGCTTCAGGCAGCGTGATCGTGATGACTCCGCCCGACGGATCGACGTAGCCTACACGGTTGCTGTTCGCCGCCGATGGTCCGCCCGTGGTCAGAGTCACGCTCGCGCTAATCGACTGCCCGCCGACTTCTTCAAGACCGGCAACCGCTAGGGTGTCTGCCTGAAGGTAGTTTTTCAGTTCATAGGGAGTTGCCATTGCTATTCCTCAGCCGTTGCCGGCTCTGGGTTGTTTGCGTCCCCGTCCGCAGCAACTACCGTTGCGGCAGCGGCGGCACCCTTGGGGATGATTTCCGTGACGCCCTGGATGCGCTGTTCTGGAGTGCGGGCGGTTTTCCATCCGTACTTTCGCATCGCCCACCCAGCGTCGATGTTTAGGTTCAGTTTATTGACGCCAAGTTCCAGCATGTTCAGCGAAACCTGCGGAGTCACTGCCCGTTCAATCCGCCACGTCGGGCGCGGCGTGCGTCTCAGTACCTCGTGCGGCTTGCATCCATACGTGCTGCAAATCTGGTCCATGTGCAAGACGTTGACAGCGCGCACGAAAGACCGCAGGCAGTCAGATAGGCACAGTTCGATCATGCGGACAACGGCTTCCTTGCTATCCGCGTGCGTCTCGCTGGTGTTGTATCCACCGACTCCGCCGAGTTCCGTGGTCAGCGTCTCGCCCTGAATTAGCTTCATCAACTCTTGGTTGGCCCACCCGATCAGCGCCGCGTGCATTCCTCGTGCATCGCCTGCACTGGTGAGCGGACCTTCTTTGAGCTCAAAATCATCCGTGAAGAGAGCAGGAATCCCGCGCCCGTAGTTCTGCAGGATCAGGCGCATCTCTGCCTTGCGCGTCTCGTCCTGCCATAGCCCACGGTCTGCGATGCCGTACGGAACCGGAATGCCCCAGATATCCAGCACCACACCCCATCGCGCCATGGCTGCGTGTTTGAGCAGATGCAACCACACGGCTTGATACATGTACCCACGGCGGCGCGTCTGAAACGAGCCAGGGCAGATGTACGTTAGGAACTTGTGCTCGGGAATCTCGACGCTCTTGCCATTGCCGCAGTCGAGCCGCGGCACTTCATCGCGGGTCACGTCAAAGCAGGTGTGCTTATTCGAGACCCACGCCAACTGACGCGGGAACGGCCCCGAGAACGTCACAAATTGCTGCTTGCCATTGACGTGCGTGAGAACTTGGATCTCGCGCTCCTCGTAGATGGCCTCTTGCAGCGCATAGCCGGCAGCGTTGCCAAACAGCAGTTCGTACATCGCCGGGTTGAACCGGTCGATGTCGCGCACCCAGGTATCATCGAAGTCCACCAACTGCCGCGCCAACTCGGAATCGTCGGCGGGCTCCATGCTGAACTTGTCACTGTTGCCGATGACATCTACGCGGACGGCGCGATCGACGGTCTCGATCTGGGCATCGCGCAAAAGGATCTGCTCGTCGAGACATGCCTTGTTTAGCATGTACCCAGCGACCATGACCTCATTGTGAATGCGTGCGATGGTCTCCGGCGTGAGTCCGCTGCCCGGATACGTGCTGATGTAGTTCTGAACAGGACCGAGTTGCGCAGTCGCGCGCCCGTACATGGCATCGCGGCTGTTTAGGATCTGCTGTGCAGCGAGATCCTTTTGGCGCCCCTGCCATGCCGCGTTATTGCCGACCCCAGGGACCAGCGGCGGAGACCATGCGAACTTTTGCGCCGCCGTCAAACCCGCGCGCAGGGCATCCGCCGCTCGGGATCGGAGACCTTGAGCGGAGAAGAGTGAAGCCATGCGTTAGAGAATTCGATTTGCGGGCGAGTTGTCAGGAACGGAAAGAGCAACATCAAGCCGCCCCGTAACGAGCGTGACCTTGATTTCCGTGAGCCCGGCGCCGTAGTGCCGCACGATCTGCCACTCAGTGCAGCCGGTCAGCAAGTGCCCACCCACGCGCACGCCATCCGCGGCGATGGCAATATCCATCGGCTTCGCTTCCGTTACAGATGCCGCGCTGCTGCCAATCATTCCTGATGCGCCTTCATGTAGTTGGTTGAATGGCCCCGGCGGCATGCTGTCGATGTCGTCGAAGTCGCTCATCTCTGCGGCAGCCGAATGATCTTCGCCATGTGGTGCGCGGTCGGCGTCGGTTGCACCATCACGACGCCAAGTCCCTGCTGACGCGGAAAGATGAACCTGCCTTTATTGGTTGGCTGCTTTGGCTCATCATCCGTTTCAGACTGCTGCGCCTGTGGCTCTTGATTATTGAGGTTCACACCAGACTCCTGCGCTCAACCTGTACCGACTCGCCCACGGAACCGCGCAACGTGCGCCGTCCCTTGCTGAAGACCCACCAGAGCGGATACCCAGCGGCGTCGGTGATGTGTGCGTGAATGCCGACCGGAACCACGCGGCCAAACCGACTGAGTTTCAGTTCGCAGTGCTCAAGACCGGCAGCCAACTGCGACGCGCACTTGGGATCGACGAAAAACTGCTGATTCTCCAGCGCTCGATTTGCCAGCGTGACGCGCTGCTCAATCGGCGGGTTTGCGGGTCGATGGTCGCGATTCTTGGGCTTGATGCAGGGCTCGATGTGAAACCCCGCTTCTCGGATCAACTTAAACGAGTCGTGCTCGTTTCGCAGGTGCCTGCCGTTCTGCCACTGCCCCGAGTTGTCGCCGATCCAGAGGATGGACCCAATGTCGTAGCCCAGGTCTTTAGCGGTATCGGCGAGGTCGTATTCTGTCGCCTGCGGGCAAACAATCTCGTCGCAGAAGTAGAGAATGGGATCGTCCAGCGTCCCGTAGATCTTCGCGATGACGCCGACCATATGCGGGCGCCCCTGGAAGTCCATGCCGCCCAGGTAGTCGTAGGCGCGTCCGGTGCGCTGGCGGAGATACTCGCGGGTGATGTCGCCGATAGCCGGCAGCGGTCGGCAGTTCCGCTTGTCATTGAACTTCTGATACGCGGGTTCATCGATTCGCAGCATCTCGCCATCAACGTCTGCCTGCGCATATCGCGGGTTCATGTCGCGCACTACGCGCCCAATCGCGTCCCCAGCTTCGTGGCTGATGGCGTCGTTCTTCTTGCTGTCGATTTCCAAGAACAGGACCGGATAGGTCTCATCCTTCTTGGCTCGATTCCACAGGTTCCACACCCAACGCCCGCGGTTGCTGCGCGGTGGGTTGGTAGCACCCAGACATGCACCCTGCTTATCTTTGAGACGACCGACGCCGTTTAGGTAGACAGCTTCCTGCATCTTTGCCATCTCGTTCAGCATCAGAAAGTCAACGCGCCCCTGCTTCAGAGTGTCGGGCTTGTCGCCGGACATGTAGCGAATCACGCCGCCGGTCACATACCGATATTCCATGTCTGCGCGCCGATGGATATACCACGCGCCCTCAAACGGGAAGTGTAGCGACTGTTCGCGCTCGCACTCGGCGCGTTCTCGGAACGTAGCGTTAGCGATCCAGACTTGCGTAGGCTGCCCGTCGAAGTGCGGGAACTTAATCAGCGCCGTATTTGCTGCGGCCATCAGGAAGACCGTCTTACCGCCTGCCCGGTCGCCGAGCATGTTGAAGTTCCAAATGTCCGGGAGTCGCCCTTGCTCGCGCTCCTGCATCCACCAGACAAACCATTGCGCGATCTCAACCTGCGACAGCTTCAGCCGGAACGCCCACCCAGATCTACCCGATTTCCCTACGCGACGCCCCTCCAACC
>ERZ724522.1528-NODE-1528-length-12266-cov-4.422897_pt1 | contig 12266 bp, 18 predicted proteins | sample MGYA00376055_ERZ724522 | MGnify/ENA primary metagenome ERZ724522 (study PRJEB28724, sample SAMN07190884) | wastewater metagenome | isolation source: effluent of sewage treatment plant in Hong Hong | place: Hong Kong | collected 2016-03-17 ... | reverse complement strand
GCAAGTTGATGAATCTCGTTCGCCTGTGAAGGTTTCTGATGATGAGCTTCGCAAGATGATCCGCATTTCTCTTAGGGAACAAAATTCAAAAAAGTTAAAGTAATAAATGAGTAATATAAGAAACATAACATATTCCTTTTTGAACAAGATAGACAGCGAGCAAAACATTTTGCCTGTGATTGAGAAACTGTTGCAATTGTCAAAGATTATTGTTGAGTTGTTCAAAAAAGAATCTCATGGGGAAAAGAGGTGGGCATCTGCGCTTGAAGGAACCTGCAATGATGCCCTGAAGCAATTGAAAGCCGGAAACATGGATGGTTTTGATTATACCATGGAGCGATTGGATGCTGTTTTTGTGACAAGGGAAACAATTCCTGGTCCAAAGGAGGCAAAGAAAGCATATGAGGAATTCAAGAGTGTTTATGGATCATTGTTATCCAGCCTTAGGGAACACAATATGAGTCCAATCAAAGAGGGTAGTGTTTCCGACTTTGATTTGGTTGTTTCGTTATTGAGGAGTATTAAGACAACTTCTTCAACAGATTCAAATAAGATTAATGTTGCACTTGGTCATCTTTCTAGAATCAAGAGAAAAATGAAGCAATTGCAGCAAGAAGAACACTTGGATGAAATGGGTGAATAAATGACAACTTCAATGGCAGGGGGAGCAATTGGTGGCGTTGTTGCTGTTCCCCGTAGAAAAAAGAAAACAAAGAAAACAAAGAGGGCATAAAATGTCAGAATATTTGATCAGAAAGGCAGTTCGGGCCAAAATACAAAAAGACTTCTTTTCTTCTGAGGAGAATCTTCTTCGCCATACAATCAGAAGGAAACTTGTTGAATCAAACCAAAAGATTCACCAATCAACTGGTATTAATGTTCTTGAAGATTTATTGAAGCAAATTATTCCAGAAGTTGAAGAAGGTTTTATGAAACTGACTTCCAACAAAGAACAGAGAGAATCTTTTAGGGCACATTTAATTCGGGGCGTAGAAAATGAGATCAAGACAGACAATATTGTTCCAGATACTGTTACTGGAGATATTGACTTGGGCGTAGACGGCCTAGATTCGCTTTCTGAGGCAATTGGGGACCAAGTTAAGGTGTCCATAGCCACCGACCCCACAAAAGGCCCCACAGGCGATTCTGAGGGCCTTCCTGATGATTCTGATGGGTCCAGTGAGGATGGTTCTAAGCTGGATGACAGAGATGGATTTATTGATGTTAATGATGGTGATCCAGAAGAAGCCGAGGAAAATAACTTCATGATTGCTGGGCTTGATGAGACTGGTCGAAACATGGCCTACACCTGTTTTACAAATATCAAGGCCAAAATTGAAGATTCGCTGGGGATATTGTCGGATCCTTCAGACAAACAAGTTTTTGAAGAGTTCCTAATCAAGAATTTAAACATGTATATGGACATGTGGGAAGATCAGATCCTTCCAGAACGAGGACAAAACAGTAAACCTCAAGCAAACACTAGTCAAAAACCTCTTTAGTTTTAAGCAGTTATAACAATCTGCACAGAATCAAACAAAACTGTTGCTTTTGGGCTCAAAATGTGCTATAATTTAATTCAGTTACTTCAGTAACAGAATGTGCCCAACGGGCAAAAAATTGGTTCAAGGGAACAAGAATTGATAAATTATTTTATCCATTTAATTTTAACCTAGATTAAACCTTAGATAAACAAATTGTTTAGATAAACATGTTTAAATAAATGGTTGATCCAATGGTTTATTGCTAGATTAACAAGAGGAATGTTTGATCCTCACTTCGTTCGGATCAAACATATAAATTGTTACAAATTAATCAGTTTGGGATACAGGAAAATTGTTTAAATGGAAACAATAAAAACAAGGGAAAAATTAAAGCTGGAAGGAAAGATTAACAGAAAGTTTGAAATTCTATTAGAACAAATATCACTGGAGGATATTATTCAACTTAAATTAGAATTGATCTACGATCAATTGTCTGGCCGAATTCCTATTAGATTTAAAGAATGGGCTGAGAGAATTTCTAAGAATGCTATGATTAAGTTTGATCGTAACCATTGTGAAAGATATGTTTTAAAACGCTTTGATCATGATAAACAAAATGTAACAATTGGAAGATTGAAACGAAGGATAGGCAGACCGCCAAAAAAACAAGAGGAAAATAATGAAGATCGAACTGACAATTAAAGAATTTGCTCTAAAAGCAAGAGAAGAAATAAGAAGGAAATATTCTCATTTAGTTCCAGAGCCAAGAAAAGCAAAAGACTTAAATGGAACAATTGATGGTATTCTTAAAGACTTAGAAAAATCAGAGAAAAAATGAAGTTTCTGGAAAGCAAGAAGAAATACATTAACTTTGGAAAGATTGGCATTGTTGAAGTAGATCCAGTTGAGAACATAGATCTAAGTTGGGTATTTTCAGAATTGTTTAAGTTTGTTCCAAATAGTTTTGTTGACGGTCTGGTTGGCATTTACTTTGGTGACTTTCCAGAATTGAAAGAAAGAAAGATCAAGTCTTATTTGTCTGATAATGTTATTGTGATTTCAAACAACTTGAAGTCCGAAAAGGAATTGATCAAGATTCTAGTCCACGAATTGGCCCACAATATTGAAAGAAACAACAAGGAAGATCTTTATTCTAACAAAGAGATATTGAAAGAGTTTCTTTCCAAAAGAAGGGTGTTGGCCGACAGGCTTAAATTAAATGGAGTTAAATCAATCCCAAGAGCATTTATTGAAAACCCAGATTTCCTTGACGAGATTGATCATTGGTTAATGGATGTTGTTGGGTATGATAGGCTTAACCTGTCAATCACATCACTATTTCCAGATGTTTATTCTGTTACTTCGGTTAGAGAGTATTTTGCTTGTTGTTTTGAAATCTTCTTTCTTGAAAACAAGAAAGAGGTTGAAACAATGGCTCCAGCAGTTTATAATGCAATCTCAGACCTAGTGAGGGAATAAATGAGAGACTACATTTCGTTTTCAGAAATGTCTTTGTATAAAACATGCTCAATGAAACATAAGTATGTTTATGTTGAAGAGGCAGAAAAGATAGGCTCGATCCATACAGCGTTTGGATCAGCAATTCATGAAGCATGTGAATTGGCTTTAAAAGAGAACAAAGATCCAATGGAAAAACTGGAAGTGTTCCAGGAAGTCTTTAACAAAGAAGTCGAACAACTTAGGAAACAAAATGTTGAACTTTTTGACTCAGAGGTTTTGGAGTTTGCAAGTCAGGCAGATAAGATTCTACCTCATGTCCTCCCAGCCATAAATTCCTACTTTCCGGGTTGGGAACTGATTGAGGCAGAAAAAGAACTCTACGAAGAGATTCCAGACTGTTCTAGAAAGTTTAAAGGCTTTGTTGATTTGATCATAAAGACTCCAGATGGAATGTATCATGTTATGGACTACAAGACATGTTCATGGGGTTGGGATGAAAAAAAGAAGTCAGATACTATGAAGAACTATCAATTGGCTCTTTATAAACAATTTGTTTCTCAATCAATGAATATTCCACTTGACAACATAAATGTGTATTTTATCCTGTTAAAGAGAACTGCAACAAAGAATATAGTAGAGATTGTTCCAAGAGTTTGTGGAAAGACAAAAGTTAACAATGCTGTTGATATGTTGCGGGATACAGTTGAAAAGATAGAAATAGGAATTCATATGAAGAATTTCAATTCTTGTACAATGGGTTCCTATAAGTGTGAATATTACAATAGGTGTTATGGAAATGGAAAATAGAAAGATCAAAGTGATGAGTTTGTCTGATCACCCAATGATGCCAAGCGGCGTTGCACATTCCATGAGAAATATCTTGAACAAGCTGGTTGACTCTGGGAAGTTTGAGGTTCTTTCATTGGGAGGTGGTGTTTCAAAGCACCCCAATTACAATCCTGTTTTTGTGAAAGATGGTTGGGTAATTTATCCAATTGATGACTTTGGGACTCAAGATATTATTAGAAAGGCAATAAGAGAATATAGACCTGATATTTTGTTATATCAAACAGATCCAAGATTCTTTGTTCATTTACATGAGATGGAACATGAAATTCGTCAAAATGTTTCAACTGTTTGGTATGGCATTTGGGACAATTATCCCTATCCAATGTTTAACAAGCCAGTTTGGTCATCTGTGGATCATTTTGTGTCTATTTCCAAGGTGACTCAAGATTGTTTTGAGAATGTTGTTGGCGATGCGGTCAAATCCACATATATCCCCCATTCGGTCAATCTGAATATCTTCAAGAAGCTCCCAGAAAGCGATGTAGAGGCATTCAAGAGAGAAACCCTGGTTGGGGTACATCCAGATGCATTCATTGCCTTCTGGAATAATAGAAATGGCCTCAGGAAGCTTCCTGCAACATTGATGATGTGGTGGAAGGACTTCCTTGAGGAGAACAATCTTCGTGGAAAGGCTCATTTAATCATGCATACTGATCCGGTGGATCAGGCTGGTCAGAATCTACCAGCAATATTGAAGGACTTTAATTTTGCGGAAGGCGATGTTATTTTCAGCACAACAAAAGTTGATGAACTTGTTTTGTCCAAGTTCTATAACATGGCTGATGTTGTTGTGAACATTGCAGATGCAGAAGGATTTGGCCTTGGGACTCTTGAGGCTCTAGCCTGTGAGACTCCAATAATTGTCAACATGACAGGCGGCCTTCAAGAACAAGTAACAGATGGAACTAATTGGTTTGGGGTGGGTATTGAACCAGCATCTAAGATTATCCTCGGTGATGTTGTTGCTTGTCCGTACATTTATCAAGATAGAATTTCCAAGGGTGATTTCTTGGCGGCAATGAAGAAAATGTATTCAATGTCAAAAGAAGATAGAAACAAATTGGGCTCTCTTGGACGAAAGCACGTTGAAACAAACTATAACTTTGACAATTTGCATGAAAAGTGGGTTAATCTTCTAGAGGATACATACGAGACAAATGGTTCTTGGCCAAACAAGAATTTCAAGTCATATGAATTTACGGAGATTTAAGCATGTTGGTCTTGGTTGATAGCAACAACTTGAAAGATGTTTTTGATACGGGAAATGTTGATTTGGGTTTTCTCTGGAATCAGATTGAAGAACTCAAAGAAAACCTTCAGGCAACTGAGTGTTTTTTATATATGGATTCAAAGTTGGAAACATTCTTTGTAAGAATACGCTATGGCACAGGATCACGGGCTGGTGTCATTGACATTAGCTTATAGTGGGGCACTAGGTTCATTCTAAGGGGAGGTGATTAATCATCATTGTGCCCCACTTTCCCCTTCCAAGGATTTACAAGATGAAAAAAAGAGTATTAATTATTGCACCTGCATTTAGTGCAACTGGCTATGGCGAACATGCAAGGTTTGTTCTTCGTTCGCTTAGACAGCATGAAGATAAATTAGAATTATTTTTGGTTCCAACTAGATGGGGCATGGGTGGAGAGATTACTACTCATGACGAAGAATACCTGTGGATGCAGTCATTGGTTAGAAAACAAGAAGAATACCTAGCAACAGAGGGTCAAAAGTTTGATGCTTCGGTTCAGGTAGATGTTCCAACTGGTTTTCAACGATTGTCACCACTTGATATAGGTGTTACCGCTGGTATTGAAGCTGATAAAATGGTACCAGAGTGGGCAAATGCCATTCAAAAGATGGATAAGGTTGTCACTCCATCTGAATTTGCCAAGAATGTAATTGTTGATACAAAGTTTGCGGTTCACGATAACTTCCTCAATAAGACAGTTGGAGAACATGGTATTGATGTAACGAAAACACCTGTTGAAGTTGTCCATTATCCAGTCAAGTTGATTCAACCAGAACCACTTGAACTTAAGTTATCTACGACTTTCAATTTGTTAACATGTGTTCAATGGGGTCCACGCAAGGCTGCTCATTTGACCATTGATGCCTTTTACAGAGCATTTAGGAACGATCCAAATGCAGGTCTTATTGTTAAGACATTCGGAATCAATGGTTCAAAGCTGGATCGTGAACGTACAATGAATGCAGTTAAAAATACCGTTGAACACTTTAGAGGCAAGGATGGAGCAAAGTGTAAGGTTTATTTGCTTCATGGTAATTTGTCAGAAGGACAGATGACAACTTTGTATCGTATGGTTGATGGATATGTAACAACAACCCATGGCGAAGGGTTTGGACTGCCAATTTTTGAGGCGGCCTATAACGAGTGCCCAGTAATTGCGACCGATTGGTCTGGTCATTTAGATTTCTTGTGTGTTGATGAATCTGTTAATAAGTACGGAAAAGAAACACCAGGGAAAAAGAGGAAAATGTTCCTACCAGTTCAATATGCATTGGGAGAAGTTCCGCCCGAACAAGTGGCAGAGAAAATGTTTCGGTCAGATACCAAATGGGCTTATGTTAATCCAAATTCAGTTGTTACAAGAATGAAAGATTTAAAGAAGGATCCAAACAGGTTTAAATCACAGGCCATAAAGCTGGCAACCTATCTTAAATCTAATTTTAATCAAAAGAAACAATATGATTTAATGGCTAATGCCTTGCTTGGTGATTATTTGAACATGAGCGATTGGTTAAGTGAATTGAATAAGGAGATTGAAACAGTATGAAAAGACCTCAAGAATGGAAACACATATCAGAAATGTTTGAATACGTTTCATATGCAAAGAAGTATTGGAAGATTCCTGATGGAGCAAAACACTGGGACTTGAATCACGAGAGTATCAAAAGGTTTTATGAAGAGGGAAAGGATGAAGCAACAGTCTTATTCCCTTGTGTTGATGAAGATTGGGAAAGTGATAATCTTTTTGCCAATGGTTTGGCTACAGTTAACAAGAAAACTGGTGATATCTTAAGCGTAACCATTATTCCAGTTAGAAAGGAAACAAAGTGATATTCATATCTGATTATTTTTGTGATGAAACCGGAGATGGGTTTATTGGTGGTGCCGAATTAAATGATTTAGCTTTAATACAAGAAATAAAGAAGTATGCCCCTGTATTCACAATTAAATCAGAGAGGGTCAATGAGCAGTTTCTGGATAATCATAAACGTGAATTGTTTGTGATCAGCAACTTTTCCCATATGCCCATTCCATGCTTGATTAAGATGGTTAATGATGGCTTCAATTATGTCATTTATGAACACGATCACAAGTATCTTAGGACCAGAAATCCAACTGGTTATCCTGATATGATGGCACCACCAGAATTGACTTGCAACATTGAGTTCTATAGAAATGCTAAGGCTGTATTCTTGCAATCTAATCTGCACCAATCTGTATACCAAAAAAACACAGGGTTGATGAATTGTATCAATGTGGCTGCAAACTTTTGGACAGATGCTCAGTGTTCTAAAATATTGAGCCTATCTCAAAGTGTTAAATCGGGTTGTGGATATATTGATTCAGACAAAGGTTTCAAGAATTCCATGGCAACTTATGAATATATTGTTCACACTTTACATCAAGAACCAGTTGCGCTCAAGGGAACTCCTGATGAATTTCTTGAAGCTATGTCAAAATTGGAATCATTTGTCTTTTTGCCAAAAATCATTGAAACATTTAGTAGGATCTGTGCTGAGGCAAAAATGCTTGGATGCAAGTTGATCACTAGGAAGGATTATGTTGGTTTTCTATCACACCCAGAGTTAACAGCCATGAAGCCTCAAGAACTGGTTGATTATTTTCAAAAAAGAAAGACACAAATTGCTGCTGAGTTGATAAAGTTGGAGTCTGAACATGCAAGTAACAACAATTCTTAATTTATACAGAAGGCCACAATATATGACCCAGCAGGTTGCAGCAGTTCGCAAGCAATCTGTTGGTAATGGTCCAGTGTGGATTTGGAAAAATTATCATGAGGATAATGCAAATTGTAAATCTGGTGATTTCAATGAAGATAAATTCTTTGACAATGATCACAATTGGAAATATTTTGGAAGATTTGCGGCTGGTATGCTTGTTGACACTGAATATGTTGCTTTTTTTGACGATGATACGATACCAGGGCGTGATTGGTTTTTGAATTGTATGTCAAGCATGGCAGAAAAAGATGGTATAATGGGCTCTGCCGGTGTTGTTTTGAATTCTGCTGAATATGCTGATCATTATAGAGTTGGTTGGCCTTCTAAAAATGAATCAATTGAAAGAGTGGATCTTGTTGGACATGCTTGGTTCTTAAAAACCGAATGGTTAAAATACATGTGGATGGAAAAGCCCCCAACTTGGAACAATGGTGAGGATATACATTTGTCGCACATGGCTCAAAAATATGGACAAATTGAAACATATTGTCCACCACATCCTGCAAAAGATTTAATGAAACATGGTTCTTTGTTGCCATATCAATATGGGGATGATAATGTTGCTTCATCAAGACAAAACAATTGGCACACATTCTTTCCTGAAAGAGATGCTTGTGTCAAGAATGCATTAGAAGGCGGCTGGCAGACAGTTAGGGGTATAAAATGTTCGTAATGGTGTATGGCACAAGGCCAGAATGGATAAAGGTTGAACCATTGGTTAAGATTTGTCAGAGTTATGGCAAAATGATTCAATTGGTGAGAATTATGCAACATGGAGAAGAGATTTTGCCATTTCAAAAGGACTACCCAGAGGTGGTTCTTCAGGTGGATTCACATTCTAACAATAGATTGTTGTCGCTCACCACTGGTGTAATGCGTTCCTTTGGGGACTATTGCGTCCGTAGGGGCTTTGGCAGCAATGACCATGTGTTGGTACAGGGTGACACTACGACTGCCTATGCGGTGGCTTTAGCGGCTTCTTATGCAGGTCTTAAGGTTTGGCATCTTGAGGCAGGCTTAAGAACAAATAATCTTGATTCACCTTCACCAGAAGAGTTCAATAGACGTTCAATCTCAATGCTTGCTGACTATCATATTTGCACAAGTCAGTCTGGCTTTGATAACCTACATAAAGAATATTTGAAACCAAAGTGTACAATTAGTGAACCACTTGGAAATACAACCCTTGATTCCCTTCGGGACACTCCAGTATCATATGAGAAGTTTGTATTGATGACACTTCATAGGGCAGAAACTCAACATCTGTTCCCAGAGGCAATTCACACAATGTATCACCTTGCTAGCAAAAACAACTTCAAGGTGTTGTTGCCGCTGCATCCAAGACATAAGTATTTGTTGGACACTCCTCTTTATCAAAAGCTGAAGGAATGCTTTATTATTACTGAACCACTGGATCGCAAGAGTATGTGCGAAATATTGGCATCATGTGCATTTGTTGTTACGGATTCTGGCGGCATACAGGAAGAAATAACTTATTATAACAAATATGCATTAGTGTTTAGGTCAGAGACAGAACGACCAGAGATCATTGGAAGCTATGGGGAGTTATGCCCAGATATTGAGACTCTGAGATATAGGTGTGACCAACTTATGCAAATGGATGTTTCAAAATGGCCATATATTATGAATTTTGTATCCAGAAATAAGCCATATGGAAAAGGATATGCATCAAAGCTGATCTATGGTTTCATTTGTGAGAATGGTGGCTTATAAACATGAAGTTCCAGAATGACATAGAGTTCTTTATGAACAAGATGATCAAGAGAGAGCCGTTTGTATTCTCCAGGTATGCAGATGGTGAAATGTTTATAATAAAGAATAAGGAGCTTGACGCCTCTGTGCAAATAGATAAGTGGGCATTTAATGGTCAAAAGGCGTTTAGGGATGAGTTATTGAGGTCGCTGAAGCATCAAGAGGATAACTATTACTATGCAATCAGTTGCAACTGTTGTGATCCTGTTAATTCTGAGATTTATAAGAAGCTTTTGAATGTCCCGCATGAAAGACTGACATTTGCCAATCTATGGATCAATGGAAATTATACATATTTCAAGGAGAACATAGGAAAAGTTGGAAGCGTTCATTTGATAACCAATGCCAATGCATATGGTAGAAAATATCCATTTGAGGTGAGTTCATTTTATCCAATTCCACATAATTGTGTGGAATATTATGAACAAGATCCAGACAGGATTCATTCTTTGCTCAATGATTTTGTTGATAATGCCGGAAGTGGTCAAGTGTTTTTGGTTGCTGCTGGGGCTTTGAGTGAAATCTTGGTACACAAGATGTTTCAAAGGAACCCAAACAATTGTTACGTTGACATTGGTTCTGCCTTAGACCTTTGGACCTTTGGAAAGGCAACGAGGCCATATCATAATCCAGAACATGGGGATGCATTGAAGTTATGCGATTTGTAACATATACACATTCTAAGTTAAAAGATATTTGGCCAATCTATATTGACAGGCTGAATAAGTTTGCCCCTGATATCCCAAATGTATTCTTTTGTGATCAGCCGGTTTTAAATCAACCAACCGTCATATATGACGATAATCAGCCATATTCCCAGCATTATGCAAAATGTTTGAAATCAATTGATGACAAGTATGTCATCTATATGCAGGAAGATTTCATTCTTTACAACCATATTGATACAAAAAAGATAGAATCATACGCAAAGATCCTTGACTCACATTATGATGTTGATTATATTAGGTTGATAAAATGCGGATTTGTTGGAGAAACAAAGTTTGCTGATACTTTATATGAAGTTCAGAATCCCGAGTTAGATCCAATTATTTCAACATATTCTATGCAGCCAACAATATGGAAAAGGGATAGACTTGTTTCCGTATATGATGATTCAAATGCACAAAAAGTGTTCAATGAATATGCAATGTATCAGGGAATTGTTAAAAATGGAATTGTTGGATTATACCACTATGATCAAGAAAGAGTCATAGGTGATCATTGTGATTCAAAAGTGTTTCCATACATTGCAACAGCCTTGGTTAAAGGCAAATGGAATATCCATGAGTATACAAAGGAACTCAATGAAGTAGCCAGAGAATACAACGTGGATTTAACAGTTCGTGGTTTCTACGAAAAAATAAAAAAGGATGAAGAAAATGAAACTAACAAATAAAGCAATCGCAGTTATAGCATCAGCGTTTTATAAAGTAATTGCAGAGTCAAACAAAGAGGATGCACTGAGTCTACCAGAGCTTCTGGCTGGAATTGAATTTGAGGTCACAGAGGATGACGAGGTTGATGCTCTGTCTGGTATGTATTCCTTTGAGCTATCAGAGGCCCCAGAGGAAGTCTGATGCCATTCTATGATTATGAATGTGGGGATTGTGGAGAGCAAACCAGAATGTTCTCCACAATTACCAACAAGGCCAAAACATGTCCAAAGTGTAAACAAGAAACCCTTGAAAGAGTTTGGCAACCTGCTCATAAAATACAGGTGGAACAGAAGCCAGGGGATATTGCCAAGGAGACAATTCGTGAAAACCGTGAATTGCTCAAGGAGTTTGGCAGAAAATGATTGAGTCATTTCTTGTTGGTAGTTTAATCACTAATGTTGTATTGGTTGGACTTTTGTTGTTCAAGATTATTGAAAACAAAAAATTTGTGAAATATAAAGAGGCTGTTTTATCATATGGACGACTTGTCCAATTGTTGATAAAGAAGCACAATGAAACTATAGACAGAAAGCTTTTGATTGAAGAATTGATCTTTGGGTTTTCTGGACATATAAAAGAGTTGGATGCCAGAAAGATGTTCTTTGGTGATCAAACATTTTTGAACATGTTGGAGCATGTCAATCTGCTGAATGACGGAATCAATAAGTTTATTCCTGAGACAGAAATGTTTGAAGAATTTGAAATGATCAAGAATGCCGATGAGGCTATTGAACTTCTTGAAGAGTTCAATGAAATTGTCGAGGATGAAAATGAGTAATCAATATTTCACAAAGAGAGTGCAATTGTTGCCTATAACAAAGAAACGGACTCAAGGATTCGTGAGAAGATATATATTGAAAAAATTGATTCTGCACTTGATAAGCTGATCGAGGGAGTGATTTTTGGATATAGGTTCACTGGCCTATCAGATCTGGAAGAACTCAAACATGATTGCAAGACATACTTGTTGACAATCATGAAGAACTTTGATGAAACCAAGAATAAAAAAGCATTCAGTTATTTTACAAAAGTTACAATTCATTGGTTTGGAAACATAGCTAAGAAACAAAAGGCCCGAATGATAAGTCAAGTGGATATAGGCACTCAGATGCAAGAGAAAGATCATGAGTTCTTGTCCGTAGTGAACAATCTTGAAGATATTGATTATCACAATAAGAAAATTGGCAATACATTAAGACAGCTTTCTATTTCCAAGGGCGATTTGAATCAGAAGGATGCGGTTGTCTTGGAATCATGCTTAATATTGTTT
>ERZ724522.1527-NODE-1527-length-12282-cov-7.346037_pt1 | contig 12282 bp, 18 predicted proteins | sample MGYA00376055_ERZ724522 | MGnify/ENA primary metagenome ERZ724522 (study PRJEB28724, sample SAMN07190884) | wastewater metagenome | isolation source: effluent of sewage treatment plant in Hong Hong | place: Hong Kong | collected 2016-03-17 ... | reverse complement strand
AGACCACGAGCATGAAGAGCTTGTCGGACGAGAGCTTCGGTTGCGGGATCATCGAACACCTCCATCGGCCGTGACGCAGGCCGCGGCGGGGACGCAGGCGTGGCGGGGGCCCGTGCCGTAGGGCGACGGCGCGAGGCAGCACACGGCGTTCAGCCGATCGCAGCGTCGATCCGCCTGCGACCATCGACCGTCCGGGCCGCACACCCAGGGGTGTCCGGCGTGGCAGAGCGTCGCGCCCTGCGCGCACCCGTCGCGGGGCGGCTCGGGCGAGGGTTCGCGGGTCACCTTCGGACACCCGGCGAGAAGCACTACGAGCACGAGCGCGAAGACGAACGAGACGAACGAGACACGTGAGACGTTGAGCATCGAACCTCCGAAACGTTTGAGGGGTCAGGCGCGGCCCGTGGCGTTGTCGGGCGACTCCAGTTCACGCAGGCGCGCGGCCTGTCGCGCGACGGTCTCACGGAGCCTCGCGAGCTCCGCGTCCCGCGAGTCGAGGGCGAGCGACGGGAGCGGCTTCCCGGTGATGGCGCGCGCGAACTGGAGAGCCGCGCGGAGCACATCGGGCCCGAGCGCGGCCACGGCTTCGACGATCGCGCGGAGCCTCGGGTACGGCGCGACGATGCGCGAGATGACGGCGTAGATGCCGCGGACGACGGCGACCACGAGGGCCGCGAGCGAGACGGCCGCCTCGGGATTGAGGGCGGCCCATGCGACGAGTTTCGAGAGCATTCGAATCCTTCGGTAAGGGGTCAACGAGGCACGCGCGCGCCCGGAAGCGGCGTCGCGCGGAGGAGTTCTTCGAGGTGGCGCACGCGGTCTTCGAGGCGCGTGTGTTGCTCTTGCAGGTGCTTGACCTCTTGCGCGTGCAGGGCATCGGCCTTCTCCAGCGCGCTCAGGGTCTCGATCTTCGCCGTCAGCTTCTCGACGGCGCTGCGCAGAGCGGCGACCTGTTCGCTGTTGCGGCCCCACATCGCGGCCACCGCGAGGAGCGCGCCGACGAGAGAGTAGGCCAGAGGCAAGAGGGACTGCGGCATCGTCAGGCTCCGAGGGAAGCGCCGGTCACGGCGCGGGAGTGAGACGCGTCCACCCGAGCGCTTCGGGCGTCGCGGGCGTTGCGGTGAGTCCCGGGGTGCCTTCGGGCCACGACGCGCGCGACTCGACGGCCGTGCGTTCGGTCTGGCCCTGGGCGAGCGGGAGGAGAAAGACGGCCGCGTCGCTGCGGTGCAGCGCATCGAGCACGACGCTCCGCAGCGCGGGCATGACCGGCAACACGAGAGGCTTGTACGAAGGCATCACGCCCCCCCGAAGGCGCCGGGCAGGCCCGCCGCGATGTTGTCGATGCGCGCGTCGAAATCGACGCCCGAGAGCGTCACGCCGAAGATGCCGCCGTAGGGTCCGTTGCTCGCCACGAGCCCGGCCCGCGCCTGCGCCCACTGTCCGGCGACCTCGCGCTCCACGGAGGAGTAGATCGGCCGCCACACGGTCGGCAGCGCGCTCCCGCGCCCCCAATGCCACGCGACGGCGCTCGGGTTGCGATGGCAACGCACCCAGCTCTCACCGTCCCCGCGGGCCGTCGCGTCGAAGAGCGACGAGGAGAGATTCCAGAACGTGTACACGCCTTCGACCACCGCGCCCGTCTCGACGCGGCCATCGCTGAAGAACATCGCCTGCACGAAGTTGGTGTTGCTCTGCCCGCACGCGAGGATGAGCCGCGTCTGGTCTGAGTTGTCGCCGCTCAGGACGCGGAACCGGATCGCGACGTCGTAGTAGTCCCGGTTGGGGAGGAGCGTCGCGAGCGAGACGCCGCACGACCCCGCCGCGCCGGGATCGCAGTTGAGCACCAGCCGCGCGGGCGAGGTCAACCACGACGCGAGCGCGCCCCCGGAAGGGGTGGCCGTGGCCCAGCCCGTGCCGCTCATGTCGGCGCTCTCGACGGCGGGCGCTCCGCTCGAAGGCGTGGCCCACGCGGGATCGCTCCCCGCGCCCTGGTGCGTGATGACCTGGCCCGAGCTCCCGCCCGCGCGCGAGAGCTTCGGGAGCGTGACCGACTGCGCGGCGAGCTGCGACGTGCCGACGCTCCCCGCGGGAGGCGTCGAAGACGTGAGGATGATGCGACCGCGCGCGCTGAACATCAGGTCGTCGCCGCGTGGATCCGCACGGTGCAGTTCCATCGGATGTTGTGGCTGTTCGCACCCGTCGCGCGCACGCGCACGTCGTTGGTGCTGGCGTCGATCGTGATGTCGTACCCGCGAAGGATGGTGCCGTTGACGCTGATCATGTCGTTACGCTCCCAGCGCGATGCCGCGCGCTCTGACTCGGAAGTCCCCTGGTGTGGCGGTGACGCCGACCTCGCGCGCGAGCACACGCACGCGTTCCGCGCCCCCGACGTCGATGGTGTGGACAGGCCCGGCCTGCGTCCCGGCGAGCCGCATCGAGGCCGTACGCACCGGGAAGATGCGCGCCTCCCCGCTCGACGCGACGGCGGTCTCGTCGATGACCTCTTCCGCGGGATACCAGTCGTCCCCATCGGAGACGGGCGACGACTCGATGCGGTATTCCACCCCGCCCCCGCTCGTGCCCTCGGTGTAGTCCACGAAGACCGACACCTGCGAGAGATCGTGGACGCGCAGCACCGTCGCCTCGGACGCGTCGTCCCAGGCCCCAGACGCGGGAAGCGCGGCGTCCGCGCGCAGTTCGCTCAGCGGTCCTTTGCGGACCATGCCGAACCCGCTCATGGGCTCAGCACCCCGGAATGAGGTCGGCGCTCTTCAGGTTGCCCCGCACCTCGACGTCGACGTTGGTCCCGAGCGTCGAGGTAAGGATCGCCTGAAGACGCGCGGGGATGTCATCGCCCGTGAGCGTGACGACCGCGCTGTTGCCCGCCGTGAGCTGGCCGTTGACGGCCGTGCCCGTGGTGGTGTCGTCGACGAGGATGTCACCCGACCCGACGTTCCAGGCCGTGGTGATGGGGTTCGCCCCGTTGTTCTTGATGGCCACCGTCACCCGGTCGTACTGACCGAGGAGCTGAACGTCGAAGAGCGTCACGGGGGTGGCCGCCGCGAGGGCGACGGCGCTGCGCTTGGCGAGGAGGATCCACATGCAGGGGACTGTATACCGATTGTGCCAATTTGTGCCAGTGAGGTATGTTCGGGGCTGTGCCGACCCTTGCGGAACTCCTCACCCCCCGCACGCGCCAGCAGTGGCGCGACCTCCTGCTCAACGAGCTCCGCGACGCAGGTTTTGCGGTGGGCCTCGCGCCCTCGGGCGACAACCGGCGCAACCTCGTGGAGTTCTTCGCGGCCGGGCTCGCGAAGGTCGATGAGGTCGTCGGGAAGGTCGCGGCCGGGGCCTTCCTCGAAACGGCCCTTGGGGATTGGCTCGATCTCCGCGCCCGGAGCGGCTTCGATGTAGAGCCGAAAGCCGCCACCCTGACCGTTGGCACAGTGCGTCTCACCTGTGCGGCCACGGCGGGACCGTACGTGATCACCCCCGGCCAGGTCTGGGTGGGGCGCGCAGCAGCCGGAGCGACCCCCGCGAGGCGCTACCAGAACACCACGGGAGGGACGCTCCCCAGCGGCGGGACTCTCAGCGTGCAGGTGTCGGCGGAGGCGCCCGGGAGCGCCTACAACCTCGGCAACGGGCAGATCAATCAAGTGTTCTCGGGCCTGCCTGGGGTAAGCGTCACAAACCTCGGCATCTGGATCACCACGCCGGGCACGGACAAAGAAGCGCCAGAGCCGTTGCGCCAACGCGCGCGGAGCCGCTGGGGGACGCAGGGACGCGGAGCCAATGACGACGCGTACTTCTACCTCGCCACGACGGCGAGCGCGGAAGTCACGCGTGGGCGGGTAACGACGAACCCCGGCGATGGAACGCTTGTGCTCTACCTCGCAGGCCCGAGCGGTGGTGTCTCGGCGGGGGCGGTGTCCGCGGTGCAGCGCGACATCGACAAAGCGAGACCTCTGACCGATCGGCCCAACGCGCGCAGCGCGACGAACACGCCCGTGGTCGTACAGGGGACCGTCTACGTCCGCGCCGCGCAGCTCGCTGCGGTGCAGCTCGCCGTGGAGCGGGAGCGTCTGGCGATGCAAGCGGAGCTTGATATCGGCGCTCCCGTTGACCTCGCGGAACTCCACGCGGTGCTGCGACGGCCACGCGACGCGAACGGCCTCGTGGTGCCGGGGGTGACGGACGTCGACCTCACGAGCCCTACAGGCGACACGACCATCGCCAGCACGGCCGTGGCTGTCCTCGACTTCTCGGCGCTCGCCTGGGTCTCGGTGCCCTGATGGCGTTCTACGAATGGCTCTTGGAGCGTCTGGCCCCACCGAACCGCGGCGACCGAGGGAGCGCGCTCGTGCGAGTCCTCGCGGGACGGTTCGACGACGCGGTCGCTCGCCTGCGTCTCGCCGCGAAGGCAGACCTCCCGAGCGAGGCGCCCGACGATGCCCTCCCGTACGTCGGCGGGGACCGGATGATCGAGCGCCTTCCCGGTGAACCGCTCGATGCGTACCGCGCGCGGTTGACCGCAGCCTGGGAGACGTGGTCGTGGGCCTGCGCCCATCGCGGTCTGTGGCAGGCGCTCTACCTCGTGGGCCTGCGCGGCGTGACGTTCCTGACCGCGTTCGAATCCCGATGGGATCGGTTCTGCCCGACACCGCTGTGGGCGCGGTTCCGCGTGGTGAGCACCGGTCGCGCGAGCTGGGGCGAGACCACCTGGGGCGCGTTCAACTGGGGCGCGCTCGCGCCAGACGCGGTGCAGCCGCTCCGCTGGGGCGCGTTCCGGTGGGGCTCCCGCGTGTGGGGACTCGACGCGCCGGAGACCTTCGTCATCGGGATGAAGGCACAGCTGCGGAAGTGGAAGTCGTCGCGCGACCGCGTCCACTCGGTGTCGTTCACGTTCGGCGGTCCCGTGTGGGGTCAATTCCTTTGGGGCTCGGCAACGTGGAGCGCGGAGTGGCCCGTCACGATCACGCAACCGCAACAATGGGGCTCCGTCGTGTGGGGCGATTTCACGTGGGGCGTTCCTGAACAACTGCTCTAGGAGGCAAAACCGATGACTGCGAACATGGGAGCAACACCGCGCCACAACGGCGCCACGCTGGTGCGGACGGTGGACGGCGAACTCGCCGGGATGGACAGCGGCCCCGCGCCGTTGGGGCCGACGCTCGAAGAGCTGGTGAACCGCTCGGAGCTTTCGACCAACACCGTGCTCGGGCACCTCTCGTGGTCTGGCAACGCCTCGCTCGCGAGCGGCGGGACGTCGACGGTGTTCGCGCTGGTGATCGGCGCCATCAACGCCGTGATGATCTACGACGGGACCGGCTACTCCTCGAAGGCCAGCGCCGGGGAGACGCTCACGCTCGCGCACGTTCAGGGAGCGCCCGCGGCGCTGGCCTCGAACACGCGCTACTACGCGTACGCGAAGCTCTCGGGGGTGAACGGCGCCCTCGCCTTCGAGGTCTCGTCCACGCCGCCCAGCGCGAACGGCGTCTTCAAGAACGGCGACCCGACCCAAGTATACCTGCGCGGCGCGACCTTCGTCACGGACGGCAGCGGAAACCCGCTCCCGTTCCGCTGCGTCCACGGGCGCTACCGCTACAGCATCACCGGGATGCCTGCGAGCATCAATGACCTCCGCGTGCTCAACGGAACGGCCAGCGCCACGGCCTGGGCGGACATCGATCTCTCATCGCTCGTGCCGCCGTACGCGCGGAACATCCACCTGCGCGCGCAGGTCATCAACGGCGTCAACAACAAGACAGGGCGCGCGCAGTTCCGCACGAAGGGTCACACCTCCGGCTCGATCGACCTCGACGTGGCCGAGATGGGCGCGAGCGGAACGGCGAACTACAACCAGCTCCACTTCGACCTGGAGTGTGACGCGAACCGCGCCATCCAATACCAGCGCGCGGACGGCGGGGGCACGTACGCAGACCTCGACGTGTTCGTGTGGGTGCTCGGCTGGGATGAGTAGTCAGGGCGCGCGGCACTCCCCGTCGCGGCACACCTCCGCACCGACGCACGGCGAGTAGCACGCGCCGCAGTGTTCGCGGTTCGTAAGCAGCCCCGTACACGTCAGGCCGCACGTAGTGAGCGGCGCGCAGTAGAACCCCGCATCCACGCTCCCCCGCTGGCACCCCGCGTCGCAGAGCCTGCCCTCGAGCACCGTCTGTTCAACCACGCACCGAGGTTGCCCGGAGCCCACGCGGACACAGATCGTTCCGAGCGTGCAGCGGTTCACGCCCAGGTGACAGGTGTTGAGCGGTGGCCCTGTGTCCGCTGACGTCGCGTCGTTCGGCGCCGGAGGCGACGGGTCCGTGCTACACGCGGTCAGCAGGAGGGCGGTCAGGGGAGCGGCGAAGCGCATGGCGAGGGAGGGTACGGCAGACCCCACGGCGCTGTCACCGCCGACGCCGATAGCCACGACTGTAGCTGCGTCGGTAGCGGCCGGTCGGGTACCAGCCTGAGCCGCGGTCTGGGTTATCCTCGACGCGAGGAGCTACCGGAGGCGCCTCCGGCTCCATCGGTGTCGGGGTGGGGCCCATCACGGTCACGGGCATCAACGGCTGCTCTTCGGGCCGATGCTGGCGCGAACGACACCCGGCCAGTAACGCCACCGCGATGAGAAGCCCGAGAACGTGATGCACCACGGCCGGACGCTACACCTGTCGCTCGCGGCCGAGAACGACGGGACACCCGTTCAGGTCAGTCCGACCGCGAGGCGCACGCCTTCGCCGTCCACCGTGGCGACCAGTTCGAAGGTGTCGCCGTCCACCGTGGTCCCCGCGACCTTCACGTGCAGCTCCATCCCGGCCGCGTACCACGCGACGTCGACGGTCGCGTCCGCGATCCGCGTCTCCGCCTGTCTGCACCGTTCGATGTCCACCTTCAGCCGCCACACGTCCACGTCGGTCATCGTGCGGGACTGGTAGGCGTGCAGATCGAGGCAGACGTACGACGGGTCGTACCAGAGCGACCGCGTGGTGAGCCTGCGGCCGAACGCCTCCGCGATGGCCGCGCCGCCGCTCACCGTATCGTCGAGGTTCAGATCATCGAGGCCCGCGAAGTCTTCGAACGCCATGTTGTCACCTACGCCTTCACCACGGAGGTGGCGTTGATCTTCCCGACGAGTTCGAACACCCCCGGCGTGGGGGAGACCGCCACCCCAGCAGGCAGGCCCGTCACCCGGAACTGCTGCGGCGCCCCGGTCGGTGGCGTGTAGATGAACAACAGGTCTGTGGTCGGCGGCATCGTAGGCATCGGGACGGCCGTCACGCGGATCGTTCCGACGTCGACCGCGTCGTCGTCCCGTGCGAGGGCCTTCGCACCATCCGGCACGTCGAACACGAGCTCTTCGAGTTGCGACGCCTCCCAGGCCGCCACGAACGGCTGTGAGGGGTCACCCTCGGCCCACCCGAGGAGCACGCGCGCGCCCGAGCGCACGACCGCGCGCAGCACCCCCGGAAGGCCGTAGCGGAGCGTGAGGTTCGGCTGCGGTGGCGTCCCGGCCGTCTCGGGTTCGGTCTCGACGTTGCCCCCAGCGAGCACGTTCACCACGCGCCCGCGCACGAGCCGGTGATACCGCGTGCCGCGCGTCGCGGCGTCGATGATCCCGAGGAGCGCCGCGCGAAGCCGGTCATCCATCGGTCCACCACACCTTCGCGCGATCGACCCCGCCCGCGAGCTCGTAGACGACGGCGCCCACGCGTCGCCCCTCGAAGGTCTGCCCGGGTAGAAGGTACGCGCCGGGGAGGCTGTAGGTCGCGCGACCCGCGCGGGGCTCGGTGCCGAGGAGTTCGGCGCGGACGTCGTCGGGAAGGATGAGCTCCGGCCAGGTCTCCGTCCCGATCCACACCGAGCCGTCGATGGTCATGCGCCAGCGCGCGCCGATCGCATCCACGAGCTGCGCGAGGGCATGGTCCGCGGGGCACTCGACGCGCGACCATCGCGGGAGGTGAACATCGAGCTCCGCGCCGCTCCCTTCGTAGAGCACCTCGCCCACCTCGGAGAGCAGCTCCTGCACGAGCCCGCGCGCGGGCTGAAGGCCGTGCCACGATCGCGCATCCACGCGACGGTCAAGCCCGCGGGTTCCGCCCACGAGGCCCGCGAAACAGGTGTCTGCCTCGATGCCGCTGCGGTAGGTGGTGCCCGCCCAGCGAACGCCCCCGATCACGAGCTCCGCCGCGCCCGTGATCGTCTCGGCGGTGTCGATCGCGAGCTCCGCGTGCCACCGACCCGAGAGCGGCGTAATCACCCGCCCCGCGAGCACCGGGCGACCGTTGAGAGTCCAGTCGCTCATGGGTTCACGTCCGTCACGGCCGGGTCTTCCGGTTCGTTCTCGGGGGCGTCTTCGAGCCCGCTGAAGGCCGTCTGGTTGGCGGCGATGTCGGGGCCACGGGGCGTGCGGGTGACGCTCCCGCCCGTGCGCGGCTCGGTGAGCGACGGCATCCATTGGATGACCCGTACGGCGCACGTCCACCCGTCGCGGCCGGGCTTCTCGAAGCCGACGCTCTTGACGTACACACGCGTGATGCCCCTGCGCGCGAGCGCCGGGTGCGTCACGTCCATGGGGTTGCGCTTGTCGACGCGCCGCTGGGGGTCGATCGCGGCGAACACTTGATCCCACGAGGCGTGCGTCTCTTCATCCCACCAACGGAACGTGATGGTGAACTCCGCGCACACGGCCCCGCTGTCGGTGATCGAGCCGCCGTCGCGCCCCTTCGGGTGCTTCACGTCGAGGGCGTTCGCGGTCTCGCCCTCGATGGTCACGACGCCCAGAAAGAGCACGTTGTTGATCGTGAGCGTGTCCCAGGTCGAGGGCGCGCGGAACGGCGACGGCGTCGACGCGGCCGGTGGGGGCAGGCCCGGAGCGCCCTGACGACGCGAGCGAGAGCGGCGGATCGGCGGGTTCGAGGTCGCGTCCGCGCCACGCCCGACGATCTCACCACCGCGCCCCTGGAGAGGCGCAGGGCCGTCCCCGCCGCGCCCCATGAGCGGCTCCTCAGAGCCTCCGGCACGCCGCCGCTGGCGCTCTTCCGCGCGTCCGAAGTCCTCGCGCTCAGCGGGTGGGGGCATGGGTCGCTCCCTGGAGTTGCATCGACTCGAAGAGGTCGTGCAGCCGCTCCATCATCATGTCCACGAGTTCGGCGTCCGAGCGCCCGCGGCCGTCGATCGAGATGTTCGGGGCGAACACGAAACCGCCCGCGCCCGTCGCGGGTGCCGTCACCTCGCGCGGGGCCACGAGCTGGGCGACGGCATCCCGAGCTCCCGATGCGCCCCCGGCGATGCCGAGCTCGAAGCCCGCGGCCACGCTGGCCCCGGCCTCTTTGAAGACGCCGCTCGGGCTGTGCCAGTCGAGCACCGTGCGCGCGGTCGTCACCGCGTCGGTGAAGGCCCCTTCGACCGCGCCGCTGATCGTGGTGGGGCTCTGGAGTAGCCCCTCGGTGAAGCCCGTCAGGATCGACGCCGCGGCGTCGCGGCCGACCGTCATCACCCGGTCGGGGAGCCCGGCGAGCTCCTCGACCATGCGCTCGGCGAGGTTGAAGTCCGTGATGAGCGTATCGAGCCACGTCCCAAACCCTCGCCCGACGTAGCCGACGACGTCCGCGGCGATGACGCCCATCTGGTAGAGCTGGCGAATGGCCATCGCCGCGCCGCGCCCGACGTACATCGCGCCGCGCAGGAGCGGGATCATCGCGCGGATGTCGCGCACGAGCGCGTCTTTGGTGATGCCGCCGAAGAGCTCGGTGCCGATCATGTTGGCGCCCTCGACGATGACCGCGCGCAGCTCGCGCCCGCTCTCCGAGCCCGCATCGAGCGCCCCGGTGATGGCGAGCACGGAGTCACGCAGGGCCTTCACGCCGGGCGTGTTCCCGAGGTCGAGACCGGCCATCAGCGTGAACATCGCCCCGCGCAGGTTCGAGAGCGCGCCCGTGAGCGTGTTCGAGCTGTTGCGCGCGAACGTCCCGAGGTTCGCGCCGCGGTCGTAGCGCTTCCGCACGCTTTCGAGGAACGCCTGAATCGCGATGCGGTCGTTCACGCGCCCGTGCGAGACCGCGGCCTCCGCCGCTTTGATGCCCGCACGCCCGCTCCCGAGGTTCATCTGTCGTGCGATCGACTCGAAGATGTCACCCGCGTTGAGACCCGCGCTGATGCCCTGCATCGTGATGTCCCCGCGCATCACCCTGCCGAGCCCTCGAATCTGCGTGAGCACGCGCGTGAGGGAGTCGGCGGCGGTCTGCCCGCGCGCGGCCTGCACGTCGGCCACGGCCGCGGCGAGCGGCGAGAGCTCGCGCTCGGAGAACCCGCCCACGGCGAAGTTTGTGAACGATGAAATGACGTCCTGGGGGTCGAGGGGCGTCTGGTTGGCCATGATGAGGGCGTTGCCGAACGACCTCCCCGCCGCACGTTGGCTCCCGAGCACCGTCCCCAGGCTGGTGAGCGAGTCCTCGCGGAACCGGGCCACGCTCAGGTAGGCGCTCCCGGCTTCGTAGGTGATGCGCCCGAACCCCGCCGCGGCGGCGGCCGTGCCCGCGGCGAGCGTCCCGAGCGCACCGCCCAGGCCCGCGAAGCGGTCCGAAAGCTCCGCGGTGCGCGTGGTGGCGAGGCGTGTGCCCGCGCCCCACTGCTGGAACGAAAACCCGCTCGCGCGCCCGAGCGTGTAGCTGGTGTTGTTGAGGCTGCGGATGGCGCGCATCTCGGCGCCGAAGTCCCGCTGGATGCGGACGCCCCAACGGGAGAGCGCGGCGGAGCTCGAACGCGCCTCCGCGTTGAGCGCGCGCAGCTGGCGCTGCATGGCGGAGACGGAGGCCGCGCCCGAGCGAGCGCCGGGGGAGACCTTGTCGCCGAGGATGACGTCGAAGCGCGCGCGATCGGTCACCGTTCACCTCACTTCTTACTGAACGCTTCGACGAACCCTTTGATCAGACCGAGGATGGTGGTGCAGAACGTCCAGAGGAACATTGCCCCCGCGCGCGCGTGGATGCTCGCGACGTCGGGATCGTGGTGGAAGAGGGCCAGGAGCGCGTTGGCTCCGGTCGTAGCGCTCTGCTCAGCCCGTCGGCAGAGAGCTACAGCGCTTCCACCTGCATCTCGGCGTTCAGGCCCGCCTTCTTCGAGAGTTCCACGCCGATGGCGTGCGCGATGGCGGGCTTCTGGGCGGCGAGCGCCTCCCACTCCTCGTGCGTCGGGAAGAGCAGGAGGTCGCGCGCGAGCGTGCGGTGCGCGTACACCTTCTCGGTCTCGTCCTCGCTGTTGACGGCCATCAGGAACGCATCGAGCTCCGCCACGCGCAGCGCGCGGAACGCGAAGTCGTGCTCGGGGAGGGCCTTGGTCCGCACGAGCGTGGCGTCGGGGTTGGTGGCGCGGAGCTGCTGTCGTTGATCGTCGGTCAATCGCATGGTCGTTTACTCCGTGGCGGCGATCGAGAGACCGTCGCGCTTGATCAAGTTCACATGGAACTCCAGGGTTTCGGTGGATGCGTCGCTCCCCTGCTGCGACTTGAGATCCTCTTTCTTGAGGTATGCGCTGATCACGTCGGTGTGCAGCTCGGCGATGGCCGTCTCGCGCCAGTTCACCGTGATGGTGAGGAGCGTCTCGCTGTAGCCGTTGCCGAGCGCCCGACGCAGCCGCGCCGCGTGGCGCTTGTAGAGCTCCATGTCCCCGGTGTGCGTCACCGGGCCGAACACGACGCCGATCTGTTCGGGGCTCGTGCCGTGGACGGGGTTGATCTCCCGCGAAGAGCCGTAGTTGAGCGTCTTCACGCCGAAGTAGTTCCGGCCGTTCACGTTGACGGTGATGGAGCCGTGCGAGAGCTCCGCGCCGTTGACGGTGGGAGGGGTTCGAGACATCACGCGCCTCCGTTGGGCTGCTGGGGCAGGGAGAAGCCGATCTCGGCGCTGATGAGCTTGGCGTAGCTCATCGGCCCGAGCGAGAGTGAGACGGGGAGGGTGCGCGTCGCGACGATGTCGACCGTGCGGTTGATGCGCGCGGTCACCGCGGTGACGTGCTGCACGGGGCCTTCGAGGAGCACCGCCGCGAGCTTCCCTTCCACGTCCGCCTCGATGGCCGCAGCCTCCCGATCGTCGATCGCGCCCGGCGTGCGGCCCTGGTAGATGGGCGGCGTCGGCACCGGGAGCGGCTTCGGCACCGTCACGAGCTTGCGCGACTGGTGGCGCTCCATGGCCGCGGCGAGCGTGCGCGCCGCTTCGTTCCACACGCGGAGGTACTGCAACAGCTTGAAGTCGCTGGTGTCGGTGGCGCCCGTGTGCGGGTTGA
>ERZ724522.1525-NODE-1525-length-12292-cov-4.387840_pt1 | contig 12292 bp, 16 predicted proteins | sample MGYA00376055_ERZ724522 | MGnify/ENA primary metagenome ERZ724522 (study PRJEB28724, sample SAMN07190884) | wastewater metagenome | isolation source: effluent of sewage treatment plant in Hong Hong | place: Hong Kong | collected 2016-03-17 ... | reverse complement strand
ACGGTAGTAAGTCTCTCGGTGGCAAATACTCCTGTGATCACAGCGGCGGCCGGAGCCTTGACACTGGCTGACGCCACGAATTTCGTGCTTGGAACCACGACTGGAACCAGAATTGGAACCGGAATAACTCAAAAAATCGGATTCTGGGGCGCTACTCCCGTGGCTCAGCAGACGGGACCAACCGCGCTGGCATCCTCCACGTCCGGGGCCAGCTATACTGGAGTAGAGCAAACCATGCTTCAAGAAGCTCACGACACAGCTCGGTTAACACTGGCCCTGTTGAGAACCATCGGAATAGCAGCGTAGGAGGACACTTGGCACTAGAGAAGGCCTTGCGAATCAAGGGTGTAGAGGCAACCTACCACAGGGTAACAGGTCTGTCTGTGGATACCGCAGACCGTTCAAATACAGTCATCACGGTGACAATCGCCTTCTACGCTGACAAGTCCCAGAGGGACGAAGAATCCACTCCCACGGGTAATTCCCTGGGGACCATGCGGTTCGATTACAGCCGGGGAGGCATCACTTGGCAGGGGGACGGAATCCCCTATACAGAGTTGAAAGACGATCAATCCAGGGCTGCTGTAGAATCCTTTATCTTCGCCCATCTCCCCGAGACTTACGGAGTCCTCAAACTCCTGCCGATCTATCAAGACGCAAAGGACGCATAAGAAATGAACCCTCATCAGAGAAGATCTGTCGCATTGGAACAACTAGCAGTAAACAGAGTAAAGTCCGCCGCCCTGGCCAGGGAAGAGGCTATGCTACTCGCAGAGATTGCCGAGGCTACTCATCTGATTGTGCTCGAGGAAAGTCAAACCTTGCGGTCCGCTCTCACCGCAAAGTTGGACGAGAACCCAGACAATCCCGATGCTTGTCACAATGTTTCCGACTAGGCCATACTCCTAAGTATGCTCCCCCGCTACGCTCTCATTGCTTCCCTGTGCTTCTTCCCATGGCTTAAGGCATACTCCCTAGGATCAGACATTGATACAGTTGTGAGCATGGCTCCAGACTTCGCTGGAACAGTGATTATGGCAACTTTGTGGAGTATCGACGCCAAGCGTAGGGCTGCCGAAGTTCGCTCTGTCCTGGATTCCAACAAGGAATTAGCCAAGCTTGTAGCAGAGGGGAGAAACAGAGGTGGACAAGATGCTTAGACCCATCGGTAACAATGCTCCCCAGCTAGAGATTTCCAACACTCCCGTAGTGAGCCCACAGGTGGGTATCCCTATCACCGTGTCTTCTGGGCCCTCGGCTAGTCCGGTCCAAATCAAGGAGTCGGCCAAGCAAATCCATCGCCAGCCTAGCCAGGTCAATGGTCTGTCTACGACCTTCAACACCCATGCTCCGTCGCCATTGATGACCACCGCTGGATCCAACACTGGAATTCACCAGGTTTCAAACCAGGGATTCCAGCAGCAATACCAAGCTATCCTCAATTCTCTTCCTCAAGCGCCTGCGCAAGACCCAGCCTTGGCCAATCTAATCAAATCCCTGCAATCCCAGTTCGCCACCCAGAACGATTCGGGGGCTATCAACCAGGCCCTTGCCGCAGAGAGAAACGCCGCTTATGGGCAAGTCAACCAACAGGCTATTCTAGACGCCGCCGCCAGAGGGATGACCCTAGGGGACGGGGCTTATGGACAATTGCAGTCCGAACTTATGGCTCCAGTGTCTAGGCAATTGGCAGCCGGAGCCGCAGACGCCCAGCTACAAGCTCTAAGGAACAAGAGCAACCAGGGGTTGCAACTAGCTCAGTTGCTTAGTGGAATCCAGAGTCAGCAACTAGATTCCGCTCAGCAGAGACAGCAGATGGCGCTGTCCTTATTTGGTGCTCAACAGAGCGCCGCCAATAACGCCCAACAGATGGCTATGGAGCAGCAAAGGTTTGCCCAGCAACAAGAGATGGCCAATCAGCAACTAGAGGCTCAGAAACTAGCCTTGCAACAGTCAAGGAATCAAGCTATGGGAATTCTGAGCCCCAGCGAAGCCGTGGCTCAGTCAATGGCAAGGTATGCGGCGTCCAAGGCGGCGGCAGACCAGACATTCTACCCCACATCTTCCCAGGGTAGTCCCGCTCCCTCTATGAACGCAGCATCCGCCGCCATGTTAGGAAGCTTCCTTAGTGCAGGAGATAACACTAAGCCCTTCTACTCCGACAACCCCAACATGGCCCAACAAGGCATGGCCATGAATCAACTCGAGGCGCAACGTATGGCCGCTCGCGGAACTCCCAATATCAGTTCCCAAGTAAATGCTGCACAGAGAGCCGATGGAGGATTCTCTGGGGCCTCTGGGTCCGCCGGGGGCTCTTCGGGGGCAACCAGCTACTATGGAGGAAGCACCCAGATGGCCTCTATGATGAGTCCAGTGTTTCAATCGATGAGTGTCCCTAGCACGGATGGAAGGATGTTTGTAGGGTAATGGGATTCGTAGACCAGCAAGGACCTATCTCTTACAACCCCTTGGATGCGAGAGACTTGGAAAGGGAGCGTCGCCGTCGCGCCTTCGCCGAGTATGAGCGCTCCCTGAATTCCACCATGCTCACCCCTGAGGTTCGAGCCCTGGTTCAAGACCAATTGGCCTCTGGGAATATCAAAGCCAATACCCAGGCCGAGAACGCCATCCTGAACGCCCAGGCTTCTTCTCAGAGCAACCCTGCGATGGCCCATGTAAACCCCCAAGCCGCAGCCCTGAGAAATCTGCAAGAGATGTGGGCCAAGGGACAGCAAGGCGTCTCCCCTCAAGCTTTGATCCCAGTGGAACATGCCAAGGTTCCGGTAATGGCTAATGATGCCGGACAACTCTACCCCACCGCCGGGAATTATACCAATGGCGCTTTCGATAACTTCTTGATGAGCAATGGGATTAAAACTCCGACACTCCAGGGCATACAAGACGCCCAGCAGCGCGCCTTCTTGCAGAGTAAGCCTTACTTGGACAGCCAGGCTGAAATCAAGAGGGCTCAGATTCAATCCGAAGCCAAGGTCAAGGCCGAGCAAGAGAAAGCCAAAGCCCTTAAGGACAAGACGGATAGAGATAACGAAGCCTCCAAGGAGCGTCTGATTCTGCGCAACGGGAGCCGGGAGGACATCGCTAATCTCCGTGCTGGCATCAAGAATTCCAAGGATACTTACAAGTTCCTAGACCAGTATTCCAAGGACGCTTACAAGGAGTATCTTAGGAACTTCAAGACGATCACTATGGAAAAGAATCCGGTTACCGATAGGCGCTCCAGCTACCAAGATCAGATCGCTCACTTGGCTGAGAACGGTATCGACACACATATGTTCCACACTGGATGGACGGATGGACCGCCCATTCCTCTCAAGCCCTCCGAATTCGTCAAGACCCAGCGTCACCAGGAGGACCTGCAACGGTTTATCATGGACTTGACTCCTGAGCAAATGAAGGGAGCTGAGCAGTATTATAAAGTCGCCGGGATGAGCAAGTTTCCAACTCCAGAAGAGATTGTGGACTACAGGATTGCCCTCCAGAATTTCACCCCTGAATCAGCCAAGAAATACGTGGAGTATATCAAGCCGGCCGCTGACGCAGGTAATCCCCAGGCTGTATTCCTTCTGAAGTCGTTCCTGAAGCACCACGGAGACAAACTGAAGGCCCAGCCATATACCCCCCAGGGGCCAATGCAACCTATCCCCCAGCCGGCCCCCCAAGCGTCAATGGGAGTGGATCCTGGTCAGGTCCACGTTCAGCCCCAACTGGTTCCCGGTGACCCTATGAGGTGGAATAACGTCTATCACAATCTGCCCCCAGGGACTCCTCGATAGTGTCTATATGGAATCTCATAGAAGACTCCCTGAACACCCTGAGCGGCACCCCTAAACGGAAGTCCAAGAAGAACTCTGAACTGAGCGCCGCCGACTTCATAAAGCGGGAGCGCAAGTCTGTAGCAGATGGATACAGGGGTGTAACCGGGGGTCTTAGTTCCGGATTTGAGAACTTCATGAACGTCGTGGCCGCCCCTTCACGACTGACCAATGCTGCATTCCCGGACTTCTTCAAGTATATCCAAGACTCTCCCTCTAGGCCCCAGGGTCTAACCGGTATCCCCGAGTGGGCTCTCAGGGCTGGCACCAAGGGCGTCCTAGGGGTTGCAGACCAGGCCGCCTCTGACCCAGCCATGGCCGTGGACTCAGAGGAGGAGTGGGTTCGCCCCGAGGATTTCCTTGAGTATCAATCAAAGTTCGAGAACGTCGCCGGACCAAGGGCTCAGGAGATGCTCAAGCAAGGCTTGCAGGCCGAAGCTAGAGCCAAGGGACAGGCTCAGGGAGAATACAAGGCCGACCCCAGAAACGAACTCTTCACCTCGGCTTGGCTCAAAGGGATCCCTGGGATTGGACAATTCTTCGACCAACACGGGAAGACTATGGCCGAGCAGGCCCAGGAGGCTGGGTTTGGAACCGGCGCCCAGGTTTTAAGTGAACTTGGTAACCCACTGAATTACGCCCTGGACCCGATTTACCTGGCTTCCAGAGGTGTCCCATTGGTGGCTAAAGGGGTAGCCAAGGGGGCAGAGAGGGTTGGGGAGGCCGCTCGCCAGAGGATACTCCCAGACATCCCATTTGAAACCTCTGGCATCACCTCTGGCTTCGACGCAGAGGCTAGGGCTATGGGGGAGGGCTTAGCCCAATCAGAGAGGGTTCAGAGAGCCAAGGTATTGCTCAACTCTCCTCCCGGTTCAATGTCTCGCCAGGCCATAATCGGGGGAGGGGCGGTCCCAGATCTTGGAGACATACAGAGCCCAATTCTGAGGGATATCCTTAGCGATCCTAGCCTAGCCTCCTCGTCGTCCAAAGAGTCTCAAGCCGTATCTAGACAAGTCCAGGGCGCTGAGAAGGCGAGCCTAGAGTCGGCTGCTTCTCCATCCTCAGAGGCCTCCCAGAGTCACTTTCAAGAGATTCCCAAAGGGGCGCAAGAAGAGGTTCCCAAGCTAGACTCCCAGACACTCAACGACATGTTGGCTAAGGCTGTGGAGGAATCGTCGCCCCCACCACGCAAGCCCATGGATGCCGGGTCGATCAATAGCGGTCTTACTCGGTCTCGTCTGCCCGCCCCAGAAGTAAGACCAGAGACAAACCTGAATGACTACCTGGGGGTCACTGAGCAATCCCTAAGGGAATCTCAGAGTCAAAGATACATCAAGGAGAACCAAGTTGCCCCGTCGCAATTCGAACGCCCGACCCAAGAGAGAATCCAAGAAGCCCCCCAAGTCACAGACGGAGGACCCCCCAGAGGACTTCCCAGAGAAGTTCCAGAGAGCCCCTTTGGAACCGACCTCGTTCCTCCCTCAGGGACCGACATTGGGACCGGGGCGGCTCGCCCTGGACCAGCTTCACAAGTCGCATCCATGGCCCCAGCCGGAGGACGGGATATTCCTCTGGGCCCCGGAGGAATAGACGAAGCGCTCTCCAGGGATTTCACCGACCTGGAATCTAAGAGACTCATTGGACCCGTCAACGACAAACCCTTAGGGGCAAACTCGGGGGTGACGCTTCATTCTAACCCTGTCCACAAAGTGTTCGAGCCTATTGAGAAACTAGCCCAGAGAGTCGGCGACGCCACCCTGGAGAAGGCTGTGAGGAAAGTCTCAGAGATAATCACAGACAAGCCTCTAGACCTGACCAAGCCCGTATACAGGGCTCCGGTTCAGCACGCTATTAGACTGGCTAGGCGATGGGTGACCGCCTCTAAGGGTGTTCCTCAGCAACTCCAATTGGCTAAGGAAACCCTTCAGAACATGGCCGACGCGTTCGCCAAGGATGTAATTGAGAGGGGACCAAAGTCGTTCCTAGGTAGTGGATCTGGATGGCACCTTGATGAGGCCCAGCGATTAGCTCTTCGGCAAGAGACTGAGTGGGGAGACGCGATAGCCAATGCCTCCAGGAAGCTGGATGGCAAAGACCCTATGCATTCCAAGTTGCTCTCTTCCCTCTCCTCCGCCAGAACCAAGGAAGACGTAGCCTCCATCATCGGCAGTCAAAAGTGGGGAGAATACGAGAACAAGATTCTCTCCAGACTAAAGGACCAGGCCCCCTATGCGGCGAGCTTGGAGTCAAACAGGGCGATCCCTGCGAACGTCCGCAAGGGATACGAGGACATGCATAGGGAGCACAAATTCACAACCGACTCCCTCGTAGCTGAGACCTTCCGCCTCAACAGGGATGCTTTCCTAAAGATGGACGTAGAGACCCGACTCCTGGCCATGAACGCCGTTCGTCGCGGAGGGAAGAGCCAAGCGGCGTTAGACAAGTTCGTCTCCAAAAATCCCAAACTCAACCCCTATAAGACCATTGTGGATGACGCTGCGGCCGAGGTTCGCCGCATGGGGTTGGCTGGGGATGAAAAACTGATCGATGAGCTTGTTGGCCCCGAGGCCTACTCTGAGCACTATGGGACGCACTCCCCATTCCTTTATCAATTCCACGAGAATGGCCTAAGGGGAGACACAGTGGTATCCTTCTTGGATAACCTCGAGGCCGGCGGGTATCGCATATCCCCAGAAGTCAGAAATTTCTTCGTTGACAAGTATGCCACTCAGGGGTCTGGAGTTGGGCATATCACTCCAGAGGAGATGGGAAGGCTCAGGGCTCGCAAAGATTTGAGCCCTGAGGTAAAGACTATCCTGGGTATCATTGAGGATCCAGTGATCGTCAAGACGCTAGGCATGGTCCACACTCGTAGGCTCGAAGAATTGATGAAGATTCGTCGCCTAGCGTTCTCTCAGGACCACCTTGTATCTAGGCCAGGAGAAACCCCTGAGGCCTTCGCTGAGCGCGTCAAGATCACCCCAGGAATGGCCCATAAGACCACCGACAACCAATTCCTAGCCAAGCAATGGGGGCCCTTATATGGACGCTACGTTCACCCCGACTTGGGCGATTGGATGACCACTATTGCCCCAGGGCTGGGCGGGAAGTCCGTCCCCTTCCTTGACGAGGCCCTGCGCAAATGGGTCTGGCTCAACACGGTGGGAAGCGCCGGAACGATTTGGAGGCAGTTCCTTCAAAACTTCGCCACTACCGATGTTAAGATCGGAAGTGTGAACACCGTCAAGCACCTTGGTTCTTCTCTTGGGGAAATCCTGAGCGGAGAGGGAGCTTCATACCAGGAGGCTCGCAAGACAGGCCTATTCTCTGGGACCGGGATTGAGGACGTGAAGTCTAGGGTGAGAAACCTTGGGAGCTTCCCAGACTACGATCTGAACAAACACTGGACCGATAACCTGGGTGTCCTAGGGGATGCCCTCAGAGCGGCAGGAGCTAAGGCTGAGGACCTATATGCCCTTGGCGACGACCTGTTCAAACTTATCAACTATAAGCACCTCAGGGAACTCAATTTCAAACCAGAGGCTGCCTCCAAGTTGGCCAGGGAGAGCGTATACTCCGGGCGAAAAGACTCTCGACTTCTTAACCTACTCTCTGGCAGAGGGGTCTCCAAGAGCATTCGGGGCGGAATCGGGATGAAGGATCCCAGAGCCGTAGCCGAGATTGCTAGTAGAGCTTTCAACGATCCATTCATTGGGATTGGAGACTTCAATGTAACCAATCTGATTAGGGATGGGCTGGGAATCCGCTCTGGAAGCAACACGCCTTTCACAGACATCTCCAAGATGCTCAGGGTTGGTAAATGGCTCGGACTAACGGCCTCCTTGTCAACCCTGGCTCATCACCTTGGACTTCCCGATTATGTGGCCGACTATCAAGGCCTCCCTGGGCTGGTCACCTCTGCCAGCGCCTACGCATCCAACGGCAAAGTCACTGCAAACGATGAGTCTCGCGCTCGCCCTATGTGGATGCGCAATAGGACCACCTCGTTCATCCCGCCTCAGGTCACCCAGTTCCTGACTGGGGACGGCTTAGGGGGACACTCTGACCTTTCCTGGCTCGTCCCCTACTCTTCCATTATGAGTCAGGCCTACGACGCCGAGACGGGAAGCTACAGGAATAGCAATCTCACGAGGATACTGCATCCCTTAGACATACTCAGTGGTCAGGCAAAGGATGCCCCGGTGTCACCCCTCCTGAAGCCCCTTATGGAAGCCAGGACCAACCAGGACGCATTCACCGGGCAACCACTCTGGAACGAGAACGACGTTGCCGATCCAACCGTGAGAGCCAAGAAGGCAGTTCAACACATCCTGAGAAACTATTGGTCTCCTTCTCTTCCGGGTCCAGCGGTGATTCTCGGATTGACCGACTCTCGCAAACAGAACGAGGACATCGCCGAATTCATTGTGAACCGATTTGCCGAGAATTCTGGATCCCAAATCTCCCCCGTGATAGCAGGGTTGTTTCAGAGCTTATCGGCAAGGAATGAAGCCATAGACAAGATTGCCGGCGCCATGGACTATACTCAGCATTTCCATGATTACAAGGGTAGAGAAAGGTTTCTGACAGAGGCAATCCTAGGGACTCTGGGGATCAGGGTTTACCCTATCAAGCCCGGGTATGGCGGAGAAGAGCAGCGCCAGAGAGAATTGAGGTCCAAAATCAAGGGCGCAGTCAATGCCGGGAACAGGGCTTCCAGAGATGCTTACCTGAAGCGTCACGACGACCAGGAAGCCAAGCTTATAGACCAACAGACTCAAGACAGAGTGAATACCTTAGTAGAGTCTTCGAAGAAATACGAGGCCAAGCCAGACCCTGCGTTCCTCACCGGGGAATACTTCAGGAACTACATGAAGAATCGTCGGTCGAATTCTGAGGGGTAGCCTTGTCCCAGAACTTAGCCCATGGCTAATCTGAAACCCTAGGGCGCTGGACAAAGCCTCTCAACGATGCGCAACCCAGCGACCACGATTTTCCCTCCCAGCTCGCGCAGCGCACTCGGAGGGATTTCTATGGGAGCCCAATGTCAGTTTCTATCAAGAACTTGATGCACCCCGGAGACATTCACTTCGTAGTCTCAAAGAGCGCCCAGAGTTTGAAACTCTTCAACTCTCATGGGAATAAAGAGTGGGAGTGCGAGGCTCGCTGCTGGGGTCAACACAGAGATTGGAGAAGCACTAACGGAGACACCCCTCCTGGTCTCTATCGCATCGGGACTATCTATGATACCTCCGGAGAGACCCCATATGGGCGATGGTGTATAGACCTGGAAGACCTCGAGAACCAGGAGACCGGCAACGGTAGGGGTGGCATTAGCCTTCACGGTGGCGGCTCTGGGTTGCCTTCTCCCTTCTCTCCCCACCAAGGGTGGGTTAACACCCACGGCTGCGTAAGGGTCCAGAACGTGGACCTGGAGAGGATTGTGGCAATGGTTAAGAAAGTCAAAGCCTCTGGTCACAAAGCCTATCTAACGGTGGTGGGATAGTGAAGAAGAGTAGACCTCACTGTGAGAACTGCGGAGTCTACTATCCTGGCCACGTCGCCTTACTGGAAGAGGATGGGCGCTGTTGCGTGTGCCAGAGCAAGTATGAATCCGATGCCCCGTCCACTGCCAAGCAGCGCTGTGAATCCATGGCTGACCACTTGCGCAAACTCTGTGTTATCTATGAGAGATCTTTGCTAGCTGACTTGGGATACAGAGACGGAATCCTCAGGCAGTTAGAAGAGTCTCTTGGGAAACTCAAAGAACTCGACTCCGAACTAAAGTCGTTAGGAAGGTAGAAAACATGGACCCGAAACAGGAAGCACTCAAGGTCTGGAACTCCAAGAGAGTCGAAGGGATCTCTATCCATTTCAACTCCACCCCCGAGAGTCGCACCCAAGTTGTTCTCGAAGTCAAGGGATCAGTCGACCTCCCTGGAGACCTGGATTACCTGGTGAGCCAACTGGGAAACTCGGCGATTGGCTTGGTATTGCCCAAGCCCTGAGGGCACCCCTTGGAGTCCTCGGAGGGATCCCAAGGAAACCCATCGACGGCAACACCCCTCTGGAAGAGTCTATCGCTAGCTTCGAGTCTCTCAAGCATCGCGACGACTCCAAGCTTCCTCCTCTTCCTATTGGGCTTACTAAGCCTGTTGTCGTCGCTCCTGTCGAGGTAGTCTCTAAGCCTGTTCCTACGCCTGCCGACCAGGTCGAGAGGCTCGGAGAGAAACTAAGAGACACCCAGGGAGAGATGAGTGCCTCTCAAAGTGATATATCTTGGGTTAGGGAGTGGCGACCTAGTAGAATTGGTGTCGATTCCTTGTTCTTTCGATAAGGGACTCCTTGGTCCATTTTTCATACCAGCAATCCCAGCAAACTCCGTCGTAGAACTCGATCTCCCTGGCGCAGTGTGTCCGCATTGCTCGCGCTCGAAGTCAATCACTCATTATCTCCCTTCAATTTACTAGCCAGGAACGCCAACTCTGAAACCCTACTCAGAGACTCAAGGTCGAACAGTAAGGCCCATCGCTTCTTCCCTTGCTCCCTCAGAGCCACCACTACCGGGCGCTCATCGTTGTGCTTCGATGCCTCCTCCTCTGCTTTCTCTAAGAATCTTAGGCAGGCGTGTGAATCCCTATGCTTACACTCGATTCGCAGCGGAGTCTCTTCCACATCACAGGCAGAGCCGCGAGCCTGGGACTGTATTCCACGAATCGCCGACGGCCATAGTGAATCTCTCAGGAGCTTCACTAGTTCGTTCTCAGAGGCCGCTCCGCGACGGCGATTTCTACGGCCTAGGGAGGACTTAGAGACAGGCTTGGTCATCTCGACTCCAACTCCCTAACCCTCGCCTCCGCAGCCTCGGCGCGCTGCCTGGCCTCCGTCAACTCTTCCCGCAACCCACGGATGACCTCCCTAAAATCCCGACGGTCCTGGTGCAGGCCCTCAATCTCAGCCTCCAACACGGGATCAGGTAGCGTCAGTCGGTGCTGCAGGTCGGCCACCTCCGCCCTCAGCGCGTCCTCGATGGGGCGCGCGTTCCAGGACTCAACTTCCTCATCTTTGGTTTCGTGTGTGTTTTGGCTGGCACCACATAGAGCGCAATAGACCCGATAGTATTTGTCGTTCATGGGTCTATAGCTGGCCTGCCCGCCACAGAACGGACACGGCTTGAGGTCACTCTCTGCGGATTTACCAGCTACGAACTCTTCACTCACCTTGCCACTCCTCGAACTGACTCCGAGTCCCGGGGTAGCACCCCTTAGGAGTCACTTTGCTTCGTTTCTGCGCTTGAGCCACGTTCGCCATCTCCGCCACGAACCCGTGGACTGGGAACTGAACGCTCCACCTGAAACGCATAGCGGAAACCTTCCAATGCTCCCAGAGCATCTCCGAGTCGTTATCTTTGTTGATAACGAAGAAGTCTCGAATCTGCTTCTCCTCAGCCTTGGTCAAGCCCCGGCCAAGTGATTCCTTAGTGAGTCTCAGGGCCTTATCCGTGAATTCGCAGCGGGAGGCCCTGGGCTTCCTCTGTGGAGTCTCAGAGATAACCTTGGAGAAAGCGTCTAGGCCAGCTTCGTGGCCGTGTAGTAGCACTAGTTCCTGAAGCACGTTGGCGTGCTTGGGGAATAGCTTGGATATGAATATGAGTTCTGCAGCCGCCGTCACTCTGAGTCTATATCCTCTCTGTTTGTGTTGAAATACTCCCTGAAATCTATCAGGGCTTTGACGTATGCGTCTCTTCTCATCCTGAACTCTGGATCGTCAATGTTCTTGAACGAAGCCCACGCCGCGAAAGATTTAAGATCCTCGAGGTCTTTCATCCTAGCTCTCCCTCCTTGTCGTCACTACGATTTCCCCATTGAACACCCTCTTGGCAGCCTGCAGCAACCTTAGGTGCTCCCTTGTCGCACTCCTAAGAGTGGTCGTCTGAAGCCACTTGGCCTCGAAGTAGACAGAGATCCTATCTGAGTATTTCCTAAACCTATCCCTGAACCTTACCCAGGTCTTAGAACTCTTGGAACACACTGGGATTGACTCCGGGAACACTAGTCGAGTCTCTGAGTTTACCGGATCATATTCTGCGCGAATGTCCTTGCTATATCCCTGCCAGTTCCTTAGTTCTGTGAGCAAGTCTTCCACTATTGGATCTCTACGGATTCCCCAGGATTGGCAGAATGGTGCGAACTCAGGAGAACTCACCTAGACGCCTCCTCTAGAAGCCCTTCGAAATACCTTTGATCCTCCTTGAGATCGGCTACGAAGAGAGGCTTGGAGATCACCTGGGGAAGCAGAAGTAGTCGACAGATTAGGCGAAGTTGAGAGATGATTCTGCGCTTAGGCATCTGCTAACCCCAATTCTGCCAGATCCATCTCTTTGAGAACCTTGCATCGTTTGACTCTAAATTTGCCGTCTGAGGCGTCAGGGACGCAGATTCCCTCGGCCGGGTAGCACT
>ERZ724522.1521-NODE-1521-length-12305-cov-4.261551_pt1 | contig 12305 bp, 18 predicted proteins | sample MGYA00376055_ERZ724522 | MGnify/ENA primary metagenome ERZ724522 (study PRJEB28724, sample SAMN07190884) | wastewater metagenome | isolation source: effluent of sewage treatment plant in Hong Hong | place: Hong Kong | collected 2016-03-17 ... | reverse complement strand
GAAGAGTTACAATTAAATTAATGTGGAAGCGCATGGAGGATTTACCTACAGCGGACTGTGTACTGAGAACGAACACGGGATATGCCACATTCCCGGCGAAGGGGAGCCGGATAACGTCTGGTGGCTGGGTTATGACTGCGCCCACCTTGGCGATCTGTGTCCTGCTTATCAGCGATTTGGCTCGTTCGGATACGATGAGACATACAGGGACATCGATTATGTCATGGCGCAGAACGCTGATCTGGCCAGACAGCTTGCCGCGATGCGATGATACACTTGATACAGAAGAACGTGTTCAGCCATGATCATTAAGTGTCCTAAATTTGTAATCTAAACGAGATTGGCATGATTTGGAATAAATACGGACTAGAGGTTAATGATTGGGATGGCTTGCTGTTACGCAAATTCATGGAACATACCCAAAAGGGAGGGGTTTTCTGTGACGTGGGTGCATGCAATGGGCTTTTCACAAGTCTATTCAAAAGCATAGCAGGACCCAACGGAATGGTCTATTCCTTTGAATTGAATCCACACAATTACTTCAACATAAAACATTTGGAATCTGAAAATTGTGTGTTAGAAAACAAGGCTGTATCCGATAGGTCGGGGACTGTTTCCGTCTATGCTGAAAACACCGCGTCTAGCAACTTTACCTCCAATATCATGGGCAACAGCGGTCAGATCATTGGTGTAGTGGATTCAGTTTCTCTTGATGAATATTTTGCCGATAAAAGGTTGGACTATTTGAAGATCGATGTTGAAGGGGCTGAGACAAAAGTGATAAAAGGAGCCATTTCAACTCTTAAAACTGTGAAATATGCAGTGGTTGAGTGCCATTACAAAAAGGATTGGCAAGAAATCTTCGATATGCTATCTTCCAATGATTTTCAATTTAGAAATATGGTAGATGATGAGCTTGTTGCTTTTGGACCTCGCTCTGAAGTGCCCGGCATAATGGAAAATGGCATGCCTTATCAGATGTATTTGCTCCAAAATGAGGGATAGAGGTTGAGCCCGCGAGAGCGGGAGCGCTACAAATGCGGATATGACGTAATCTGGTAGCCGTCTTAGCTTGAGGGGCTAAGGTCCGAAAGGGCGTGGGAGTTCGATTCTCCCTATCCGCACTCGACTTGGCAGAAAACACTAAAAACACGCGTCATGGAACTTACCATTGAAGACCTCAAGAGAAAGAACGAGTGGCCATCCAAGGAGAACAAAAGGATGCGCAATGATATATTGTCCATGAACGGGACGATCGAAGCCTATCAAAAGGAAAGGAAAGAAACCTTAGAAACGCTTGTCTATTGTGGACACAATTATGGGGGCACTGCATATAAGGAGTGTTATGCACGCATTCGGATCTTGAATATGCATAAAGCGGAGTTGAAGTCAGCCCTTGAGAATGATCTCATGCCAGCAAGCATATACAGGGAACTGCTTGACTTGGTGGAAAGAGCGCAAGATATCATGGACTTTGAAGAGTGTGAGTTGAACAGGATCTTTTACTTGATAAAGGAGTATTCAACCTATCAGCGTGCCGAAGAAATAAAGAGCCCTTTCGGGAAGTGAAACAATGGGCCTGTAGTTCAATGGTTAGAACAAGCATGCAGAAAACCGATACCATGCGTTAACCGACTGCGTAGCTAACAGCGGTTGTATGGATGGCTGGAGAACAGCCTTTAGGTAGGCCTGATGCAAGGCGCTGGTTCGAGTCCAGTCGGGTCCACGACTATTTGGATGAGGAAAATAAGAAAGTGAACACATGCCTCCTTATCGGCCTGCGCTTCGAACGCAGAGTACCGTAACGGAAATGAAAATGCAGGTTCGAATCCTGTAGGGGGTACAATAGCATCACTGCCCCTTATGACGGAATTGGTAGACGTGGGTTTACGAACAATGCGCATTTGTTGGTAAAACCTTTCCGAAAGGAAGTGTGGGTTCAAGTCCCACTAAAGGGCACAAAGGCCTCCATGGTGTAACTGGTAAACGCGGCAGTTTCAAAAACTGTTTTGTGAGGGTTCGAATCCCTCTGGAGGTACAGGCATTTCTAGGAACAATATGCTCTAACTCGTTGACATAACATGGAAACAGACGTAAGAACATATGGAAACGCGATTTCTCATCGACACGCCTCCGCCGACGATAAGCGGAAACCTGCACATAGGGCACATCTTCTCCTATACGCAGGCTGACCTCATTGCTTCGTATCACCAAATGAAGGGTGCAGCACTGCTGTACCCTTTTTGTTTTGATGACAACGGGCTGCCAACAGAGAAGCTGGCGCAGGGGCAGGGGATATACGACCAGAACGGCATCATCCGATTTGCCATTGACACATCGGAGAAATACAGCAAGCTGTTCAAGGACATTGGTCTTTGCTATTCACCAGATGAATACCACACCATCTCTCCCATGGCTCAGCAGATGGCGAATCTGTCCTTTGAGGACTTGAAAAAGAAGGGTCTGGCCTACAAAAAAGAGACGGAGTTCTGGTGGTGCCCCAAGATGGAAACATCAATATCCCAGTCGGAACTCACCGAGGATGGTCGCTATGAGCGCAGCGGTGAGAAGGCCATACTCAAGCGCGGAGAAGGATGGTTCATCAACATCATGGACCATCTGCCGGAGATACGTCGCATGATCGACAAGATCGAATGGAAGCCCGAACACTTCAAGGGTCGTCTCCTCTCTTGGATGGATGGGCTGCAATGGGATTGGTCCATTTCGCGGGAAAGGAAGTTCGGCATTCCGATCCCCGGCGAGCAAGGCATGATGTTCGATACGTGGTTCACTTCATCGTTGACCCCTCAGCTTGCATGGGCGTCCAGAACAGGCGAAGCATCGCTGGAATGCCCCATCTTCGACCTGAGGTACCAGTCACATGACATCATCAGGACATGGGCCCTGTTCACGATCATCAAATCGTTGTACCACAACGAGCAGATACCTTGGAAGCGCATATTGATCACAGGGCATGCCTTGAGCCCGACAGGTGACAAGTATTCCAAGAGCAAAGGGAACTTCACAGACCCATATCACTATATCAATGCGTACGGACCTTCTGGCATACGTTTTTGGTCGATACAGAACGCAGCAGGAACCGATACGCTACTGGACGAGGATATCATGAAGACGGCCAAGAGATTGGAAATAAAGCTGACCAATGCCAAGCGGTTCATTGATATGCAGCGTGACAAGGGGATGTCCGGGCGAAATGAGGAGATGGAGAAGGCATGGAATGAGACCGCTCAGGCGATCGATTCACATATGGAAGCCATGGACTGGCATAAAGCATTTGACGCTCTGAACGGCTTCTTTTGGGACCTCTTCTGCTCGAAGTTCATCGAGCAGAGCAAGAAAGAGCCAGCCACGGACTCTCTGTTCATCATCATGGAAGGCATGAAGCCCTATTTCTGGTCGATGCTCAGGCTTTGAGAGAAGACATCACCACGTCTTACAGGCCCAATAGCGTGCCTTATGCTTGGGTCCGGGGTTGTCGCAGTTGTGCCTAGCTCGGAAGGACTTCCTTCTTTCAGGGTTGTCTTTCTTGATCTTCATTCCCTTCTGGCCGAAGTTCACCTTTACCACGCGCCCTTCAGGGTTCTTGACGTACACCTTGAACTTCTTCACGTCGCCGCGCATGATCTTGCCAAGCTCGACGTTCCTGCCTTGGTATTCCGCTTCTTCCAAGGTTTCGCCACATTCCACTTCATAAATGCCGTGCTTTTGACCATGTTTTTCAAGAATGGAGCAAGCTTCATCATGTTCTTCTTCAGAGAGTTCATCAGAGCATAGGTATTCGCAGATGGCATCCATGTTATGCTCTGATATGGTGATCTTGTCCTGAACCCATGCAGGAAGATCTTCATGCTTTTTCAGTTCTTCTGATAGTTCATGCGCTCTTTCAATGATGTTCTTCAATTTCACAATGTAGTGTGAACCTTCGTGTTCTTTGTGCATGGTATTGTTTTCTTTTGATAGAATGCGATCTGCGATTGCTTCTACAACATGTTCATATACGCGATGTCCATATCCGTAGTTGTAGGATTTTTTTGGCTCCTTGTTATAGTGAGTGGAATACGTATGGCTGTCCAGTCCATAGTCTACAAGAACCAACTCTCCATTGATCTCTCCATAGCTTGAGATGGAGCCGAAATCGCCGTATTCCATTCCGATGTCGTTGGCCATGCTAGCAACATCGAAAAGGAATTCGTGGTTCCATATGCGCTGACTTGTTTCCTCATCCTGAGGATGTCTGTAGCGCTCCCCTTTACGAGCAAGGGCATAATTGCGCATCCATATGTCAACATCTTCTATGCTGATCCCGCCAGTAAGCTGCTTGAACCTGTTCTTGGTCACCTTTTTGGCCAATTGGCTCTCTATCCAAAGATGTTCTGGATGTCTATCAAGGACTTTGGCGACAACATGATCATATGCTCTTTGGATGTAATCGTTATCTTCCACCTTGTTCTGAGCCACACCTTTGGCGTTCTTGGCCAACTTGATGACGGTCTGGTCGTCGATCTGATAGACCATACGACCTGTTCCTCCGCCAATACGCGGAAGATGAGCTTGACAATAGTCCATTCGGGCCTTGAAGCTGGTCAAAGCCTTAAAATGGTCCATATCAAACGTTTGAGGCCAGTTGGCCTCTTCCATGGGCTCGTACATCCTCCATAAATAGAGGAGACGAAAAGGCTATCCCACGAACTTTGCGGTCAACAGACGAATGCCATCGTTCTCGATGAGGTATTTCCTCACCTTGTTGTTCAAACGCCTTTCATTCTTGATCTCAGCGGTCAACCTTTTCAGGCTCTTCAGCGTCTTTCCATCATCGTCATGACCATGTTTTACGAGGAATCTTGACGCTTCAATTGCCAGATCGCGCATTTCATTAGTGAAATCCGATGGACGGAGGATGTTCATATCCTGAAGGATCATCGCCTGCCAATGGCCATAACGATGGGCATAGATGGTCGCGCAGGTAGGAACCTCAAGAGGCTTGTCTTTGTTGAAGGGACTATCCTTGTACTCGGTGTGGTCCCAATGGGTCATGGGGATTCCAAGCATACGAGCCACATTTTTCATTAGCTCATTGCGCAGTTCATCATCGGTCTTCATTTGTGCTCGTGCTGCTTGTTCATGGCCTGCTTGATCATATCGTGGACTTTGATGGGGTTGGAATACCTCATCATGACGTCAAAGCCATTTTCATAGCTGAAGAAGCCGTCCTCGTAGAATTTGGCCTCAAAACCATGGTATTTGTGGTACGTACCATCGGTATTCCTGAACGGAACGACCATGGTTGAGTAGACATCGCTCCTGTGACCATTGAGCACATGCGGGGTCATTTGATGCATAGAGATCATGACCTGCTTGGGGTCGTAGTTGCTCCAATCATAATCCCTTTCTGCGGCAACCTTGAAGATCTCCCACATGTCACGCACGGTCATGCTTCCCATGTAGGGAGCATCGGGGTCCAGCTTCTTTTTCTTGCTCATGGCTTGAACTTCTTTTTCAGGCGACCGCTGATCATGCGGAATGCCTTTGCATCATCTTTGACCGCAAAACATCATTATGAATGTGTACGACCCCTTTTCGCATTTAAGGCCAACACATAGCCCTTTTGACTTCTCAATGTCATAGCTCCAGATGATGAAGATATCTCCTTTTCCCTTACCTGTACGTCATCAACGAGGACTTGATACTCCTTTTTCACCGATGATGAGTATCCCATCGATTCCCCCTCTGCCTCTTCCTGCTTTTTCTTGGAAAGGTCCCAATCCACCCTTTTTACGGGCTTCATGTTATCGATACGATAATAGTCGCCTTGATTGTTGATGTAAAGAGAGCCTACGCGCATTTCCTGCTGGCTCGATCGCTCAACAAGATTGCGCACCAACTCGCCTTGCTTGGCAGCCTTGACTATACTCGTTTCACCCATACCTCTTTATACGAGAAAGGGCTGTAACATGTTACAGCCCGTTCTGGTTTTTGAAGATGGCAGACCTACTCCTTTCGTATGCCCTTGAAGAAGACGAAGGGGGTATTGAAATGTTCGCCATATGACTCGGTGTCATCGAGAACTATGTCCAATCCCATTTCTTGAGCGTAATCGCCTTTGGTGCGCATCCAAAGAGCATCATCGATCCACGGTGTGTTCTTTTCATCAAAGCGCATCGGCGTCCCCTTTTCCTTATGATATTGTGAAATGGAGAAGAGGTGTGTGTACACGATGCCGCATCGCTCTAGTTGTTCATGTAGCTTTTCGGTGATCAATTCACCTGTCATTACATGACATTCATGCCCTGCCGCTACGAACAGCTTGCTGAGTTCAGAGAAGAATTTGGGGTAAGCGTCACTGACGCCGTGTAGATCGATGCCGATTTTCATAGTTAAGCCATGTTTTCAAGCAGAGAGCGCATGTCATCGCGGAAGCTGCCTTTGCTTTTTAGGCGCCTCATCGCCTTTTCCCTGATCTGACGAACGCGCTCTCTGGTCAGTTCAAGGTCGGTCCCTATTTCGTCAAGTGTCAACTCCGCTTTTCCGTTCAGCCCATAATAGCGCTCGACGACATAGCGTTCACGTTCGGTCAGTATGTTCAATTGCACCATGAGCCGCTTGCGGATGTCCGATATCTGCAACTCACGCTCTTGCGTTTCATAGGCATTGGAGGCAAGGCGATCGATGTGGCGCTGGTCTTGATTGTCTTCGCTGACATAGGAGTCCAACGACATTGCTTTTGCGCCAGCAACCTGCAATTGAGGCAAGGAATAATTGGACCTGTCAGCCTTTTTAAGACCCTTCTCAAATTCGGCCTCCATATATCGCTCGAATTCAGGGCTCAACACATCAAGCCCCATCTTGGTGGTCAACTGGCGCGTGACCTCACGCTTGATCATTTCGTGGAGCACCTCTTCAGAAGATGGGTCACGACCGTGGATCTGTTGAAGGTATGCCTCGGCATTCCTTGCCTTGTTCAAGCGGGTTGTTTGATTCAAAGGCAGACGAACGGTCCGCCCCTCATCCGAAATGGCTTGGATGATCCTTTGCCGGATCCACCAAACTGCATAGCTGATGAATTTGAACCCCCTTGTAGGGTCGAACTTGCTTGCAGCCTTGATCAGACCTTCATTGCCATATTGGATGAGGTCGCTTGTGGAGAAAGTGTGACTTGAGGCTTTGTACTGCTTGGCCACGCTCACAACGAATCGTAAGTTGGACATGATCAGCCTGTTCATGCCGACCTGCACTTTCTTTTGGTCACCAGACATGACCATCATCCCTGCCTCATGCTCTTCCTCTCCAGTCATCGGCTTTGGTGCCGCACTGACTTCGGTCAAGTATTTCTCCAAGGAACGTTCGTCCCTGTTGGTGATCGTTGGCGTGATCTTCAGTTGCCTCATTCCCATGTTTTCCTGTCTTTCTCTTAGTACGAGTCAAGGGGGAGAAAAGTTTCAACCATCATCCGATATTGGTTTTGCAAATATAGGGGTTTATATTTGCATCAAATACTATAAACATGAACGAGCCTTTGACCACCGAAATGAGCGAGGAAGAGATCATAATGGAAGAGGATAGGGTCTTGAAATCTTCCTTGGTGGTCAATTTTGCCGCTGGGCCGGGAGCCGGAAAAACAACCCTATGCACTGATGTCTTTGCGGAATTGAAGTGGTTGGGGGTCAATTGTGAGATAGCTCCGGAATATGCGAAAGGTATTGTTTGGGAAGGCTCCCTTCACAAGCTGAAGAACCAGAACTACATCTTCGGAAAGCAACATCAGGCGGTTTTCAGGCTTTGTGGCAAAGTGGATGTGGTGCTCACGGACTCTCCCATTTTTCTTTCCTCCATCTATGACAGGAGGAAGGACCCATTGTTCAGGCAGTATGTTCTACAGGAGTTCAACAGGTTCAACAACCTCAACTTCTACGTTGTCAGAGAAAAGTCTTACTTGGCCAAGGGGAGGACTCAGACAGAAACAGAAGCCCGCGAGGTTGATGATCTGGTCTACAACATGTTGACATCCTCAGGCTTGAAGTTCGAAGAGGTCAGAGGAGATAAGTCCAGCGTATCGGTCATCGCCGACAAGATAATTGCGGCCCTTACGTCCAGATAGGACGATCAAAGCGTGTCGCTCCTCACTGATGGAATAAGAGTTGAACTGCTGACCGTATCGCCTCCTATGACATAGGATGAGTCCGCAGCAAATTCAACTGGCTCTTTACCGCCGTTTTCCAACCAAGTGTATTCCCGTTGTGCCCTATCGATCTTGTATGCGTTATCGCTGAAGAGTATTTTGTTCTTCTCGATGGCTGCGTTCAATTCTTGAACGTTCTGGATCAGAATGTTGCGCGTGTATTGATCCTGTGTTTTGTTCAAAAGCATCAGCAACGTATCCGATGCCCTTTGCTGGATCGGAATGTTCACCTTGAGCTTGTAGTTCTCACGGCTCATTGCCAGAACGCTCTCGCGAAGATCTCGCTTGATCGCGTCTTGATCCGGCTCTGGATTTCCACATCCGCCGAGGATGAATACCATTGCCAACATGCTGAGAATGGCCCTTAGGCTTTGACTTTTCACGTTCTTCTTTGGTTTTCGGGTTAGTGTAAAGCTCGTTGTCATGTCACGTAGGAATTCCTCTGTACAGAGGGTTGGATATCGGCATCGACCAGAGTATGGGACCGTATTGTTGGATAATAGCTCTTGGATCTTTGCTCGAATTGCCATTGCTGAAGAAGATGGATTACTTTTGCTGACGACTTCAAAAGTATCCAAAATGTCCGTCACTAAACCGTTGACCCTCAATTCCTTCATCGATATCCTTCCGATCGATGTCCGCATGTTCTTCTTCACAAGCGCAAGGATGGTTTCGTGCTCTTCTTTCATGGTCATCGGTTTGTCGTGTTCACTTGGTTATACGGCCCAATGGCTCAATATGTTTCATGTGGGCTGAACCCGCTTCGATAACGACTGTGCAACAAAATGGATGGGCATTCGTACAAGGCCCAACACGATCATAACACCGCTCACATGGATAAAGAACTCATCAATCGACTGGCCGAAAAGGAGATCAACAAATCTGCGGTATTGGCCGCAGGTTGTGGGGCCATACCAGCACCATACATGGACATTGCCGGGACCATTGCCGTGCAAATGAACATGGTCAAGAACCTGTGTGAACTTTACAGCGTGGAATGGAACGAGCACATTGTTAAAGGGTTGATCGGGTCCATTCTGGGCAACATCGGGAAAAGGACAGTGGCTTCCATGGTCAAATCCATTCCTTTCATCGGTACAGCGGTCGGAGGGTTCGCCAACGCCACGCTTTCCTATGTATCGACCATTGCCATGGGCAAGGCGTTCATCAAATACATGGAGGTCAACAAGACCGTCAAGAGCGTGAAGGATATCGACCTCGGGGTCTTCACCGACATGTACAAGGCATTTTCCAGTCAGGCGTCCAGTATATCGTCAGCGATCAAGGACAACCTGATGGGCACATCAGGTAGTAAGCAGGCGGAACAAGACCCTATTATCACGCTTGGCGAGCGGGTATTTGGTGGCCGGGAGAAGTTTGATGAGTGGCTCAAAAAGCCGCACTCGTATCTGGGGGATCGAACCCCTCTTAGCTTGCTGTTGAGCACCAAAAAGGAGGACCACGACCTTCTGCGCAGACTGATAGAGCTTCAAGTGACCGACAAAGTCAGTTGAAGTGAAACATTTCTGAAGACCCTCGCGTACAGGTCGTACCAAACACAGCCAACATACCATGAAAAAGGGATTAACCTCGCTGCTTCTTTGTAGTTCGCTCTTGGCCAATGCCATCTCTGGCATTCAAGCTCCGGAAACCCCAGACACGAACAGCACAAGTGTCGACACCAATAAAGTGAGCCCGTTCACATTTGATGGATACCTTTTTTCACGATACGTATGGCGTGGGGTGAATTTTGGTGCCAGTCCGTCGATCCAAGGCCAGCTTGCTTATACCACATCCGGGTTCACTGCTGGCTGCTTCGTCGCCAAGTCCCTGAACGGGAACGCCGTGGGCTTCTCGAATACTTCGAACATCTTCCTTTCCTATAAGTACAAAGGGGTTTCCTTAACGGTGGACGACTATTTCTTCTACGACGAGGACAACTTGGACCGCTACCTTGATTGGAGCGATACGACCCTGCATTTCATTGAAACGCGCCTGCGATACGATGGAGAGCGCTGCTATGGCTTTGCGGGCTATAACGTGTATGGAGCCGAAGGCATCAACAAGGACGCGGTTTACCTTGAAGTGGGTTACAAGTTCCCGAAGCACGATCTCTCCATCTTTGCTGGTTACCTGACCGACAAAAGCGACCTGAACTTCAGCACGAAAGGGGGGGTTCACCAACATTGGCGTGACCAAGGAAAAGAAGCTGGCAATCAGCAGCAAATACTCTCTTCCATTGACATGCAGCGTGATCGTCAACCCCAACTATGAGAACATAGTTGATTTGCCAAGGGTGACCAGAAGCTTCATCACGATGGTGATCGGGACATATTTCTGACCGAACCGGGAGGGTTTGGCGATAATCGGGGAGACCTTGCTACATAGCACTTTTTTCCCGATATTTGCTCAGACTGAAACCAAGGCTTTGCTTGAACCGGGATCTATTTAGAAGCGTGCATGAACATCGCCGCTGACAAATGGAGAACGGAGCAATCAGAGAAGAGGAAAAGCGTCTGAAAACAAGTATAATCGCCAATCTCGAAACCAAGTTCGTTGACCAGTTCGAGAAGTGGAAGGAGCGTGCTGATGTGTTCAACTCGATCGTTGTTGACTACAATAAAGCAAACAACAGGCGCCTGAAACCATTAACTTACGATCAGTTCTGCAAACTCTTTGTTAATGGGTCCAAGGCCTTGCTGGACGAGTACATCAAAATGCACGAGATCATACCAAGTAAAGAGGAGCTAGGAATGATCAAGGAGGGGATGGAAGGTGATAATGCAGATGCATTCAAGCAGAGGTACACTGCCCTGCTTGGGGAAAAGTATGCCGTGGTAAAGATGACGCTTGCAAGGATCTGGGACGGCTATGTGTTCAAACACATGGTTTGTGCCAGATACGGTTCGCAGCACTACAACGGGATGCTTGAAGTGAAGAACGATGTGAACGCGGACTAACAACAACAAACATGCTAGCGGGAGAAGGGGAGAGATTGAAAGGGGCATACCAGCAAGCCTTCGAGGAAACATTTGTGGAAGACTACCTCGAATGGAATGACGCGCTGATCAGCATCAACTCATTGATCGACATGATCAATGTCGAGTTTAAGCAGAAGTATGAAAAGTACTCTTACAACGCCTTTTGCTGCTTGGCCAAAAAAGTCATCGACGACAAGATAAACGGTATTGACTGGGAACAGATGGTCTTTGATGAGTCCCAGAGGATGCAGCGTGAAATAGCCCTCGGCATATACGCAGTGAACTCTCGGTCACGCATAAGGCATCATGTTCAGTCCATGGAGCGCGAGGTTTTGTACTTGTGCTTCGTGAGGGCGATAAAAGACCTTGTAGACGAGCGGGTTTATTCCCTGCTGCAAGATGACATTGAGGAGTTCAACCCAGCGGTTGTTGCATGAGGTGGGTGGCAGCGCTTCTGATTCTGGCCGCGTGCTCTGGAGCAGGCAATTCCAAGCGGGCAACCCTTGAATATAAAGCCCGCTGTCCTCTTCGCATCGAGGAGGGCAAAGAATTCTACAAGGTTCCTCCCATGATAGAGGAAAGCGGCAAAATAGAGGTGTACAACGATAGCATTCTCTTCAGCAGCGGTGATTCATCATATGTCGTCCACATACTCAGTTTCAGTGGTCGGGACGACATGTCGCACATCATAGGCAGAAAAGAGGATGGTCAGGCGGTCGTGTTCCTGTTGCAGCGAAATGCAGACCTTGGATATGAAGCCTGCATACTCACAGGAGATGGGGGCCAATACTTTGACATAAAGAGCGTACAATGAGCACAGTAAAAGAAGTCCACAAGGCGGCTTTTGAGTTTGTTGCAGAATCGTTCGTAAGGAAGTGCGCCATGAGCGGAGATGCCATCATTTCCCCTACCAGAAAACGTAATATCACTGATGCCAGAAGAGTGTTCTATAAAATACTCAAGTCGCACTTTGATATGTCCTATACCGTGATGGGAAACATCTTTTCGAAAGATCATAGCAGCATCATTGCATCGCTCAAAAAACATAACGACCTTTATCAGATCGACAAGGAGTACACGATGTTCTATGACGAGATCAACAGGGATGTCGTTCTGCGCATCAAAAT
>ERZ724522.1520-NODE-1520-length-12309-cov-4.142321_pt1 | contig 12309 bp, 15 predicted proteins | sample MGYA00376055_ERZ724522 | MGnify/ENA primary metagenome ERZ724522 (study PRJEB28724, sample SAMN07190884) | wastewater metagenome | isolation source: effluent of sewage treatment plant in Hong Hong | place: Hong Kong | collected 2016-03-17 ... | reverse complement strand
GGGCCGTTGGAACCGCGGCGCGAGAGAGGGATTACATGGTCAACATGATAGTCCATGACCTTCTCGCCACACCAGTAGCAACGGCCCTTCTGGCGCTTCAGTTGAGTGCGAATGTCAGCGGCGGTGTGAGTGCCGACAGATTGTTGCTTGCGAGCACGCCGGCGGTGCTGCTTCGCTCTGTGTAACTGTTTCCCGCGTTCCGTTTGCAGCCAATCCCTAACTTTGTCGCGGGCAGCGTCGGGGTTGTTCCAATATCGGAGATTGCTTCTCTCTCGTTCTTGCTCTAGGTGGTTGTGGTAATACCGCCTACCGGCTTCTCGCGTGCGTTCTGGGTGAGACCTGTTCCACTTAGACGAACTTACCTTCGTCATGGTAGTGTGGCATGACTTGCACCAAGAGTACAACCCGTAAAGCCCTCGCTCCTTACGGTAGAAAAACTCGGTTGTTGCGGGGAACTCGTTACCGCATTTTGTGCAGCGTTTGACAGGTGGGGTTACAATGGGGTCGGACATTGCGCCTCCTAGCGCGGTGTCTCACGCCTCCGGCTGCTAGTAACAGCGCGGGGGCATTTCTATGCCTGAATTATAGCACGGACGAGCGAGAGTTAACAGCCGTGAATGTAACCATCGACGATAACGAAGTACGCCGCATGTTGGTGAAACTGGAAAGCGGGGACGCCTTCAAGACTGGTCTAAAAGCTATGGCTGGTTTTTTACGTGGGCGTATGTCGGTCTACCCGCCCACGGAAGGTAATCGCCCGCCGCAACCGTTCGTGAGTGAGAAGCAGCGGCGCTACTTTTTCGCGGCGCTGCGCGACGGGCGGATCGTCCTGCCCTATCGGCGGCGCGGCGCGGGCGGCGGGCTGGCTTCGCGCTGGGGTCAGGTCGAGGAAGACGGCGGACTGACGCAGGTGATCGGCAACGACTCCGCCTATGCGCCGTTCGTGATCGGGCATGAGAGTCAATCGCTGTACATGCGCAGCTTGGGCTGGCGCACGACGGCGGACGTGGTGGAAGCGGAAGCGGATAATGCCTGGCGCACGTTCGTGACGGGCTTCCGCCAGAGTATGACGGGGAGATAGACATTGGACCGAACAACGACAGTACGTATCAAGTCCGTTTCCGAAGACCGCATCATGGTTGAGGGCTATGGCGTGGTGTTCGGCGGGCGTGATTTGTACGGTGACACGTTCACGCCGGAGACCGAATTCAACCTCGATTTCGCCCCGGTCAAGCCGGTTTTCTACAACCACCGGCAAGGCGATATTCCCGCCAGCCGCGCCCAGCTTGGCCGGATTACACGGGCCGAGAAGGATCAATTCGGCTTGCTGATCGAGGCTGAACTGGACGCCAAAGCTGAGTGGATGGGCGTGGTACTGCCGCTGATCGAGGCCAATGAGTTGGGTTGGTCAAGCGGCAGTGCGCGCCAGTTTGTGGAGTACGAAAAAGGGTCGGACAGCGTCATCAAGCACTGGACGGTGCTGGAAATGTCGCTTACGCCCACGCCCGCCGAACCGCGCACGATGGCGCCGTTTGGGCCGGGTATCCAGCGCAAAAGCGCAGACACAGAGGCAACGTCAGGCAACCTCGAAACGGCGGAGGGCGCAGCAGAGGCGGCAACGCAGTCTGCGCCGGATACGTCGAGCGTGCCTGTTGCAGACATTCGTATCGGGGTTGCAGAGACGAAGGAGGCCAACATGGCCGAGGAAACGAAGGCGGCTGTGCAGGAACAGCCGGACATGAAGGCGTTGGTTGAAGCGGCGGTCAGTCAGCAGGTGGCCGACGCGCTGAAGGCGATTGACTCACTGCCCACGCGCCACGCAGGCTACGTCACTCAGGACGGCGGCAGTGCCGATTCGCACATCAAGTCGGTGGGTGACTTCCTGCTGGCGATCAAGCGCAGCGACACGAAGCGCCTGAACAGCGTGTACAAGGCGCTGTCGGAAGATTCGGGCGTGACCGGCGGCGTGCTGATTCCGCAGGAGTTCTCGGCGCGCTTCCTTCAGGCCGCCTATCAGGTCGAAGGCTGGCTGGCGCGCGTGCCGGTCATCCCGGTCACCTCTCCGTCGGGCCGCTACCCGTCGCTGGAAATGGCTTTCACCCCGACGGCGGGCGTTGGTCAGACGGCGGCGGCCGGCAAGATGACGGGCGCGAAGCGTGCCGAGGGTGGCGCGTACACCGAAACCACGCCCAACTTCACTGACCTCCAGTACCGCATCAATGACGCGGTTTCCGGGTATGTGAAGGTCAGCCGTGAGTTGAACACCGACTCGCCGGTCAGCATCGAAGCGCTGCTCGTGCGCCTGATCGGTATCGTCAACGCCTCGAAGTTGGCACACTACGTGCTGAACGGAAACGGCGTGGGTGAGCCGCTCGGCATTCTCAACAGCGCCGCGCTGTACCAGCAGGTTCATGCGTCGGCCACTGCGCTGGCGAAGGGTGACGTGACGGCGATGATCTCCCGTTTCCAGACGTTTGGCGACGGCCTGTTCGTGGCGCACCGTTCCAACCTGCCAGACATCCACGCGATCATCATGGACAGCGGTATCGCGTATACCAACAACGCGAACACCGAGCCGGGCAGCCTGCCGCTCTTCGGCTATCCGGTGTACACCACGGAACACCTGCCGGTGACGGACAATGCAAACTCGGTGCTGCTGATCGACCCGTCGGCCTACTGCCTGTGGGAACTCGGCAACGGCTATATTGACTACAGCGAACACGCCGATTTCACTAACGGCAACGTCCTGTGGCGCTTTGGCCGCCGGATCGACGGGCAGCCCGCGTTGAAGGGCACGATCAAGCAGGGCAATCCGGGGACGGCGTTCGAAGTCACGCCGTTCGTCAGCGCGAAATTTAGCACCACCTAGACCACTCACAACAGCGGGGCGGGCGCATAACCCGCCCCTGACACGAAAGGACGTGTGACAGCATGGAACGCTTGAGCGAAGGGCTGGCGATTGTCAGCACCATTGATCCGGTCAGCACCTCGACGGCGGTTAATGGCGACGTGATTGACATGAAGCTGTACCGCCGTGTGGTGTTCATCGTCGCTACCGGCGTCATGGCGACCAACGCTACGGTGGATTTCCTCATCAACGGCGACGTGGACAGCGGCGGGAGCTATGCCACCGCGATCACCGGCAAGGCGATCACGCAGTTGACGAAGGCCGGTTCGGACGACGCCAAGCAGGTGATCGTCGAAGTGACCGCCGAGGAAGTGGCCGCGCAGGGACTGCGCTACATCCGCCCGACCCTGACGGCGGCAACGGCTGCCAGCCTGGTCGCCATGATCGCGCTGGCGGGTGACATTCGCTACCGCCCGGCCTCGGAGTACGATCTGGCCAGCGTGGATGAAATCGTCGCGGGCTAGTGCGGGGTGCATGACGAAGCACGGGGCCGGGTGCATAACCCGGCCCTCGCATGAAACGGAGCGGGCATGGCGTACTGTTCACTGGCGCAACTGAAGGCCTACGTGGGCGCAACCGATAACGACGACGACGCGCTGCTAACCGACTGCATCACGCGGGCGGAAGCGGTGATTGATCGGGCTACGAAACGCCGGTTCGAGGCGACGGCCGACAGCACGCGCACGTTTGACGCGGTGTATGACGTGGCTGGGCGCACGCTGTATCTCGACGCCGATCTGTGTGCGATCACCTCAATCACGAATGGCGACGGGGCGGCGATTACTGCGTTGCAGGTCGTCAGTGAACCGCGCAATCACGCGCCGTACTATGCCCTCACCCTCAAGGCGTCCACCGGCCTCGCCTGGACGTATGAGACTGACCCGGAAGACGCGATCAGCGTGACCGGCCGCTGGGCCTATAGCACTACACCGCCAGCCGATATTGAACAGGCGTGCGTGCGGCTGGCGGCATGGCTCTACCGGCAGAAGGACAGTTCGTCCGACCTTGACCGGCCAATGGTGAGTATGGATGGCGCGACGCTGCTTCCCGCGCAGATTCCGGCGGATGTGCAACGCATGTTGCAGCCCTACGTGCGGGTGGCGATATGAGCAGCCGGTTGGCGGCCATCTATACGGCGCTGGCGGCTATGCCGGTGCCGGTTGGCGGGGCGCTGGCAAGTGTGCGAAATTACGACGCGCTCCCGGCCAGCGTGGCGACGGCTGATACGCCGGTGCGCCTGCTGATGCCGCTCAGCGCGCAGCCGGGCGGTGGCGTGTCGGTCGTCACGTTCAGCGGGGCGCAACAGGCGGACTGGCGGATTGCCGATCTGCTGATCCTGCGCCCGGCGCAGGCGGGGCGGCTGGAACAGGCGGCGGCACTGATGGTCGAGTACCAGGTGAACTACGCGGCGGCGGCGGCTAACACGCGCGGGTTGGCTGGCGCGTTCATCCAGTCGCTGACGATGGACGCCGGGGTGTTCACCTATCCGGCGGGCGGTACGGCGCAGTGGTTCGGCGTCGAGGTGAAATTGACGCTGCGTGAGGTATGGCGGTGACCCGTTATATCGCGCGCGCAGTGTTGTCTCACTCACGAACGGGCGCGCTGATTCAGCCGGGGCAAGAGGCGGATGTTTCGCACCTGACGCCCGACGAACTGCTGATGCTATTGAGTATGCCGGTTCCGCCGATTGAGGCCGCGCCGGAAATGGACGAAACACCGGAACCGGCTCAGCCCGAGCCGGAGGAGGATTAGCGCATGGCGGTAATGCAGCAATTTCTCGGCAAGCTCTACATTGATAACGCAGGCGGCACGCTCACCGATATTTCGGCGAACGAAACCTCGTTCTCGCTCACGGTCAATAACACGACCGGCCAGTACAACACCCTCAACACGCCGTGGACGCGCTCGGTTGACGGCCCGCGTGCGTGGTCGGCGACGTGCGAACTGATCGCCGAACCTGGCACGAACGGCTACTCGCTGCTGCGTGACTGGATCATGGCAACCAGCCCCGGTGCGCGCACGGTGCGCATGGATCAGCCGGACAGCGCGGCCGGTTCGCAGCGTTACGAAGGCGAGGCGCGCATTCAGAATGCCGACGGTCTGCTGAACGCGAACGCTTCCAGCGGCGATCCGGTGCGCGTGAGCTTTACCCTCGTTGGCGACGGCGCGCTAACCAGTTCAATCATTCTGTAGGAGGCCGACGATGGCTGATATTTCACTGACCGGCGCGGTGTACCTCGACGGCCCCGCGCTGACTCAACTGAAGGCGGGCGCGACGATTGCCGCGACCGACATGGTGTACCTCGACAACTCGGACGGCTCGGCGAAGCTGGCGACTGCCAACGCGGCGGCCTCGGCCGCTTTCGTAGGCGTCTCCGTCAACGGCAGTGTGTCGGGTAATCCGATCAACGTGGCCGGGCCTGGCACTCGCATCACGGTTAGCGGCCTGACTAAAGGCGTCGCGTACTATCTCTCGGCAACGGCGGGAAAGATTTGCCCGTTCGCCGATCTGACCAGCGGCAAGTACGTCACGTTGGTGGGTATCGCCGACAGCGCAACGGTGCTGTACATCATCGGCACGGCGCGCGGAATCACGATCTAGCGCGTTAGAACGGTTCTGAGACAAGGGCCGAGCTTGCGCCCGGCCCTTGCATTGGAGGGTGTATGGACTGGAAGGCACTGATCGCGCAGGCCGCGCCGGTGATCGTCACGGTCGAGGTGGAATTGCCCTACGGCCGGACGCTGAATGTACCGCTCGGCACGTTGTCATACGGCGAATGGATGCAGGCTGAGAGTATGGTTCCCGAACCGGCGATCCCGCGCACGCTGGCCGGGCCGGGAGGCACGAAGCAGCCTAACCCGGCAGACATTTCCTACCGCGCGGCGCTGGCCGAAGCGAATGAGAAGCGGGCGTATCTGCGCCTCGCTATTTCGCTTCAGGACGCAGGGATGAATATCCCCGGTGAAAGCCTTGAAGAAAAGGCGAAAGCCATTCGGGACAGTTTGGATGCGGGAGTTGCCAACGCTCTGCTTGTCTTTCTCGCATCGGCGGCTATGCAGGGAAAGGCGCAGGCGGAAACCGCCGCAGACGGGTTTCGCGGAAACGCCGGATAAGGCGCTCTTTGCGGGCGTGCTGCGCCATTACCGCCTGACGCCGAGCCAATTCGGACAGCTCCCGGCGTCAGACCAGGAATGGATGCTCGGTTACGAGGTGTACCGCCGCCGCAAACTGGCCGAATGGCGCAAGACGCTCATTGGTGAAGAGAACGGCAAGTCGAACCTGACTCCAGAGTCAGCGACGCTGATGGTACTTGACGGGCTATAGCAGACGGCCAGCGAACTCAGCAGGAGACTTAGCACTCTTACTCAGGTTACAGGGAGCGCAGGCATAGCAGAGATTGCCGGCATCGTTCGAACCACCAGCGGCCAACGCGATTTTGTGACAACTCCCCCGGCTAAAGCCGGAGGCTTCTCAGGCTACGCATGACCTGTTGGTCTACGTTAGCGCCTGACGGCGGTGTCCCCGCCGACTGTAGAGCAAGGTTCAACACATTCCGGGCGGCATTCTCATCCCGGTCAAGCACAGTATCGCAGTGAGGGCAGTCGTGAACGCGAACACTCAAATCCTTCGGCACAAGCGCACCACAGCACGAGCAGACCTGCGACGTGTTCCGGGGGTTCACGGCAATCACGCGACTACCAGCTTCTCCCGCTTTGTAGTCAAGCAATTGCCGGAACATTCCCAGACCAGCGTCGTGAGCGCTCAATGCGAGGTGTTCGTTGCGCGTCATGAAGGCGAGGTTCAAATCTTCGATTGCAATCACGGCATACGTGTTCGCCAGTTGGCGGGTGGTCTTGTGCCAGAAGTCTTTTCGGGTGTTGGCGACGTGTTCGTGCAGCCTCGCCACCTGAAAAGCGGCTTTGCGGCGGCGCTGACTGCCGCGTTTGCGGCGACTCAGACGGCGTTGGGCAACCCGCAACTCGGTCTGCGCTTTTCTCAGCCAACGCGGGGAGGGGGGGTTTCGGCGTTCAGTCCATTGGACAGCGTCAGCAGCGCCGACAGGCCCATGTCTATGCCGACCGCTTCGCCCATGTGAACGGCAGGCGCGGGCGCTTCAAACTCGACCTGAAGATAGGCGTACCACTTGCCGCACGACTGCTTCAGGATAACGTGCGCAATTTCCGCGCCTTCAGGCAGCGGGCGGTGAAACTTGACCTTCACGTCGCCTACATTCTGAACGTAGAACAAGGCGCGTTCACCAAGCTTCAGCTTGCAGCCGTCGCCGTACCGGAACTCCAGCGAATGAAAGCGGTGCTTGCCCTTGAAACGGGGAAGGCCGCGCTTGCCCTTCAGAAACTCGCGGTACGACTTGTCCAACCGGCGCAAAAGTTGTTGGCCCGAAGTCATGTTCAGCAGGCGCAGTGGATTTTCTTCGGGATTTTCATTGCGCCAGTCGCGCCACATCGCGGCCTGTTCGTTGTACGTGACCGAGTAGCGGCTTTCCTGCCAGCGTTCGCGGCGGTATTGCAGCGCGTAGTTGTAGAACTGCCGGGCGACATTCAGCATCTCGTTCAGCGTGTGCTGCTGCTGGCGCGTAGGGTAGAGGCGGTACTGGTAGGTCAGCAGCATCTAGCTTCGCCTTTGTTCGTCAATGTAGCGGCGGATAGTCTCTGCGCTGACATGCCCTGCGGTTCCCGCATAGTAGGAGCGCGTCCACAGCGAAGGCAGGCGGCTTTTCAGGTGCGGGAATTCTTCACGCAGCTGGTGAGAAGTCGCGCCTTTCAGCCGGTGCATGATTTGGGCAATCGCCAGTGTCGGCGGGAACGACGCGAACAGATGAACGTGGTCGGGCATGACGACCAGTTCCAGCACCCTGCCTTCCAGTTTTTCGACCTCCACAGGAAGCAACTCAGCCAGCCGCTTGCTCACCTCACCCGCCAGCACAGGGCGGCGGTACTTCGGACACCAGACGAGGTGATAGTTGATGTTGTAAGTCGCGTGGCGGGTTCGGTTACTCATAGTGAACGAATTATACTGCGCCTTGTTCCCCTCGTCAATCGTTCAATATACGAAAGGAGAAGTCTCAGCTTCCCCACCGGGTTAAAACCCGGTGTCCCCGCTGAGTGATTCTATGGCCGACTCCGCTTATCAGGTCAGCATTGTTCTAAAGGGCCAGAATCAACTAACGCCCGCCGTCAATCAGGCGCAGCAGAGTTTGCGTGGATTGACGCAGGAGGCGGGGCGCACGAACGCGGCCATGAACCAACTGAAGACGGTTGGTATGGGCCTGTTCGCGGGCGTCACGCTGGCGGGCGTGGCACGCATGGCCGAGGACTTGTACGCAACGGGTATGGCCGCACAGCGGGCGGGCAACCTGTTCCGTTCGTTCGGCGCACAGATCGGCGATACCGACGCGGTGCTGGCGCGGCTGCGGCAGACGACGCGCGGCGTCGTAAAAGACGTTGACCTGATGAATGCCGCCAACTCCATGCTGAGCATGGGGCTGGCGAAAAACGCGGAAGATGTGCAGCGGCTCACCGACATTGGCGTGACGTTCGCGCAGGCGATGGGGCAGGATGTTGGGGCCAGCCTCGAAAACCTGAACATGATTCTGGCGAATCAGTCCTATCTCAGGCTTGACACGCTCGGTATCAGCAGTTCGCAGGTGCGCGAACTGGCCGCGCAGTACCGGGCGGCGGGCATGGATTCGAGTGAAGCGTTCACGGCCGCTTTCCTCGACGTGGCTGAGGGCAAACTGCCGCAAATGGCGGCGGTGGCCGACGCGACGGTGACAGAAATCCAGAAGCTGCAAACCAGCATGGATAACTGGTGGGCGGATTTTGGCGAACGGTTCGCAACCGGCGTCAACGGCCTGATCGGGATTGCCACGCATGGCGGGCAGGCTATCCAGGCAGCGCTGTTCGGAAACGAGTCGGTTTGGGCGGGGAATATCGCAGCGGGAGCGCCCGGCGCGTCAGCAGCTGCGGGCGTTTACGCCGATCTGTTCGCCGCTTCGGGCCAGTCGGCGGGCGCGCTGTCCGGCCAGAACATTCAGGGCGCGCTGGCAGCGGCGATCATGGCAAAGCAGGCCGGGATTGATATGGGTAATCCCGCCTTCATGGAAGTGCTAGCTCGTCAGACATTCGGCGTTGGCGCGAACGATGCGCTACTGCGAACCGACAGTGGGCAAATGATGCTCCAGCAGGCGGCCAGCGTCGTCAGTTGGTTCAATCAGTACACGGCTATCGTAGACGAGGCGCGGGCTGGAGTTTCGCAGATCGGCGGAGTATCGCGTTCAGCGACCGCCCGCCCCGGTTTTGCAGCGGGTGATTTTGCCGACATCAGCATGGGTAGTATGTACTCGGCCTACATCATGTCGGCGGAACGGCAGGCTCAGCAACTGCAAACGCTGCTCGGTGGGGCGTCTATGGTGGGCGGCCTGCAAATCATCTCACCACAAGCCGCGCAGGATGCAGAGAACGCGGCCTACGCAATAGAGACGTTGGTTGCGAGGTTGGCGGGGGCTGGACTGGAGGACTCGTTCCTTGCCCCATTGCAGGCTGCCGCGCAGGCATCCCGCGAGGGCGCTGATGCGGCTGCACAATGGGCCGCTAATCTGGAAAACGCATCCCTCTCGCAGTTGTTCGGCCAGACCGGCGGCGGCCGGTTGGGCGAACTGAACGCCGGGCTGCTGTCTACGCTGCAAGGGCGGGGAATGGACGGCGGTGCGCTTCAGGGATTGCAGGACGCGCTGTTCCTCGCCAGTGGGCAGGAGACGGCGGCCAGCCTGCAATACCGGAATGAAGTGCTGCCCATGATCGCGGACATCTACGAACAGTTCGGGCAGGAGGCGGCGATTGAGGCCATCCGTGCCTACAACGCGGGCGCGGAGTCGGCGGCCTTGCAGGGGCGCGGCGGGCAGATACTCGACCTGGCGGCCGCGCTGGGCTACTCCTACACCATGCCGGGCACGGGCGGCGGCGGTTCGTTCACCGTCAACCCTGGCGATACGCCGGGCGCGGTGGCAGCGCGTACGGGCATGACGGTCGATCAGGTACTGGCTGCTACCGGCGCGGCCAATGCGTACTCCATGCCGGTTGGCACGTTCGGTTCGCCGGGCGGCGATCTGGTTCAGATTACGCAGGACGCGGCTGATAACGTGGCCGAGGCGGCCGATAACGCGACCGGAATCACCGACGAAATGACGACGGCCACCGAGACACTACAGACCGGGCTGGACACGGCGTTCGGCAAGCAGTACCGGGTCGAGATGGCCCTCGACGTGACGGATATTAACGTGACGCCTGCGTTCAAAAACGCACTCACGCAGGTTGTGGCCGAAATCGTGCGGGCGCAGGGCGGGTCAACGCCCGGCCAGACACACAGCGGCGGGCGCAGTTCGCGCACGTCAGACTAGGGGCGCTCTATGGCGAGTGGTTGGTTTCCGACGGCATTACTCCGCATGGGCGCGCCGGGCACGCTCGGCAGCGGGTCGTCTGATGCGATTGACCTGGTAGACGACGCGATCTACGCCGCGCTGATTGACACGTCGGTCGCGGACTACAACGCTGCCAACACGTTCTATTCCAGCTACACGGCGGCGCTGATCGGTACGCCGGTTGCGCTGACCAGCAAGGCGCTGACTATATCCGGCGGCACGCCGGTCTTCGACGCCGCCGACGTGACGTTCAGCAGTGTGGCGGCTGGAAAGACCATCGGCGCGGTGCTGCTGTTCAAGCAGACCGGCCTCGGCGCGGGAACGTGCCCGAATGTGGCGTGGCTGCGTGCTGATGCGCTGGCCGGGTTGCCCGCTTCCACGAACGGGCAGGATGTGAATCTGCTGTGGGCGGTATCCGGCATTCTGACGCTGGGAGGGCTGGCCTCATGAACCGGAAAGACTGGGGCGCGGCGGACGCGCTGCAAAGTTCGGCGGCCTTCCCGGATCGCGTCCAGTCAGCGTCAGCTATCTGGGGGCTGGCCTTCGACAAAGACGGCGATGAGTACGTGATGCTCAGCATGCAGGCGCCCAGCGGGATAACCGGCACGCTGTATCTGGATATTGATTGGGCCACAACCGCCACGACCGGCGCGGTGAAGTGGGACGTGTACATACAGGCCGTGACACCTGACGACGCGCAGAACGTACTCACATCGTGGGGGCCGGGCAGCGTCAATACCACGACCACGACCGTACCCGGCACGGCGGGCTACATGAAGCGGTCAACCGTTACGCTCAGTAACACCGACAGCCTGGCGGCGGGCGATCAGGTCTGGCTGCTGGCCGGGCGCAACGGCTCGGCGGGCGGGGATACCTGCGCCGCCGACGCAATCGTGTTCGGCTTCACATTCAGGGACAGCGCCTAACATGCCCCTCGCCTTCACGTCTGGACGCCGGGTCTGGCCGCCCGATGGGAAGCTGGTTAACAACCCGGCCGGGTCATGGACGATCAGCCTGTGGATCGCGCCGGGATCGTCTTCCGGCACGCGCAGCATCGTCTATCTGAACCCCGGCAACGTGCTCCAGATCGTTGGCGGCGTGGTGCAGTTCATCTACGGCGGCGGGATTAAGACGATTGGTTCAGCGCCGCTGTGGACGGGCAGCCTCTACGGCCCCTGGACGCATGTCGCAGTCACGAAAAACGCCACGACGGAAGTGCGCCTGTACCTGAATGGCGAACTGGCTGCCAGCCAGACCAGCGCGATTAGCGGCGATACCGCACAGGCCGCGCAGATCGGCTCCTACAACGGCAAAAGCGATTTCTACGCAGGCTACATGGCGGCGCTCAAGGTGTGGGATCGTGTACTGTCCGCTGTGGAGGTGCGCCGCGAGGCGGCTTCGCTTGCGCCGGTTTCAGTCGCGTCGCTGCGTTCGTGGTTTCCATTCCAGCGCGGCTACACGCAACTGAACAGCGCGGCGGGCAGTGCGGGCACTGCGCTGTCCTCAGCCGGATCGGCGGCTATGCCCTCTGTGCGTTTTCACCTGTCATGGAGTGGCGGCGGCGCGGGCGGCGTCATTACACCGACCGCCGCCATTCCGCCGGTAACCGATCTGGCCGGGGCGCGAGTGAGTAATGCGCCGCAATCCCGCTACGGCGTGATAAACGTCGAGGGCGGCGCGCGTTATCTGGCCGGGGCGCTGGTGGATAACGTGCAATCAGCGTTCGCCGGTCAGATCGCAACCGGCGCGACGGCGGACGGGTTCCGCGTGCTGGCCGATTGGGTAGGCGACGGGCGCTATGGGCATGAACGGAGCGACCTGACCGGGCGCGTGCGCGATCTGCAGGCGGCCTACGGCTGGCAGACGCTGTACGGCATGGTGGCCGAACCGGCGACCATGACGCTGACGCTGGATAACGCGGACGGCGCGTTCAACGCCGACGGCGCGTTCGCCCGGCTACTG
>ERZ724522.1519-NODE-1519-length-12310-cov-4.447491_pt1 | contig 12310 bp, 21 predicted proteins | sample MGYA00376055_ERZ724522 | MGnify/ENA primary metagenome ERZ724522 (study PRJEB28724, sample SAMN07190884) | wastewater metagenome | isolation source: effluent of sewage treatment plant in Hong Hong | place: Hong Kong | collected 2016-03-17 ... | reverse complement strand
CTCAATCAACAATAACTCTGAAGCCTTATCTGAGCTATTCACAGATGAAGATGGAAATGATCGCTTCTACATTGTTGACCCAGATGTTGATACAATGAAGCAGAAGATTGAGTACTTAGTGGTAGCCCTAGGTTGTAAGATTATTGTTATTGATCCAATACAAGACATCTTTGACGCTATGCCAGAAGACCAGCAAGCAGTGTTTATGAAGTGGCAGAAGGATCTTGTCAAGAGGGAAAAAGTGACAATCGTGAATATCAGCCATAGCCGCAAAGCTCCTACAGGGCAGAAAGCTGGAAGCAGAGGGGCAGACTTATCTGAGGAAGATATGCACGGGCATAGTTCTATCTACAAGAGTGGGGGTATCAACTTAATCATCTCTCGCAACAAAGAGGCTGAGGATAATTTTGAGAAGAATATTTCACGATTAAAGGTAACAAAGGCTCGCGGTATTGGCTTTACAGGTTTTGCTGGAGAGTACTACTACGAGAATGAAACACACAAGATTTGGGATTTGGAAGATTATTTAGCAGCACGTCCTAGACCATTTTAACTGGAGGGTAGATGAAACCACAAGGCATAGTATTTGACGTAGAAGCAGATGGATTTTTCATGGAGTCCACTATACTGTGGTGCGTAGTCCTTAAGGATATAAATGATCCGAGTAAGACACTAAAGGTTAAACCTTTTGAGGATCTGTTTGCTAAAGAGAAGATATTAGACTTTATAGAGAAATATGATGATCCTTTTATTATAGGGCACTACATTCTTGGCTACGATATCTTCATGTTGCTTAAGTTTTTAGGAATTAACTTCTCTGTTGGGTTTAGGGATCGAGACACATTCAATGGCAAGGTTTGCACCTACATAGACACTTTTTACTTGTCTATGTATTTGGATGCAGATAGAGAAGGTCATGGCGTTGAGTACTTTGGTAGTATTCTAGGACTTCCTAAGATTGATTGGAGAGCTAAGGCTATTGAGCTTGGACTGATTACTAATCAATCACCAAAAGGGGCAGAGTTTAAGCAATGGCACGAAGAGATGGGGGTCTATTGTGATCGAGACTGTGAAGTAAACATCAAGATCTTTTGGAACTTGTTTGATTCCTTTGAAGCTATCTATGGTAAGTATAATGGAGTTTTACCAGAACACTTCCGCTGTGGACAGAAAGGCTTCTTCTTAATGAGTTGCCAGGAGTTCACTGGTTGGAAGTTCGACCAAGAGTATGCTAAGGAGTTAGTGCCTCAGATCCAGAAAATGATGAAGGAGATTGAGGATAATGTACTCCCAAAACTTCCTCCTAGGAAGCTTAAGAAAGGGGAAGAGAAAGATTACTCTATGCCTAAGAATCCTTTCAAAAAGGATGGCAGCTTCAGTCACCACATGCTTAACTTTATTGAGAAGCATAAAGGATTAGTTCATGACCATGGGATAGACTTCTATGGGAAAATTTATAAGGTTGAATCACAGAAGCTATTGGATGTTAAGTTGCCAATGGAGATCAAGGATAGTGATGACCTTAAGGAATGGTTCAAGAGCCAGGGCTGGCGCCCAACGCTCTACAATTTCCAACGTGGGCCAGATGGTAAGCCAATGCGGGATGTAAAGGGGAAACTGATTCCTACTTCTCCGAAGTTACAAGAAGCTGGAAAACTCTGCCCTAACTTAGAAGCATTGGATGGTGATCTTCCTAAGCAGATTGTTAAGTACCTGTCTTTAAGGAATCGCTTATCTGTATTAACAGGTTGGATGGAGAACTGGAGATTGCCTTTAGATGGGCGTATAGGAGCCTCTAGGACAGGGATAACTCCTACCCATAGACAGAAGCACTCTGTCTTGGTAAACATCCCTAAAGGCTCTGAGAAGGTCTTATTGGGCAAGGAGTTCAGGAGTTTATGGATTGTTGAGAAAGGGAAGAAGTTGGTGTCAGTTGACCAAGCTGGATTGGAAGCAAGGGTGATGGGTCACTACAGTTTCCGGTACGATGGAGGCCTGACAGCAGATGAGTTGTTAAACGGAGATCCACATAGTAAGAACGCCTTTGCTTTCTTTGAGCCTGAACTTAAAGCTCTTGGATTTACGATTGACAATTTTAACAAGGAAGATCCTAAGTTTAAGCCTTTTAGAGATAGATCAAAAAACGGTCTATACGCCCTACTCTATGGTTGCAGTGCAGCAAAGTTAGCCTCTACATTAGGGTTGTCTGAAAGTAGAGGAGATACGTTGTTAGAAAGGTTCTGGAATGCAAATCCAGCTACTAAACAACTCAAGGACAATGTAACGAAGTTCTGGGAGACAAATGGACAGAAGAAGTGGTTGCCAGCTATAGATGGAAGACGTTTATTATCAAGGAAGAAGTCAGCTCTGTTGAATCTAATATTTCAATCGTGTGGGGCTATCTCAATGGATTATGCTATATGTTTCATAGATGAGAAGCTGGGTGGGATTAAGTTCGACTCAATGTTTAGACCTTACTACGACCTTAATGGGCAGCAAGTCAAACGGGTTGGGTACATGCACGACCAAACAGACTGGGAATCAGATGAAGGGGTAGATGAAGAATTGAAACAGATTATTGAGGATTGTTATGTGGAAGCTGGGGTTCATTTGAAGTTGAAAGTTCCATTAGCTGGAGATGGAAAGATTGGAGCTAATCTTTATGAAGTGCACTAGAAAGAAACCCTCTAAACCTTGGAATGAAACTTTGAGGTACGATGAAGCAGGGTGTTTGGTTGTAAGCAACATAGCGAACCAGGACGGTTATATTTGTGTGTCTGGTTTTCCAATTGGTAAGAAAGGACTTGTTATGCTGCATGTATTACAATGGACTCTTGTCAATGGAAAAGTACCTGAAGGGATGGAGGTTAATCATAAGTGTGGAAATAGGGGTTGTTGTAATATTGACCACTTAGAGTTGATTGATGGTTCCCTTCATGCAACTTTGACAAACTCAAACCGTGTGGGATACATTATTGATAAGAAAAGCGATAATATTGTTGAAGAAATCTACACAAAAGTGAAGTATGGTGGGTTTACAATAAACAAGGCGTGTGTTGAATACGGTATTAAACGATCAACTTTATCAAGTATTATGAATAAGAGATCTAGGACAAACATAACAGATAAAGTTGATAGAAAGTTTGAAATATCCCTTGACACCATCCCAAACATCTGATACACTATAGGCTAATGTTTAATAATTGGAGGAATTTATGAAAGTAGAAGTTGGTAAGGTATATAAGTGTGGCTGTACTTATGTGTACATTGACTATGAAAGTCAATCATTAACTGACAGGGGGTTATGGGGATTTATTGGGATAAAATGTAGCTCATCGGGAAGAATTGATGGTGCATACCCACTCATCGGTAGGTTTTCATCAGAAGGTATCTATTCTGATACTAACCCGGAAGGGTTAAAAGCATTCTTACAAGAACTTCCCGAACGTGAGACAATCACAGTTATCACAGCTGGTTCTTCTCTATCTATTTATTACAAGGATGAGTTTGAGGCAGCAACTAAACACTTAAAAGAGGTGAAACAATAATGGAACTACTACCAATAGCCTTGATCTCAGCTGCTGCTGTAGTAGTGGCTTATTACCTAGGTAAATGGGTTGGAGAAGGCAATGCTTATGCTGTCTGCGTCCTAGCCTATAAACACAACAAAGCAGCCTTTTGTAAGGCTATTGAAGAAGTTATAAAGGAGAATAAGTTATGAAGACAACAAAACAATGGTGGGAAGAGGTATCTAATAGTCCAGAGAAAATGGTTGATTGGTTGAAAGATCAATATCATGGAGAAGTTACAGCTGAAAAGCGTATACGTGATCTTGTAACGACTTACAACCTATCCGGTAAAAAGGCTAAGCTCATAAACAAGATAGCTGACGACGAGAAGACTCACGCTGAGTGGGTTAAAGGGTTACTTATTTCTCGTGCTATAGAAGCTGAGGTATTGAGCAAAGAGGAGCGCTACTGGAGTAAAGTTTTGCCCGTGGAACCTGTGTCATTTGAATATATTTGTGCAGTTGGTCACTTAGCTGAGACTATGAGGTTAGATCGTATTATGCTTCTGGCAGATGATGAACGATTCTCAGATATATCTGAAGTGTTTTCAAAGATCCTCCCAGATGAGTTATTTCATGCAGCTGCATTTGAATATCTATCTACTCCAGAAGATATTAAGAAAGCAAGTGTATTTCACAATGATGGTATGAACGCAATAGGCTTAGTTGCCTAGGAGGATAAATTATGAAAACACTTAAACGAAGAGTAGTAGACTTTGTATATAATCTCTGGATAAACAAAGGTTGGTATATTGTATCTGGGCTATCAGTTGGAGCATTACTATTTTGGATAGTGTACCCATATGTTATAGTCTATCTATATGACTTCCATAAGCAATGGCTTGATCTATCGGCTGAAGTTGCTTTCTTGGTAGTATCTGGGATACTATTCATCTTGTCTATCTTAGCTATGGGGGTTTACGTTATGTTTGTAGATCCTCGTGTTGGTAAGACAAAGTTTAAACATAAATAGGAGAGTGAAATGAAGTTATATCTAAAAGCAGTCGCCTTAATAAGTGTGCTGTTAGTTGAGATAGGTTTAGTGCTACCTTATCTCTTTTCAGCAGCAAGCACTGAGTTGGTTATATTGGGGTGGTTAATAGTAGTGGCTACAGTGCCTGCCACTTACTATGCTACAAAGAACATTTTTAACACAAAACTATAGGAGAGTAGATATGAAAAGTATTTTTAAAGCGTTGATTGTAGCAGGCTCAGTATTGTTTGCAGCAGCCTGTAGTAAAGTTCCAGCAGGTTATGTTGGAGTTAAAGTGTACTTATTAGGAGGATATAAGGGCGTAGACCAAGAAATCCTTCCTGTAGGTCGCTACTGGATTGGGATGAATGAGGATTTATTCTTATTCCCCACATTTGCCCAGAATGATGTGTGGAAGCTAGGAGAGGGTAAAGACGAATCACTCACATTCGGTACTAAGGAGGGATTATCCGTAGGAGCCGATATAGGTATTACCTACTCGATCCAACCAGATAAGGTTCCTTTGGTATTCCAAAAGTACCGTAAGGGTGTAGAAGAGATTACAGACATCTACCTACGCAACATGGTGCGAGATGCTTTAGTTAAGGTGGCCTCTAACAAGGAGATTGAAGCTGTTTATGGAACCGGTAAGACTGAATTAATTGCTCAAGTTGAGGACATTGTACGTGCACAAGTAAAGGATGTAGGTATTATTGTAGAGCGTGTATACTGGGTAGGTGATCTGCGTTTACCGCAAGCTATCACACAGTCTATCAATGCTAAGATACAAGCTACACAGATCAGTATGCAGCGAGAGAATGAAGTTAAGACAGCTCAAGCACAAGCTATGATTGAAGTAGCAAAAGCTAAGGGTGAAGCTGATGCACAACTAGAGAAGGCTCGCGCAGAGAGTGAAAGTATCCGTATGCGAGGTGAGGCAGAAGCCAGTGCTATTCGTAGTAAAGCCACTGCTCTAGCTCAGAATGCTAACCTAGTTGAGCTTATCCGCTCAGAGCGCTGGGATGGTAAACTTCCCACTAGCATGGTTCCAGGCAATGCTGTACCATTTGTTAACATTAAGTAATAAATTTTAAACAACCTGAAGGGGAAATGAAACATGAGTTATAAACCACAAACACAATCCAATACATCTGCTGAGCGTAAGCCTAGCGGCATTGCTCCTAATGGGGTTGCATACAAGTACCCTGTGCCAGAGGGTGGTAGCCAAGCAGCCCGTATCAGCTTGATCGTTGATATTGGTACACAAGAACGTCCAGATTTTGAAGAGAAGGATAAGCAAGGCAATGTTATTGAAGTTAAACCTCAGAAACCAACCCAACAGGTTATCATCTTCGCTGACTTAGTTGATCAGGTTGTTGATTATGGTGGTGATATTGGTGAGAAGCAGTATCGTTTGATGTTGAATAAGAACTTCAAAGGAGACATATCTGGAGTTAACTTCACATCAGTGCCTCCACGGGATGCCGATGGTAATATGATTGCTGGTAAAATTTGGACATTCCATCCAGCCAACCTATTAACTAAGCTGGCCAAGGCCACTAACAATGAGCACATCTTAGGCGTTGATGAAGTTAACAACATGGACATTGGTGCACTATTGGGTGCTGGTTTCTATGCCGATGTCGAAGTTAAGTCTAACGACTCTGGTAAGAAGAAGGATGATGGCACTCCTATCATCTACACCAATGTTAACTTCAAAGGTGCTTCTAAGCTGCCAATGGTTAAAGGTAAGCAGTTGGAGATTGACGAGTTGCAAGCTGAGCCGCTGATTCTTAACCACGATAACGTCACAGGAGAGACTTTAGTTTTCATTCGTGGCAAAGTGTTAGAGATGATGAAGCAAGCTAAGGAGTACGAGGGCAGTAATCTTCAGAAGCTGTTGAGTAAAGGTAAGGTTAAGACTACTGAGCAAGAAGCAGCTCCATCTGCTTCAGGGCCAACTCCTAACGAAGAACTGGACGATATACCTTTTAATTAAGAGGAGCATGGTTAATCTCGTTTAAAACATGCAACCCAAGGCTGGCTTAATAGCTGGCCTATTTTAACCTAACAACAGGAAACAACATGCAAGCAGCTGTTTATGTAGGTGTGTCTGAGAAGACAGTGCAAGAAGTAACAAAGAGTATCTTAGATGTAATAGCTACTCCAGCAGGTGATGCTGTGAAGATTGCAGCTATTGATGCTCTCACTAAGGCGTTGAATGTGAGTTACAACAACATAAGCAATGTACATGTAGATATGCCTACGCACAACTATCCAAATAATGAGGATATTGCTTTTGCAATATCATCTGATGAAGAACACGACAACTTAAACGAAGAGGAAGATTACTAATGACATCACAATTTGACGAAATTGAATATGAAGACACTTTCCATGGCTTACCAAACGATCCTAAGAAGCGTGAGCTGATTAAGAAGTATGTCACTGAGGCTGTAGAACATAAGAAGGCTAAAGACAAGGCAACTTTATTGGAGAAGGATGTGTATGACTCTGTCAAAGAGTCTGAAGAAGCTTTAGAGATTAGTCTTAAATACTTCAAAGCCATTGTGGCTTACACATACGATGCAGAGAAGAAGGCTCAAGTGTTGAGTGAGCTAGAAGCTGCTAAAGAGGGTGCTGAGTTACTTGGGCTGATTGCTCAGTAATCATTTACATTATAAGCCAGGGAAGGCTTTGTTTGAGGAAATGAATATGTATATCATCAGACACAAAATAACAAAAGAACAACTTGGTAAGCACTATTCTACAGCTGGTACAGCTAAGGGAGCCTTTAAGACTTCTAGGAGGATGTATGACAAGCGCAAGGGTAAGTATTTAAAGTTCTCTGAGCAAGACATCTACGAGGTGGTTAAAGAGGAGACTCCTGAGATGGTGGCCTTAGAAGAGGCTGTCAGGTTACTTCGTATAGCCAGCACTTCTCTTGGTAATTTAGGAGACTTTGCCACAGAGGGAAAGATAGATAAGTTCTTGGAGAGTTTATGAAAGATTTCACAATGAGTATGTACGCATCTGAGAAGGAGCTGTATAAGGCTAAGGCTGAGTATTATGAGAATAAGCTTAAGTTTGCTGTGTCGTTGCTTGCAGATGCTTTAAGTTCAGATGACTCTCGATGTTGTGACTTTCTGGGAGCACGTCTCTATGACCAGATAGATGAATTTATCAAGGAGGTTGAAGGTGAGTAACCTAACAGCAATAATTGATGCTGATGTGATTAAGTATGCAGCAGCATTTGTGGGACAGAAGAATGGAATTGTTGTCACTCACCCTACAATAGGAATAGAGAAGTCATTCAACAATCGTACAGAGTTCTATGGGCATCATGCCAAGAAGGCTGGAGGCTGGCTAGCAGAGTACAACCAGGACAGAGATAGTCCACTACTACCCTCTGAGTTTACCATTGAAGAGACTGTAGAGCCAGAGCCGATAGAGAATGTCTTGTATACGTGCAAGTCAATGTATAAGTCAATGCACGAATGTATCAAGGCAACTAAGCACAAAGGATTCATTGGGAAAGGGGATAGCTTCAGGGTTGAAAGAAGTACATTGCTGAAGTACAAAGGGACGCGCACACTGCCCAAGCCAGTTCACTTGGATGCAGTTACGGAGTACTTAGAGAAGAGACTTAAGTGCGAAGTGGTAGAGATAGAAGAGGCTGATGAACGAGTGGTTCAGGAGTGTTACAAGAAGCCCCATTGTATAGCCAGTATAGTCGATAAAGACTATTATGGTCAACCAATAAGACTTTTTAATATCAATCGTCCAGAAGAGGGTATCATTGACTGTACAGGTTTTGGTAAGCTATGGTTAGATGAAAAGGGTGATGTAAGGGGTTATGGGAGGGTGTGGCTCTACTTCCAGACACTCAGCAAGGATGACATAGATAACTATGCCGCTAATTGCTTCTCAGATGTACGTTGGGGGCCAAAGAGTGCATATAAGCTACTATCCCCTTGCCTGGATGATAAAAAGGCTCTACAGAGCCTTGTAGGAGGTTTTAAGACCCTTTACCCAGAGCCTAAGACAGTGGTAGGATGGAGAGGGGCTGAGATAGACGTGGATTGGCTATATGTTGCGCAGGAATGCTTCACAATGGCGAGGATGCGTAGGGTATATGGAGAGGCAGAGGTTATATTGGCAGATGTTTTTAGACGATTAGGAGTAGATTATGAATGAGTCAATAACAATATTTGATAAGATTGTAAGCGAAGAGGGCGTATTAGACTTGGTTGAGGACATCTTCTATGACGCCAGAAAACTAGGCCTCCCAGCCGACAAGGACGGCTTCTGTAAGGGCATGTTCCGCCTATGTTTTGAATTTATACCTGATGAGGATGCTTATGACACTTCTGAAAGTTAAATTCGAGAACTTCCCTGAAACTTTCATTATCGAGAAGTTAGGAGGCTTGTTCGCCGATTATATGTATTGGGTGATAGATGATGAGAAGTCTCTATGGTATCACCGCTCAGGAGTGAGCCATAGCACAATGGAAGTGCGAGAAGGTAAGGTGAGGTTTATCTATGATGGTGGTGAGAGGCATGGGAGGGTTGTATGAGGAATGTTTATGACTAACTCTATTTTAGGTACTAGAGTTGGTAGGTTGTTGATATTGGAAGTAGAGTCATGTAGGAAGACTGTTCATGGGGCTAACTATGTCAAATATAACTGCCTTTGTGATTGTGGCACCGTCAAGAGTATCCCTCACTGCAAGCTAATCTCTAAATCGCGACCCACCACTTCTTGTGGGTGTTATAGAAAAGAGAGGAATTTGGAGGTAGTAACACAACACGGGTGCCGTAAGAGTCGTGTTTACCATATTTGGTGTGGTATGAAACGAAGGTGCTATAACAAGAACGATTTAGCTTATCCACAGTATGGAGGGAGTGGTATAACCGTTTGTGATAGATGGAAGAACTCTTTTCAAAACTTCCTATCTGATATGGGAGAGCCTTGGGAAGATATGAGTCTAAATAGGGTTGATGGTGCTAAAATATATTCCAAAGAAACGTGCGAGTGGGCAACTGCGACAAGGCAGTGTTATGATCAGAAAATGAGGAAAGACAACCAGTCAGGGAGGACAGGGGTTTGTTGGGATAAGGAAGCTAATAAGTGGCTTGCAACTATATCTAAAGGCGGTACTCAACTGAAGTTGGGTAGATTTGTAGACTTTGACGAAGCAGTTGCTGCCAGAGAAGCTGCTGAGATTAGGTTTTATGGTGAACTTAAACAAGAGGCAAGATTATGATAGAACTAAAGCGTTGTCAGTTGGCAAGCAGTGAGATACCAGACATTTACACAGAAGTAACTTGGCCAAAGATAATCCAACCGAAACTCGATGGATTAGCATGTTTAGCTGTAAACGGCGTGGCTATGTCAAGGACAATGAAGCCTATCCCTAACAAGTTTATCCAGAAGTATTTTAAGGAGCATAACTTACATGGCTTTCATGGAGAGTTAATGATAGCTGGAGACTTCAATGATGTGCAGTCTGGAGTTATGCGGATCGAAGGTGAGCCAGACTTCTACTATGTTATCTATGATAAATGGGACAGTATAGGCTGCTATGATGTTAGATTAGAGGAAATCAGACTGTGGTTTGCATTATTGCCAAACAGGCTCAATAGGCTACAACTCATCATACAGAAGGAAGTAAACAGTCCAGAAGAGTGTGTAGATGCTTTAGAGAGATGTATTGCTGATGGGTATGAAGGAGCTATGCTACGAGACCCATATAGTGGATACAAACAAGGAAGACACACTCTGAAATCTCAAGCCTTAATGAAGCTTAAGAAGTTCTATGATGATGAGGCTAAGGTTATTGGCTTTGAGGAGAAGATGCACAATAACAATGAGCAAGAAAAGGATGAAAGAGGCTACAGTAAGCGCTCCTCTAAGAAAGAAGGGATGGTTCCAGCAGACACACTAGGAGCTTTGATTGTTAATTGGAGAGATGTGGAGTTTAAGATTGGAAGTGGTTATACAGATGCTCAGCGCCAGGATATTTGGGAGAACAGAGATAAATTGTTGGGTAAGTTAGTAACGTTCCGATACCAGGAATTGTCAAAGTATCAGGTGCCCCGCTTCCCTACGTGGAAGTGTTTTCGTGAGGAATATAATGAAACGCTCTAAAGTAAAACGTCCAAAGGTAGATAAACGTAAAGGAGTTAAGCGAGCTGCGCATAACATACCTGACGAGATCGACTTAGCATTATGGCAAGCCGAGTATGAAAAGTATGCCAGTAAGTTAGACGAGAACGGTTATCGTAAGCCAATAACTGAAACAGAGTTAGTTGGTTGGATCAGAAAGAAGCTTGATGAGGTCTGGATGTCTTGTCCTCAGAAGTTAGCGTTTTTAGAGAAGATGCGAGTACCTGATTATGACCCTAATACTCGACGTACATCTAAGTGGCAGTGTAATATAACCAAGGAATGGTTTACTAAGACTGAAGTACAAGTTGACCACATACAAGGTGAGCATGAGTTTACTAGGTTAGATCAGTTGGTTGACTTTGCTAACAAGCGGTTTATGGTTGGGTACAAAGATTTGCAAATACTGTCCATTGAGGCGCACCAGATTAAGACTCATGCCGAACGCCACGGAATGACCTACGAAGAGGCTAAGTTAGATAAGCAGGCTATTGCGATACAAGATAGTAAGAAGGACAAGCAATGGCTCCTAGACAAAGGGATAACTCCAGGCAAGAATGCTAGGATACGTAAGCAACAGATTATAGATTATTTGAGGGGTGGGGATAATGGTAACGATATGTGAACTAAGTAATGTACCAGATGAGGTCTTGCAGTTAAGGGTTGGTAGTGGTTGGTGGTATGGTAAACTACCAACATACAATTTAGATATGCAGAAGACTGATGATCCGATAATCTTAGTCTATAACCCAGTTGACAACCGTACCTACAAGATACCATTAGGAGAGTTTGAAGCTTATATTAAACGTAATGTTAATCGGGGTGATGAAAACTTAGAAGATGCTTTATTCTACTTAGAAGGTGCTTTACCATACCTACCAGAGGGTATAATGAAGCGTAATGTTAAAAGGTTATTGGAGAGTACTAAACATGAGCAAGCTACCTAAACAACCAACACCATTTGAGACTTGGGCCATACGTAATAAGAATACAGGAGAGTTCTTTGTAGCTCCTTCCGGCAAGAACTCCTGGAAGGCTAAAGGACATGCTAAGAATGCCTGGGCAAGTGTTTGTTCATCTTGGTCTAGTGCAGACCAAAAGATACTGGACAAATATGGTGTTGAAGCCAAGATGAAGCATTATCACTGGGGAGCAGAGGCTAAGTGGCCACGCTTCGATGAACAAGATACTTGGGAATTGATTGAGTTGGGTGGTTCTGTAGAGAGTCTTGGTAAGCAATTGAAGGAAGCTGTAGACATATTGACTAGCTTAGTGGATGAAGAAGGTCATCGCCCAATCATCACAGGACACATATCAGTTGTTATTAAGAAATTCTTGGAGAGTGTTAAGTGACAGACCTAAGCAAAATACAAACCGTAGAATTAACCAGAGAACAGCTATCCACTACTATCAAAGATCCTTCTAACTATTATATAGTTAACGCCTTTGGCAACAGAGTCTACATCAAGACTACGGATAGGGCTAAAGCTCAAGAGAAGGCTGATGAGATGTATGGGAAAGGATTCTATAAGGTTAGAACCGTATCAGATAAGGATGACCTTGGGAAGAAGCAATGGAGTAAGCCTGAAGAGTATAAGCC
>ERZ724522.1517-NODE-1517-length-12316-cov-197.409102_pt1 | contig 12316 bp, 14 predicted proteins | sample MGYA00376055_ERZ724522 | MGnify/ENA primary metagenome ERZ724522 (study PRJEB28724, sample SAMN07190884) | wastewater metagenome | isolation source: effluent of sewage treatment plant in Hong Hong | place: Hong Kong | collected 2016-03-17 ... | reverse complement strand
CAAGAGCGCGACGACGGTTAATTGCTGCCTGATTCCCGTATTGCGTCATATCAGCAAGAGCGCGACGACGGTTAATTGCTGCCTGATTCCCGTATTGCGTCATATCAGCCATGTGTCACCTCACATTCCGCCAAGCAGGAAGGCCCCGCCAAGCTGGCCAGCCGTTTGAAGCAGGGCATTTCGCTGGCCTACCTTGGCGTTGTAGCGATCAATCGCGGCCTGCTCGCCGAGCTGAGCGCCTTGCAGCAGCGGAGCCGCCTGCACCTGCGATCCGCCGAACCCCTGGAATTGCGGCATGTTCGGCGTGCTGCCCGTGCGGAGTGCGTTGATTTCCGACAACGGCAGGTTGCGAAGGTAGGCCTGCTCCTGAATCGCCTGCTGCCGCGCCGCCGACTGGTCGCCAAACATGCGGGACGCCTCGCCGCCTGCCTGCATTTGCGCCTGCATCATGGCGTCATTCTTGGCTTGGGTCAGGCGGTTCATTTCGTCGTTCCACGCCTCGCTGCCCTGCGTGATTCCCTGATTGGCAAGGCGAGTCCTTGCGGAGTTCTCGTCCCTGTCGAACTGCGGCTGCAGCCTGCCCATCAGCGCCTGCGCAACCGCCTGCCGGGTCTGTTCGTTGCGGGTATCAACCTGCGGAACCCGGGACATATCAAACGGGGTCGCCATCTGCTGGGAGACGCGATTAAGCCCAGCCGATGCCGTATTCAGGAGGTTGGTATTGATTCCCTGCTGGATGCCGTATTGCTGGGCGGCCACAGGCGACATGGTGTCAACAATGCGAACACGGTCAGGATCTCCGTCAATACCGTACTGGATGCGGCGGGAACCTTCGGCGTTATCCCATTCCGGGTTGGAGAGTTTCGACGTGGCGCGCGCCGCGTCAAGATTGGCGGCACCCTGAGCAACCGCAGCAGCGGCATAATCGGGAGCGGCTGGAGCCTTCGGCTTACCCATTTTTCAGCACCTCAAGCCATTTGCACCCATTGCGGGGCATGGTATAGATCAACAAATCGCCATCAGGGCATCCGTCGGGTATTTTCCCGGTCAGGATGAATCCAAGATGCTCGTCAAATCTTCGGGCCTTGAGGTTGCTTTCAGCCACTAATCCGATAATAACACGGCACCCCAACTGCCTGAAGGCATAATCAAACACGGCGCGGATATATTCGCGCGTTACCCAATTCCTTTCGCTGCTGGCGACGTGCATATAGATGCTCGCGCCGTTATGGCCGTCAAACAACACGCAGGCAATGATTTTCCCGTCCCTGAGCATTCCGAAGCATTGCGCGCCCTGCCGGTATTCACCCCCCGCGTGTCGCTGGAAGTAATCCCCCAGGATGTCATTCCATTGCGGACCGCAGACGATGCTATAGGCCATATCCGACCTCGAAAATGAAGTCAGTATTCACCCAGTTGAGATCCGTTATCCGGTTGGTCAGCCGGACATGCATGGCCACGTTGTACCCAACGGCTGGCGCTGTCAGCCAATCCTGTTTTGCTGGTGAATATCCACTCACCCAGACGGACGCATCCCAGACGGCGCTATCCCACAGCGCATAGGAGCCAAGGGAAAATGTCGGCCAGCCTGCAGGCGGCGTCTGGTCATATTCCACATTCAGGCCGATGCTGAGCCCGAACGCATTGGCGTCAGCCCCGGCAACCTGGATGATCGGCCTGATCAATTTGAAGTGCTTTTCACGCGCCGGATAACCGAAATTACTGAACGCCTGCAGGCACTCGGCAAATATGTTTGTTTCCCCGTCCTTGTTTCCATCCCATGCCCGGCATACCTTGCCGGTGGTCCCGAAAAATATATGATCGTCGTACAGTTCCCAGCAAATGGCATCCCACCCCATGAACCGACACCATGATCCGGTAATCGTGTTCATGACGTATTGCTGGTTGGCCTGTGTGCTGATCGGGACGTTCAGGATCAGCATGTTTTCCTTTGGAAACGGACACAGTTCCCAGCCGAAGTTTGTGCCGTACAGACTTACGGCCGTGCTGACGGCCTGCTGGATCTTGTCGGTCACCGCCAGCTTGTTGTTGACGCGAACGGTTGTCAGTGCGCGCGACAACGGCATGAGCCCATCCTGGCAGACGATGACAAGTTCAGATCCCATCTTGGTGATGCATCGGCGACCAACAGGAGAGCCGATCCAGTACACGCCGACAAGCGCCCATGTACTGGAGGACGCCGGGTCATAGCCCTTGTAGACGGCAATCTCTCCTTCAGAGGTCAGGAACACCAGATGATCATCCATGCCATATCCGGCATCAATCGTCCATGTCCCCAGTGTCAGCAGGTATCCTCCTCGTCTGAAGATTGCAGACAGGTCGAACTCAGTCGCAGCGCCAGCCACAGAATCAACAGGGAGATACCAAGCAGAAAGGCTGTCAATCTCAACAAACCAGACGCGACGCTGATGAAGGCAGACATCAACCAGCGTATTGGTCGTGACACCAGTGATAGCAGGGGTCGATAACGCATTTATTGCCGTCCATGCTGTCCCGTTGTACAGCAGAGGGTCATCCACGCCATTGACCAGATACAGGAACTTGCCACCGGTCGTGGATACGTTCGCCTTTTGCCAGCGCGCCGAGTTGAGTCCGGACACAACAGCGACACCAATTGCCCCGTCGCTGCTGACATCGTAGATACCATCATCAGCGGCCGCATAAAGCTCAGCCGTGCCGTCAGCCGCGTTATAGGCCGCCAGCGTCTCGATGTCGATCGCCAGCCCGGTAGCCCAGTCCGTATAGCCCTTGCGCACCATCACGTCGGTCGTGCGAGGGAAAAAGTTGTCCATGATGACCGCATCGGCGACATTCATCGCCGCGATGCTGTCCCTTGCGTTCCAGCCGCCTACAGGGGCGGTAATTGACCGGCTGGACGACTTGCGGGCGCGCCCCTGCCTCACCATGGCCTGACGCATCAAAGGCTCCAGTTGCCATAAGGCACAACAGTACCGGGAACGCGAAGACGCGGCATTCCTGCCATGCTGATCGACGTGGGGGCTTTGTCGCGCGTGATGGCATCGGCAACCATGCCCTCATACAGCCGGAAGTCTTCCGCATATTCCAAGCCCTTGACCTGCCGCCACCGCCAGATCAGCCCGACCGTCATGATCTGCTCGTCAAGCAGGGCGGTATCGTCATCAGCGCTGTATGCGCTCTTACCTGTCGTCCCGTCCGATGCAAGCACCCAGTTGGCTGTCTTGTACTCAAAAGCCATGGTTTGCGAGGCGGTAGGGTTTGGCAGCATCAGGATGTGGCCGCCGCGAAGGATGAACTGCTGAAAAGGCCCGGTCTGGGGCGACGCCTTGAGCATTTGCCAGTCTTGCGGCGTGATGGAGCCATAGACAGGTCGGCGAAGGGTGCGATTCCAGAACGTGTCAGGAATGATGTACTTGAAATCAGTCCCGGCAATCGTCGATATCGCGCCCTGGTCATCGGCGGCAACCCCGGTAAACGTCACCTCCTTCCGCAGCACCTGCCAGTCAAACCGCTCCGACAGGGACTGCCCCTCCTGATTCAGCAGGGTCATCAGTTGCATGATCTGCGCATCGCTGGACGACACAATTGCATTGGGGACGACAATGCCGATTCTCCGGCACGCATCCTGAACCACTGACAAGAGGGACATAACTGCTCCGGTTAGGCTGCTCGCTTGGTCTTCAGTTCGCGCTCAAGCTGCTTGATGCTTTCAAGCGCACTGGCCAACTGTTCCTTGAGCTGCTCGTTTTCGATCTTGAGGTTGATATTTTCGCTGGCAACCTGCGCAGACCCGTCGCCGCGAGTGCGCAGCCACGCCGCCGCCTTTTCGCTCAGCGCGCGTGCGCCCATGCCGATGCGGCCGATGGCCTGCTCATTGGCAGACGCCAGATCCTCAACGGTCAGGATGTTGGCGCTCAGGCATCGCTGTTGCTCGCTGGGTTGCAGCAGCAAGAATCCGCGAATGGGAGTGCCCATCGGCGGCATTTCGTTCTGTTGCAGGTACTGCTCATAAGCCATCTTGAATCCCTGCACGAATTCATAGGGCCAGCCCTGGTCGCCGCTACGGTGCTTGGCCTCGATTTCCCTCAGCCAGTCTTTGGCAACCTTCTCCACGCAATCGCGGGAGCCAGGCGGGGTGATACAGGCAAAATCCTCGTCTCGGGTCACCTCATAGCCTGCTTCGACAGATGCGGCATTGTCGCGGACTGCGACCCGCTTGAAACGGACATAAGGAGGACGAATAGGGCTGTTTCCAGTGGTGCGGAGTGCGCCTTGCATTTGGGGTCACCTACTATGCAAAAAGATGGAAGAACGGGCCGAACAATGTCCGGCCCGGTTGAGTCAAGTTAGGTAACCTGACCCTGAACGAACGAACGTGACAGTTGCGCCTTGATGAAACCGGTATAAGTACCGGTCACGGTCACGGAGCCACTGGCGGTGGCATTGTTGTTCATCGTCACGGTGCGGCCGTCCTCGCTGATGCCGGCCACGGTCGTATTGGCCGCGATGCCGGTGCCAGAGAGTGCGATGCCGTAGAACCAGCCGTCAGCAGGAGCCGACAAGCGCAGCACGTTGGAACCGCTCACGGTCGTGGTATTGGCTTTGGCCACAGTCCCCGTAGACGCCATCACGCTGACAGCATTGAGGATCTGCTTGCCATTGGTGACAGCACCGACAGTGCCGGCGCCGGTCAGGCCGAAGGTGGTACCGGCAGCCACGGAAGCGGTTGCGGCGACAGGAACCTCGCCTTCCACGCAGAACCAGCCGTAATCGCCGGACGCCATCGGGTAGATGGCGGCAGCAACAGGACGGCCGGTATGGGCGGTGTTGGGCACGTTGGTGGCATTGAAGTCCTTGTCCCAGACGTTCAGCTCACCCATGTCGATGGCTTCGCCAGCCTTCAGGTAGATGAACTTTCCGCCGCCCCAGTACGGATCAACGCCGCTGATTTCGCGGCCGAGAACGTGCCGCTGGGTGCTGTCGGGGTCATTGGAGAAAGAAACCGGCTGGTTTCCGATGTTCGCATTGATGTTTGCAAAGGCCATGATGATTTCCTCCCCTTAAGCCTTCATGACGCCCTGGAGTGAGCGGTTGCTACACACCAGATTGCCTTGCCACAGAACCGGGATAACCACGGCATCCTGATTCACCGAGCGCAATTCCGGAATCTCGGTCATGTTGGCGTCACGATGGACGGACAGACCGAGATAGTTGGTATTCAGGAAATACGCGTGCGAGGTCGGGATACCGCCGCCCAGAGAGCCGCCGTCAAACACGACATCGGCCATCTTGTACTTCAGGCTGATGAAACCTGCCTGCGCCGAGTCGGCATCGGTGTACCGCTTGATGCTGGTCTGGGACTGCTCGAAGAACGTGAAATAGTCGTTGCTCATCACGATCAGGTCGGGCTGGTCGGCACCGCGAGTCAGGGCCAGATACAGCGGAAGCATCAGGCTCTCGATGGTGGTCGCGCTCGGCGTGATGCCCGCGCCACCCTGCAGCGGAGCCGCAGCAGACTGAACCTGATTCTGCCAGAAGGAAAACGAGCTGGAGTCGATTCCGCCGACAGTGCCGGTTCCGGCATCAGCAACAATCGCTTGCAGGCCGCCGATCTGGTTGGTGGCGGTGCCGTCGGAGTACAGGTCGGAAGACAGGCCGTTGGCAAACGAGTGCATGGCGTTTTTGACGCGCGCCTTGACCAGTTTGATGATCTGTTCCTTGCCCGCGTTGTTGCGCAGCTCCAGGCCGGAGGCGGTCACGTTGACGGCGACCTGCTTCCACTGGTACTCGGCGGCGCTGATCACGTCGCTGGCCTGGATGTTCAGGATGTCGTAGCCGCTGTAGCGCTGGTAAGTGCCGTTGGCGGCATATTCCAGGGGAACGGCGATGCTGATGCCGCCGGACAGCAGGTCAATGCGGTCCTTCTTGGTCATCTGGTTGAAGAGCGCGTTGTTCTTGCTGACGTTATCGGCAAGTTCGCGGCGATGGTTGCGGAAGGTGGTGGACACCAATTCCGTGAATGTGCTATTCGGTGAAGCCATGAGATATACCTCTCAAAAATTAGCTTGCCTGCAGACGCTCGTAAACGTCGTTCAGGGTCTCGTCGATGGTGCGCGGCCTGTTGCTGACGGCTGGTTTCTGCCCACTCTGGCGGACGTTGACCGATGCCGACTTCTTGGCCTGCGCGACACGTTGTGCAGCCTCTTTTTGCCTTTTCTCATCGGCCTCTTTCTGCTGTTGAGCGGAAATAGCGGCGCGTATGTCAGGGCGCAAATTGCAGGCTTTGTCATAGGCGTCCTTGATGTCCGACGCGATGCCAGACTCCAGAAGCTTGCCCATGTCTTCCCGGACGTCGTTGAACCACTTGTTGGCGGGGTCACTCGCAAACTTCGTGATGACGTCGGTCACCTGCGCTTGAACCTGGCTCTGCTGCGAGGCGGCGAAGCCATGCAACTGTTGTTCAAGCTGATTCAGGCGTGAAGTCAGGCTCGCGTTCAGCATGGCAGTCTGTCGGACGTCGCCATCATCTGAAACAAGCGCCTCGACAGGCACGCCGTAACTGTTGAGCATGTTCTGGAACACGGCCAGCTTCTGCTCGGGAGAACCCAAGCGCAACGTGCGCTCATAGTTCAACAGCGTACCCACGGCCTGAGACTCGCTCACGCCAAGGGCCGCAAAATCATTCTGGAATGGCGACAGCACGTTTTTCAGGTTGCGGCCATAGTCCGCATCCTGCCGGTACTGTTCGATCCCCTTGTGGAAATCCGCCTCTCGCCGCAATACCTCATCCTGCACATCAACCGGCAGGGCGGCAAACTGCTCCCGCACGTTTGCGCGCCACGACGACGGCGGCTGACGGGCCTCAACGGGAGCGGCTTCGGATTCCTCCTCGACCGGCGCGGATTCCTCTTCGCTGGCTGTTTCCGTATCAGCGCCGGAATCAGCCGGATCTTCGCTGCTCTCGCCGACAAACCGGCCAAACTCATCACGCTGACGGGATGCGGACTGGGCTTGCTGCTCATCCTGCTCCGGCTCATTGTCCCGGCTGGCGATCTCGTCAAACGCGGACGACAGGGTTTCATCGATGCTCACGGATTCGGCGGGTTGTGCTTGTACATCGCTGTCTTCAAACATTGGGGTAGCCCTGTTTGTTGTGGTGGATCATGTTGTCACCGTCAATTCCTTGACCAGGCTCTCGCGCTTGTCGTGGCCCATGCCGTCGATGATCTTGTCGATGCCGGTGTCCAGGGCGCGGTCAAAGTCCGCTGCCGCCTGCTTACGGCGGCGCTGCGCATCTTCGGCCTCGCCACTCTCAAGCACCCGGCAGCCATGACGCGCAAGGTTGGCTTCATGCTCGCGCTTGCCGTTGATGTCTTTGCCGGTGATCGGGCACTGGTACTGGTAAGTTGCAGCGCGCACGATCATCGGAGCCGCCGTTATTGCACCATCCGGCAATGACCATTCTCCCATGTCGTCCATGGGTGTGCCGTGGCAATACGGGGCCTTGCCTCCAAACGTCTCACGGCAGCAGGAGGGGCACTTAAACCGGCGCATTTTCACGACTCCCGCGCATCGCATCGCTGGCCATGCGCTCACGTTCTATCTGGGCCTGAAGCAGCGCCAGGCGCTCAGAGGATTCAATCTCCTGCTGCTTGACGGCGGCCTTGATGGCCTCGATTTCCTTGGCGTGCGCCAGTTCTGCCTGCTTGATCTGCATTTGTGCGTTCAGTTCCGCCTGTTGCCGCTGCAACTCAGTCTGGGAGCGCATTTGCTCGATCTGCATGGTGTTGTCTGGCTGCTGTTGCTGCGGCTCAGGCTGGCGGATCTTCTCTATTTCGCCCTCAATGGACGGCCCGGCCTTGAACTTGCGGACAGCCATCAGCAGCAGCGACTTGGCCACATCCATCGGCAGGTAGCCCGTGGCCACCGCCGGGCCAATGGTTGCGACAAAGTTGCTGACGCCAGACATCAGTTCGGCCATCGCCTGCTTTTCCTCCGCCTCATCAGGCGCAATCGTGCTGTCCGTCTCGATGTCGATCCGGTACGACAGGATCAGGTCGTTGCGCATGACCTGCAGCAGGTCGTCCCATGTCGGCTTGTCCATGACTTCCTGCAGCTCAGGCGGCAGTTGCCCGCCAGCCTGCTGCAATTGCATGGCGATGGCCTTCTGTTCTGCCGTCGGATACTGCAGGCCGGTCATCATTGACAGGGTTTCAGGCGCGAAACGCTCGGCCATGATCTCAACGACCAGCCGGAGCAGGTCGCGCGCGAATCGCTGCACGTCACGCTGGCGACGCTGCAGGCGCAGGCTGCCCCACTGGCCCTTGATCTGTTGCGCCGTGGCCGTCTCGCTGGCTGCTGTCTGGCCGCGCATGATGTCGCTGACGCCAGTGATCTCGTAGATGGATTGTTTGATGACCTCGCGATGCTGGTAGAGGTCACGCAGGGCCTCGATGATCGGCTCAAGCGGCGCAAACCAGATGGCCTTGTCCAGGCCGCCGCGCTCAATCAATGCCATCACGTTCTGTGCAGGCTCAAGCATGGCATCGCCTGCGCCGTACAGGTTCTGCAACTCAGGCAGCGATGCGTCGTAGATGCCAGCCACGCGAAGCGCTTTCGTCAGATGGATGATCCGGCGCGTCGTCCGGTCCAGGTCACCGGCAAGGATTGCGTAGACCTCATAATCTGGCACTGGGATCAGGCTGGACGGGTCTTCGGTCGTGTAGAGCGGTTGCGGCAGCGGGAAAAACCCGGTGAGACTGAGCGGGTCTTCCTGCTCCATCAAAACCAAGCCGCTTTCGCCCGTGTTATCTGCCTCTGGAGCGATAAAAACGACGCGACGTGTCGTCTTGTCCCAGATTTCCCAGACCTTCCCCCGGTTTTCCTCGTCGCGGTCGCTGTTGTTTGGGCTGTTCGGCGTGCCGGTCACGGACTCGCGGCTGCTGTGGTCGCACGGTACGGACTCGCCGATTTCGCCAAAACGATCGACAAGCTCCTGGCGCGTCAGGAACAGGCGGAAGGCCACCCATGTAACGTCCTGCCAGTTGCGGCACGGCTCGCATCGAAAGTCATCCCACTGCACATGCTCAATGCAGGCCCTTTCAGTGGCAATCTCATCCGGTTGCGAGGATTCGGATTCATAAGCTTCGCCGCTGTCCACGTCGCCGTCCGGCTCAGGATGCGCAACGAATACAGGCTCGTAGCGGACGCGAGCAATGCCGCGCCCAACCAACAGCGCGTCGTGGACGACCGACTGCATGACACGGTCAAAACCCTCCGTTTCCATCGTGTATTCAGATGCGCGGGTCAGCAGTTCGCTGATCGCCTTCGCTATCGGGTCCTTGTCAGAGAAACGGCGGCGAATGTCAGGACGCGGCGTGCGGTTGTACAGGGCTGGCGACAGCGTCTCGACGTTGGACCACAGGATGTTAAACGTCTCCTGCTGTTTGTTCCCCTGCAGGTCGACGCCGTCATCACTGCGGTATTTTGTGATGATCCTGCGGGCACGGATGCGCCACTGTTTTTCTGCCTTGTCAGCCTGATTGATGCGGTCGAGCCACTTTCCGGCCGAAATCGCCATCTCAGACCCCGTCGCCAATGGTTGCGTAGAGCGTGGAGCCGGTTGCCGCCGCAATGACGCTCAGCGTCGTGACGCCTCCGGGCAGGGTGAAAACCTCGACGCTGTTAGCAAGGACAGGCATGGACGTGGTGACGCTGGAGGTGACAGTGCCCAGCGCAACGAACACGGTCTGCGTGCCGATGTTAGCCAGTCGGACGGATCGCGTTTGCGTGCCGCCATTGGGCGACAACGTCATGGTCTGGTTTGCCGCCGTAACGGCCAGTGCGGTCGTGCTGGCTGCTGTGGGAGCGGGCTGGAACGGTTGCATGGTTGACTCCGGTCAATAGTTCGACGCACGACGGCGCGCCATGTTCATCAGTTGGGCAAATGTCTGTTGTTCGGGGAAAACCGGCTTGGGCGGCTCTTTCGGGGCCATTTCCTGACGCCACACCAGCGCCAGGTAGCGCAATGCGTCGGCGTAATGACTCGTCCAGTCGTGCTTTGGCCTGTCGGTAAACATTTTTCGGCTGTCATCCCACTCGCGTTGATACTGAGATATTGCCGACAGCATATCATCGCATTGGCTGCTTATCCACAAATGCGGAAATGTCTTGCGCGTAGCCTGGATGCCGTCCTGCAGGCTCAGCTCGGGGATGATGCGGGTATTCCATCCCAGCGCACGGAACTGTTCTTCAGCACTGCGGCCAGTCTGCATGGATTTGGCCCGAGCATCATGCGGCAACCACAGGTATTGCGCATATTTGTACGGTTTGGCGCGCATGACCTCGCTGTAGTGCGCGATCGTCTGGCCGTGCGTGGCGTAGGCGTCAATGATGCGGACTTCACCGGCCGCGACCTGAAAAAACAGGATCGCCGTATCGTCAGACCAGCCCATGTCCATTACCGCGTGCACCGGCAATTCCGGATCATGCGGGACGGTTGTTATCCTGCCCTGCTGCTCTGCGTCTCGCAGTTCTGCGCCGTAGATGGCCCCAAGGATCGCGGCCTCGAACGATGTCAAAAACTCCTGCTCAAACATCGCGTTGCCCATGTCCAGGCCAAACTCATCGATGTATGACGCGCGTTCCTTTTCCAGCTCCGCAGGAGTAAACACCCCGGATTCCAGCGCCGTCAGCCGCTCCGCAAATGCGTCCGGGTTGTTGCGTGCGGCGTTGAACGTGTTAAATGCGTGGTTTTTACCGCGCGGCGTCGTGATGAATATCTGCCAGCCGCGAGACTCGGCGATGATCGGCCGCAGGTATGCGCGTGCTGCCGGATTTGCCAGCGCCCACTCCGAGTAGACGATTCCGCCAAGGGCCGCACCGACCAGGCTGTTGAAATTATCACTGCCGACGACCTGCCAGACCGAGCCATTGATGAACTCAATCATCATCTCGTTTTCGAGCGTTCGCTTGCGTATTTCGCGAGGAAATGCCTCATCTATCCGCCGCCTGCCTGTGTGCGGGTTGACCGACATCCAGATGGCTTTCCGGGCCTGCTCCTTTTGCGGCAGCATGTGCCAGTAGACAGCCGGACGCTGCATCGCGGCGATGGCAGTCCAGTGCAGGCAAATCTCGTCTTTGCCGTGGCGGCGTGGCCATATCAACTCAACGTGGCGACCGCCTCTCTCCAGATATGACCAGGCCTTCAGCTGGTAGCCGCGCGGTTTCCAGCCGTTAGCTGGGAGTCTGATCCGCGCCAAACTTGACCACCTCGATGACAAGCGGGCCGCCACCTGCGCCGGTATGCTCGTTCTGGACCTTGTCGCCGTATTTTTTCGGAGCGACGCGAGCGGTTTCCCATTTGATGTTGTCGCACAGCAGCTTTGCGCGGGCTACATCCTCGACGGTTTCGGCGATGTTTTGCATTTCAGCGACGCGCGCTTCGGCGTATTCCTCTCTGGCGCGCGCGTGCATGTCCCCCAGTCCTTCGCGGTCAATCGCCACATAAAGCTTGCTCCTGGTTATTCCAAGCTCCTTGCACGATTGGACAATCGGAACGCCATCGGAAAGCAGCGCCAGAACGTGAATAGCCTCCTCACGTGTGGCCATCACTACCTCCAAAAATACGATTTTGCCGCATCGCTCAGCGTGTCAGCGCCGACATATCCGAGCGCGCACACAAACGCAATGGCGGCATTGTTGGCTACGTCGGCCGGGAATCCCAAGCGCGACTCGAACACATAGCGAGCGACTGGATGCAGGGCGGTTGCGACCATCCCGAAAATAACACCCTCAATCAGTCGCGCAGGCCAGCGTTTCCGGCCCTGATACCACCCGCGCAGAACAACAATGGCGAATGTCATCACCGGCACTAGAATCATCCGGCACAACTCATCAACCGCCGACTCAAACGACCGCGCTTTCATGCTGTCACCGCCTGATGTGGCAGCCACGCGGCTATCAGCATCACGGTTGTTGATAGCAGCACCACGAATATCAGCCTCATTCATGACGCTCCCTCAATGCAATGCCGAGCGCACAGAACGCGATTCCGAGCATCATCAGCAGGTCGTTTGCCGGTGGCATGAGCGCGATACCGATGATCATCGCACCAAGGCTTCCCCAGGATGACGGCTCCTTGAATCTGGATCTGCGGACGGGCTTCATTTCGTCACCGCCGGGCAGAGCTTGAGCGTTACCTCTGGACAGACCGGGATTTGCATGGTGGCGCACCCGGTCAGCAACAGGCAGATGATGGCCGTCGGACGAGTGGCGGAACAGTGGACAGCGATGAACTTGACTCCAGCCAATGCAG
>ERZ724522.1516-NODE-1516-length-12328-cov-4.217795_pt1 | contig 12328 bp, 19 predicted proteins | sample MGYA00376055_ERZ724522 | MGnify/ENA primary metagenome ERZ724522 (study PRJEB28724, sample SAMN07190884) | wastewater metagenome | isolation source: effluent of sewage treatment plant in Hong Hong | place: Hong Kong | collected 2016-03-17 ... | reverse complement strand
GCCGGGGGCGCGACCCCAAAGAACTCGTCAGTCAGGATCTGGCCCGCATTGTCCAGATCCCAAGCGTCCGCGCCACCGCGCGGAAGCCGATCAAACGATCCGAGATCGCGCCCGTTCATCGGTTACCCGTGCGCGATCTTGCCCTGACCGCGAACCGTGCCCGTGCTGGTGGTGCTGCAAAGCGAAATGAATTGCAGACAAGAATCGTTCGGGATTTCCGGCAAACCCAGCACGGCCCAATCGTAAGCCGTCGCAAAGTTCGCCACTGCGGAGTCAATGCCCGTGCGCGGGCGTGTGCAAGTCACCCCGAAGTTCCCAGCCGTGCCGGTGGTGGCTGAAAGGGTGATCGAATTCACCCCTCTGATGTAGCGCCCGGCCACAGCCGAGACGAGCGGATACATACGACCTGCGCGCGGAGTCGCACCAAGCGCTACCACGGCCAGATTTCCGGTGCTCCCGTCATCATAGTTGACGTTGGCAGTCGCGTTCACGCCCGTGGCACCAAGCGCGGTGTGGATTTCGATCCACCACTGAAGATCGTTGTAGCTTGCGTCACCCCTTCGGGCCGCGGGCAACCCGAGCGTGAGCACATCGCAGTTCACGGTTTGCGCCGTGGTTACGATCCCTGACAGGCCGCCCATGTGAGCAACTCGATCGTGAACTTCCAGCGTGCTCACCGCGTTGCTGAACGCGGCACGGAGCCACGCCAGATAGCTGGTAGCCGGTGCGGTCTGCTGTGTGAACTGAATGGCGCCCGTGGTTGCCGTGGTAGGGATGGCCGCAGTGGTGCCGGGAGCAACTCCCGGCGCCGGGATTCCGGCCGATGACCACAACGAAAAAAACTGGCCAGCCGCAGCGTTGGCCAAGCTGGCCTTATCGATCACGATTCGTGACGTGTTGTTAGCCAGCGCATCGATCAACTGATCGCGAGTCGAGATCGTCATGGGATCCCCTTACGGCACGAGCCGGAAGATCTTGTTGGTTCCGTTATCCCACGCGATCGAAATGTTGCCACCGTTGGGAGTGACCGGAAGGCCGGACGCAACTGAATCGATGAACGCAACGAGCGGGCTTGTTCCGGCAACGCCCGTGTCTTTGTAGATCACGAGCCCAACCACCTGAGCACCCGTCACCGCGGTGAACGTCACGTCTGCGGCATCGAACGCGCCACCGGCCACGCTGGGTGTGGTGAGTGTCTGCGGAGTGCCGACGACTCCGGTCACGCTCGAAAAGAACTGGTGAGCAGCGGAGGGGGTGTAGGTCGCGGACACGAGCGCAACCTTGATCGTGTCGGTGTCGAAATCGATCGCCGGGTTGGAATCCAGCAACGAGTTGAGAAATTCGGTGTAAACCACGTTCGCCATGTTCGGTTACTCCTGACCCGCATTCGCGGGCTTGTTTTGGGTAGGGGTCGCTTTGCCAGGCTGAGCACCCGGAGCAGCAACCGGGGGCGGGTTCTTCGCGCGTTCGAGTGCGGCCTTTTCCTCGATCGTGGGTTCGGGCTTGAACGATTCCGGCCCCACGATGCGCGCAGACGCTTCGGGTGAGAGGTTGAAGAACTCAACGAGCATGGCGATCCCGCTTTCGCGTGAGAGTTCACCACGGCTCACGGACTTCACGATCTCCACAGCGCTGGTGACCTGGGCGCCGTTCAGCGCGGTATCTTGCAGCTTCGGGGCTCCGGCCGCACCCGACGCACCGGGAGCGCCACCGGCGCCCACAGGCGCCACCTTGCCGGGCATGACCTGCACAGGCTCACCCGTTTTCGGATCGATCCGGGGCGTGCCTTCCGTTTCGTTGAGATCGTCCGTTTCCTCGGGTGCGCCGTCATCATCGGACTCGATCGAGGTTTCGATCCGGTACGTGTCACCACCGAAGCGCGATTCACGAACTTCATCGGCCGAAAGCACGCCAGCGGTCAGGTAGATTTGATCGGTTTCGGCAACGGCCTTGCGAGTGGTAGCCGTTTCCGCGTCCGAGGCTTGCCACAGCGGGCGGAACTGGATCGACCAATTCTCCGGTTCAACGCCCGCTGTAGGCCCGCGCTTGCTGAGCATCACGAGCGTGACGAGCCGCTCAAGCGCCGGGAGCAAGTCACGCTCTTGCAGCGATGCGACGAAATCGAAGAACGTGCGCACGTCCGCGTCCCCGGTCGCATTGAGCCCGGCCGGAGCCTGACCCATGAGAATCGTCACGGGGATCTGCGTGGCCGCAGCAACTCGGTTGGCGAAACGATCGAGCAAATCCGGGAGCCCGCTCAGCGGTGTGGGCTTGCGCTCGAAATCCTCGGTTTCGGCATCAAGCGCAACCGCGCGCATGACCGATCGGCTGTAATCCATCATGGCCAAGCGGTCCCGGATCAGCCCCGCTTTGTCCGATGCGATCGCGTCCGCGAGTCCCTTGATCTTGAAAACGGCTTGCGCGAAATCTTCGACGAGCGCGCCCGCGTTGCTGTAGGCCGCGTCAAAGTCGCGAATCGTGTTCCAAACCGATTCGTAGATCGAATCGCCCACGCCCCGATTGACTTGCAACGTCAACCTGGAAAGCACCGGCTCCGAAAACCGGATCACTCTCGAGGCGTGAACGCGGTTCAGCATGCCGGGCAAGAGCGGGTCAGCCGACACGATGCGTGGGGTGATCGAATACATCAGGGGCTCAGCGTAATCAGCCGCGCCAACGCTCCCGCTGTACTCCAGCACGGTGAATTCCGTGGGGTCGAACACGGTCAGGAAACCGATATCCCGAATCCGTCCCGTGTTCAGGGGCTGGCTCAAATCCAACACCCCGTCATCCGCACCCACGAGCATGATCGAGCCACCGAACGCGCGTTGTTTCCGCACTGCGTCCAAGAGCTTTGCGTTGACTTTCAGATCGCTGAGCTTGGCCCCGATCGCTTCCGCTTGCTCGTGCTCGTCAGGGATCTGAACGTCGAACCCCTCGCGCAACATGGCATCGGCGGGAAGGTTCACCGCACGTTTCGCGGTATCGCTTGAACTCCACAGCGCATCACAGTCAGCCGCGCTGAGCTTGGTGGCAGTGCCGGGCACGTGCGACGATCGCTTGTCTCGAGCCGTGGCAAGGCCGGTGAGCGCGTTGACCCAACCGTCGACACGGCCCATTGCTTTTGCGGCATTCCACACGCGAGCAACGAGCGATTCTTTTTCATTGTCAATGGACATGACAGAAAACTACAGGAGACCCCGAAGGGGAGCAAGCGCGCGGTAAGGAGGAGAACCCGCGCGCCTGCTCTACCGAATTCGCCCGCGGGATCGGTGTCCCCGCTGTGCCCACCGTGGCCCTGAGGGAAGCCACGATCACCGGTGCCAGTGTCCGCCTGGAAGGGTATCAGCGACGAGCCAGCGCTTCAAGCGCGTGAAGTGAACCACCCACGAGCGTCCGAATGATCGCGCTCGAAAGCATGTCAATCGCGTCATCGTGTGCGGCTTTGGGGAATTTGATCGCTTCGGTGATCACGCCATCGACCCAAGGCGCGGACGCGGGAAGCCACACGTTCCCGGCCTCGATCATCGGAGCGGCTGCGGCAATGCGCGCCTCTTTCCCGCCGAAGGGCTCGAACGGCACCACGCCCGGGATCTCTTTCTTGAGCACGTCAATGATCGCGCTCCCGTTCGCTTTGTCTTCGATTGCGATCTCACTCACACGGGGCCACTTCGAACGCAGGTCCCGGATTGCCTGCAACGTGTCCGTGAAGGAAAGCCGATCCCATTTCAGGTCGATCAGAAACAGGTCAGGGCGCTTGAGCAGAAACACACCAATGGCCACGAAATCGGAATCGCTCGTTTTCTTGAACGTGGCGTCAGTCACGAACAGGAGCCGATCGAAAGTCTGCGGTAGCGTTTTGTACGTGACCCCGGGGGCCGGTGCGCGAACATCCGGTGTCCAACGGCGCGAAAACCATTCCGCTTTGAGCAACCCACCGGACGCGGGGATCGGCTCTTGCTGGTGTTGGCCGGAATAGGCGTAGGAGCCAAGCGACGTTTTCAAGGCGGCCAATGTCTCGCGTGAAAACTTGGCCGGGAACAGCAGTTCCTTTTCTTCCGTTCGAGGATCGCGCCACAACTCGGCGCCCGTGTTCGTGCGCGTAATCGATCGCCGCTTCGATTCGAATTCAGACGGGAGATTCAGGTGACACCACGCGGCCCCCTCTCGAGCCAAGATGGCCCCGGTCAGGTCTTGCTCGTGAAGTCGCTGCATGATGACCACACGGCGCGCAGTGGCCAGATCGTTGAACCGTGTGGACATGGTTTCGAAAAACCACCGGTTGGCGCTTTCCCGTTCAACTTCCGAGTTCGCCTGATCGGCTGAAAGCGGATCGTCGACGATCAGCGATTCGGCGCGGTAGCCCGTTCCCGCTCCGACGCTCACGCCCTGGCGTCCGCCCCCGGCTGAGTTCTTGTAGAATTTCTTTGCGTTCTGATCCTCTTGCCACGTCCAGATCCGCGCGTTGTGCTCCATGAGCTTGGCCCGCTTTTCGGGGTCAGGCTCTTTCTCAGCGTTCGGAATCAGGTCGGCTGGGTTTCGAAAAAGGCTCGAATACCATTCCGAATCCATGAGCGTGCGCGATCGCACTGCGTCACGCATCACCAAGCCGAGTTCGTACGATCCGAAAATGGCCGACCATTTCGGGTCTCGAGCCCACACCCAAGCGGGCCAGAGCACAGAAACGATCATCGACTTGGCGTGTCCTGGCGGAATGTTGATCAGCAGGCGGTTGATCTCACCATCCGTCACGGCCTGTAGGTGAATGCACAGCGCGTCAAGGTGCCAGTTCCACACGAGGGGCGCGGGGTCGACATGGGGCCACGCCTGTTGAACGAACAGGGCGAAAGAGCGCCTGAGCCGTTCGGCTCGAACTTGCCGCAGCGGTGGGAGCGAAAAGGGCTTCATTCTTCGTCCGCCCCGTCATCGAAGATGATCGAAAGGAACAGAACGATCACCATGCTGGCCGTGAGCGCACGGAACGCGGCCCCGATATCGAGCGGCCCCATCGTGTCCAACAGGAAATCGATCATGGCACGGGCTCCTGAGCGGGGCCACTCTCGAGGGGCTCTGGCTGAGCCTTTTCGATCACACGCTCTAGGAATTCGAGTTCCTGAGCGCTCAGCGCTGCAAGGTCGACCGTGCGCGTTTCGTTCACGTTCACGTCACCGGAGATCTCGACACTGGCCGCGGTGGCGCTCTTGCCGTTGCGCTGCTCACCGAGCCACATGGCCGCGTCAAGCCGCTCACGAATGGTCGGCCCCACCTGCGGAATGAGCGCCACACTGGCCCCGTCCTCACCCTGAGCGGGCTTCCGGGCCGGTCCGCTGACCTGGCCGCGCATCACCTGGATTGCGAAAAGGTAGGTTTCGATCGCGTTGTCACCGAGCAACTGATCGAGAAACCGGGCGATTTTGATCCGGTTCTGCGTGCTCGTGATCTCACGAGGGGAAGATATCGGTTTGATGATCTTCCCGGTGATCGGATCTCGAAGTGGCGTAGGCATTCCACGATCACGTACCGATCGAATCTGAAATGTCAAGGGGTTACACGTTTCGCTCGTGGCCCTTGACACGCTTAGCACTGTTCACTAAGTCATATGTACCGGGTCGTTTTCCGGGGCCGAACCCCCTCCCCCTACCTCTTTGATCATTCTTATTAGAGATCACTAACAAGAAAGGTGAAAGTGGGGTATAGGGTATTGGCCGCGGTTTCTGTTTCGCCTGCACTTGTCAACATGCTGTAATCACTGGAAAGGTGTAAAATCAATGATCAAACTGGAAATGCTCGTCACGGGCGATTTGCTCACCTATTTGCAGGCGGAAAATGCGAAATCCGGGGAAAATACCCTGGAAAAGACCGCGCTCCGAATTCTGGCGAAAAACCTGGAAATTCCCGGGATCAATTCCGCCCCGAAATCCTACCGTGAAGGGCTTTCGCTCATTTTCGCTCGTCGGGTCTTGGTGAATGCCTGGACCGCGAAAGCGCGCCCGTTCTCGAGCCCGGACATGGGCACGGCCTGCGGCCTCTCACACGGCGAGATCGTGGCGCACATGCGCGCGGCCGGGTTCGGGGTCTCGTCGACGGCCGCTCGTTACGCCTTGGGCCGCCTGGACGCCTTGGGGCACGTGAAACAAGACGGGCTCAGGCGCCCGAACCACATCACGTCAGACGCGTGGGTCATCACCCCGGCCGGGCTCGAATACGCGATCGCGAACGATCGGACGGTCGATGAAAGCGATCGGACCGCGTGGGCCATGGCTCTGGCGGATGTGCGCGCGGGGAAGGTGTACTCATGAGCACGTCTGACGCGTATTTCGTCAAGCCATACGTTCCGTTCGAAATCGAGCAAGCGCGCGCGGCCGTGGCCGTGTGGTTTAAGCCGGGGCAACAGATCACGTTGGCCGGGCTCATGACTCTGGATTCCGGCACGCTGGCCGGGATCCTTCGAGCCGGTCAGGTGATCGCCTACGACTGGAACGGGTGGGAGCCGATGATCGCGGCCTATGCAGGGGCGCATAACGAAAACCTCCGGCGCCTGATTCTGGCCCCGGCCGTGCTCATGCTGATCGCCGATCTTCGGGTGACGCTGTGAGCGGCCGTCACGGGCTCGGAAGGGTTCAAGGGCGCATGCCGCGTCTTTCGTTCCTGTGCTCAGTGAGGCTCGATTCTCCGGCCTGCTATTGCACGCTTCCGGACGGGCACGCGGGGAACCACTCATTCCACCTGAGCGGTGAGCGTGCGGATCAGGCGATCACGGCGCTCCTGGCTGAGCTTGAGCAAGCCCGCTTCGAAGCTTCCGAGGCTCGGAAGGAAGCCGAGGGGCTGGAAAACGATATCCAAGGAAAGATCCGATGACCCTGAACGAACTGGCAACCGAAGCGAGCAAGCCCCCATCGAAAGCGCAACGGGAAGCGCTCGAACGCCTGTGCGGCCACAAAGCGATCGTGAGCCTGCGGCACTGGCACGCGAAAAAGATCGTTCGTGAGCGTCGGCACGTCGACCCTGTAGACGCGTTCGGTCAGACCGCGTTCGGAATCCTGAACGCTGTGGCCACCTGGTCTCGAGCCAACCCCGGTGCGTCGTTTCAATCGTGGTGTTCGACGGCTATCCGGTTCGAAATGACGCGATGGGCCCGGGACACGAGCGCGGTTTACAACGTCCACACGCTGAAAGACGGGCACTACCAGCGCACCGGCGATCGCGTATTCCTCACGAACGTGGGTGACCCTCCGGCCTTTCAGTTGACCGATTCGGAATCGCCGGAAACCGTCACGCAGGTTCAACCATCCGACGACCCGTCACCCGAAGAAACGTTCAGCAACCGGGAACGCCTGGAAGCGGTGGAAATCGCCCTGGACACGGCTTTCCGGGCCCACGGGGCTCGTGAGTGGACCACGGCACGAGCGCTCACCCGTCGCGTCATGGGTGGTGAGAGTGCCGCAGCCATCGCCCGGGATTTCGATCGCAGCCGGGAATGGGGCCGCTCTACCATCAACAAAGGGCTGGCCAAGGCCGTGGCGCTCCTGCGTGATCAGGGATTCGAGCCGGTCTTGAGCCCGCCCACACACGTCGACGTGACGGGCTACGCGTACGACGATTCTTCACTGGCTTGATTTCGGACGGATCGCACCGATTTCGGACACGGCCCAACCGCTCTGGATTTCGATCATTCTTCCAAGTCTCGAGCGGTTGGACCGTCCAAAATGCAGACAGTCTCGAGCCGTTGCAGACGCACAACCCGGCGATAAAACGATCGCTTGACACTGGCCCGGAAGCTGTATATAGATCCGCTCATGAAAAACGAAAAGCAGGTGTTCGAGGCGATCAAGACGGCTCACCGGGAAAACAACATTCACGCCTTGCGCGTGATCTGGAACATGCTGGTGTGCGGTTCCGGCCGCAACCTCGAAGCGGCCAAGGCTGCGGCTCGGGACGAAATGGATCGTGACGCTCCGGCGCTCTACAACGCCCGTCAGGCCACGTTCCGGGCGTTCGACCGGGCCCGCGACACCCTGATCAAGATGGTCCCCACGGGCGTTTACGAATGGACTACCAGCCACTTCGGTGAATACCGAAAAGAGCAGATCTACACGTCCGATTCGAGCGCGATGGAGACCCTCTGCGGCGATATCCTCAAGCGCCTGGAAGATCGGTAATTTCGAAAAATCGACCGGGGGCGCTTGACAGGCTCCCGGCTTGTGTGTATAAAGGGATCATGAGCAACGAACTGAGCCGGGTTGAAGCCGCAGCCGTCATCACGATCAAGCGTTTCCTTTTGGCCAAGTCGCAACTGGCCCGCTTGATGGCCTATGAGGCCGAAAAGGGATCGGTCTCGTTGGATTGGCTGATCGAAAAGGGCTACATCACGGTTCGGATCAGCAACCCCACCACTCAGGGCTTCCGCGGCGAACCCATGCCCTACGTCACCAAGACCGGGAAAGCGTGGTTCCACGCCAGCCCGGGCCCCGGTGTCGCGCTGCTCACCCTCACCAAGCCTTGGAAGGAATGAAATGGACTCCGTGTTTTTGGTGGTGACGAAAGACCGCATCAAGGCGTTCAGCACGTGGGAAGGCCGGGACATGTTCGTCAGGCGCTTTGCCCGCATGTTCCCGGCCGCCGTCAGCCGTGAGGAACCGGGCGTGTGCTTTGGCTGCGGCCGTGAGCACGAGAAAGGTCACGCGGCTCAGCCGATCGTGCGCGGTTTCGAACTGGTCAACGCCACGATCAAGACCTTCACCCGGGCCCACGAACACAAGCGGAAAAGGATCGCCACTCCCCGGCCTGCACAGCCTTCCGAGGCGCTTCGATGATTCGATCCGTCACCTGTTCCGTGAAGTCTCACTCGCCGAACACAACCACGCCCGAAGGCCGGTTTTCGGCCACGCTCGTGATCGTCATCACCCACAAAGATGACGAGCCTTCTACCACCACGGTCAGGGCGCACGGCCCCGGCCCGCGGGAAGCGCTGGCCAACGCGTTCGCGAAACTGGCCCACCTGGCCACGGAATCGGCCTATATTCAGATCGGGTGTGACGAATGAGCACGGGACTGGCGGAGCCGTCCGCCGAAGAACTGGCCGCCCGGCGCCAGTGCGCGGCCACCGGTCATCAACTGGCCTGGGCGAAGTCTGATCCCGTCATGGCCCGCGAGTTCCTGTTGTGCAAGCGGTGCGGCAAGTATGCCCGGCACGTGTCGGAACTTGACAGGCGCTTCACCTACGATCCTGAAACTCTCGAGCCGACCTTCACCCCGCTGAGCCAGAGGGAAACGAAATGAACGTAGAACGCTCAGTGTTCGGCCGCTTTCGCGGAGTCAACGATCCCGATCATTATCCGTGGGAGGCGTGGGGGATTTCCGATCTGATCACGCGCAAAAGCCGGTTGCTGGAACGGCGCGCGTTGACGGTTTTCGGAGCCGATAAAGACCCCCTCAACGATCGCCGATTCTCCGGCACGATCGAAACGTGGTCCGCCAGTTCGAAAGAGTGCTGGAACCATCGGCCTGAATACCCGCCAGCGCTCCGGAAGTTTCTGCGTGACATGACTGGCGGGAACGGAGCGCCTTGGGTCGCGCACCTGGCCGTTCACAACACCTACCACACGCTTCCGAACGCCCGCACCGGATCGTTCTACCAGCAAGTTCCGATCGTGGTGGGAGCCCTTCACGTCGAATACACCGGCCACACCCGTGACAAGGTGCGCGTTCCGTGGGCCGCGGGCACGTGGATTGACCCGAAGTTCCGGCGCCTGGGTCTCGCGCTCAAGCTCTGGGAGCACGCCCTGCTGATCCACAACGAGCCGATCCGCGTTCGAGCCGTGTCCCGAGGCGGGGTGAAGCTGGTCAACCACATGATCGAAACCCTCAACTGGCCGGTGATTCGAGAGTCACTGTGAAAATCGGACTTGAGCTTGACGCGGCTGGGTGTTTCGAAACCGAACTCGTGAAGACCGCAGCGGGGCCGCGGTGGTGGCCTACGGAGGCCGCGAACGCGCGCAGGCATGAGGTTTACGCGGCCGGTGTGGCCAAGCTGAAAGAACAGGTAGACTACCTGAGCGAAATTGAATGCGTGTTCATCCCGTGTGCTGGTGAGAACGGGATCGCATCATTCCGCTGTTTCGGCATCCTGAAAACTGAACGCTTGAAAGGTTGTGTCGTGTGAAATGCTCGAACTGCGGAAGCCCTGAGTTCATCCCGAGCCCGGCCAATGGCCAACACACGCGTTGCGCTCACTGCGGCGCGATCTGGCCCACGAAACAAATCCTGACCGCAAGCTGGCTCAGGGTCGCGCTGATCGGCAAGACCACGAACAGGCCGCCCAAGCCCGCCCCTACTTCCGTCCCGAGTTCGGGCAAGAAAACGAGCGTTTGAAATGGCCACTGTCTACAACGCTGGTTCCGTGGCACTCACGGTCGGTGGCGTGCCTATGGCCACTTTTTCGGAACGAACGTATTTCGATCAACTGCCCATGCCGTCAGTTCGAAAGCCCTACATCACGGTTCTTCGCCTCGGTTCCGGTTGGGCCGCGGCTCACATGGTTTTCGTTAACGACGGGCACGGGAGTTATTGGGATGTGGAACAGACCGGGATGGGTCGTTACGCCAGCCGCATGGCCGCAGCGGAGGAAGCCCGCGAATGGGCCGCGGCCGAAGGGCTCCCAACCCGCAACCTGATCGATCCTTCGAGCCACCACAGGCTTCACCAGTTGAGGCTTGACAGATTCCGTCCGCTGACCGAAGGTGCCACGCATGTCCGGTGAACGTTGCTCGGTTGAGGGGTGCGGCTGTTCCGATCTCATGGCCCGCGGCTACTGCGTGCGGCACTATCAGCAATGGCGCCGCGGACGCCTGGGCAAGACGAAAGAGATCGCGGCTCCCGGTGAACACGCTGAGATCGTGGTGAGCTTGCCGAAGGCTGAGCGCGATCGCCTGTATGCCGCGGCCGAAAAGGCGGGGGTCAGCGGTCCGCGCTACGTTCTGAACCTGATTCGTCAGGCGCGGTGACGCATGCCGACCATAGCGTTTCTGGATCACGAAAAGGATAACGTCCCGAGGCCCGTTGACGTTGATTGGGCCGGGCTTAAAACGATCCTTTCGACATTCGATCGGCGCCCGTTCAAGAGCGTGAAAGACGGCGCAAGCAAAGCCCCGTCATGGATTCCGGCCAGCTACCGGAAGAACGCCCTGGGCGAGTACAGGCGCGCGAACGTCAACGTTGAATCGATCAGCTACGTGGTGATCGACATTGACGAGGATGCACCCGGTCAGCCGATCACTCAGGCCAATTTCGAAAAGATTGTTTCGGCAATCGAGGCCAGTGGCACGGCCGCGATCGTCCACTCGTCTTTCCGGTTTACTCACGAGCACCCGAAGTCACGAATCGTGTTCCGGCCGTCCCGGGCCGTGCTCCCGGGTGAAAACCTGGCCGTGCGTGAGTATGTCTCGAGCCGCTACGGAATTCGGATCGACCCGGCAACGAAAGACCCCACCCGGCTCTACTTTCTTCCTGCGGCCCCGGAAGGGGCGCCCGTGTTCTTCGGTGCCATCGACGGCGCCGATCTGAACGTTGACGAGGCCGTGAAGGGGAAAGCGCTCGAAACGATCGGCGCCGTGGCCCGCAACCTGGCTCGCGATCGCGAAGAATCGATCAGGGCGAAGATCGAGGCCGCTCGGGCTCAGGGCACCCCGATCGACATGGAGCACCTGCGTTCGATTCTCTTGCGCGCCGGTGGCCGAAACGCGGCTCTGCTCAAAGCCGTGGCTCGTGGTGAGAAACTAGCTGATGAAGGGGGCCGTGATAACGCGCTGAACGCGGCTTGCTCCGCTGCGGTGTTCGCGGTTCCGCCAGAAACACCGGTCGAAGCGCTCATGGAGATTTTCCGGCCGTCGATCGAAAAGTTCGAGCGGAAGCTTTTGCCGAACGGCGATCTTGAAGACTGGCTCAGCACGGCTCAGGCGAAGTTCGAACGGGCCTTGGAACGGCGCATTGCAGCCGATGCGGCCCGTGATGCCACGAATGAGGAGATCTTCGGGCGCCTGCGGCTCGAAGCGTCCAAGACTGGCACGATGCCTACCCGGCCCATTCCTGCGGCCGGTGGCCCCACTGACGCACCCGCGGCCGATGACGCGCCGATCGAATCCGCGCCCGATGATGTGGGCCCGTACAACACCGGGGACCTGGCGGAATGGGCACGTCAGCAAGGGTGCCGGGACCTGATCGAATTCCAAAGGCGATGGATCATCACCCGCGCTGATTCGTTCTACGTCTTCGTCGAAGGGCAATACCTCCCGCCACTCCCACGGGCCAACCTCGAACATTCGATCGTCAG
>ERZ724522.1513-NODE-1513-length-12333-cov-5.623229_pt1 | contig 12333 bp, 12 predicted proteins | sample MGYA00376055_ERZ724522 | MGnify/ENA primary metagenome ERZ724522 (study PRJEB28724, sample SAMN07190884) | wastewater metagenome | isolation source: effluent of sewage treatment plant in Hong Hong | place: Hong Kong | collected 2016-03-17 ... | reverse complement strand
TTATCTTGGTTTCTTTATCGTCAAACAAAGAAACTTTAACACCATAGTCGTTCTCAAGACTCATAATGGCGTAGTCAATTGCTTTGCGAACGTCTTGTTCGCCATTCTTTACACGGTGACGAGTGATGTATTTCACTACGTTACCTTCAAAGAAGTCGAGTTTGTTTTTGTGAATGAAGTCTTTAGGTTGAATACTCATTTCTTCATAGTGAGTACCACCAACTTGTTTATGCGTCATTGGTTGTACCACCCGCATCAGCAATCGCTTGATCCAGTGCATCACCTTGAGGTGGTGTGCGTTCCTGGATTTTCAAGCCTTCTGGTTGACGCTGGAATTCTTCTGGGGTCATACGACCTAGGAATTCGAAGTTGTACAGCACAACATCGAGGATCACGATGTCTGTGCCTTCCATCTTCTTCAGGAAGTTGGCTTGCAGGATCTGTTGAGCCTTGCCCATCGCATAAATGCCGATGTTGCGAGTCTCTTGCATCATCACACCATTGCAACGAATGGCGTTGATGTTTTCAGTGTTGTCTTTTTGACGGAAGACAATCTCACCCGTGATCAAGATGAATTCTTGAGGGGTGCTCTCTGTTGCTTGGTTCATGATTACCTCGTTATTTTCGGGAGAGCATTTCTTTCTCAACAACGTCAAAGATTTGCTCTTTGGTTGCGTAGTTTGGAATAGTGATTTCACCAGTCCAATCAGGCCAGAAGATAGAGAATTCTCCTCCCAGCTTGACTTCATCATGTGCAATGTCAGGATGTTCCTGCCACTGCACCGCCTTTACAAGATGTTCATTGACATACATCACAGTGTCGATGTCATCTTTGACCAGCATGTACTGTGCATCGTGGATATGAGCGCAGGGACGAATGTTGAGGCGTTGATTGCTTTTGCGAACCTGGGTCATGAATTCTGCACTAGCCCTGCTGTTCAGTAAACACCAACTTTGTCCCAAAGCATTACCGGCTGTCCGACCTTCAGCTTTGGCTTCATATGGTGTCTTGCTTGTGCCTGTCACAACTTGTTTCAGCAAAGGTGTTCGCACTCGAAGACCAAAAGCAGCAGTAACAAAACCACCTACCGTTGCTTTATCCAGTTTGTCTTGAACCCACTCATCACTCACTTTGTAGAGTTCGTGATACTTGGCTTCGATGCTCTTGGCTTTCTCTTCCGAGAAACCACAGTTGGTCATCAAGGTGTGATACGTCCCTTGATAAGTCAGAGCGAAGGTTGGAGCTTTTGAGTCCTGTCTGTGCGCTTTGTACTTCGTTTGGATCGAGTTGATGGATTCAACTGTGTCCTCGATGTCAGGCATCTCTGAGCCAAAGTAGGCATAAGCACGAAGGCTGTGCCCATCATAACCGTCAGTATAAACCTTCAGCTTGTTTGGATCCTTGGTTGTTAAAGCACTGATTCGATCTTCAAGTGAAGCGAAATCCAAACCAGTGAACAACCATCCTGGTGGTGCTTCGAAACAAGATTTGATCAACTTGACGATGATCTTGTTGATTGCCATCTTGGTATTTGTGGATGGGAGGTTTTGCAGGTTTGGGTCAGAACTACTCAAACGACCTGACACTGTTCCACCAAGGTTGAAGTTACCGAAGAGGTAATACCAATCGTCTGGACCTTGAGCTGCTTTTTCAAAAGCAGGAATGAAGCTGGTCAAGATCTTGTTGACTGCTCCGTACTCAAGCATTGCATTTAAGAATGCAAGAATGTCTGGGTTTGTTGTGTGATTGAGCAGAGTCCGTAATGTATCTCCATCTGTAGATGGTTGTTTAGAATCTGTGTAAGAGATGACTGGCAAAGCCAGCAGGTTGAACAACATATCTTGGAGTTGTGGTCCAGAGTTTGGATTGAACTCCTCTTTGGCATCTGCCAACGTGACACGTTTCTTTTTGAGTGTGGAATTCTTCCACTCAACCCAAGCCTCATTTCTCCTGTAAGTGAAGTGTTTGACTACATTGGTTTGATAGATGACATCCAAAGCTTTCTTTTCGATGTCTTCTAGGATTGCTTTAACTTCTTTGACACGCTTCATATTGAGAGGCATGCCAGTCAATTGCATTTGAACTATGTCGAGAGTAGCTGGCTTGAAGAGATTGGTGTAGATGTCAAATTGCTGGTCAGCAATCATCGTATTCCAATGCTTCTCATAGACGAACCAAGTAGACAAACCATCTACGAGGTTGTAACGCAGAAGTTGATCCAAAGGAATTTTGGTGATGTCATCAATATCTGCTTGTGCGTAGTTACCAGAGAATTCTTGTGCTTGATCTTTTAAAGACAACTTGTTACCTGCACAAGAATTGGTAGCTAAGTAGGTGATCAACTTGGTGTCTTCCCAGTTGTTGAGCATGACTTCGAGGCCATATAACAAGCCTTCGGTGTCAATGATGTCTTGCATGAATAACTGATAGATCAATACCGTGGTATCATAGCTGATACTGTGATAGATCGCTTTACGCTTGAACTTCAAAAAGAAGTTAATCAACAGAAGTCGAACAGCGTTGTTGGTAATCTGCTTTCCAAAAGGTGCTTCAGTAGCTCCTTCAATTTCTACATAGTCAACGGGGAAAGCGATACCTTCGTGTTTATTCCAACAGAAGGTGATTGTCCCAATACCTGCGGTATGGTGTTTGAGGCTGAATGCTTCGATGTCGATTGTGAGATCACAATCCATATCAAGAAGCTTATTAAGCCATTGTGCAATTTCCGAATAGGTCCGAGGATATTCTTCAAAGTGAATAATTCCTTGACCTGGTTCTTCATAAGTACCAGCAATGTGACTGAGCAAAGCATCAGTACCTTGTTTGATCTTTTGTCTAATCTTTTCTGGATCATAAAAGATCTGTCGATAGTTCGGAACGTACACAACTTTCCACGGACCAAAGACACAATCCAGAACATAACCGAGGTAGATTTCTACCTTGGTGTTCTTGGTCAGTATCTTGAAATACTCACTGTCTGCAACAACAAGATACTGTGCCTTGATGTCATGTAGAGCAGGAACAAGTTCTTCATTGATGAATTTCTTCATCTCATCTGCGGGAGTTTTCTTCTTGTCCTGCGAATAATGAAGACTGAGCACCATCACATCTTCGTGTGGAATGTTGAAACGATCAATGTATTCCTTCTGGATCTCGTCTTTGCGAATGGTTGGAACCAAGTACACCAATGGGTACTCGGTTTGTGGTGTTGGTGATAACGGCAAGTTGAACATGACAGCCTCAATACAAGAGATAACTCACCGAATACATTTCGATCTTTGGAAGAATCTTTTCATAGTCTTGTCGGATGCTTGGTGCCAATCGCTGAGTACCGTCATAAAGACGCCTTGGATAAAGGTTTTTATACTCTGTGAGACTCACAACGCATTCTGGAAGACAATTACGAACATCTTGTTCGTTAGTGCAATCTTTGAGTAGGAGGAAAAAGATCTGTTTGATCTGATTCTTGTCTCGTTCAAGTCTCACTAAGTCACTGTGAAAAGCAATGACATCATCTGCAAGTTTGATATGCAGAGTTGGAAGTTGTTTCTGCTTCTTTAACGAATCCATGTTCATTACTGGAATAAAACGCCGTGCCTGATACATAAAACCAAAGCAATGGTTTCCAGTCAAATTAGCGTTCTTCTGACATAAGTCAGTGATGGCTTTATCTATCCTTTTACTTTCAGCCAAGAAAAGACAACCTAGAGCATACTCCACGCATTGATCTACAAATCTCGGCTCATGTTTCATACAAGGATTCCTCCGTACTTCTCGGCAAGCCTGCCGAAGAATATCACTCGATGCTTGGCACGAGAGACTGCAACGTAAAGCAATCGTGCAGCCAAACCTGGTTGGTGACAAGTGGATAAATTGTTAAGATCAATGACCACTGTGTCATAAGTGCTTCCTTGAGATTTGTGAACTGTCTGTGCATCCTTGGCACGAAGATCTGGGAAAGTGTTCTTGAGAAAGAAATAACGATTCCAGTTTTTCATCTTCTGATAGTGCTTGATAAGGGCTGAAAAATGCGCTTTATCAAGGGGTAGATAAACTTCGCTGAAGTATTCCTTGTATGGGGTGCTGACTGAAGCTTTGATTGCTTCGAAAGAAACCCCAGACTCTACCTCAACCATCTCTGATTGTTCAGCCAGTTTCTCAATGGTGATTTCTTCTTCTACAGACAACATCCCATTCTTCAAACGGATTGCGCTGTTGTTGATGAGAGTTTCACCAACAATGTACGGAACATGATGTTCCCGCATCTGACGAATGTAGGTGTTGTAATCGGTTACACGGTTGTTTGTGTAAGCAAGAATCCGATTCTTGGTATGTGGGTCTTTGAAGTTGTCAATGATGAATTGCTCAACTTCAACTTCTGTGAAATGATCAACAACACCTTTGGTGGTTTTGATGGGATTGAATTCACCAGTCTCAACGGTAGTACGAAGTTGCTTGCACAGCTCCATGAGAGCAGGCTTATCACTGTTCCTCATTGGTTCAGTAAGTTCGTAGAACGGAAGACGTTGGTGATAGATTGGGCTGATGGCTTCTTTTACAGGAGCCAATTGGCAATGATCACCTACATAGATGATCTTGCAATTGAGGGTACTGTCTCGAATCATCTCCAGAAGTTGACGATCAATCATGGATGCTTCGTCAATGAAGATGATCAAGTTTTGGTGGATAGTCCAAGCAGTAGTCTTTGAGATCTTACTCTCACCTGTTGCATAGTCATCTGTGACTTTCAATTTCAGGAAAGAGTGGATTGTTTCTGTTGGTCGTTTGGTCTGTACGCCCAACACTTCTGCTGCCTTGTTGGTTGTAGCTGTCATTACCACATTGGTATATTCAGCTTTGACGCCCAATAAAGAACAGGATTGGTGATACTGAGGCATGATGGCATCAATAAGGTAACCCATGAGGTAAGTTTTACCTACCCCACCTGGACCACTGATGATTAACTCACGGTTGTTATCGAACAAGAAGGCAAAGAAACCATCAGCAGCAGCTTGTTGGCCTTGGTTCAGTTTGTAAACGGGTGATGGATTCATTGTTATCTCCAAACAAAAAGCCCGCACTAGGCGGGCTTCTGTTGAGTGAAACTCTCGCTCAGAGAAATTGAGCAAGGTCTGGTTTGAAATAGTCCGGGCCTTTGCTGATCTTACGATTGGCATCGAAGATTGGTTTGCCATCAACGAACTTGGAGAAGTTCGAACGATTGACCTCGGCCAGAGCACCTTCAATATCGAAGCGAAGCATGTGGGCCAGACCAGTACCTGTGACTAATTGATCGCAGATACCATCAAGCATTTCCAGTTTGTCTTCAACTTCGAAGCAGGAACCGTCATTGTTCTTGAGGTGTAAAGCCAACCCATGCAAAGCAATGGTGGCTTGGGTAAACATGGACTGAGTAACACGATCTTTACCTTTCAGGGCAGCAATCATTTCTGCTACTTCTTCCAAATGAACACCGAGTTGAACACTGACGTTCTTCTGGGTGGGTTCAGGTACTGCGAGTTGGAACCATTCTTTCGTGTGACCGATACCGTGTTTCATGGTTTGGATTCCTTGTAGGCTTTGACGATGAGATTTCTCACAAAGTCTTTGATGGTGACAGAAGGACTCACCTGTGAAGCAACCCATTCCTGGGTGTCTTCATCAAGCTCACGGAAGATATCTTCCATGAACGTGCGGCGAGTGTCTGCCGGTTCAATGCCCAACGATTTCAGCCGTTGGGTCACTGTTGTGGGATGACAACCAAGAATCTTGGCGATAGTTGCCAAGGAAAGCCCGACACTGTTCAATTTGATGATGTCAGCGTCGTGAGCTTTCCGATTGGTTCGGAGTAAAGTGGACATAGTGTGTTCCTCCTAAGGGAACCTCCAGCATATCTCTACTGGAGATTACTTGGAAGAGCCTCCTCCTACTTATCTTGGATAAGGGTTCTGATGACTGCTTGTTCAGCGTCAGAAACCCCAAGGACAGCCCAGCTCTTACGACATTGCCGTTTGATCGTCAGGATAGCTTCAGCGTCTTCTTTGCTGCTCACCGGAAGCATGGACTGTACTCGGTCACGGTTCGTGGCCGTAGGCAGCATGGCGGCTGAAACTGGAGGCTTCCTGGCTACCTTCTTCTGCTTGGCAAGCATGGCTTCAGGGGTAAGAGGTTCTTCCAGACCCAGCTTGCTCCAAGATACCTTGGCAGAACGCTTCAAAGCCAAGAGAGCTTGGTAGTTTTCTTCGGTTGGGTTCTTGTGATAGGCACCCATGAGTTTGATGCCCTCATCACGACGAGAGATCTTGACGAAAGCTTTGTTCACTTCGGTTGGATCAACTGGCATATCAATCTCAGTTGGGTTGTCTGCCAAAGCAACCACAGGTGCTACATTCTGAACAACAAGATCAGCAGAAACTTCTTTGATATGGATGATTGGCATTGCATCAAGTACGGTTACTTTTGTTTCTTTGGTTCTGTTGTTGATGATTTCAATGCGATGAGTTTGACCAATGTGATTTCCTTTCAGTACATTGGCAAGCAGTTTAGCTCCCAACTCATTTTCAGTGATTGGTCGATTCTTCTTCAGAAGTTCGAACAATTCTGGTGGAAGAATGCTCAAGATGTGGTAACCACATACTCGCATCTTATTGGCATCATATTCAGGAACTGCAATGACATCTTCTGGTGCAAGTTTGCACATGGTACAGACATCACCATTAAAGGAACCAATGTAACCACGTCGAGCCACATGTAAGCCGTTGGAACATTCATTGTTACGGTTGTGATCAACCATATCCTCTGCCATACTAACAACAGCACCAGGCCATTGTTCTATTTTGCTAGAATGAAGGTCAATTAAGACATCTCCTTTTGTTCCAAGCACTTTGTAGATGATGATGGAACCATCATCTGCAATAGGGAGATCTGCTCGTTCCATGAATTTGAGAAGATCTTCAACAGAGTGATTGCGCTTCACTTTACCAAGACGTTCCAAGAAGCGTTTCACACCTTTTGGAGAACCCATCATATTGGCACGAACAAACTGATTCTTGATTTTCTCAACACCAGGAATCATTTTACCATTAGCCACAGCAATGATGGTTTCACTAGAGATTGGTTCATCATGCTTGCCTGAAGTTGTACCATCATCGTCAGTGACAATAGCAGTTTGATTGTCCAAACCTTCTTCAGTAAAGTGCTCAGAAGAAACTGGAATTGCTGAGGCCATGATTTCATTGACTGCTGCCATCATTTGTTCATCAGGAACAGGTTGGGCAGTTTCTTCTTTTGGTTTAGAAGAGAAGAGTTTTTCAACTTTCTCTTTTGCAACACGGAAGAATTTCACAAACCCGTTGGTTTGTTTCTCGAACTCAGCATAGTGGTTGATGTCATCTTCAGTAGCGATGTCTACATCAGCTTTGCCATGCATAATAAGTTGAGGCATTACTTCATCAACAATTTTGCGAACACGAGGATCTCCTTGTTTGATGACAAAGGTAGTACCATCCTCTTTATAAAGAGTCAGGCTTGTTTTATCGACAATCGCAGCAACGATGGTGATGATTTTCGATGTCATAACTTTCTCCTTACAAATAGAACATGGTTTTGAATAGCTCTATGATGAGAGCTTTTTCTTGTGGATCTGCTGTTACTAATTTTTCACGGAACATATTAAGATCCATGAAAAGAACAACAGGGTTGTCTTGCAATTCTTTGATGAAGGCTTGTGCATCAGGGGAGAGTGGAACTTTCACTAATGATTCTTTCAAACCCGAAAGAAGTTTGAAATTATCATCAGACATCTGAATGATGCCTAATACTGCGTAGAACATGGTCATGTATTCTTGATCCAAAGGATCTAACTCTGTTTGTTTGAGTTTGAAAAACTCAACTAAATCCGGTGTATCAAGAATTACTCGTGCAGTAGATTGTAAAGCATACTTTCCATGAAAAGCTTCAATGATACGTTCATTTTCCATTGAAGCATTTTTGAAGATAGCAGTATTACCTGCAATATGGTCATACAGTTTCTTTGCCATGAAGTCTCCAAAAGAAAGTACACCTTTCTTTTTGAGAATTTCTTCACTGCGGGTGTTATTAACTAGTACCCCATTGGAACCAAAATGCTTGAAGAACAGTTCTTTGCAACTTGTGAAATCAGGAATATAAGCGCGAGTCTCTTCTCGTACAGATACCTTGATGTAGAATTCTGGTGTATTGCTTGTAGCAACACCAGCTACTTCCATTTTCCGAAGATCAATCTTTTGTTTGTCTTTGTTCCAGACAGTTGAAAGTAAGGGATAACCTTCTGTTTTTGGTTTTCGTGTTGTTGGAGCACGCACAGTGGTGTTCAGTCCACAAGTATTGATAATAGTCATGCCTGTGGATTTCCAGAAATCCAAAGCTTCTTGTTCATCATTCTTTTTCATACCAACATGGTAGAAAAGAAAACCGGAACCATTGTAAACACTGTTTTTTCCATCATAACTTCTTGCACCATTTTTCATGGCAGCACGAGAAGTACCAAGAACAACAATGTTCCGAAGATAAGGGAAACAATCGTTAATGGAAATGAAACGTACAGCATCAAAGCGTTGAAGACCATCAAGCTTAGGGTCGTTATATCTTACTTGTTTACGGTCTGAAATATACAGACGGTCAAGTTTCAAAGAAGATGTTTGCATCTTCTTGATGATGTTCTTTGCATAGACTTGGTAGAACCATTTGTTTGTACCAGTCACCTTTCCATAGTAGTGACGAGAGAACATACAATTGAAGTTCTCTTGTACGTCTTCATGGTAGGCTTTCAAAAATGAAATGCCTGTTTGCTTATTGATCTTTCCAAGACGAATAAGCATTTTGATTCGTTCTTCTACTTCAAGCATACGCACAGGAATCTCTTGTGGGTATTTGCTTTGCATAGATGACTCAACACAGTCATAAACAGATGTGAGTGTTGGTTTCAATTCTGCTTTGAAGAACGTGCAATCAATATCAGAACTAAATGCTTTTTCCACTAAAGCATCTGTAGTTGGTTTTTGATAACCTTTACGAATCACTTGAAGACGGAGTTGTTCAATCTTTTTTTCTGAATGTTCTGTGATGAATCGAGACAACAAATCTTTCAATGTAGCAACAGTGTTCTCTTGCATTGAAAGAGATTCACGACTTGGTGTAACAGAGATGCTGTGTGGTGGCGCTTGAAGTAGTAAACCGTATTGCTTGTGGTAATTACCTGCTTCATTGGTGATGTTTCGTGCTTTATTGATAAGTCCATTTAACCCGTCTGCATCGTTGATTGGGTAAATAACATTCCCATATCGAACGAACAAGCATCCTTTGGGCAAAGCATTGTTCAATGCATAGAACTTTCTATCGCTTGTGTCGAAATTCATTTTTTGAAGAACATCACCATTGAAGGTAACAAACATGTCTCCAAAATATACAAGGTCTTTGAGTTTCTGAATCAAATAAGAAGCATCAGCACTGTTTTTGATTGGGATAGAAACAGACAAACCAGATTCTTCTGTAGGCATAGACACAATTGGTGTGATGCCTGGTTTACCACCGACAACTGCGGAGGAACGACTCAACGCATAAATTGTCTTGGTACCTTTGTTGTAAGAGACAACCTGAAAGTGGTCTGTATAAGCAAAAGGAGCTTTGCAACCAAGACCGAAACCACCAGTTTGTTTCCCATCATTTTGTTTTGTGGAGTTGCCGTAGGTGCCATAAATATGGCCCATGTCTTCGTCAGCAATGCCATAACCAAAATCACGAATCATGATTTGGTTGTCTTTCAGCGTAATCTCGACAGGAAGATTGGTACGCCCGGAAGCAATATGGGCATCCCAAGCGTTGCACACAACTTCACGAATAACAGCAAGACGCTGATCCGTATAAAGGGTGCTCGAAAGAATGTGAAAGAACTCAGCACTGCTGGAAATATCGAAGTCGATGGTTTTACGCCCACCGATGACGGCATGAGTAACATGTTCATCAACATGACTTACTTGCATGATTTTGCTCCCGTGTAAAAAAGAAAAACCCAGACAAAAAACGTCTGGGTTTTCTTATGAAGCAGACTTACTTAGCCTGGAACAAATTCATTCTTGAGAGTTTTACGGTATTGAATCTTGGTAATGTTTAACATATTCAGACGCTCTTTGCATTAGTTCGGGATTGTCAGAAAATAAACCAAGAGCTTTGTTACAGTTACCACATAACAAACCACGAAATATGTTTGTCTTATGGCAATGATCAAAAGCTAATTCTTTCCAACGATCATTTGGGTCTTGATTACAGAGATCACACTTGCCTGAATGATTTTCGATGTAATCAAGAATTTCTTTAGTGGGGTTTATACCCTTTCGTTGAAGACGAATTTTTGTGTTATTTCTGTGATAAATATGTTTGCTTTGCTCAGAAAGTTTTGTTCTATTTTTCTTGCTGTAAGCACGCATATATTCTTGTTTTTCAACTAGTAATACAGGATCTGCGGAGATTTTAGCTCTACGTTCTGCTTGTTTTTTCTTTACATACTCTTTACGAACAGGATCGTTTTGATAACGAAGCTGTTCGCAAGAGATGCAGTTGCCGTTTTTACGACGAGGACTTGTATGTCCTTTGGAGCATGGTTTATCCGGAGACGAATTCATGGGATAAAAACTTCCTGTATTGCTGGTATCCATAAAGATTACCATGCAATTTAGGATTTAGGAAGTTACCATGCTCATCTTGTTCATCAGGAGTTGCTTGGTGTTCAGCAGGGGAAGCATGAACAGGTTGGCTTACAACCAGACGATCATGCATCTCCAAGTCCTTTTCAATGGAACCAGAGGAACCATCAAAGGGTTTATAACTGATACGAGCACAACGAGCTGTACTGATTTTCTTGAGGAGATCAACGATCCCTTCTTCACTTGGTTCATCACGAGTGATTCGACCTTTCTTCAGATAATCATGAGCTTCTTCATAATCTTGGGTTGTAATGTAAGGTAGGTGCCATTCCCCTGGTTCCAAGAGAATTGGTTTATTGTTTTCGTAATGCTTTTGCATTTGAGCTGCAAGATCCTGGATAGTTGGATCAGCATCAGGATGGTTGCGAAGAGCAAACCAGTTTGCATACTGAGTGCTGGTGACGAGTACATCAATGTAAGTGAACGGCTCTAAAACACGATTCACACCTTGTTTATGAAGACCAAGCTTCATCATTCCTTCAGCAGCAGTAGCTGCAAGTTCAGATGCGAAACCCCAGGCTTTTTGTGAAAGTAATTGAGTGTGTTCATCAACTGGACCTGCTGATTGCATTCCTGATTGATTTGCACCCCATTCAAGTGGACCCCAAGGATCTTTCTTTACTTGTTCAATGATGGCAGCAGAAGGACGAGCACGGCTGCTACCAGCATTACGACTAAAGACTCGATGAGTCATCAGTTCTGAGTGAATGGGCCTCCAGTAGCGAAGTTGGAAAGTTGTAAGACGGATGTCTTGTGGTGAGATGCTGTCACAGATGATTTTGACTTCAGCACGGTGCATTGGGATGCTCCTTCAGGTAGGTATTGATTTGTTTGTTGAATTGTTGCTGTGCTGCTTCTGTCACTTGATGAGACAACTCTCTCAAGATGTGCAAAGCAGCAATATCTGAACCTTCTGCTTCTACCATTAGTGGAGTAACAAAGAGTTCAAATGAGTAGTTTATTCCATTGATCTCAACAACTATCAAATTGCTATATGCTTCAAGTTCACTTGTGACATAGATAGCTGGACTATCTCTGGTTGTTTCTTTGATGAGAGTTTTTCTCCCATCAGGTTTCTTACCAAAGCAATCCCTTGGTTCAAGGAGTACGAGTTTGAGAAGTTTCATTATTTATACCTCAGTTTCACTAATGCTTCTGATCTTGAAATTCTCAAACCATAATCAAAGAATGCTTTTGTTGGTTTAATTCCAAGTACAGCAAGTGCATTCATGACTTGCTCTACAGTTAAACCTTCATCAAGCATTTTTATGAACAACTCTTGATCTTGTCTTTTTGGGTAAGCTGCCCAAGGGTAATAAGTCTTACCACCTACGTTTGTGATGGTAGTGGGGGAATTTGACTTTGAGTTCATTTCCAACTCTGTTTCCCTCATCAAAGAAAGGATTGGGAAGCCTTGGACTAATACCAAGCATTTTCATTTGTTCAATTGCTTGTGCTTCTTTCAACCCAGATCAAACCAATTGGATAAAAAGTCTTTGATCTTCATATTTATCAAAGCAATGATGGACCATTATTTAGTCCTCCTTGCTGGCGGCGAGCATGGAGTCATCCGCAAGGGTCACCGTATAGCCA
>ERZ724522.1511-NODE-1511-length-12343-cov-3.883952_pt1 | contig 12343 bp, 21 predicted proteins | sample MGYA00376055_ERZ724522 | MGnify/ENA primary metagenome ERZ724522 (study PRJEB28724, sample SAMN07190884) | wastewater metagenome | isolation source: effluent of sewage treatment plant in Hong Hong | place: Hong Kong | collected 2016-03-17 ... | reverse complement strand
AAATAGCTGTATTGAAAGTGATACGTACCAAGTTACCGTTGAAGACGGGTACACGCGATTACGACACCATGATTAACATGCAAGAGCATTTTGACGACACTCATACAACTGGTAGCATTGTTCAGGAGGTCAAATGAATAAATGTCTTAGAATACTGTATCCTTGGTCTCTGTTCATTATATTGATTTGCAACATCATTATCATAGTAGTTGGGTTTCAAGTAATCATTCAGGATTTATATAAGGAACCTACTCTTGCACCAAAAGATGATGGACTGCACAGCGTGCTTATCAGCAGAAAGGATGATACTCTCCAAACTGAGAGAAAGGTGGAGATCTATCCGGAACCTAACCCTGAATGATGAGCACACGAAAGAGTGCAATACGTTGCGATTACAAATCGGAGTTTGTACGTGTGATTATTTCGACAGAGTAACAAAGCGTTATAAACTCTCACTTGAATTACGTGAACTCCTGGACTCCTTATAATGCTCTACCTTGACACAGAGACTATGGGCCTGCACGGTCCAATTGTCCTAGCACAATATGCTTATGACGATGGTGAGGTGCATTTACATGAACCTTGGCATAGTACAATAGATGATACACTACGATTATATGAATCATTCTGTGAGGAAACAGTTTGTGGTTTCAATCTAGCGTTTGACTGGTTCCATATCTGTCAACAAGCTACCACGCTTCTCGTCCTACGGGATAGAATAGGTGGTGACAAGCTACCAGTTGATTATATCGAAGAATACGCTGATTGCGAATCAGAAGCTAGAGATCGAGAGTGCTTCAAGCCCAAGGGTGCCTTGGACCTGATGCTACATGCTCGTAAGGGTGCCTACCAGTCTACGATGGACCGTAAGCCGATACGTATACGCAGGGTGCCAACTGAGTTCAGTCAACCACTTGTTGCATTGTTGGAGCAAGCGATTATTATCCCAGAGATATATTTCGCTAAGCGTAAGGACAAGAATCAACCACACTGGAGCATCGCAGCTCACGATAAAGATTTCGTTGATATTGTTCTCAACTTTGCACCTTCAACTGGCCTCAAGGATTTATGTAAAGAGATTCTTGGTTACAATCCAACGAAGTTTGGTGATATTGAATTACATCGTAAGTTCATGCCCATTGAAGCTGGTTGGGCACCATTCGCTACAGCTTTATCATCAAAGGAACGTAAGTGGAAAGCCAAGAAGAAGAAAGGTTCTTCATGGGTTCGTGGATATGCCTGGCCAGGTGTAGCACAGTTCCACATTAATCATTGGAGATTCAATGAGCCAGCTAGAAAATATGCTGTGGATGATGTTATTCTTACTCGCTTGTTGCATGATCATTTCGGCAGACCAGTTCCTAATGATAAAGATTCTATACTTGCTTGTATGGTGGGTGCAGTCCGTTGGCGAGGCTATGCGATCAATAAAGAAGGTATTGAGAAACTTCGCAAGGAAGCTATGTTACGGGCCAATGCTGCACCCAAAGACCCGTCTAAGGTATATGAGTACATTGTCCCATGTCTTACGGATGCAGAAAAGGACAAACTCAGGACACCGACGGGTAAAGTCTCCACCAAGAAGGTTCTATTGGAGGAGATGAGTAAGTGGAAGATGTCCTGCCCTGATTGCCTTAATCAAATATCCGTCATGGCTATGTTGAAAGGTGATGAGCAGGAAACAGTTTGCACAACGTGCAATGGCACAGGAGCATTAAATGAAGACCACCCAGTCGCTGAAAGAGCGAGAGCCTGTCTTGACGCACGACAAGCTCGTACGGAAGTCACTATTTGGGATAAGTTACTTCAAGCCGGTAGATTCCATGCAAGTTTTAATGTTATCGGGGCTTTCAGTGCTCGAATGTCAGGCACAGATGGCCTCAATGCTCAAGGGATTAATCACACAAAGTATGTACGCAAGCAGTTCCCTCTGGCGTTTGGGGATTTAGTATTAAGTGGTGGTGACTTCTCAGCATTTGAAGTTTCGATTGCAGATGCTATTTGTAACGACAATAAGTTACGTGATGCGTTACGTACATGTGTCGAGTGCAAAGGTCTTTGGCCACTGGATAAATTCGCTACACAGAACGAATGTCCACATTGTGGTAAGACCGATGAAGATGGTAAGCCGTGTCGTCAGAAGTTTCACGGCGTGTTCGGTATGGCGTTAACAGACGGCAAACTAACCTACGATGAAGTTCTAGCTACCAAAGGTAGTAAGGATGATTTATATGATAAGGGAAAACGTGGCGGATTTAGTCAGTTCTATGGAGGCAACTGGAATACACTTGTTATTCGCCTCGGAGTCTCTGAAGAAACTGCAAGATCTGCTGAAGAATACTTCCTCACCACTTACACGGGAGTTGGAAAATGGCGAGAAGGAATTAGAGAAGCTTTTTGCTCAATGCGGCAAGATGGGGGCTTGGGCACTAAGGTTACGTGGCACGACCCCCAACCTTATGTCGAATCCCTTACCGGACACCGACGATACTTCGATTTAGAAAATCGGATAGCCAAAGCATTATTCCAGTTATCCACTAAATTACCAGATGGTTGGAAGAAAGCTGACAAACTTGTAATTAGGTCTGCACACAAGGGACCGCAAAAATTGTTTGGTGCTGTTATGTCAGCCTTGTTAGCTGCCGCTTTCAATATTCAAGCTGCGGTGATGCGTGCTGCTGCTAACCATGTTATCCAATCGACTGGTGCAGAGTTATGTAAGATGTTGCAGGTCAGATTATGGAATCTGCAACCCCACGGTAAGCATAAGTGGCGTATTCAGCCAATGAACATTCATGACGAAATCATGACACCGTGCTTACCTTCACTTATACCTGAGATGATTCAAATAATCAAGGAGTTCATTATGGAGTACAGCAAATTAGTACCGTTGTTGGCCATCGATTGGAGCGAAAGAATGAATACATGGGCCGAGAAATAGATACGGATATTGCTAGCGAGATTCAAGCTATTGTGCGTGAGGGTTTGCTACATGCACAAAAGATGGTACGTATCGCTGGCACCGATGACTTCGAGGAAGCCTGTAGGGAGGCTACCCCAACAGAAATTCAAAGCCTGCGACAGTGGGCTAAAGATAATGAAGGAGCTAAAATACGTCAATGGGTTAAGATTAAAATAAAACGTAATAAAAATCTCCGCGATCTAACTTGCACTGAGTTGAAAATTATAGCCAGACGATATTTGATTCCGAACTGGCACCTGTTAACAAAAGCAGAACTGATAAGAGAGATTGAACATGAAAAGCGGAAACGCCTTATTGGACGAGATTGAGGAATTATATATCAAGCTCGAACCATACGTTAAAGAATATAAAGCATCAACTATCTCCTATAAACGTATTGTACGTAAGTTGGGTCGTCATGACCCAGAGTTCTTGAAAGTTATCTTGCAGTTCTTTAAGGATTTATGGGCCTTACATCTTAAGATTGCAGAAATCACAGAAGCCCCGCTTGCTCGGACACCTGGCTACTGGGAAAACTACAAGATTATGTTTGGCCACACTACCAACGATAGGGAGTATCTCCCTGAGTTAGATAAGATCGAGGGTCGTAAGAAATTGTTCCGGAGTTTCGTAACCGGATTCGTCAAGACACATAGAGACCACTACAAACAAGGTAAGAAATATGAAAATAAAGCTCCCGAAGTTCACGTTGAAAAGACTCAACAGCCTGATTCAGACAATCAAGTTTGACCCGTACGATCCGTTTTATTCAACACTATTGGAAGATAGTACAAGTGTTGAGTATTGTTTGATTAAGTGTGTCGAAATGATCAATCACCTGCGTCAGGAATCAGCACCTGATAAGGTATCACATATTGTTCAGATCATTCGCATCCTCTTTATCGCTTACCACAAGGTGACAGTATGATAATCTTCGTTGACATCGAAACAAGTGGATTGAGTTTTGAGGCTGATGAAATTTGGGAAATCTTCGCAGTTAAAGTTTGTAAAGATTTTTATCCTCGTGAAGAACTTCACATCCTTATCAAGCCTGACTACGGGATTGATGCTTATAGTAACCACATTAAAGGGATGCACCTTGCGAACGGCTTATTCGCTGATGCCTGTAACAAAGGTATCGACCGCGATGAAGCCGAACAACTATTGTTTGACTTCTTCCAATCGGATAAGTTGGATGATAAGGTCATTCTAGGTGGTTCCAGTGTACACTTCGATAGACGATTTCTTGAATCACAGTTTCCTTGTTTGAGTGAGAAGCTACATTATAGAATGTTGGACGTTCGTGCATTGAATCTAATATATCCTGAGATCGAACTGACATTACCTTACCCCAAGGACGAACATCGTGCTAAGCCGGATTGTATTAATGCCTGCTATACAGCACGTTGGTACAACAGATTGCTGAGACGGTGTGCAACCCAAGGAAATACGTAGTAAGACCGGTCCTGAAGAAGTAATCAAAGAAGCTATTGTCAAGTTCCTCACGTTGCGAGGTTGGTACGTGATCAAGACTCATGGCAATATGTTTCAAAGTGGATTGCCTGACCTCTATGCCACACATTATACACATGGTGCTAGGTGGATAGAGGTCAAGCTACCACTTATGAAGGGTAGTAAGTTCACTAACGCTCAATATGAAGTGTTCCCCAAACTTGTTGCTAATGGTAGTAGAATCTGGATTTTAACAGGTGCAACCGAGGAAGAGTATAAAAAGCTCTTCAAGAAATGTAATTTATGGGAGTACATGGGTGGCCTCATCTGACTATTTGAATCGACACTTTTGGTATGTGACCGATGAACCTAATTCAACAGTATTGTTTGATATTAGAACTGAAACTAACTCAGGAAAAGTCTATTTGTATACAACTGATAATAATAAAGAGTATTATTCAATCGAAGTAATCAAGGAGCTGATTAATTGTCTGCAACATGCCGTCAACATTGCCTCTCCTAAGAAAGAGGTAAGGGTTATGGACCTGATCACCGGGATTATGTCAGAGCAGGATGTTATTAAGATGAAAGATCCGTATCCGGCTGAGAGTTGGGGACAGAACATTAAGCCGAAGGAACCTACTTTATAATGATTAAGCAACGATACCAACTATTTGAACACTTCAAGCGTAAGCTTCGAGGTATGACGCCTAATTTTGGATTCGGAATCTTTGGACAGATCGTATACTACCGCAGTTATAGCAGAGTCAAAGAAGATGGTACCCAGGAACACTGGGCCGATACCGTGATTCGAGTAATCGAAGGTATCATGTCTATACGCTACGATTGGTACGTCAGAAATAATATTGAGTGGGACAATGCCAAATGGAACCGCTTCGCGGAAGAAATGGCATTGTCAATGTACAACATGCAATGGCTTCCGCCCGGTCGTGGCTTGTGGGCTATGGGCTCACCTATGATGTATGTACGCGGGTCCATGTGTCTGTACAACTGTGCGTATACTGACATACGTGCAGAGTCATGGATTGAAGACCTTTGTTGGATTAAGGATGTCCTCATGTGTGGCGTAGGCGTAGGCTTCCGCTCACATGATGGTAGTTTGAAGCTACGTAAGCCCAACAATGCCCTCGATCAGATGTACATTGTACCTGATAGTCGTGAGGGTTGGGTAGATAGTGTACGTGCCTTGTTCGAGTCTTATGTTGTAGGTGGGCACGGATGTACGATACATTATGATTATAGCAAAGTACGCCCAATGGGTGCACTGATTAGAGGCTTCGGGGGTACTGCTTCCGGGCCCGAACCGTTGAGGAGATTACATGAATCATTACGTGAACTTCTTGATGCTTATTGCGATGGAGCCATTTCTGTACGGAGGCTGTTCACTGATTCTGCTAATCTTATCGGTGTTTGTGTTGTCGCTGGCAATATACGACGCTCTGCGGAAATAGCACTTGGTACTATGGACGATCAGGAGTTCCTCGATCTGAAGAACTACGATATGTACCCTGAGCGTGCAGCCTTTGGTTGGATGAGTAACAACTCAGTCATTCTTGAGACTGATAGTGATTTCGATAATCTAAGTGAAATTGCTTCACGTGTTGTACGTAACGGCGAACCTGGTTATATCAATCACCGAAACTTTAAGTACGGTCGTTTGAGTAGGATGGACAATGTTCCTGAGGACTTGGCAGTTGGTATCAACCCTTGTGGAGAGATTCCCCTTGAAGATAAGGAAGTCTGTAATGTTGCGGATACTCTGCCAACCCGTTGCAAGGATCATACTACTTGGTTACGTGCTTGCGAATTTGCAACCTTTTATACAAGCACGGTCAGCATGTTACCGACACATCACACGAATACGAATGCAGTTGTTACGCGGAATCATCGTATCGGTGTGGGGATCATTGACTTCGCTGGTTGGAAGCAACAAGAAGGCATGAACCGTGTCATTAAATATATGCGTGCTGGTTACGCTAGAGTCAAATACGTCAACCATTCATTAGCCAAAGAATCAGGTATTCGCGATTCAATCCGTGTGACCACTATTAAGCCTGGCGGTTCAACAACGAAGATTGCTGGACGGCAGCCAGGAATTGGTCATCCAAACTTCGACTTCATGATTAGGAGAATCAGGGTGCAGAAGGGGCATCCAATTGAGCAACTGCTCATTGATGCAAATATTCCTAACGAACCCTGTGTTGTACAGCCGGACTTCACTACTGTGTTCGAGCTTCCCATATACATGGGCGAGACACGTACGATACATGAGGTGAGCTTGTGGGAACAAGCCATGAACCTTGTGACCGTGCAACGTGAGTGGGCAGACAACGCTGTCTCAAACACTTTGGTCTTCAAGAGTGATGAGAAGAATATAGTGGAGTTCGTACTTAGTTCGATAGCACCGATGACCAAGAGCGTTAGCTTGCTTGAGTATTGTACTGACAGTTATAAGCAGATGCCTGAGGAAGGTATCACTCAAGCAGAATACTATAAACGGATTAATGCAATCAAACCCATTGACTGGTCCAAGTTCCGCAATTCTGATGGCACAGACGAGAAGTTCTGTGAAGGTGACAAGTGTAGCGTATGATCCTCATTGACACAGCAAGTATTTATCACTCATTGAAAGCCGTTGGCAAGCGGCTAGACTATGATTCGTTCATAAAATATCTGTTAGAGACTCATGGGAAACAAAGGACGGTTGTACTGTATGTTGATGCCGAGGCAGAGGGCTTCCTGAAATACCTCAGCACCCTTGAGGGGATTACAATAGTCACTAAGCCCAAGATCAGGAAGAAGATCAGTAAGAAGCAAAGGATTTGGTATCTAAGCTTCGCTGTTGACATTTCATTGTCATGTACGGACTCATCACAACTTGTACTCGTCACGACAGACGTTGAGTGTGTACCAATTTGTGAGCATGTGTTGGAGTGTACACTATATGGTCTAGGCATACCGAAAGCCTTACGTGATGCGTGCGACTACGTGTTTGACATACCTGAACAATATCTTAACAACGAAGGACCAAGCAATGAATCTTGAAATACTGCTCGATATGGATGGAGTCATAACTGATTTCGTAAATCACTACAAGAGGTTATTCGGTTACGAGCATGTGGTTATTGATCGCCCAAACATGGAAGAATGTCTCGGTATTTCGTCCAACGAGTTCTGGAACAATATCGATCAAACAGATACTTCATTCTGGGCCTCGATGCCACTGATGCCGGATGCAATGGAGATCATCGGTATCGTTCAGAAGTTTGATCCTAATTTCTGTTTCTCCAGTAGTCCTTCGCTATGTGCAGGAGCTGGGACCGGTAAAATCCTAGCGTTGCAGAAACACTTTGGACGTGGCTTCACACGTTACATGATCGGTAAGGAGAAGTGGAGAATGAGTAAGCCAGGCGTTGTACTCATTGATGATTTCACAATCAACTGTGACAAGTTCACTGGTGTCAAACATTATCCTGGCTCTGCTATCCTGCTACCTAGGCCGTGGAATGATAATCGACACATCGAACCCCTGAGCTATCTTGAGGATTGGTTAGAAATCCTTTCAGCACGTTGTAGGGAAGGACGTTGATGGACTACCAACATTGTGAGCACGCGTGGCATATAATGCCCGCGTGCTTCTCAATTGTCACTAAGACAAGTGTTGATGACATAATCAAATTCTGTGGTCATGACGGTTCTGAGCTAGTGTGGCCTGAGTACGGTGACCTAGGTAGACTTGGCTTCCATACTCAGGAGATGATACGGTATTGCTTAACCATTGGTTACAGCGTCACGGCCTTAACACAGAACTTCATTAGCCAACGTGATAAATCTACTGTATATTACAACTACTCCGAAGATTATCGTAATCGAGACTTCTACGATCTGTTGCGACATTACTACGGTGTGGTCAGTTGTAACGAAGGAATGTGCGTTTGGGACGGCCAAAGATTTTATAATCCGTACAGTGATAAATTTATTGACTTCATCGACCAAGATATTTATGTGTTCCTCGTAGTTTGCAAATTGATTTGATTACGTTGGGTGATAGCATTGCGTACAGTCTGGTAGATATTGTGCCAACTAGGGTTGCAAGTCTGTCGCTAATGTGGTCAAATGGCGGTAGGTCACGGAAGGCCGACAGGGGAAGGTAGGCTGAAGCTGATTTGATTATTTCCTTGATTCCGGAATCAGCAGGTGTTCAAATGATTTCCGTAATCTACAAATGCTGAGGGTTATCTAATGATTCATGAATCACTTAAGCCTGGCCAGATAGTCTGGCGTATCTGGCAAGAGTACGACGAGATCAGACCAGAACGAGTCCTGATTGTTAATCCAATTGGCCCAGTTGTGAGGTTCATCGAAGCACCTGTTAATGAACAGGAAGACATTGAATGGGATGGTTTGTTGTTCGATCGTTATGATGAGTGTTTGTGGTCCATTAACCTGAGGGTGATGTCATGTTGACATACAGAGCATTGAAAGCGGTGCTGGACAAGATGGACGACGCTGCCTTGGATCAGCCGGCCACGTGCTACTGGCCTGACCAGATGAACATGGTCATCATGCGTGTTGACCAAGAGCTGATCCTTTATCCGTTAGGGATTGCGGAATCAGTCGAGAAGATGGAAGCGGCCTTGCCACTGATTTATGAATCCTGGGTCAAGGGTGGCAAGAAGGTCGAGACGATCGAGGACTACGTGAACAACATGGGCATTGAGTTCGTGGAGTTCCGTGAACGTCCGTGGGGTGTAGTGTGGGACACGTTTGACCATGAGGTAATGAGGTTATTCACACGGTACGCGGGTCGGAACATCAAAACTGAAGAGGTGTGAGTTGGAGCCGCAGAGTTCTGGCAGGGTGCGTGAAGCCCTGCTTCTAATCATTCATTCTGAGGGTAAACTAAAATGACATTCCGAGAAGTATTAATGCGGTTGGCAAAGACCATGGACAGACTTGATTCACAGGTCACAGTGAGGGTCGTCACACGCAACGGTAACGACACAGTTAGCAAAGTTGAGATTGCACCTGTCGTCTTCATCATGTCCGACGGTGAGATCGTGATTGAGAAATCCCAACTTATTGCAAAGATGGAGTTTTAACAATGAACAGTATCAATGTTCGCCGGTTGCGTATCCACCTGTACGGGAAGGACAAGCTGGATGTCAATGCTGAGGGCGTGTATCCTGATTACATACTGTATGACCGCTACGGTGACATCGTGTGTCGTACAACGGTGTTCGTGACGAAGCAGTTGAAGCCAGTGAAGCCGTACTGGAATGGCCACCCCGGCCATCCAAGTGGCCACCGCATCTACTGCCTGTGTCCTTCGTGTGGTAAGAAGGTTCCTGTGGGCCGTTTGGCTCAGCATTATAGGATTCATGAATCCCAGGTTCGAGCACGCTCGTGATACCCTCAGCCGTCCACGTTGGGCGGAGGGCAGACAAATACACAAATCTGTCGCCAACGAACACCTGGAAAGCGATTAGGTCGCGGGGCGTGCTCACCTTATTTAGGGAGGTAGACAATGGTAAGAAGCAAAACTTTTGTTGAGGGACTTGGAAAGGTACGTTATGATGTACCATTTGTCAAGATGGTTTCATTACTTCACAACTATCTGGAAAGGAGTGCCTGGCGTGTAACAACAGTTGATTACTCAATCGGTGTTTATGTGGAAGCGAATTACGCTACACATCGTTTGTTAACATTCTATGAACTGGGGTATAAAGATGTACGTTAATCCAAATTACAAAACGAAGAAAGCGTTGAAGGAAGCCATTGCCGCTGGTAAAGATGTTGAAGTCTACCAGCCGAACAACATCTTTGGAGTTGTTGTGCCGACGGATGGGACCGTGACCATTGAGGGACCGCACTACCCTGAGCCGCACAAGTGGTACGCACAAGGAACCATGAAGGACGGCCGATTGGTTTCCATCAAGTAACGAAGGGAGTGATTAGCTGAATCAGATTGCAGTCGACCAGGTACTCCTGGACAAAATTACTGCAATATGTAAGAAGTACGCTATGAGGTACCCTCTGCATCAAAGGGATGATGCAGAGGGTGAGGTAAATAGTTTGGTGTTCATTGGATACTTGAAGTATCGTGAGGGAACTACCGATGATCAATATTTCATTAATCGCGTCTGTTGTTTTGTGTTCTACCGACTTAAAGATTTCGTTAGTAAGAACCACTCTTGGCACGTACCGCGACAATCAGCTAAGCGGCTGAAACTGGATTCTAAAAATAGGATGGAACTTAAGGAGGGTTTGCTTGGCGGCAGACTCGCCTTGAACAGTGTTGACGTAACCGATCTGTTAGATGTTATTACAAGTGACAATATAGATCGAGACATTATTCGATTACGTCTTATGGGCTACACATCACACGAAATATCGCAGCGATTAGCAATCAGTAATCGTACTCTGTACCGACGGCTAATCGCTATTAAGGAGAAATATGCGACGCAGGGATTGTAAAATCTGTTATCGTGAACTCGATGTAGGGGAATGGCAGGAAGGAGTGTGCAAACCTTGTAGAAAAGTTCTAAACAGACAGAAATTCCTTGAGACCTTGGGCAAAGGCATGACCAAGTTCAATATGAAGTCTGTCACGAAGGATTCCGATAATCAAGAAGCTTCACAAATTTCCAAGATAGGACAGTATTATGGCTAGTGTTAAGTTCTTGTCGAATTATGGGCCGTTCGCTGAGGGCAATGAACGTCAAATCCAAGAAGAAGGATTTGACTGGTACCTTGTCGGCGGCATCCATGTTCCCAAGAGTGTTGTACGTTACCGTAGTATTCATCAAGAGGCCCATGACAATGTGCTTATATCCAATTTGCAACGACAGACCAACGGAATCAAGGACGCTGTACAAAGTTCTCGAATATCGGGAGGGAAAGCTGTACGCACCGTTCCAAAGCACTTACGAGTACCGTCCGGGCGTAAACAATCCGCGTGAACCGATGTCCGATGCACTCATTTCGATTATTCATGAAGAAGGAGTATTTTCAATTGGTGTTGGTGTGCTTCATGCTTACCTAATACGACTTCGTGCACGGATATCTGCACTAGATATGTACGACCCAAATAGACTGTGCATAGTTGAAGTGACCGGGTCACCTGAGCATTGGGTTGCTGATGGTGATTGGAATGACACTTGTTACACCTCATTATATTTGTCAAAGGATGAATATGAACGCGCTATTAAACAGTTTGCTGACCCACAACGAACTGATTCAGAAGTTGGGACTGACGTGCAGCAAGCGGAAGCTAGCGGAAGCCCGCAGGGGTCGTGAACCTCACTATTCGGAGGTTGTCGCTCTCATTGACCAAGCGAATCTGGCACTGGTCAATGATGCCTTGAATGAGGCCAATACCCTCCAGATGGCCAATGATTTGATAATCCGTGCCAAGGAACTCCTTAAGCTGAACGTGCTTAAGGAAGACGGTACAGTGAATACATTGTACATGGTTCGGTACAAGCAATACATTGATCGGAAAGTACAATACAATAAGCTCGGCAAGGAGCCGAGGAATCATAAGGACTTGATCAGTCTACACCAAAGCGTAAGGAAACAGCATGATGAGCTTAAGAACGTGTCTGCGGTGTCAGCGTGAGTTCACTTCCACATGGTGTGGACACAGGCTGTGTGACGATTGCAATAATCTCAACAAAGAATTATCTAGGAGGATCGTTGATCAACCCAAATTCACCACTACCCCTGGCGGGCGTGTGATACATAAGCCAATCGACCAGGGAGCTCAAGCAATGGGTTTTATTTAATACTACGCTACCCGGTGGGCGTGAGCCCACCGGGCCTTCATAAGGATTTACTGAATCATGTGTTTAATAGTATCAAAGGTTCACGAGTATATACTGGAAGTGGAGTATGTTTTTTAGAAGA
>ERZ724522.1510-NODE-1510-length-12355-cov-4.228374_pt1 | contig 12355 bp, 13 predicted proteins | sample MGYA00376055_ERZ724522 | MGnify/ENA primary metagenome ERZ724522 (study PRJEB28724, sample SAMN07190884) | wastewater metagenome | isolation source: effluent of sewage treatment plant in Hong Hong | place: Hong Kong | collected 2016-03-17 ... | reverse complement strand
AACACCCCATTACGAAAAGATTGGGGCAAAAGGCCCCATAGCGAAGCAAAAAGAGGCCCGATTCCGTTAAAAACCGGGCCTCCGGAGGTACCTAACTTGCCCTTGCGGGCATGGATTAATCAAGCATACAACACCCTTCCAAAAGTCCCCTGAAAAGTGCTTTTTTACAAAGATATGGCCGTTTGCACCATCATGCACGCCACCTTCGAGAGTACAACTCTATTAGCACTATAGAGGGGGGAGATACAAGAGCAGAGGATGGAATTGGGCCGTTATTGTTATTTTTAACGACCTGGTGCTTTTTTACATAGCAAAAGTCCCCAAATAATAATTGTTTGGGGCCTTTAAGGTCCTTTTTGTGTCCTTTGCGGTTGCTTTTGCGTCTTTTTTGTGTAAAGCTAGGAGCAAAGCTGGGGTTCTTCCCCTCAAAATTTCAGTTTTAGCATGCTTTCCATCCTTAAAACACCTAGAAACGGTCCAAAATCCACGAAAAAAATATAGTCCCCAAAATCGACCTACGGTCGTTTGTATCAGACCGGGGGTCAAACCTCATTTGGTGCCCTAAAACAAGGCACTTCGTGAGAGGGTCATTTTTCGGAAAAGTCCAAAACAAACTCCCCAAGGACTTCCATAAGTCCTTATTTTGCGTTCGCAACATCGTGCAGGAAACCGCTCCGATCCATGAAGCTGAGGTAGTCCTTGGTTCTCGGAAACGCAGACTCGGCCAACCTGAGAACCGTACGAGCATTGATCCGATCTTCCTCGCTGACCATCGGGTGAGCATGCTGACCGGCATGCATACCATGAGTACGAGCGAGTTCCTTGGTCATCTTCACAACAAGTTGACGAATAGTCATGATACGCATGGGGCGAAATCTCCATCTTGGGGTGTGCGAGGCTGGTAATGGGGACTATTAGGGCTTTGCCCTAAATTATTCTAGGCGATCCATGACACCCTTTTTAACATTTGTGATCAGAGTGTCTAGCATGATGTACTCCATCATGTCGAGTCCGTCAGCCAGATCCTGGATCTGGTGCAGTCGGCCCAAATAATATTGGGCCTCGCCCAGATTCAAGCGACCGGCCGCAACAACATTGTACACGACCTTGAATGTAGCACCAACCAGTTGGGCGAGCACCATAGATTCTCCTTATCGAATGAAGTTCAAAAAGCGTCTAGGGAGATTGTCACTCCCTAGAGCCATCCCACGTGAATATTTGTGTAATATTCTCCGTCAGACAACCACAGATATTATCACTGGTTGCTCTAGTGGGCAGGACTTGGTTTGCCCGACACCAAGAAACGGGTTGGGGCTCTCGGCCGATTACCCAACTGACAGTTTGTGGGGCGAAGCCCCGAACGAAGTTCACGAGACGTACATATAAGTGAACTGCCCCGCCCGATCGATCAGGTCCACAGTCATGGGACCATACTTGGTCTGGATCTTGTTGCCGACTTGGACTTCAGCATCTGCCCGACCAATCTCTACACCGTTACGAATGATGACGTACTTCATGGGACCTTGTCCTTTCAAGAAACCCCTACGATCGGTTTCCCGATCCAAAGGGCTTGTCTCACTACGCACTCGGCATTGCAGTCCGGTGTTAACTCACCGATCAGAGCCATCTCTGAGAGACATTATTTATGTATTATGGCGGTTGCCCGCCATTTCGGCCCCTCTTTTACGCCTGGGCCATCATCAGATACTTGGGCGTCAGGACGCTGCCGGGATCTTCCAGGCTTCGCCGTCAACGGGGAAATCGTCGGGATCGAGGCCGACCTCACGGAGGAAGTGGGTGCCCCCGCTCAGGCAGCCCGTGGCCTTGTAATACGGGAGCGGATTGCCGGACTGCTCGAAGTACTGCTTCGCGGCATCGATCTCTTTCACAGTCTTCACGGCCTTCTCGACGATCTTCTTGTGCTTCCGCATCTGATCGACCGCGTCCTCGTGCGACCGAGTGATCTTGGCGGACGTGGTTGCAAGAGCGGACTTCAGCCGCCGCTTGTTCTCCGCATCCTGCTCAATACGGATCTCAGCGAGCAGAGCGTTGGTGGGAGTGGCGTTGAGGGTGGACGCCTTGTTCGCGAACATGCTTTCGAGGGTCATCTGAGAAAACTCCTTGGGCCGACGGCCCGATGTTAGGAAACGGGGCACTTGCCCCAAAATGAAAAGGGCGGCTATTTCACCGCCCAGAATTTTTCAGTCCACACTTCGGACTCTAGCTATGTCGGTCATAGCCCGAAGGGCAGAGGCATCGAGAATAATTATTAGTGTAATCCGATCTATGCAGAGTTGTGGCCACAACTCTAGATCTGACGATTCATCTATATTCTCGGATCTTCCGAAATAGGCTGTTATCCCTTTCGGGATAGCAGCCATAGGCTACTCTACCGGCGTAGATTCCTACAGCGTTATCTACGTTCCCGGCCGGACACCGAAACTGTGCCACTTCGCCCTATGTTGTGTGGGGCTGGTGATGGGGACTATTACACCTTCTCCCATCTGACGTTTCGATACAAGGACGATCCCCGCATCAGGAACACTAGGGTTTCCAGATTATTGGGATGAACCACAATAATGCCCGGATGCCAAGTGGCCCCGAACCTTGACTGGAACTGTTCGAACAGGATGTGATACATGAATCTCCCCTACTAAGGGTTTGCGGGATCATTCCCGCAGGGAATAGAAAGCCCCGGCCTTCCGACCGGGGCGATCCAGTAGACTGGATATCGGGCCGTAGGCCCATTAGGCCGAGGGGTAGACGGCCTTGAGGACGGCGGAAACGTCCTTGCCACGGAGGACCCGATCGGCGTTGGTGCCAACCAGACCGTAGCAATCCGCGATGATGGCCGTCACGGCATCGACACCGGGGAAGGCCCAGCCCTTGGGCGTCACGCCGGGGGGCATGTCGTCCAGTTCCTGACGGAAGTCCAACATCCCGATGGCGTACTTCTCGTTCGCCGAGTTGAACTCATCGTTCGCCTTGGCGGTCGCCTCAGCGTCACGGAAGTACGACTTGGGACCGAGCCGAGCCAGATACGCCTTCTCGGCAGCAGCCTTGGCCTTCTTCAGACCACGGATTCCGTGCCAGATCTGGCCCAGACGCACAGCGTCCTTCTCGGTCGGCTGGCGAGCCTCGACCTTGGCCACCTCTCCGGTGGTGCCACCGGTGGTCTGAACAGCCGCAACGTCCATCACACCGGCCTCACGCCGCACGTTCTTGAAAAGGTTCATCATGTGAACCCTCCCTTTCTGACGGGTTATTCCCGTCATCGAAACAAACAATCCCTGCTGGTATCCACTCGGACCCAGACTACAGGGATCTAAAGGGGGTCTTCGACCCGATAGGGCCGAGACTCCTCACATCGCGAACTCTGCCAGTTCGTTCGACAGTTTCCTCAACTCAACCAACTGATCGGTTGACAGATTGGGCGTGACTTCGATGATATCGCGAAACGCCCCAACCCGACCGACGATCATCCACTTCACATCGCTTGGGATACTTGACCAACTCTTCGCCCACACGATGGAGTCGTTCAAGATTTCCTTGAGTTTCTCGTACATGCCGAATCTCCATATCGGCCCTACCAGGGCCTAAACCGTGACCGGGCCGTTTCCGGCCCGATCAGGTACCTCCCTTGCCCACTGAAGGGAAGGGGGTGACACAACTTCCGCAGAAGTTGAAGTTAGTTGTTTTTATGATATCCGTTCTCGATATCGACCCGACTAAGGGTCTATAATCGCAACCATGCATCTTTAACGTATATGCCGCTTGCACGTCATACCGCCAAGATTCACAGCCTTGACCTACTTCCGGTCGAGTCCTGATATGAGTCTTAGACATTCGGCGTTCAACGTATTCCCTCTTGCGAGTAGAATCCGTCTAGAACCAATCGCTAAGCGTCAAGCATACCCAAACTCCAACCATACCGCTCGGTTGCTAGCCAAGCGATACGGTCAAACCGTACTGGCACAGTGGGCACATCCTAACAGGATAATAGCGGAGCCACTGTCCGAACAATCCGCACCCCGCAAGCGACAAACCACAAGCGGGAGTGACGCCCATATTGGGACAGATTCCCGCCAGATTTGGCCTCTTGAAACGGTTTTTTTTATGAAAGTTTTTACAGACAAAGTTGTGGTTTGTTCGGGTCGGTGCTCCCCTATAGGAGGTTTTGGGCGACCGATCCAGGTTGTACCTAACATTATGTAAATATACAATATCGTACAATATACGTTAAGTTATAAGCATATGTAATGATAGTATTATTATAATACGATATTAGTTAATATAAGTTTATATTCTTATTATGTTACTTGTAACATATGCTACATTATATGGACAAGTATGTCCTTTGTTAGGGCCTCCGGCCCATTACGGAGTAGTTTGTCTTTTGTTAGGCGAAGCCGAATCCGATCCTAACAAAAACCGACTGCCGCTGTTGGGGACTTATTAGGCTAGTAAAACCCTAACATTATTGAAGATAAGTTTGTCTTTTGTTAGGTGCCTCCGTTTGGGAACTATTAGGCTAACAAGCTCCTAACGGAGCTGTTAGCGTTTTGTTTGGGTGCTCCGCACCCAATAACGGATGAGTTTGTCTTTTGTTCGGGACCGGGCGTAGCCCAAACAGACCCCGCCCTGGCGGTGGGGACTTTGTTAGGGTAACCCACGCCTAGCCAGGATTTAGGTTATCGTAAGGGGCGATCCCCCCTTTCGGGGGGACCGTCCTGGTTGGTGCCCGTTAGGCGGCTTCTACCTTGGCCACCTCCCGTTTACGGATCTTCGCCATAAGATCCGAGATAGTGGACGGATCCATCGCGAGGGAGTTAGCAATCGCTCGCTTGGACAGCCCCCGAGCCAGCAGCCCCAACACGTCCCGTTCGCGATCCGTAAGGTAGTCGAAAACCTTGTGGAGGTTTTCCCGATTCCGCAGATCCAACTCCACCCCACCACGAGCCGAACGAATGATTCGGGTTTCGGTCTCCCGTCCAGCGACCCGAACGCGTTCCTTACCAGAGGCAGGGACCCGTTTGGTGGCCAATCCCTTAAACGCGGGATCATTGGCGATAGACTTCAGGACATCGTTGTCCGTTGGGATAACCTTAGACTTAACGGTTGTGCCGTATCGGCATTGATACTTCCGCCGATCGGCCGTCCTTGCCGACAATGCCGAACCGATCACGAGCAGGTTGGTTGGGTTTGTGGTAGGCTTACCAGATACCAGACGGATCCATGCGTCTCCGATTCCGGCCGTAGCGTAAAATTCTGGATCGGCCGATCCGATCATATGACCATCCCAAACGCGAGCCGAACGCCGCCTGGCCTGTTCGGATTCTGTCAGGATAGGCTTCGCTTCCATTGTCAAGCCGTTTTTACCCTTCACTTTACCTACCCTCATATTGGAAAGTGTACGCATAGCCGAATGCATCAGCCAATCATAAACACGGGAATCCGACAGGAGGGTACGGAGGGTTTGGGGATCGTTCGGGACAAACACCCCACCAATATTGGGGGCGTCCAGATTCCGAACAACGGGGGACCACGTTTCGGGGAGTGGCCCAACGAATGCTGAACGCTTGGTACGCTTGGTGTTAGGGGTGAAGATGCCCGATGCCCTATCCCACGTTCCGGGGATACGCTTGCCATCGATCGTACGGTAGCACCCCCGAACGACCAACCTACCCTCCCCGATATAGGGGGTGTGCTCGATCGGTTTGGGTGCATCGGTTCGCACCCAATGCCCGCCGCACCCTGACAGAACCCAACCATCGGGCACCTCTGTCTGGAAGTTGTACGGCATGACGTACGGCCGATGGTAGGATGCGAACCGAACCCGAATACGCTCTAAGGATTCGCCAATCGGATCGGGAGAGTAGACGAATCCGACCGGAATCCGAACATTCCGATTCGGGGCGTCGAACGTATCGACCATCGAACCAACCAAACGATTCACGAACGAAAAACGATCCATTGAAAACTCCTGCCCCGTTTGGGGGCTGTTAGGTACCACCCCTACCCTCCCGAAACAATCCAAACCTAGCATACCATCGGCTAGACGATATGCAAGGATAATCGGCTATCGGGGTGCAAACTGTACACTTGATCCGGATCCACCCAATAAACGGATATACGTATCGGCTTTCAATCGTAGGTTATGCAATGATATACCATCGGTGATAGGTGCCTTGTTTGCACGTTGTTCGGTATTCCGCGTTTCTATCGTGCGGATACGCTCCAGAGTATCGGCTAGCCGATATTCGATATCGGCACGATTGAAGATAAGGCTAGGCATTGATTCCCTTTTCGCTAAGTGTTAGGTGGTCCGTTGGTCGATCCGCCATGAGTGTATCGGCTATCTCCTAGTGTGTCAATAGGCTATATTAAGAATCGTAGTTATCCACAAGTTATCCACAGCATAAGTCTAGTATCTCGCTTCGCTCAAGATACAGTAATACCAGGAATCCGTAAGGGTAGTAAAACCCGAACAAAGCCTGGGATTCTCACTTCTGCGAATCGGCTATAAACGATTCCAACGGTACCGTCGGTCCTCTAGTACCCTCCCGAATCGGATCAATCCTAGCCGATCGTAGAGGCAACAACGCGAAGGGTATCCCCGATTATTGCCACCCGTACAGGTACCTAACAGGCAGGGCCGCCGGGCGGCGGGGGGTTCTCACTTACCAATCGACGCAGTCGATTACATGGGGACTTTTCCATTCACCTCCTGCTCGCCCGTAAGGATTTTCTCACTTCCCACCCACTTTCCAATCGTTTTGGCGAGCCCATAAACATTTCTGGAAAAAACCGGCCTTCGGTAATAGTTTCTATGGGGACTTATTCGCCTGAGCGAATAAATTATCGTGGGGTATAGTATTGCATACTGATAGGATTAATCTGTGCCACTTACGTACCCCACTTTTTATTTTGAAGGCCAATCGCGGCAAAGCCATGGCTCATCAGAGCAACGCTACTGGGGTCACCCTCTATGGACTTTGCCAAACGTTGTCCCCGAAGTACGCGTTGCGATAAATAACATGTCGCTTCCCGGACAAGAGTCTATCGCGGCGTTAGCCGCAGATGTGTTGCGTGAGTACACCTACTACCGCACAATGTTTAGTGCCGCCGGCACTTATGATATGAGCCGCTGGGCTTTAAACATATACCCGCTAGGCGTAGGACGCCTAGGATCAGATCCTACTGCCGCAGGCAGCAGCGGCACGGCGATTTCGCCGTGGCTAATGAACCACAAGGCAGACCTTCTACCGGGAGCCCCACGCTTCGGTGGGATCCCATACGGTACAGGTGGCTATGCGGGCTTGCCCACATCGTATGAGAATCAAGAATATTTGAGCCCGTTTACGGGCTCAGGTATCGCCGAAACCCTTGCCTTTACTAGCGGGACCGCAGCGGTCCCAGGCTTGTTTCCTATATTGGCCTCTGGCCTGACCGCCTCGGGCATTCCCACTTTCAGTGTGTTGACACTCACTAGTGAAAACAACGGCTGGGATGATGATGTCAAGGGCGTATACTCCAACGGCAGCGGCTGGGTGTTCAAAGCCCTATCGGACGACCGAGGGGCGTCCTATTTATTTGATGGCCGTCAGTCCTTTAAGGATTGGTGGAACTCCGTTCCTACGAAGCCTGTTTCGGGCATTGCTGTCGCCACTGGCGAAATAGCAAGCTATTACGAGCCCGAGCGACAAACTTATGTTAATAAGTGGCAAGAGGCTCGGCAGATTGCTTATGACTACGCACGTTACCGAGCAATAACTCAGCCGTTATTGCGATATTTTCCTAACGCTCTGCTAGCCGAGTATCTGGTCGCGGCTTCTAGTCCCACTGCAAACGTGCCACACACGTACCCTGCTTCGCCGCGATATTTAGCTTCCGGCTTCTATGGCACCGCCCAAGGGCCTGATTGTTACATGGTGTACCCACGAGTTCACAATCTCCTAGAGGATCAGTCGGCCCCCTATTGGGATTCTGACTTCGGATGGCAATCTCTCTACACACGCCCCGCTAGCGAAACTCGCTTCGATGGGTTCGAATACGCTGCTTTGCAATATTGTCTTGCAAAGGCACGGGCCTGTCAACTGGCGTCTCCGACGCCAGTATACGTCTGGATCTCAGAAGAGTATCAAAGTAATCGTGAAGTTATTTATACGTTTCTGATATCGGCCCTCGCCTATGGCATTACCAACTTCGTAGTATGGAATAACGACTTCACAAGTGCCTCCGGCACAAGTACCTACTGGTACGATATGATTTCGGATGTTAACGCATACGTTGATGCCATGAATACGGCCCAACCCGGCGTTCGTCACCCAGTCTCAACTGTAGCTCGGCTGGCCGCAGGCTTTTACAGGTTCTAAACCATGCCCCACGTACCTTCCAACTTTCTTGGTATAGATTTTCGCCCAGTGGGTGCTTCGGGCACCATTCCTATCGTGGACCCCTCGGGAGGAAATTCCTATGGAATCCGTTGGATTCGTTTAGGGTCCACGGATATTGAAGATAACTTTGCCATTAACGGCTTGGTGCTAGCACTTGGTACCCAAAACAATGTTGCTACCACCGGTCTCAGTACTACTACGTTAGCCTTTACAGCCTCTTATAATCGCACCCCAAGTGGGGCGATCCTTCGCACCGCAGGTACGGGCGATCAGGTCCTTGCGGATCCGTACGATTCATACGTATGGGGCGATTTTGTTGCTTCTGGAATTCCCAACGCAACACGCGTTATATCGTTACATGCAAGTGGGGCTTATGGATCTGCCAGCACTGGTATCACGTTCCGTTGGTTTAATCAACAACGTTATGGGGCTTCAACAACAGGGTTACCCTATAGTAGCAGCTTTATCGGTGCCCTAAGTGGCACCCGCTTGGCGGTTTCGGGCCACACAGCCGAACTGGCTATGAATGCAGCTACTGGAAGTTGCTACCTATTCTATGCGTTCCGCACTGCTGCCGGAGCACCGCGATTTGTAGATAAGGCTTCCGCCCTGGCCGGAGGTTGGGTGTTTGCCACAGGAAGCGTGAGTTTCCCTAACAGTCAAGGTTACACCGAAAACTACGATATCTATCGTTCAGAAAACTATGGGATCGGCCAGAGGACGATCCTTGTGGAGCCAAGCTAATGTCTATTAGTATTATAGCGGAGCTAACACCTGCTGCTAGCGGCGAATTCCCTATTGTGGATGCAAGATATATTAAGGGCGGCTACCTGGCGGTAGCCAATAATGCGGCCCGAGACGCTATATCGCCCTTACGACGAAGCCTCGGTATGGAGGTATACTCCATAGATACGGGCCTTACCTATAGACTGCTAGGCAGCCTAGATAATGCTGGGTGGACGCTGCAATCCGCAGGCAATGCTGGTTATGCCAGCGGCGTATCGAACTCGGCATCATGGACGTTAGTCCACAACTTAGGGTATTATCCTAACGTAACCGTAATCAATACTTCAGGAAATGTTTGCTGGGGGCAAATCGCCCACATAAGTACGGCTTCCTTAAACATATCGTTTAACGAAAACGTCTCAGGCACAGGATACTGCTCATAATGACTACTTCGCCCATACACATTCATACGGACCTCGATCTACGACGAAATGTTCTAAAGGATCCATGTTTGTTCGTCGCTCCCACAGGGGACTATCCATCCGGACCAAGCGGTTTATTACTATATTCGACCGACTACGACGCCCCAACATATCTGGATAAAACCACTGGGCGATTTGTGCCCATGTCGAGCAAGTTTAGCTTACTACAGGCTGGCACTGTTTCAAATCAGCAACTCTTGGTTGGAGCAAGTGCAGAACTTAATACAACAAGCGATGGCATCATTAATGCCAATCGTTTTAACGGTAGTCTTATAGTATCTGTTCCATACGGTGGAACGGCAAAGTCGAGCTATGCGACTAAAACTGTACTGCTGGCCAGCGGCACTACTATCATGGACGAACCTGACAGCTTGTCCTTTGACCTTTCTACCAAGCGTCTTGGTATTATGGATAAAACGCCCTTAGCGACCGTCCACATTTCTAGTGGTACTGATTTATCGGCGTTGCTATACGCCGTACCACGATCACTACTTGGCGTAGCAGTAGCAAACACAGTGGAGTACAACGGAACTGGCTGGTTCCATACTGATCGCTTCGGTATTCGTCGTAGATTTGCTACGACGGGTTCGCCCCTAACAGACTTTACTGGCACCTTACCAATATCACAAGGTGGTACCAACGCAACATCGCTCTTAGCAGGAGGCTTACTCACTTTTGACGGTACTCGTGTAAGCGGCTTTGTCGCCCCAACTAACGGTGAAATCCCAGTATGGTCGGATACCCGATGGATTGCTTCGACTGGAAGTTATGTCACACTCGCCCCTTCTAGTACGTTCCGTAACTATATTGAGGCACAAAGCCAGTCTACCTGTCCACTAACATTAATGGGGGCTTCGGGCCAAACGGGCGATTATTTTGCTATAAGAGCCTACAACGACGACTACGTGTTTAGAGTCAACGTCAGCGGTGCTGTTGAGATGCGTGGCGATAAGCTAACGTTTAGTCGTGATGATGCTGTTTCGCCGTTTGTTCCAGCATATATTCGTATGACCAGCGATGCTGCTGTTACGCTGGATAATCCTAAGATTGAAATGCTAGCTAATAATGGTAGGGGCGGTTACATCTTAGCTAACGGCGGCGGAAATACTAGTCAGCCAGCAGGCGGAATCAACATAAATGGAGGATCTTCAACCGCAACTCCGGGCGGTTTCTTCTTTGCCTATGGTGGTTCAGCCATCGGTGCCCAAGCTGGTATGTTCATGACTAATGGAGGAACCTCTACCTCCGCTTCTGGCGGTGTCTGTGATCTATCGGGTGGTTCATTGCCGGGCGGTCATGTAATTACAGCTAACGGCGGAGGACAAATAAACACTACCAGCGGATTCATTCAACTGGGAGTTTCAACCAACAGAACTACGCTTCGTATACAAGGTAATGGATCGCTCATACTGCCCACCGGCACAAATACCTACGTCGTAGGTGCTACTGGTTATGCAAGTGGTATAGCTATATGGTTGGGCAACGGAGTTCTTGGGGCGACCGGCGTCATTTCGGGCGGATCTTCGGCCCTATCTGGTCTTACAGATGTTTCGCTTACCGCGTTGGCAAGCGGCAACTATCTCGCCTACAACGGTACTGCGTTTGTTAATGCTAGCGGTCGAAATCAGCGTTTACGCTCGATATCAGCAACTCTAGTAGGCTATCCTATTGCTAGCGGCGATTATGCCGAAACACATATCCCGTATAACTGTACGATAGAAAAGTATACTATACTATCAAGTGTTACGGGCAGTTTGCTAGTCGAAGTACAGTCAACAGGTTATTCAGCTTATCCTACGCTGTCGAAAGTTAGTGCCTCGGCCCCAATCACTCTTACGAGCGATAGAAAGAACCAGAGCTCAACTCTTACAGGATGGAATACACGAGTATTGGGAAATTCAGTTTTGAAATTTGTTGTAGCTAGTGGCAATGGTCTCGCTACAAGAGCAACAGTAGCTTTAGATGTATTGGTGGATCCATAATGGCGATAACAGATTACTTTGTAGTACCAACGGGCTCCGCCCTTAATGGTGGAACGTCAGAATTAGATGCTTGGGATCTTGATACCGGATTAACCAGCTTGGCGGCCGATGTCAGAATCAACATTAAGGCAGGTAACTATCTTGGGTATGCGGGTGTAGGTGGTATGACCGGCGGCACAGCTACTAATCCAGCTATTATAAGAGGCTATGCGTCTGTAACGGGTGACGGTTATCAGGGACGCGATAGTAGTGGAAATCTGATAGTTTCTAATATGCCATATATTGGCTATCAAAGTGGTGTTGCCTTTGATATTGGTAACGCAGCAAACTATGTCATTATCGACAGCGTAAGGATTCAAACGAGTGGCACCGGGGCGACCCCACCATTTAACTGGGTTGGGCAGGGCGTTTTAGTGGTGAATTCTGTATTAGAAAACGTTCTAAATACCACGGGTATTATGGTGAGCCTCAGTGGATATGGATCACTGATCAACTGTGATGTTCATAACCGTCTAGCAAGTTCTGGATCTCCTACCATCAGTATCAACAGTGTTGGCAATGTTATTGGTTGTAGAGTATCTTCTGTATACGGTTCTGGTATCGGTGTGCGATTTTTGGGAACCACTAGTACAACGTGCAAGGGCACTGCCCTAATTGATAACGTCATATACAATGCTCTAGATGGCGTTTCGCTCATTAACACTCAAAACGCTAACGTTATAGTCTATGACAACACGATAGTAAGATGTTCGGGGGCAGATATCAAGCG
>ERZ724522.1509-NODE-1509-length-12359-cov-4.283079_pt1 | contig 12359 bp, 14 predicted proteins | sample MGYA00376055_ERZ724522 | MGnify/ENA primary metagenome ERZ724522 (study PRJEB28724, sample SAMN07190884) | wastewater metagenome | isolation source: effluent of sewage treatment plant in Hong Hong | place: Hong Kong | collected 2016-03-17 ... | reverse complement strand
CAATCGTCCCACTCCGGCCCGTCGTGTGCCCATCGCCGCTGTCGGCATTGCCGACGCCGCCGCCACTGCCGCCGGCCGCGGTCACCCCGTTGAACGACGACGATCCGCCGTTGCCGCCCCAATCGCCGCTGTTCGCGGTCCCGCCGGCCCCGACCGTGATGCTGTAGGTGCTGGACGCGAGGCCCGACGCGGTGCCCGTGACCACCTGTCCACCGCCGCCACCGCCGCCTCTGCCGCCGTTGCCGTCCCCACCCGCACCGCCCCCGCCCACGATCAGGTAGGTCACGGACGTGACCCATGAGGGCCGTGTCCACGTCCCCGAACCCGTGAACGTGTCGATCAGCGTCGTGCTCGTCAACGTCGAGCTGTCATCGCCGGTCGTCGTCGCGACCGCAATCGGCGCAAAGATGCCACCGTCGCCGTACAGCACGCGAAAGTTCACGTTGTCGTACGAGACTTCCAACTCCCAGTGCGTCTCGCCCTGACTCGGGAGGGACGGCCGCGTCACGCGCGCGGCGGACCCTGAGCCTGATGGTGTGAAGGACTGCGACGTGCCGACCGGAGAGCGGCGCGTCGTGACGCCGCCCACCTGCTGAATCCAGCGCACGCGGTAATACCGTGCGGTCGCCCCATACGATCCACTGCCGGTGTTCGCCACCGTGGGCGCGCTCGGCGCCGTGAACCCTGACGACGAGGGGTACGCAACAAAGAGCTTGCCGTTGAGGGTCGCAAAGTCCACATCCCAGCCGTTGCCAGAGATGCTGTCTTTGAGCGTCGGTGCCACAAACGAACTACTGCCGGCCCGGCGCCCCATCACGAGCGCGTCATCGACGGCCCACTGCTCCGCCGCGCCTTCATCGGTGCCTGGCACATGGCGGAACAGGGATGACACCTTGCCCGTAAACGGACCACCCGAGGAGAACGTCGTCGACGCCGCAGAGATGCCCTTGCGCTTCCGCCCGAGCGTCGTGTGGTACCACTCGACGTTCACCGCGTCGACGCACTCCCGATCGCCGAGCGCCAACGGCGGGTCGACGCCGTTGCGCCCACCGCGGCAGTCGCCGATCACGATCCGCCGAGCGCGATCAGCCACGCTTCCCCGCCCGATTTGTTAAGCGAGCTAACACGTCATCCCGCACGGCTTGCGGGGCGTCGAGAAACGCCTGGGTCACGTCCTGCTTGGCACTGGCGAGATACGCGCCGACGTAATCCAGCAGGGCCGCCGACAGCGCCTGCTGCACCATTGCGTCCGCGGTTGTCTGCCCCTTCGCGACATGCCACGCCAGCGCGGCGTCCTGCTCGTCCGTCGTCTGGATCACATACCGGCCCATGTCAGCCTCTCCACGACGGGAACCACGCCCCGAGCCGCGACGGGTTCGCCCGCGCGGCGCGATTCGCCACCGGCAGGAAGTCCGGGGAACAGGTCAGGAAGTAGCGCAGGTCCGACAGCACCGCCCGTCGGCGCTGTTCCGCCCGCTGCGCGCGGGTGTCGTCATCCCGCTTCTCATACTCCCGCCGTACGGCCCCTTCCACGAGAATCCGGTGGAAGCGGGCCGGGAACGGCGGTTCGTCACTGTCATCCACCAGATCCCGCACCGCATACGGCCCGTCGAGGTAGTACGTGATCGCCGCCGCCGGCGTCGGCCACAGGGCGAACGCGAAGTACCGCCCGTACGTCGTCCCGGCCGGGAGCGTGCCCAGCAGCGTGCCGTTGCTGCTCGCGTCGTAGAGGCTCACATCCCCGCTCGCCGCCGCGGACAGGTAGACTTTCGTGACCTCGACGTGATCTGTGAACGTGCCGATCTGCACCCGCGTCGTCCCGGTGAGCGTGACCGTCTTGTTCGCCACAATTCCGCCCGACCGCACCGTCTCTACCGTGATCGTGACCGCGGTATCCCCGCTGGCCGTGCTCACCGCCCAGAGCCCCGTCGCGGCGGAGGGTTGCACCGCGACCGCCTGAAAGCCGATCGGGATGTAGTCGGTCGGGGTCGCGGTGATGACGGTCTGATCCGGCAGCGTGGCTCGGTACCAATCCCACGACTGCGCCCGCAGCCGCCGCCGCGTGGTGCGCTCCACCAAGCCGTCCACCCGCTCGATCGCCGTGGGGATCGCGTACTGCGCCTGACTCGCCACGGACGCGAACGTGACCTGCGTGGTGTTCGCGGCGATCCACTCGGCCATCCCCGGTTCCCCGAGTACTTCCTGATAGGCGTCGTTGACAAACGCCTTCAGGCGCGTGACCGTGCTGCTGTCTGGACTCGTGGGAAAGTCCAGCCGCCGGTAGCAGTCCGCGAGGATCGTCCCGAACGTCATGGCCTTACGCCGTCACCAGCGCGGGCTGCAGCGCCGCCAACTGCGCTTCCAGTTCCGCAATCCGGCGCTGTTCCTCCGTGGGCACCTTGAACGCCTGCCGCAGCATGTTCGCCAGCGTCGGCAGGGAGTCGCGATCCTCACGGGCCGGGAAGTCGAAATAGAGCTTCGTCAACGTCACGCCGTCCGGGGCGTACTCGCCGGTGATGGTCAGCGTCTCGCGCCGCAGCCCGTCTGTGCGAGTGAAGGTGTACGTCCCCGGCGTGGCGAGGTTCAGCAGTTCGATCTCGTGCGCGGCCGTGATGTCGAGGTCGATTTCGTAGCCGACCCAGAACATCTTGCACTTCAGCGCACGCGGACGGACCAGATCCCCTTCGGGATAGCTGTAGGCGCTGATGTGGAGGTGATCGGGGTTGCTCGGGTTGATCGCGTGCGCCTGGGCGTCCGCGGACACCTTCGCCACCCGCGTCATGATCGCTTCCAGCGTGTCGGCGTCAATCCCGCCCGACGACGCTTTCTGCTGCAGCAGGGCGTTGACCATCTCCTGCAGGGACGCGATCTGCTCGCGGAGTTCATCGGTGTCGTCCTGTCGCTTCAGTCGTGCTTTCGGATCGTCCATACGGTTACTTCCGCTTCTCATCGCCGGGGGTCACGACCCCCTTGGTGAAGTTGTCCGAGCAGTTCCCGCTCGGGTGCGCGTTGCCCGTGCTGATGTTGGAGCCGCCGCCGTTCACTTCGGTCGGGGGCGCACTCCCCACCTTGACGTGGTTCTCCTTCCCGGAAGGACTCCCGGCTTTGATGTTGTCGAACGCGACCGTCCGGCCGCGCAGGGTGTAGGCCATGAGGGTTACTCCGTGACGGCGCGGTACAGCCAGCAGCCGTCGGGGTCGTCCGCGCAGTGCTCGTACGCCTGCCCGTCGATGTTGATCACACGCGGGCCACGGGCACCCGCGACGTAGGTGTAGATCCCGACCTGTTCGTGGTCCACGCCGATTTCCTGCTCGGGATCACGCGGCGGTCTGTCCATGCGGCCCCTCCACAATCAGGCGGTTCCAGTCCGGGTCCGTCGCCGCCAGCGCGAGATCGCGGGCGACGTGGGCGTAGGTGAAATTCCCCTGTCCGGTGCGGGCCGTGGCGAGCTTCCCGTCGATCTCGGCGGAGAACCAGAACCCCTCGTGGCTCAGCGCCACACCGAACCGAGAGGGCAGGACGCCGAGTGCCCGGAGGCACTCGACGACCTTTTCGCTGATCAGGCGCGCATCCCGCTCGCTGAGATGCGGCCCCTTCTCCATGTAGGGGTTGTCTCGCACGATCGCCATGCGCGCGTCCTCGTTACGGCTCGATCATCAGGTTGACGAAGTTGTTCTTCGTCGACACGCCGACCTGGGCCATGTGGCCGACGAAGTTGGTCGTCGGCTGCGCGGCTGCGGTCCACACATCGACCGAGCCGGCCGTGGTGCCACCGGCGACGACCGGCGCATTGACCGCCGGCGTGCCGTTGATCAGCACCGAGCACATGCCCCACGTCTGCACCCAGCCGTACTGCGTGGTGGCGATGATGTAGGGCGCGACACCCGCGACACCGGCCGTGAGCGTGGTCGGCGACTGGATGACGTTCTTGAAGCGGTTGTGGATGAGGCCCACGCGCGAGGACGTGGTGAGCGCCACCTGAATCGGGTCCACCAGATTCAGCGTGAACGCCGTGGAGGCCGTGATCGCCGCGTGCCCAGCCACCTGGTAGGTGTAGCCGTTGCCGGGGGTCGTATCGACCTGCAGGAACCCTTCCGCGTAGAGGTTTGCGGCCCCCGCGGTGTTGCCGGGGGTGTAGGTGAACGACGTGGCGCCCACCGCCACCGCCGGCGGCGTGTTGGCGAGATGGTTCGCAATCGGCGCGGCCGACTGCAGGAGGTTGCCCGCGACGAGATCCGCCGCGCCCGCCTGGGCGTAGCGGAACGTGCGGCCGTCCTTCGTGTGTGCGCGGGTGCCGAGCGGGTGGATCTGCGTGGCCGAGGACGTGAACCCGTCCTGGCCCGCAGCGACAGGATTCCCGAAGAAGAGAGAAGGCATCGAAGTGATCTCGTTTCGTTAGTCGGTCGGCCTGCACGGAGCGGGATTGCTCCATGCAGGCTGTTCCGCTCGATTAGCTCTGGGTCGAGGTGACGACGCCGCAGCGGCGCCGGTTGGTGAGGATCAGGTTGGTCATGGTCCGCACCGGGTACACGGTCAGCGTCTGGTTCGCCGGCCGCACAGAGTCGAGCATCTTGAACCACGAGCCCTTCTTGTAGGCGAGCTTCAGATAGGCCGTATTCAGGAAGTACAGCGAGCCGTTCGGGCACGCCACGTCGTACGAGAGCTTGCAACCCTTGAACTTCAGGATCTCGTTCTTGAACCCGCCGTCGGCTTCAGCCTTCGACGTGAACCGCTCGTTCGCGAGCAGCAGCCCTTCGTAGCCCTCGAACGTCGTGCGATCGGTGACGGCCACGTTCGGATGGTCGTCCGCCATGCCGTTGGAGCAGAGGTTGTAGATGCTCCGCATCGACGCGCGGAGGTTGTCGTAGATCGTGGTCGTCTTGGCGCCCGAGGTCTGCTGGTTGCGCCAGAACGCGAACGTCCCGCCGTTGATCGCGAGGACCGACGTGGAGGCAGTCGGGGTGGCCGAGACGAGGTACTGCAGGCCGCCGATCACCTTCGAGTTGTTGCTGGTGCCATCGCCGAAGAGGTCGGTGTTGATCGCCGACCGCATGGCGTTCTTCAGGTTCTCCAGCTTCGCTGGGAGCAGGCCGAACAGCTTGCCTTCCCCGTCGTTCCGATCCGCTTCGAGGTCGGACATGATCGCCGTGCCGGCGTATTCCTTCCACTGCGCCTCGATGCGGTCGAACACGTCCACGCGGGTCGTGCTGATCGTGTCGGTGTCGGCGTACGAGCTGACCGTGGTGTTCAGCGCGTACTCGATCGGCTGGGTGATGTAGTCCCCACCGGAGAGGCCAAGGAAGCCCTCGCCCTTCGAGAGCTGATTGAACAGCCAGTAGTCATTGTTAATGTTGTCCATCGGCGACGTGCCGACGACGGCCTGCCAGTTCGCGGCAACGCGCTGGCCCAGATTCGGATTGGCCATGTGACTCATGTCCCTTCGTTATTCCCACTTCAGCGAGGGGTCACGAAATGACGTGACCCGCCGAGCGGGTGGCAGGGCGGCGCTGGCCGGGTTCACGGCACTCATCGACGCCGCCGCCTTGGTTTGGAGTTCCTTCAGGGCCTGCGCTTTCACCTGGTCGGAGTTCTGCAGCGTGCTGCCGACCACGCGGTGCCACGCCTGCTGCGCGGCCAACACCGGATCGCCGGGAATGCTTTCCATCACCTTCGCGATCTCGGCCATGTGGTCGGAAAACCCCGGCAGCGTCTGGGTAAGCGTGTCGAACATCGTGCTCACCGTGGACTGCAGCGCGGCGTCCGCCTTCGCTTGCTGCTCCCGCTGTTGCCGACTTTCGTAGTCCTGCTTCAGCGGTTGCAGTTCCTTCCCCAGCGCCGCCTGCACCGCGTGATCGACGATCTGCTTCACGCGATCGGCGGAGAAGGTCTGCGCGACCACGCGGCCCGTGTCATCCACGACGGGAATATCCGGCGAGAGGTCGACGGCGGGCGTCTGTGGGGTGCGGCTGGCGAGCACCCGCGCCGCTTCCGATCGCACCATCGGGGCGAGATCGGGCGTGGCGAGGGCTTCCGCGAGAACTTGCCGGATGAAGCCCGGTCGGTCCTCCGTGTAGAGCTTCCCGATCTGGTGGCCCTGTTCGACCACCGCGCGATCGAGCGTCTTCGCCCAGCCGTACTGCTGCTCGAGCTCCTGCGTGACCCGTTCGCGCTCCTTGACCCGCGCGTTTTCAAGCGCGGTCTTGTGCGCGTCGAACGGAATTGGCCCTGCTGGCTTCGCGCCGTCCAGTGCGGGGTCTGCTGCCGGCGCTGTGGCGGCCGTCTCCGTCGGTGCAGCAGGCGTCTCGGACTGGCTGGCGGCGTCCCGCGCAAACGCTTCGGCGAATGACGTGGGGCGCTGGCTCTGTGGCTCCGACGCAGACGGCGCACTTGTGGCAGGCGCAGCCGGACTCGTCTCGGCGGATACACTCGGCGTGGTGTCGATCGTGGCGTCCATCGGTCCTTCCTCGTGGCGCGTGTGGTGCGCCGGCCCAAACGGGGGACATCAACGAAAAGGGGCCGGCAACCGCCGCACGATGTCGTGCGATCAGCTCCGGCCCCTCTCCGTTGCGTCCCTTTGTCCCGTGGCCTGCTAGGGTTGCAGTCGTCCTCGCGGGGATCAGCCGCGAGCCAGCCATCAGGTCAAACGTGCGCTATGTCACGGTCGCTCCTGCGTCACCGTCATCGGGTCCGGGCGTGCCCCGCAGCCTTCGCAGACCACGCGCCCACTCGGCTGCGTGATCCAGCGCGGCGTGTCACAGGTGCAGGACATCAGTGCGTCCGCCCCGTTCGCATCGGGTTGGTCCCCCGGAAGGTGCGACAGCCGCACTCCGCCCTGAGGATGCCGTCACTGATGCTGTTCGCGCCTCGGATGTCCTGCTTGCACTTCGTACAGTGCAGGCCGATCCGAATCGTGGCGGACGTATCCGCCAGCACGAGCAGCATCTTCAGGTAGTCCGGCGGGATGTCGATCTCTTCCCGTGAGAGATTCACCGCGCCGTGCGGCGTGTAGAGCACGCTCATATCCACCTCGTCGTGTGTGGGCTCTTGTCCCCACCGGCGGTCCCGACATGCCGCACCATCGGCTCCAGGCCGAGTTCCTTCGCGCGTCGCGCCATCGCGGACTTGGAATAGAACACTTCCGGCGTCGGGCCGAAATGTTCCTGCACGAATCCACCGGGGATCTCGTCCGCCTGGACGCTCATCGATGGGAACCCGTGCTGATGAATCCCCCCGCAGAACGGCCACTCACCAATCTGGAGATCCTTCCCGCACCGCTCACAGGTCACTGGAGCCCTCCCGCATTCCCCGCCACCAGATCCCCCGTCGCATGCATGCCGCCCGTCCGGTCGGTCTGGTGCTTGTCGAGGCTTTCCGCCTGCGCCACCTTCCCGCCGTGCTCCGTCTGCACGGCGGCGGGATGTCCGCTCGCCGTCGAGGGGATGCGCTGCGCCAACACCTGATTCATCGCCGCCTGCTGCGATTCCTGAATCACCTCGGGTGGAATCTGGTACCCGCTCTGCTGCAGGATCGCCATCACGACCGCGTACTGCGGATTGAGCGGGTTCAGATCCTCGCCGCTGAACGCAAATGAGGGTTTCGTCGGCTCCGGACTCTTCGCCGGCGGTTGCGCGGCAATCACCCGCTCCGGCAGATGCAGCTTCGGCGCGATATGCAGCAACAGCTCCCGGCGGTTGATGTTCGGGTCGTTAGCAAAGTACGTGTATTCATCGAGCACGCGCTTCTGCTCCGCCGCGAGATCGTGCCGCAGCGCCGCGTCAGGCATCGCCGTAAACGCGACCGCCGCGGACACCTGGTGCCGCCAGCCGTCCCACACCTGCGCCTTCTGCGGCCCGACGATCGCGGCGGCATCCGCCACTGAGAGGAACCGCTGCAGCAGCGTGGAGTACTTCGTGATCCCACGGAGGTAGTGATCGAGCACGATCCCGCGCTCAAACCCCAAGCGGGCATTCGCGTTGCTCTGGCGCAGGCTCGCTTCCGTCGCCGTCCGACTCCCCCCGTCCGCACTCCCCGCCTGGTTCGCGTCGAGCGCATGCGTCCGGGCGAGGTCGTTATCGAGGTAGTCGTTGAACGAGAAGTTCTCGCGCGGGAACGTGCCGTGCGGCAGTTCCTTGATCGCACCGTCGGCGACGAACGCTTCCCCCGGCAGCCCGATCATCCCACCCACCGGGGACCGGACGATCTTCGCCAACGCATCCGTGGGCAACAGGTCCGTGTTGTAGGCGTACCGCAGGATCGTCGCGTCCCGCTGCTCCACCATCTGGCCGCGGAACCGATTGAGTTCGTTCACCAACGGCCGCGACACGGTGCAGTCCGAGGGCACCATCGCGGCATCCGACAACACGCGGATCGTCAGCGGATGAATCGGGAACCCCATCAGGGAATCCGGCGTCAGCTTCCCGGTCTGCGGATCGATCGTCTGGTACGGGGAGTCGCGATGCTCCACCGGCTCGTCGACCCCCTCGAGGAAGATCAGCACGGACAGGTGCTGGGGATGCGGCCGATCGGGACGATAGAGGTGCGACTTGTACCAGATCACCGACCCCCGCGCGACCGCCTCCGACAGCCGACTCCCGCCGCCGTAGTCGAAGTAGAGTTCGTCCTGCGACGGTCCCCCCTCGAAATCCGACGGCACCCAGCCTTTGGCCTTCACGACCGCCAGCGGCCACTCGAAGTCATACCCGAGGTACGGCGCATCGTCCCAGCGGGTCGAGCGGAACCCTGAGGGAATCAGCATCTGCTTCGGTGAGAGGTAGCGCCAGAAGAACGCCTCATAAATCGGGACATCCACCGTCACCGTTTCCATCACGGGTGTGGTCGACAGACCCAGCACCGACCCCGGCGCGGCCTGCTCCCCCACCGGCTGCTGCGTCTCCACCGGCACCGTCGCGGCTTCATACCCCATCACCGAGAAGCCCGTCCCCGCCGTGCAGAGCACGTCGAACAACAACCGGCTGTAGAGATCCTTCACGTCCTCGCCGGTCAGCCCGAGCTTGTGATTCAGAATCGCGGTGTGAATCCCGAGTGTCGCGCGCTGGTTCGTATCCTCGCTGAGCGGCGAGGGAATCGCTTCGATGTCCGGCTGCTGGTAGAACAGATCCGCCTTTTTCCGCTCGACCAGCGTGAAATCGCGGTTCGTGTTCAGCAACGCGCCGTATTGCGTCGGGTCGTCCGAGAGCTGCGGGGCGTAGGCTTTCAGGTTGGCGTCCCACCAGATCTGCGCTTTCTTCCGCAGATCGCGGGCCTTCGCGAGCTCGCCCCGCCACTGCTCCCGATCCATCGCCGCCAACGGTAGCACCTGGCGCTCAGCCAACGCGCACCTCACGCCCCGCCAGAATGCCCGTCGGCGTCTGCGTCCGCGCCTTCAGCCAGCCCATCGTCCATTCCTGCGCCTTGGTGGTTTTCGTGACCGTCCCCGGCGTCGGGCGGGACATCACGAAGTACCGCAGCGCATCCGCCGCGTGATCCTCCCCGTCGGTATCCACATCCTCCGGGCGACTCGCATCACTCACCAGCGACGGCAGCGTCCGAGCCGTGTACGTGCAGAGCGGTGACACCTGTAACCAGGGCGCCCCGTCCGGCGCGGCGTGCAGCCAATGGCGTACGCGCTGCCAGCCGTTGATCCGGTCCTTGTCCGCCGGCCGCGTGCCCACAGACAGGCCCCCCGCCCGCATCCCGCGGCGTACCGTCTCAATCGTCGACTCCCCCGAATCGTTGTTCGGGATCTCCATCGCCGTGTCGTACACGAGGTACTTGATCGCCGACAGCCCGCGGTCCTTGCACCGCCGCGCAATCTCCTTCCCGACCTCCGACGCCAACGTCAACTTGAACACGTACTCCTCTTCGAGATACGCCTTTCCGTCCACCAACGCCCACCAGAGGCACACGCCGTAGTTCACATAGCCCCAGTCGAACGACAGCACCCGCGGCACGTCCGGCGCGATCACCCGATGCTCCCGCGTGACATGCACACCCTTCCGCCACTCGGGGAAGTACTGGCCGGGGAAGATGTCCCAATCCCCGTCCCGGTACGCCTTCCGCATCTCCGGCGGCAACGCCAGCAGCTTCCGCTCGTACTGCTGATCCAGATACGGGTTGTCTTCCAGCTTCGACGGGATGAACGCCCACTCCGCAGGGTCGTAGTCCGGATACTCCGTGCGGTCCACACTCTTGTCGATGAACCGCGCCCGCACCCAGTGACTCTGCGGCCCCCCCGGATTCGTGCCGCAGAGAATCTTCGGCGCGACCCCCGGCTTGCTCGACCGCGCCCGCGAGCTAATCAGCAGAAACGGCGTCTCCTCGAATGTCACCAACTCGTCAAATATGATCAGGTCGTATTCCGCTGACAGGTAGTTCCCCGCGTCCGCCGCCGTCTCACAGTGCCCACACTGCAGGATCGACCCGTTCGGATACCGACACACCTTCGCGCTCGGCACCGCCACCGCGCCCATCTCTGGCGCCTCGATCTCCAAGTCCCGCAGATGCGTCTGCTCCAACTCCTTGTACGTCCGCCGCAGCAGCAGCACCCGGTACCCCGGCGTCGTCATACACGCCGCATGCGCCAGCTCCCGCAGCCCCTTCGACTTGCTCCCCCCCGCCGCGCCCCCCATCAGCACGTACGTCGGGCCATCCACCCGCTGCAGCAGTTCCGCCGCTTCCACCTGCCGGGGCAAGGGCACAAACCGACACCGCCGGTCCTTCCCCTTCAGATGCGTGAACATCGCGTGCGCCACCTGCCGCCGCCAACACGCCTCCGTCGGACACACCCACGGCACCAGCCCGCCGACCGTTACCAGCCCCCGCACAAACGGCGACCCGCACCAGCAGCACGAGGCGAGCGGATGCGTCTCGATTACGCCTCTCCTTTTTCTGCGCCCGCCCCCGTCACACGCCCTTTCCCCGCCCCCGCCCTGCGCACCGGGACAGCCGCCCGCCCGCCCGGGTGGGTCCCTCGGGGGTTCCCGCGCCTGCCCTGGGCGGGATCCTTTCGCTGCGCACTGAGGGACTTTCGCCCCTGACTTTCGCCAGCGAAAGCTGGTGGAGGCGTGGCTGTAAGTGCCTGAGCGTGCTGGCCTTCGCTATCTGTTTGGTTCTGATAATAGGGGATTGCGTTAACTTCCGCGTCGTCTGTACGGGGTGCGCTCACGCTCACACTGATGTCGCTGTCCCGTGCGCCGATCTGCACCACCACACGGGGCACGCTCGCATCGTCTTGGCGTCGTCCCCAGCGATCAGGCGCTTTCCGCTCAAGGAATGTGGCGGCTGCAGCCCAGTACTGTGGGCCTGCGTTGATCGCGCTGCGCCACTGCTGGACGATCTGCCCTTCTGCGGAGGCTTCAGCCTTTTCAACAGCCTCTACGAAGGCGATTGCGGCTGCGTCTCCGCTATCGGCCCGCTTGATGGCGTTATAGAGCGTTTGCGGGGCAATTCCTGCGATGCGACAGGCGGTCTGGCGGTAGTTCCCATCGGCGAGGGCGGCGAGGAGTTTCTGGACGGTATCGGGGTCGCGTTCGAGCGTGGGGCGCCCGATAGCGGGGAGCGCAGCCGCAGCGATCTGTTCGGCGGTGACTCGGAGCGTCAGGCTATCGAGCGTGGGGCTGCTGATGGGCGTGGCTCCTGGGAGTGTCCGCCGCGGCGCTCTGCGTGGCGGAGTGCCACGCGCCGCTCTGCGTCAGGTTCGTGGGCGCTACAGTGCGCGCGCCCAAGCACTCACAAGGTGTATTACGCCTGTGATTGGTGGCGAGTGGAAGAGGGTGCCGGCGGGAAGACCCTGAAACGCCGTGTCGGGACATGACAATCCTCTTGACGCGGGATTGTGGATATTATCGCGGCGGTATGCGCGGCTCAGTCGTCTGCGACGACACGATCGGATCGGCGCGCTCGGTGGAGGTGTACTGGGCGTGACAGCCGGTGCAGACCCGGTAGCGGACGTAGCCCCGGAGGGCTTCGACGATTGTCGGCCGGTGAGGCTGGACGAGGCTATCCAGGTGGCCGCAGTAGGGACAGGCGACCTTCTCCCGGCGGCGGCGGGTCTGCCTCAGTGCTGCTTTCGCCTTTTCTTCAAAAATCTTCATCGGCTCGTCACTTTGTGCTTGCGCGCACGCATCGAGCATGCGATACTCTCTACATCGACGCGGCACTGACGCCGCCACCCTCTTCGGAGAGACATCATGACGACCTACACCTACCGCCTCCTCCCCGGCTACAGCGCCATCGACCACCTCGCCGATGAGATCATCGCTCGGGCGCAGCGCCACGCTCCGGCGCCCATGACCAAGCGCGCGGCAGACGCCGCGCTGCGGACGGCGGTGACTGAGATGCGGGCACTGATGGGGCCGCAG
>ERZ724522.1508-NODE-1508-length-12374-cov-7.693725_pt1 | contig 12374 bp, 14 predicted proteins | sample MGYA00376055_ERZ724522 | MGnify/ENA primary metagenome ERZ724522 (study PRJEB28724, sample SAMN07190884) | wastewater metagenome | isolation source: effluent of sewage treatment plant in Hong Hong | place: Hong Kong | collected 2016-03-17 ... | reverse complement strand
GACAAGTTCAGGATCTCGCAGCTATTTGATATCGGCTACCGGGAAGTGCTGTTCGTCGACGCGGATGCGTTGATCATGCCGGACGCTGAAAATTTGTTTGAGATCTCCCCTGATGCAGATGTTTGCATCCACGATGACGCTCCCCACCTGAAGTATCGGGAATGGCTGGATAACGAGTATCGCGGGCTGATTGAATCCCAGGGGTGGGACGTTGAAACTCAGACCTGCTACAACACGGGACTGATGTTGATCCGTGATCGGCGTGCTGTTGAGATGCCAGTTCTGCCGTTCCCGCGAAGTCATACGGCGGAGCAGTCGCTGATCAATTTGCAGATTGCCAGGCACGGTCTGAAAGTCCATCGGCTAGATCGTAAGTGGAATGAGCAGTGGTGGTTCAATAACGCCTTGTCGCCACGTCCAGAAACGTACGTGTACCATTGGGCGAACGCTCCACATGCAACTCGACTTAAGGAAATGCCAAATTTCTTGACAATTTGTTAAGCCTGAATTGTGGTCAACACGTTCACCGACTACAGCATTTTGCGTCTTTGCATCAGTAATTCCCAATGGTAGAGTTTGTCGCATCACTTCCCAGTCCGTCCGGTGACGGCGGTGCGATGCGACCAAACGCATCCCGAAAAAGGCTCCAATCAATGGCAGCGATTCGGATTAAGTCTCGTTTGATTCTGTGGATTTGCGTTGTAAACGACAGGGAAGTCGCCAGGTTCTTCCGACGATTCGAGGCTCGCGATTTTGCACGAGCGTTCAATCAGTTGACGCGTCGGGCGTCTTGCTCTGTGTGGTCCCAGCGATTTGCCGCTGAAGGAACTCCTGTAGTTGGGACGCAATCTCGATCAACTCCCGCTCGTGTGCAGCGGTATAGATCGAAGTCGTCTCCAGTCGAGCGTGTCCGAGATACCGCTGGGACGCCTGCTCGCCGATCCGTGCGGAAACCTCGGTAGCAATCGCGTGACGGAGCTGATTCGGTGTCCAGTGAGGGATCTTTTTTGATTCGTCCTGGATTGCCGAATTCGCTCGCGTGATCGCTGCGGTGATTTCCTTCCCGTAGATCACCGCGACGAAACTGATTGACGTCAACTTCCCTAGGCATAGCTCTATCTCGATTCTTTCTCGGCCCTGACGCGAAAATCTTCGTCTTCACTACTCGTTCAGTCAACAGGATTTGCGTAGTTTTGTCTGAGAAATGTCTGAGTAATGTCTGAAAAATGTCTACGTTTGCTCTTGAAAAACTCTATGATAGAACGATGATAGACGCGTCGGGCAACGGTTCATTCGACAGCGAAGATCATGAGAAATATCCGAAGACTGGCTGAACAAATCGCAAAGGAAACGAAAGACGCATCGGATGAGGCGTATGACAGCGTTCTTGCGAAACTCCGATCCGAGTTTGGTTTAACAGTTTGATGGATCAAATCATGAAAACCTGTCTTTCGTGTGGAAATGAGCGTCCCATTCGATGCTCGGGGCAGTGCAGTGGATGCTACCAGTACTGGCTCGCTCAAGTGAAAAACGGGAACACCACATGGCGTTCCGTGGTCCGTCGTGGCCTGGCTTCACGTTCGAAGCGAGGGCCGAAGTCTTCAATCGAAAGGAGTCGCAGTGTTAGTTCTAAGTCGAAAGCGGAATGAGCAGGTACTGATCGGAGACTCAATCGTCGTAACGGTCGTCGATATTCGCGGCGACAAAGTTCGACTTGGTTTCGACGCTCCTGTCAATGTTCCTGTTCACCGGCGTGAAGTGGCTGAATCGATCGAACGTGACGGAATCCTGAAGCGAAGAAAGGAGCATCGAGCCCATGCAAACGACTGAATTCCCTGACATCGAAACTGAGGAGAGCGACCCACTGGCTGGGCTCGGACTCGATCTCCCTGCTGAACTTGAAGAGTCTCGCGAGACGCATAACAAGCCGACTGACGAGTACCATCGTGAGTTGACCGAACAGAACGAAGCGGGCATCGCCCGTATCAATGAGTGGCTGAAGACACCAGAGAATGGGGAGCCTCTCTACATTGATCTGGAGACGATTCCCGACTTCGGGCGAATGTTCAGATTCGGACTCGAACCGCTTCCGTCAATGCCGCCAGTCGATGGGCCGGACGCTCTCCTGCCTGCGGAACAGTTTTGCAGTCAGAACGTCCCAGATATCGAGAGATGGCTTGCAAAGCACAATCCCCCTAGTGAGTGGGTCGCAGAAGCCATCGCCTACGAAAAGGGTGCGAAAAAGCGGAAGGGGTTTTTCGACGCCATCGACGATCACAAAAAGCGAATTGCGTCCATCGCGTCTGCCGAAGTTGACCGCGTCAAGATGCTGTCCGTGAATCCCCTGTACTGTGGCATCTGCTGCATCGGGTTCGCCATCGGGAAGTACCCGCCCATGTCGCTCTACTGCGGGAATGACATCCTGCTTGAGCGGGCTCATCTTGAAATGTTGTGGCGACTGATGGCTCGTCACAATCCGATCATTGGCTACGGGGTCAGCTTTTTCGATATCCCCGTCATCAAGGCCCGCTCCATGATCCTCGGGGTGAAGCCGACGCGGATGATCGACAATCGTAAGTATGGTTCGATTGACGTCGTCGATCTGTGTCGGTCGCTGTTCGAGGATCACAAGTCGTTCGGACTCGGCAAGGTGTGCCAGGCCCTCGGGATCGACTCCGCCATGCCCGATGTGGATGGGTCGCACGTCTACGAGATGTGGAAAGCAGGGGACATGAACGGAATTCGTCGCTACTGCGAGGATGACGTTTTGCTCGTCCAGCGACTGCATCGGGAAAAGATGGCTGGATACTTCGTGACGTGATGTGATTTTCAATTTGGCAACGTCTATCTCAGAAACGGCTTAACCCTTAGAAAGAATCGAAATGGAAACGACTGCCCTGTCCGTGATTGATCGTGTCGCTGATCCTCAAAACTTCATACTCGGGATGGGAAAAGCGTTCTCAGAGTCTCAGATGTTTGGATGCAAAACAGTTCAGCAAGGCGTCGTCTTGGCGATGCACTGTGCAATGGAACGAGTCTCTCCGCTCGCCATCATGCAGCAGTACCATCTGATCGAGGGCAAGCTTTCGATGAAGACGGACGAGATGCTCCGCCGGTTCTCCCGTCGCGGTGGGCGGTGGACATGGATCTCGGACGGACGAGACGGCAAGGCTGTCGTCAAGCTGGAACGAGATGGACGCGAACAGACAGTTTCGTACTCCCTGGATGATGCGAAGCAGGCTGGGCTGATCGACGGAAAGAATCCGAACTGGCGTCTCCGGCCGGCGAACATGCTCCGCTCGCGAGCCGTCAGCGATGGCCTGCGGATGTTCGACCCTGAATCGACTGGCGGGTGCTACACGGAGGAGGAGTTACAGGACTCGGGAGTGATCGAGACGACAGCGGTCACGTCCCACTCTACGGTGGCTGACACAACTCCTGCTGCCGCTGTTCCCGTCGCTCCCGCTGCCACTGCTGAAACCACGAAGCGAACCCGCAAGCCGAAGGAACAGGCGACGGAACCCGCTGCCACTCCCGCTGAGACTCCGGCGCCTGCAGCGACGCAGTCAATCGCAGATGCTGCCCGTGCTGCTGATCCTGTCGTTGACGTTGCTCCGGAACCCGTCAGGCCTGCTGAGCCTGATCCAACTCCGGCTCCAGCTCCGGCCGCTGCCCCCACTCTGCCTCAGATCGTCACTGACATTATCGCGATGCGTGACAAGGTTGGCGGCCGCTGGAATCCTGGCCACAAGAATGGGCCGTGGGAGAAGCTCTGGCCGCAAGTGCTGGGGTCTCTCAAGATCTCCGGCGACAACGAAGTCGAGGCGATCGTCAAGGCTTCCACGATGGTGCAAGAACGACTGCTGAAGTGGCTCGTCGATCAGAACACCGTACTCGACAAGATCGAGGGCGTCGCGACCGTTGACCAGTGGGCGAATCAGACTCCGCAAACGTCGGCTAACACTGCTGGCTGATCTCTCTCGGTGAATCACAAACAGACAATTTGACTGAACGGCAATCTCTAACTCTATCCAAGGAATGTGACATGACGAACGGTAATGACTGGGGTGTTGATCTTCCGACTGCTGACGATGCGAGCTTCGGGTTCGGCGACAACGCGAGCGACGTGAACGGATTCGTCGACTTCGGGACTGACGGCGTCGATGGCAACAAGATCGGATCAGGCTTTCTGCGTGTCGATCGAAAGGGCTGGTATCAGTTCCTGATGGAAGCGACCGCCAAGCCATTGCCGTACGAAGATGGCGACATGAGCAAGGCCCGCAAACCGTCGATCGGAATCAAGATGACGGTGCAGGCCAGCGACAACGGTACTCCGCCTGGTGCGATCCACTTCCACGACTTGACCCTCGGCGGCAAAGGACCTGGAGTGCCACTGACGACATACGATCGTGATCAGACGCTCAACTTCCTGGTGGGGTGCGGAATCCTTCAGAAGCAGGGTGACAAGGTCATCGACCCTGAAACTCAGTCGACGAAGATCAAGACTTCCACTCTCGTGGATCGGCTGAACGGGAAGATTGTCATCGGGAAGATCGAACTCACTCCCGCCAGCAAGAACGAAACCACGGGGAAGGAATACAAGGAAAAGCTTGAATTCCCCTGGGGCCGCGGCGTCTTCCACCCGCTCGCGAAGGAGGTCGCTCATCACAAGTGGGTGAATGAGCAGTCCCTGATCGCTGCTGGATATCACCGGCAAGCGGCGAAACCGAACGCGTGAGAGCAGAAGGGCAAGTCGTTCTGATGCCCGTTCGCTGCATAACGACAAAACCTATGAACGATGACTTTCGGTTCCGTTTCAATAAGAAACGGGCATGCGACCCTGTGACAGAGTGGAAATGTAGCTGTAGATGGCGTCTCGGCTGCACGAAATCGAAAGCCCTAATAGAGCCTACGGGTGATTACAGACAAGTGCATGCAGGTTCGATTCCTGCCAGAGTCATTTATGAACAAACATATATCAGAAGCGTGTCTGTGGATTCGAGTCATGCTTGGCATAAGTCGCAAATCAATGTCAAAGCTTATTGGACTATCAGATGCAACATTGGATTCATGCGAATCTGGGTATCCAAGCCTAAGGACTCTCGAAAAGTATCGGCAATTGACTGGAATCGATGTGTATTTGCTGGCGTCCGTAAAGTTCTGCAAATCGATTGATGTTCCAGGAATTGTCGAAGACGCAGAGTTGAAGTTGTGTGAACTGAGCGAGCGGGTGAAACATGTCACAACTCACTGAACTTCGCGGACGATTCACTCGACTCGCCTGGTCGAAAAAAGGCGAAGGGCGTCGGTTCTGTATCGCATCCGTTCAACTGGACAGCAGCGAGTCCGAGTCAGGCGAAGCGGAGACGATCTCCGTCAAGGGCGACATCGATCCGAATGACCTGATTCAAGATCTCGAATATCGCTTCTACGGAAAATGGGACAAGCCAAATGAGTACGGACGGCAGTTCAGTTTCCGGCAATTCAAGCGAGGCGAACCGCACTCCCGCGTTGCCGTCATCGGATATCTCAAACAGTTCGCCATCGGTATCGGTCCCGTCTACGCATCCCAGTTGTGGGACGCATTCGGAGCCGACGCAGTTCGTGTTCTGCGAACTGATCCAACTCGTGTTTCGAATGTCCTCGGGATTCCGGCAGGTAAGGCACGAGCAGCGTCAGACGCCCTGAAGGGATCTGTCGACAACGAAGATCTTCGTCTTGAACTTGTCCAGCTTTTCGAGGGCCGGTACTTCCCGCGGAAGCTGATCGACATCGTCATCGCACAGTGGGGGCTGTCCGCTCCTGATCGCATCCGACGCGACCCGTTCACACTGATGGTTCACAAGTTTCCCGGATGCGGATTCGCTCGCTGTGATCAGCTCTACGTCGATTTGGGGCTTCCTCTCGATCGACTGAAGCGTCAGTTCTTTTGCATCTGGCGAGCGTTGCGTGACAACGGCGACGGGCATACGTGGCATCCTCTCGCAGTGGCTGAAGCTGCTGTTCGACAAGGAATCAGCGGACTTGTCGTTGTGGCATTGGACTGGAGACGAGCGGTCAGGCTTGGAGTCAGGGCCGGCTGGTTGCGAGTGCGGAAGGACGATCAGGGCCAATGGTGGGTCGCTGAAGCAAGGAAAGCGGATAACGAGGCCAGTGTCGCCAGTGACATGCGGCGATTGATGAATGGATCTAAACGTGAGTCGCTCAGTGGACTGTATTGGTCCAAAAGTAAAGACGGTGATGACACAGGATATGAGATGTATCGTCGTCATTACGCTGCAAAAAAGAACCCAAATCCGAAGATACGACAGTTCGTTGGCCCTGGAGAAAAGTTAGTTCTAATTGGTGTTGACGGAAATGCTGTTTTGGCATGGAGAAAGTTCATAGACGATTGCATTGACAAGAGAACAGGAGAGAGGCAACAAGGCGTTAACTGTGCTGTTTTCAGAAACGAATCGTCGAATTTGTCCAGTGATATGATTTTGGAGGCAATGCAATTTGCTTGGGATCGCTGGCCAAAAGAACGTCTTTATACATACGTCGATCCGACTGAAGTGAAAAGCAGGAACCCCGGATACTGTTTCCAGATGGCTGGCTGGACACGATGCGGTGAAACGAAAAAAGGCCTGATCGTTTTCGAAGTGCTTCCGCATTCAGCGAGTTCGTTGTGGCCTGATCCTAACGACATCGAAGGTCTCACGTCCCATCAACGGGAGCAACTGAAGCTCGCATTCTCCGGCCGCGTCGCCATTCTCACTGGAGATCCTGGCACAGGGAAAACGACTGCCGCGTCGCTCGTCCTGCGTCACCTGCGAAAGACTGTCGGAGCAGGTCACATCTACGTCTGCACTCCGACGAACCTGGCAGCGATGCGGTTAACTTCCGTGCTTGCGTCCCACGGTGTCACGGATATTCCAGTTCAGACGTTTCATCGCACTCTCTGCCCACATCGGGACGGACATGATGGGTCAGGATGGGGATTCTTTTTCAACCGCGAAAACAAGCTTCCTTGCAAGGTGATCTTCATCGACGAAGATTCGATGCGCGACATCGACATCTCGGCGTCGCTGTTCTCTGCCATCTCTGACGGGACGCTCGTCCTGTTCCTCGGCGATACGAATCAGCTTCCGCCAGTTGGGCACGGGGCTCCACTGCGGGACGGAATTGCAGCGGGAATTCCTCGTGGACATTTCAGCAAGATTGAGAGAAACAGCGGTTCAATCACAGAGTTCTGCCAGTCGGCACGAGCGGGTAGGCGTCCCACTCCGCCGGGATTTATCGCCCTGGACATCGGACGAAACTGGAAGCACATCGAATGCTCGTCCCCTGAGATGCAAAAGCAGGTACTCGCGTCTCTGCTCGAATCGATGGGACGCTTCCAGATCAATGGACGACTTATCAATCCGATCACTGACTCACAGATCCTTGTCGCCCTGAATGAGAAGGGAGATCTCGCACGGACGATCCTGAATCAGACGGCCCAAGCTATTTTGAACCCGCTTGGTTCTCAGGCTGACGGCAATCCATTCAGGCAGGGCGACAAGGTTATCTGTGGAGAGAACTGCAATTTGAAAGTCTACATCGACGACGACGAGTTCACCGCGAAGGATGACGACGCTCCTGAGGAGTTCGTTGCGAACGGTGAGATCGGGATCGTGAAGCATGTCGAGCGGCGATTCTCGGTTGTCGAGCTGCCTGGTGGGAGAGTCGTTCGCGTCCCGGTGACACGGGGAGACGACGAGTCGAGTGGGTCGTTCGATCTGGCTTACGCCATCACGATTCACAAGTCGCAGGGCAGTCAGTGGCCCGTCGTGTTCATGCTGACGGACAGGGCCGCGAATCGACTGGGAAGTCGGGAGCTGTGGAACACTGGCGGGAGTCGGCCGACGAAGCTGCTCGTCACGATTGGCGAGCTTTCGACGATTGAACGGCAGTGTCAGAGAGTGGCGTTGAAGGATCGGAAGACGTTTTTAGCGGAGATGATTCGAGATGGCGAACAAAGAAAGAAAGCTCACAGATAAGCAAAACGAGATGCTTAATCGGTTGTGTCATTACTCAGAAGAAAGACCATTTCTTCCATCGACTTCAGCAGAACAGAGAATATGCAATTCGCTGGATTCAAGAGGGCTTCTGGACGGAAAATTGAAATTGAAGTCAATAAAGATTTCTGGTGGGCGCAGAACCGCTGAGTTTAAACGATCGTTTTGGTTAAAGGCTTCAGAATGACTGATCCACTCCCCTGCCCATTCACGATCCTGATCGACACTCGCGAGCAAGCTCCGTACTCGTTCCGCGGGATGGAAGCGAATGCCGACAAAGGAAACGCCCCGCTCGTCGTTCACTGCGAACGGGCCACGCTTCCCACTGGCGACTATTCCATCCGTGGAATGGAGCGATACATCGTCGTCGAGCGAAAGTCTCTGTCCGATGCGTATGGGACGTTCATCGGAGATCGTGAACGGTGGGAGCGTGAGCTTGAACGCATGACGAAAATCCCATCCTGCCATGTCGTGATTGAAGCGGGATGGGACGAGATCGCAGCAGGGCCGGTTAAGACTGACGGGGCGAAGATCGGCAAGGCTGTCATGAGGTCGATCTTCGCGTGGACGATTCGCTTCCCGCATGTCCACTGGTGGGCCGCTCCTGGTCGCGAATGGGGCGAGGTGATGACGTTTCGAATCTTGGAAAAGTTCTGGGAGCAGGACCAATGGCAACTCAAGCAGCTTCAAAAGTTGAGCATCGAATCCGGGTCACCAAAGAGACGACAACGTTCGCGGGGAAAATGCACGTCGGAGACGAGTTGATCGTGACAGCGGTGAACGCTCGGCGGCCGGGGAGCGTGACGAACACGATCTGCATGCTCCCGCCTGAGGCGTTCGAGTTCGTTGTTCCGGTGGAATTGGACGAGAGCGACCCACTTGCAGGACTGGGATACTAATGAAGCGAGCTTGTGCCACTTGTGAACGACAGGAAATCGACTGTGAGACGGTCCTGATTCCGATCATCGGAATGGTCTGTCACGAGTGTCACGAAATTCTCTCCCAGCCGATGCTGCTGGACGGGGCTATCGAGGGACCGTCGATCCTGACGCTGTGTCGGTCGACTGTTCGAGAATTTGAGATGCGACGCGGGCTGATTCGCAACAAGGCGAGACTGTATCTGGAGTCGAAGAGATGAAATTCAGTGGAGTGAAAGTTCAGGACGTGTCCGGAATGCCTGAGTACTACGATCCAATCCTCAATGAAAACGGAAATGAAATCAAAAGCGGTCATCTCAGCGAGGGTATGACTGTCATGATTCCAGATCCGTTTTTTGGAGATGTTATGCAGAACGGAACAGTTGACGCCGGAAGCATCTTCGGAGGGCGAGCGACAGCGACAAGTGGAAACATGCGGTACCACATTGAGCTTGACCCGAAACGAGCAATTTGGGTGTCTTCCAATATCGCGTCATCAGTGTTTATGCGGGGACTGACATGACTGACTATCGAACCTTCCTTGAATCGAAGCGCACCTTCAAAGCTGACTCGGGATTCGTGATCGAACCTGACCAGATCAATCCCGCTCTTCATCAGTGGCAGGGCGATTGCGTCCGTTACTGGCTGAAGCGTGGCACTGCTGCCGGGTTCGAAGAGTGCGGGCTCGGCAAGACGATCCAGCAGCTTGAGTGGGCTTATCATGTCGCGTCCCACACAAAGGGGCTCGTCCTCGTCCTCTGTCCACTGGCAGTGGGACAGCAGACTCTTCGCGAGGCTGAGCGGTTCGGAATCTGCCGCAATGGACTTCACATCCACGTCGCGAAAGCTCAAGACGACATTCCATTCACGAATGGGATCGTCATCACGAACTACGAAAAGCTGCCAAAGTTCAAGCCTGAGCGATTCGCTGGCGTTGTCCTGGACGAGTCGTCGATCCTGAAGAGCTTTAACGGGAAAACAAAACAGTCGCTCTGCAAGGCGTTTGAGGCGACTCAGTTCAAATTAGCGGCGACCGCGACTCCGGCGCCAAATGATCAGCTCGAACTTGGCAATCACTCCGAGTTCCTGGGCGTTCTGCCATCGCGTGAAATGATCTCTCGATTCTTCATCAATGACAGCATGAATGCGGGCAGGTATCGCCTCATGGGTCATGCGGAACGCCATTTCTGGGAGTGGGTCGCATCGTGGGCAGTGTCGCTCGAATCCCCCGCTGATCTTGGATATCCCGATGACGGCTACGTCCTGCCGGAGCTTGTGCTTCACGAGCGTGAAGTCGATGTTGACGAGTCGCCATCATCGCAAGGACTGCTCTTCAATAACGAAGCGGTCAACGCCACGACGATTCACCGGGAAAAGAGAAAGTCGGCGGCAGCACGCTCTGAAGTTGTCGCAGGTCTCGTGAACAACTCTTCCGACTCGTGGGTCGTCTGGTGCGATACGGATTACGAAGCTGACGAACTGGTGAAGAGAATCCCTGACGCTGTGGAGGTTCGCGGGAGCTTCAGCGACGGTAAGAAGATTCAGGCTATCGACCAGTTCTCGCTCGGGCTCGCTCGCGTGATCATCACGAAACCGGAGATCTGCGGATTCGGATTGAACTGGCAGCACTGCCATCACACGGCATTCGTGGGAGTCAGCTACTCGTTCGAGCGGTTCTACCAAGCGATCCGTCGTCAGTGGCGATTCGGTCAGGTCAATCCTGTTCAGTGTCACGTCGTGAACTCGGCAGCAGAGCAAGTCGCCTGGAGATCCGTGCGACGCAAGGAACGTGATCACCGTGAAATGAAAACGTCGATGGCGAAAGTCATGCTGTCGGCACAGATGGAACTTGTTCGAGGAATGAGATTGAAGCCTGTCGAGTACTGTGCGGAACAGGCGATGATGCTGCCCACTTGGCTGAAAGGAAAAGCGTGATGCCTGATCGCATGAAACTCATCGTCGCCCTTCGAGCGATCTCGGATCAGGACTGGTCACTCGCCCGCGATTGGTGGGCCACACAGTCCGTTGAGGAGAGACGAAACATTCTTGTCGTTCTGTGTAATCCGAACGTGACGCTCGCCACGTATCGAAACCTGAATGACGAAGCCCTGTCATTGATTCGTGACCTGGCCATTCTCGCTGTTGCAAACCTGACAATCGGAACTGATGAGGAGATCGTACTGTGAACATGAACTGCATCGCTCAAGAATCTGGAAAGAACTGGACTGCTTACCACGGCGACTGCTGCGAGGTGATCAAGGGAATTCCTGACAACTCGATCGATTTCTGTGTCCATTCCCCACCGTTCAGCACGCTCTACGTCTACTCGGACAGCGAGGCCGATATGGGGAACTGTGCGGACAATGCGGAATTCATGATGCACTACGAGTTCCTGATTCGCGAACTGCTTCGAGTGACTGTCCCTGGACGCCTCTGTGCGATCCACGTCAAGGACTTGCCGAAGTACCTGAATCGCGACGGAACGGCAGGACTGATCGACTTCCCTGGCATGTGCATCGCCAGCTTCGAAGATATGGGATGGGCGTTTCACTCCCGCGTCACGATCTGGAAGTGCCCTGTCACGGAACGCGAGCGGACGAACAATCACGGCCTGCTGCACAAGTCGATCATGAAGGACTCGAGTGGGGTTCGTCAGGGAATGGCGGATTACCTGATAGTGTTCCGCAAGCCGTCAGGGTCGATGGTGTCCGACAAGCCTATCGCCAGGCCACGAGGCCTGACACGATACGTCGGTGATCCTCAGTTCCACCCATTGACCAGCGATTTCCATCCGTCACCGTACGCTCGAACCGGGAAGCCTGGCGTCAACATGGACGGGGAGCTTGACCCGATTCAGTCGTCGATCTGTGTTTGGCGTCGATATGCTGAGCCTGTATGGTGGGATCTTCCAGGGGTCGACACGCAGACTCGCCGAGCGGTTCAGGTGCTTCTCAACTCGGGATTCACTCGACAGGAAATAGACTCTGTGTTCGGTATCAGTGAAACAGATGCTGTGTGGTTCGACATCGATCAGACTGACGTACTGAACTACAAGCTCGGGACGGAAGCGAAGGACGAGAAACATATCTGCCCGCTTCAGCTCGGGGTGATCGAGCGAGCTGTGGAACTGTGGACTCTCCCTGGTGATGTCGTCCTGACTCCATTCGGCGGGATCGGATCGGAGCCAGTCGCGTCCCTGAGGATGGGACGCAAGGCGATTGCAATCGAGCTGAAGGAATCGTACTTCAAGCAGCTTTGCAAGAACTGTCGGATTGAAGAATCGAAGATCGACGCTCCAAAGCTGGATTTTGGCGACGCTGCTGGTGAGGTCGAGCTTCCCACTGCTGTGGAATCGTCGACCGATGCTCTCGAAAGCTTTGGTTATTGAAATCTCTATGTCAGAGCTAAGATAGAAACG
>ERZ724522.1506-NODE-1506-length-12380-cov-5.486653_pt1 | contig 12380 bp, 11 predicted proteins | sample MGYA00376055_ERZ724522 | MGnify/ENA primary metagenome ERZ724522 (study PRJEB28724, sample SAMN07190884) | wastewater metagenome | isolation source: effluent of sewage treatment plant in Hong Hong | place: Hong Kong | collected 2016-03-17 ... | reverse complement strand
GAATTTGCTGGAGGAGGTAAAGGTCCGTATCCACTACCTCCTGTAGCTGCCCCAGCGTTAGATTCACTTATTGATTTTATTGCCTCGTCGATAAGCTTCTTATCAGCTTTCTCTATTTCACCCATAATCTTTTTTAGCTGAGCTGGATCTTTTATTGGCAACTGGGCCATCTGCTCTACCTTATCAATCTCTTGAGACAGCCTCTGTAGTTGGTCTTCTGTGCCGCCTGGCATAATAAATTGTGCTTTACCCATTGAATCAGCTTGCGACAGAGCAGCTTCAATTTCTTCTTTAGAATGACTACCAGGCTGCTGACCCTCTTGCTGTAACATTTGCTGGTTGGCTAGTTCAAGCTGCTCCTGCTCAATCTGGTCCTTATTATCATAATTTTCTTTTAGCTGTCCTAAATTACCTCCATTCATAGAAGGAACTTGTGGAACGGATTGTGGTGTTGGTTGTACAAGTGGATTACCGAATGGATCTTGCGATGTCAGACTGTGAGGCTTGATTTGAAAGCGGTCTAACATAGCTGGATCTTGCTGAAGAGCAACGTCATCAATATTTGTTTCATCGGCAGCGTACTTTTCATGAGGTACGTATCCATTCTGATGGAAATATGTAAATAGTACGTCTTCGACAGTAGTATCATTAAATGATGCTACTTTCCTAATATGATCCTTAGTTACACCGACAGCAGTAGAAAAATGCTTTAATTCTTCTTCAGTTAGTTTGTCACCTTTCTGTAGTTCTTTAATTTTCTTTGTGGCGGCGGTTTTGAAGCGTGCCTCACGAATAAGCATTTCTGAATCAAGCTGTAGATACTCAGCAGCCTTAACTAACATACCCTCCGTTACAGGTTCTCCCTCACTAAAGCTGCGAATAACTGTAAAAGCTAAATCTCTTGTCATAGGGACATGTTAATTCTTTCAAAAAATATTGGTATAAGAATCGTATGTACACAGCAAAACTGGTAACTATTAAAGAATCTTTTACTATTCCTGGAAAAGACCGGATTATCGCAGTAACACTAAATGAAATTGAAGATACAAAAGTTATTATTAGTAAAGATTACTCATTAACAGACACTTACATTTATTTCCCAAAGGATGTCAGACTCTCTTTAGAATTTTGTCAAAAGAATAATCTCCTTATCCAAAAAGACCTTAATGGTAAAAAGATTGGTGGTGGATACTTCGATGAGAATTGTCGCGTAAGAGCACAAAAGTTTGGAGGAGTACGGTCAGAAGGTATTATCGTACCTCTTCACTTTCTAGATTATCTTAAAGATTCTCACGGACGTATGCTGGAGGCGCTTAAAAAGGAGTCTCCTGGCCATACGTTTGATCGATTCGGATCGTACAGAATCTGTGAGAAGTATCTCGTTAAGAAGCATAATTATCGAGCTTCTAGATTTGATATCTTCCTCGATAAACTTGATAATAGTCGTTTCTACAAACTAGTTCCTTACTTCCGCGCCGCACGGAAGAATATCTATCTAGTCAAGAAAGCTTATAGAGATTTTAGAGAATCATTTGATGCCTACAGTTATAGAAAAGACTTTCCAAGACATACGGATACGGAAGCATTGAAATTTCATATGCGGAATATTCCTGCTGGAACCAGGATTATTGTAACTGAGAAGTTACACGGTACGTCTGGTCAAGTGGGTAAGATTGTAGATCCTTCTCTCAAGTCTCGACTAAGAAGGCTCCTTACCGGAAAGTCTGAGTATAAACTTCAAGTAGGTACTCGTAATGTAGTTCTACAAGAAGGTGAAAATTGCGCCTTCTATAAAGATCCCTTTAGATGGAAATGCGCCGAGAAGTTTAAGAACATTGAAGATGGAGAACTGTTCTCTAAAGAAATTGTTGGATACGATACCAATGGTAAACCTCTTATGTCTCCTCAATCTCTAAGCAGTATTAAAAGAGATATTAGTATCAAAGGGTTTAAAGATCCGATGATCTACAGTTATGGCTGCGAGGAAGGTGAGTGTGACGTGTATGTATATAAATATAGTAAAATGATTAATGGAGAAATGGTTGTTCAATCATGGGAAGAAACTATCCGTCGCTGTAAGGAGCTGGGTATCAAGACAGTTCCACAGCTAGACGATTTTATTTACGACGGAAATCCATCCAATCTACTGGAGCGTCTAGCTCCGTGGATGGCCGACGAGAAGCTAACAACATCTACTATTGATAATCGTCATATCACCGAAGGTGTTGTATTGAGATTCGTCACCGACGAAAATTCTTTCAAGGTGTATAAGCATAAATCGTTTTGGTTCTTTGTCCTTGAAGGTATTTTGAAAGATAACGGAATTGAGGACGATAACTAAATAATTCAATGATTTGTATATAATGAATTTTTAGTTCTACTTATTGGTATAAGAAGTGTATGAGAACAGTGATGACGGAACTTGTAACTATTGAAACTCGTGACTCTTCAGGAAAGCCGCGTAGTTGGGTAACTCATAACAAAACTACTTTGGCGCTAGCGCCGGGAGAGAAAGTAGTAAATAGTCACATTGTAAATGCAAATGATAATGTGTATATTGTGTATGTAATTAAAGAAGGCATCAACCTCACTTGGATGTGGGTTTTTCTCCCCTTCATACTGTTGAGTCTACTTGTGTACTTGAAATACAAATATCACTTCTAAGGTATAAAAGAGTCGGGATGGAAAGACTCGAACTTTCAACTTCTGCTATCCAAAAGCAGCACGCTACCAATTGCGCCACATCCCGATTCGTTATTGATAACATATAGGAAATAAATGTAAAGAATTTTTTTAACTATTTCTTGAGATAATATAAATATGGATGAAGAACTAAAACGACTGTTAGAAGAAGTTATTGATACTTGTTATGTTGAAGGGTGTTGTTATCACTGCCAAGCTCCGGGCAGAGAGGATCACGATTACAACTGCTTAATACAGCAGTTAATAAGAAAATTAGAAAAGGTGTAAACACAAATAACTATTATGAATTTTTTTAACTGTCTATCTTATTTTTATGGCATTACGCGATTTAGTTAAACCAGTTTCACCTGAATTTGCTACGGATAGAGAGATTCAGGGCGACCAAGTAGATTTAAAGATTAATGATCTTCGCCGAGATTTATGGGCTGTATGCGACGCTATTGATGGAATGATCAGCGGCGGGGCCGCTGGAGGAGATCTCACAGGAACATACCCAAACCCAGTTGTAGCTAAGATTAGAAGCGTCCTTGTTGATACTTTAGCTCCAGTGCTCGGAGACGCGCTCGTATTTGACGGAACCAAGTATACACCTTCTCCCGTCGGAGGTGGTGGTGGACCTCCTACAGGAGCGGCTGGAGGAGATTTAACTGGATTATATCCTAATCCAACAGTAGCTAAGCTGCGTGGAGTCACTGTATCAAATACAGTACCAGCTCTAGATCAAGTCCTGAAGTATAATGGAACTCAGTGGATTCCTGCTACATTCTCTCTCAGCATCCCTGTTGTTACTGGACTAACTTACACAACTGCCCCAACACAAGAAGGACAGTTATATACTATCATTGATGATGATACGGTCGATTTAGCTTCTGCCACAGATCAGTTACATTCAGAAGCGGTACTTGGTACATGGGATTCTGTAAATTTAGGGATTAGAGCTGTAAGAGGATATCCAAATGTTATACGATTGGAACCTGGTTTAACACCTGTATCAGGAGAGCCTCTATTTGTTTCAGAAACTGTACCAGGACTAGCTACCAATGTTGAACCAAGTACTGTTGGTAACTTTATTAAACCTATTGGATATATTCTAAACGCGCTTTCGTACAACAGTTTAGACCCAACAGGATCTACTGTGGCATTTATTTTAGATCACACTCCTTCATTACAAATTACGTAAAGAATAAATAAATGTCTAATAAACCAATTACACTTAGCGATGGAAAATTTAAAACTGCTACAGACGGTACAGCATTAACATCTATAAACGCTGCCGCTGTAAATTCAGGAACATTGGCTACTTCTCAGCTTCCTACTATACCTACTAGTAAAGGAGGATTTGGTGTCGATGTTTCTACAGGACTGACAAATGGGTATGTTGCTATTGTATCGGGCGGAGCCATTACTATAGGACCAACTTCACCGCCACTGATATCATATTTCACAACAAACAGCACTTGGACACCAGATTTAACAGCTAAAAAATATACTTTGATGTTAGTCGGTGGCGGCGGTGGCGGCGGTTCTGGTCGTCAAGGAAATACGTCACCATTAAATTTTGGAGGTAATGGCGGCGAAGGGGGTGCGTATACAGAATTTGACGTATTTCCTTCAGAAGTATCAGGCGCATTTGATATAGTTGTGGGAACTGGTGGTGTAGGAGGTGCTGCTGTAAGTACTAATGATACAGACGGAAATAACGGTACTGATGGCGGACCCTCTTATATTTGGAAATCTGTATCAACAACATACTTAGCCGTGGCTGGAGGAGGTAGAGGTGGGGATGGTGGGACATCTGCATTTCCAACACAAGTATATAATAGAGCAATTGGAACATTTAATGGAGGTGCAGGGGCTGTAGGTGGGACTTATGGGTATCCCCCATTAGATGCTGATGAGTTAGGTAGAGCTGCTGGCGGAGGCGGAGGTGGTGGTGGTCACGATATATTAAATACACAGGCAGGTTCTAGAGGAGCTATTCCTATTTGTAGACCAGGAACACAATCAACTGCTGGAACTGCTGGAGGAGGAAATGGTACAAACGGAACCGCCCCGTTCTTTCCACTAGGCCCAGGCGGTGGTGGTTCTGGAGGAGGTTCTTCCACTTTTTCTATAGGAGGAAGTGGTGGAGACGGTTCTAATGGTGGAGGTGGAGGCGGGGGCGGAGCCAGTACGAACGGTTTTAACTCTGGAAATGGCGGAAATGGTGGAACAGGCTGGGTAAGAATAATTACTTATTACAACTAATAAATAGCTATAAATAAAAACCTTTATTAATATTCAAAAAAGAGGAACTAAGAATGAGTATTAATAAAGGTTTTTTAATGTTTTTAATTTGTTCATTTCTATCAGCTTGTGACCCAGCCTCAGCTCCTTGGTTAGCCGGTGTACCTGTTAGAGTTGATATCAATTCAAATGTCCCTTCTATCATATCTAGAACGACATTAGAGAAGGGTATTATTGACAGACTAGCTCAGTTCGGTATGCAGGTTAAACCGACAGCACAAGAAGCTATAACAGTAAATTATGATAAGGATTGTAAATGCCCAAACTGTAATCTTCCGCCAGGCGTTACAAAAGATCAGGTAACTTCGTATGTAAATAAATATGACTTTAAGAATATCTATATTTGCCCTGGATTTATATCCTCATTGACTATAGAAGATCCTACTAGATTTACTTTAATTACCGTCGGTCATGAAGTATGTCATGTTCTTGGATTAGATGGGCATACAGGAGTAAACCAAGGTAATCTATGTAGTCCAGGTTTTCAGGATCATAAAAACATAAATCCTATACAATTTTCTAAGGTAGATATAAAAGCTATCTGCGATAGTGGTGGAATAAAAAGTAATGTATGTTATTAATTAACCGTCATATATATAAAGTTAAAAAAGAAATATTAACTCTATTTCTTGTTTAGGTATGTTATTTATATAATAACTTTTATTTGGTACGGTATTTTTGGTGAAAATTATAACTAACATCAATAATCAAATTTTCAATTTTTTCTTCTTCCGGTTTATTTGGAAGATTTGTTGTTTTTATGTTTTCTTCTATATCCTTTATAAGTTTGTCTGTCTCTTCTAATAAGCGTTCTTTTGTCCAAAGACCTTTTCTAATTTCAAGTAAATCTTCTCTGTCTGGCCTTTTTACTATGACCCCTTTTCCAGTTACCATTTCTAAAGCCATTCTTAGTAGTCTAATAAGATGACCAGCGTCTTTACCATCATAACCACATTTCTTCTCTATTTCTAATCTTTTGGGGTTTCTTCTTTGCAAATGAGATAAATAAGATTCATAATTATTTCTTGCGGCGCGGAAATTATTTTCCTTCAGTAATGTTGTTAGAGAATCACTCTCTACAAATCTACTAAGACTACTAAAGATTTTATCTGCATTTAACCCTGCTTTGTGTAATTGACTTTTAATTGCAGATGTTACTTCCAACCTTTCTGCTTGATCTAACCAGGAAAGATCTAATTGAAAAGTATCTATAAATTTTTGTACTTGGCTATTAAAGGAATCATACAACCCTTTTGGAAAATTGTCTTTATCTGTTAACCCAAAATCTTTGCGTAGAGGTTCTTTAGGAGGATTTAATAACCAATCGTTATGTCTTTGTATTTCTTTTAACCTATCTTTTGCATATCCAAAAAAGGAGGATTTAACTTTCTTTGATAAAAACCAACCTTTGTTTTCAAAGAGCGGTTCAATAATAGGGTGCATGTATAAAATATCTGATTCATCTACAAACAGTATTTCAAAGATATTGGGATTTGCGTTGGCCGCCAATTTAGCGAATTTGCGCAAAGAATAAATAACAAGATCAGGATCTTTCATCTCATATTGTTCAAATTCTTTAAATCCATAGAAATACTCGATTGGTGGAATGCAAATTCCTTTTATATCTAAGTCGCTATCCTCAGTATTTGTTCCGTAAGCATGAGAACCGTGTTTACATTTATAGACAGTGTTCGCTTCTAACCATTTATACTGAGTACTTTGCGACATCGGCATCCTCCTCCATAACATACGTGGAGTCTAATTCAGCTCGTTTTTGTTCTAACCACTTAGCTTTTTCGCGGCCAGACATAGCCGCTATTTCCATATCCATAATAACTAGTTGATCCGTATAAAACCTTTTATAGAGACTATCAATAATATTATTCTTGATTACATACATTCTTACTTTAAGTCGGTTATACAGATTCAAGTATTTACTGAGGCTGTCCTTCATACTTCTCCTTTTCTGTAGTGTCTTGCATGAAATACTTATACCATGTTTTCTATGCCAAAATTCATTCATGACCGCGCCGAGCATATTAGGAAAAAGAACCCTGATATGCCTGAAAGCGAAGCATGGGCCATAGCAACACAGCAATCTCATGCTTTGGGAAAATCTCCCAAAGGATATGGAACTGCTGAAGGTAAGAGAGAAGCCAAAGAAAAGTACTCAACTCCTTCAGATGATGAAAAACGTGCCAATCCAGATGTATTAAAGAAGTTGGCACAAAAGATTATTTTTAATAAGTAGTTTTTTGTTCTCTAATAAACTAGAAAAAGGAACGATATACATAAATGGCTCTTAATACTTCAATAGAATCTCCAAATTTGAAAATTTTTCAGACCCAGAGATCCTCGTCGGTAACTTTTAGTACACCGTCGCTGGGCGCACTTATTGTTGGTCCTTGTAAAGAAATCGTCAATGCTTTCGACGACAAAGGAAACCTAAACTCAAGCGCAAAGTTTAGTTCTTCATATACACAGCTACCACTACTAATTACTCAGTCGGCTTTCCCTTCTCCTCGAAACAACATTTCTGAAGTAGTTGTAGAGAAGGATACTATTAGGGTGTTTGACTCCTTCGGCGGACTAACAAAGGAACTTCCTATGAATCCAGGAAGTGCCTTTCTAGTTGCATATAATAAGGCAACTAGAGCAGTAATTCGTACCAGTGCTTCTGCAGGATTTAACGTAGTTGGACAGACTCTTGTTCTATCAGTTAATAACCCTGTACGTCTAAATACTAATCCAGATGTTAGTATTACGTTTACAGGAACAAACCCTCTAACTCCTGCACAAGTAGCTGACCAGATCAATGCAAAGCTTGGAAAGACAGTTGCGTCAGCAGTTACTCTTCCTTCTGAACTAAATCCACGGTGCGAGCTTCTCAGCGATGTATACGGTGCTATCTCATCTATCACTGTACGCGGCGGCGGAAGTGCAAATGCTACTCTTGGATTCAACGTACAGGAAGAGAGAGTGGAAGGTTCAGGCTTCCGAGGACAGGATGATAACTTCGGTAATGACACACTAACTCCTTGGATTGAGTGGTATAAGGGTAATTATTACCTAAACGGGACTGTTGCAGCTTTCCCTGTCGGTAATCAGTACGGCCAAATCTATGAAGACGGTGTGTATACAAACGGACTAACTCCAGCAGTTACTTTCGGTAGTGGTCAGACTATTGAGATTAAAGTTGGCGATGAAATGTACGCCGACGGAGTTCTCGTAAATAGCGGCGAAGTAATGAAAGTCGAACTTAGTCGCTTTAAGATTGGTACTATCAATCAAAGTCTTTCTACATACGACGCGAACGGTAAGTTGGTAACTGCTGTTAGAGATCAAACTCAGGTTCGTCTGTATAATGATCCAGTACCGTTTTCTCCTCGTTACTCTTACTTTATTGCTAAATACATCAATACAAATGCACTGGCTACACAAGCCGTTCTAACAGGAAGTAACTCTGGTATTGCGGCAGAACCGGCTGAAATTGAGAGTTCCGTTGCTCCTCTAACCCCTCTCAATCTAACAGGACTCGATCTAAGAGTAACTGTTGTTAAGAATGGTGTAGAACAGCCTGAATCGGTTTACGTATTTACTGGCGGGCCTTTTGCTAACATGGCCGCAGTAGCTACAGCAATTGGAAGTTCAATTCCAGATGTAGTTGTGACTGATAACGCTGGTAAGCTGCATTTAGCAACACAGTTAGTTGGTAAGGATCAGGCAATTAAGCTTGCAGCTACAAGTACAGCCAACTCAGCTCTTAATTTCTCAACAGTAAGTGATACAACTGATATTGGTAAAGATGTTGAGTTTGTAGATTCAGTAGCTTCTCTTGTGTCTTCCACCATCACCTTTCCTATGACTCTCCTTGTTGGTGAGACTCTTTCGGTAGACATCTCAAGTGATAGCGGTGCATCATTCCCAGTTACACAAACACATACATCTGCCGGTGCAGTGTACGCTAACATTGCCGCACTAGTAGCTGCTCTCCAAGCAGACGTTCTTTTCTTAGGTGGCGTTTTAACTGTTAGCAATGTCGGTAATGCTCTGGTTATCAACTCCGTAGCTACTGGTTCTTCAACAGTTCTACGAATCAACATTGGTAGTACGGCAGTATCACCAACCAAAATTAACTATACACTTGGTCAGCTCGCTTACGGTGCTACAGGTCTACAAGGACTTGACTTTAAGTTCCAACTAAATCAAAGAACCAAGATTTACCGAGTGACATTTACTTCAGACTCACTAACTGACGCGCTTAATCTAATCAATGAGGCCGTCGGTACTACAGTTGGTTATCCAGGCGGAGTCTCTCTCGATAAACTAAAGATCGTATCAACTCTAAAAGGATACGCCTCGGAAGTTAAGGCGGTAATTGATTCAAGTACCCTCGCCGCTGTAATTACTCTTGGACTACTTCCTTCTAACGACGTTGCTACCGGAACTGGTCGTCCTGATCCAGATGCCTGGTTAGATACCGTCGGTAATGTTAATATTAGTGCCGAAATTCTTCGCAATCCAGTTACTGGTGTACCTTATGATCCAGCAGAATCAGCTCTATACATTCAGTATAGAGGTCTTCGACTGGATGTTTCTGCTTCAGCAAAGGTTCCTGGTATTTTGGGATACTTTGATCCATTAGATGTAGAAACCGATCTAGGTCCAATTAGTCCAGAGAACCCCCTAGCTATGGGCATGTATTTAACACTATTAAATGCGCCAAATACACTAGTTAGAGGGCTTGGTATTGATGAGATCAGCGGAGTATATCCAGAAGGAACTCCTGATGCGTATAGCCGTGCAATTCGATTCTGCGAAGCTGAAGATGATTATACTCTCGTTCCACTGAGCCAGAATGCTGACGTTATGACCCTGTTTAATACTCACGTAAAGGATCTACATGATCCTAAGAAGGGTAATGCACAGAAGCCAAAGCGTGCCCGTCTTTGTCCAAAGATTCCAACAAGAGCAGTTGATAAGCTAATTTCTTCTGGTCTATCAGCGAATACACCAGTCGCAACTACTAACCAAATTAATCTTGACGTAAACCCTGCTAGTAAGCTTCTTGCCGCTGGAATTAACCCAGCTCTGCCTATTCCATATAGCTCACAACTATTTCTAAAGTTTACTGTAAATGGTGTAATCCGTAATTATTCGGTAAGTAACGTAAATGGTGTGAATATTACACTTCGTTCCACCTTCAGTACTGGTGAGAATACAGACGGCTTCTTCTCAACTACTACTCTTACTGAGACTGTTGTAAATGCTGATTGGAGTCTTTCTGTACGCGGCGCGGAGCTAAAAGTACCTGGAACCAGTAAACCAGATTATAGAAAGATTGCAGAAGCGATCAATGAGTATGCACAAACATTCAATGTTACTGGTTCAACTGAGAATCGTCGCGTTAGTTATGACTTCCCAGATACTGGAAAGACAATTCTAAACAACATCACTCTTACTATTCCTGGTTACTATCATTCTTGTATTGCTGCGGGCGCACGAAGTTACAACAACCCACAGCAGTCGTTAAGTAACTTTATTCTAAAAGGAATGATCGGTAAGACTGATAGTAAGATGTTCACTGAAACCGAACTTGATATCATTGCTGGAGGCGGCGTCTGTATCTTTAAGGGAGATCAAGATAACTTCCCTGTGTACATGCGTCATCAGCTAACCAACGATATTACCAGTATCGAAGTTCGTGAAGAGAGTATTGGAACTGTACTAGACAGCATAGAAAAACTAGTACGTCAGCGTCTATTTAAGTATCTAGGAAATAGAAACATTGATTCAGTATTACTAGACGAGCTTGCTACTGTTGTAGAAGGTATCAAGCGATTCCTGGTGGATGACGTTGGAGCGGTAGAAGATTTCAAGGTTACACAAATCTCAAGAAATCCAGATCGGCCAGATGGTGTAATCATGGCGGTTCAAGTAAAACCGTTCTACCCATTCAACGAACTAAAGTTCTACATTTACTTCTAAGGATAATAAAACATGTCATTCAACGCATCAGATTACATTAAACCACCTTCGCCAGAATATGCCACAGATCGTGAACTACAAGGAGATCAGACAGATCTGAAGATCAACGATCTTCGACGGGATACTATCACTTGTATTAATGCTCTGGCATCAGGAGCACCTTCAGGAAGTGTTACAGTAGACTCTATTAGCGCTACTCCCACAACCATTACTGCTGTAAAGAATCTAACTCCACCTGTTATTTATGGCGGCGCTGGCCAAAGAGTAGTTGCTACCTCTTTAGGTACAATGATTCTTTGGAATTGTTCCTTTGACGGAACAAATTTTACTGCGGACGATACAGGTGGTTCTGAGCCAACAGGCGTTCTATTAGGACCAGCAGGAATGACCCTTTTAAGACAGACTACTTATGCTCTTCCTTGGTCTACTTGGGACAGAACCGAGACCTTTGTACCTGGCGGAAGCGGCCTATCGAGTGTTGAAGCGGGTAGCGGTTTTACTGTTTATGGCGCAATTTCTCAGACAGATGCTATTGTGAGCCCTATTACTACACTAATTCCATATGGACGAAGGCTAAGTGGTTGGGGAGCGCCAACATTTACATTTAACCCCCTAACCAATGTAAATATGAATTTAGCGTCAGTTGTTATGACAGATGTAGCCGGTGACGCTGTTAAAGTAGTGATTACTCCGACAGCCCCAGGAGATGCTACAATAACCTTTAATATTAGTGTAGTTCACCCATAATATAAAACGGCCCCTAAAAATAGGGGCCTTTCTTAAAGGATTAAAATAAAATGGCAATTAAACCATTCGATAGATATAACAAGTTCGTCGAGACATTTGATGATACACTATTTGCCTCGGGCGAAAGTATTCAACTTGCCTTCGGACCACCGAGACTAAGTAATATTGGTGGAGCTATTTCTGCGGCGGCACAGCTAGCAACTGGTAGTACAGATAGCTTCGCTCGTAGATGTGGCTTCGTTCAATCATTCAACCTTTCACAAAGTATGAATCTCATGAGATTCTTTGAAGTTGGTAGTTTTAGAGCATTCTTCATTCCTGGAAAGACAATTCCTTCAGTCTCTCTAGGTCGTGTATATATGCACGGACCTTCTATGCTTCGTGCTATCTATGCTTATTATCAGGATCTTTTGGCGCCGACAGTAATTCCAGCTATGTTTCCTAATAACGCTAGAATTACCAACCCACACAATACTATTATTCCTCCTGGCTTTGAGAATATCTTCCTAAATCTACAATCTGATATGTTTAGACAGCCTGTTGGAATGCTTATGTATATGCAAGATAGTAACGATCAGACTTTAGGTGCTGTGTATCTTGAACAATGTTATATTCAGGGACATAATATGGGTTTTGATAGTAGCTCAATTGTAGTT
>ERZ724522.1505-NODE-1505-length-12388-cov-4.444255_pt1 | contig 12388 bp, 13 predicted proteins | sample MGYA00376055_ERZ724522 | MGnify/ENA primary metagenome ERZ724522 (study PRJEB28724, sample SAMN07190884) | wastewater metagenome | isolation source: effluent of sewage treatment plant in Hong Hong | place: Hong Kong | collected 2016-03-17 ... | reverse complement strand
CTGCCGTCTGGCGTGTGTGAGTCAGGTGGAGTGGTGATCGTGACTTCCGTGGCCCCGCAGGCGTCCGTCTGGCACGCGCCCGTGTTGCTCGTGCCCCCGTTGTCCTTCGCGTTTGGGCGGAATCTCCACAGGGTCCCTGGCTTAAGCCCCGTCACATTCAACGCATGTTCCCTACCTGCGCTGTTGGTCTCAATTGTGCGGTAGGTGTAGCTATCGCTATCAGCGTGCGTTGTCACATCGAACGCAACGGCGGTGTAGGAGTAGATATCTGTGCGAAAGAACACCCGCGCCGCCGCGTGATCGATGTTGTCCGCAATCAGCAACATCGACAGCCCCGATGCATCGCCGGATGCCGTCCAGGCCGTCCAATCCGCATTAACGAGCGTGAGCGTGCTCGATGTCGTGGCCGGATTGCCGCTGCCCGTTACCGCCGTGACGATCTTGTATCCGACACCGCCGCCGACTAAAAGCATCTGATTCGGCTCGAACTGCTGTTCTCCTGCCGGTTGCCCGGTCGTCACAATTTGCGCCGATCCGTTCATGGTCGTCGCGGTTATCGTAAACGGCCAGCCCCAAGTCACAACCGGGGTCGTAGCAAACGCCGAGATGGAACAGAGCAAAGTGGCTAACGCTAGCTTCACGATCACTTCCCCTTTTCAGGTCTCTCTGCGGGCGGCTGAACGGAAAGCCTAAGCATTCCAGTCTCCCAATCGGGGCTGCACTGTGTCGCTTTATGTCCGTCGCAGACTTCGCGATCTAACAATGCGAGTTGCAGCGTTAATGCCAAGCGCCTCAACCGCGCCACTTCTCCGATCGGAACCAATTGCGGTTGCGCCACAGTAGGCTGCTGCTCTACCATGCGCCGCTTCATCTCATCCGATACGGGCGGTGAAGATTGGGCGACAAGCGCCGTCGCCAGAATCATCAATAATCCAAACGTCTTCATAGGAACCTTATGGGCACGGGACGATGGCGGTGCCGTTGTTGTATGCCATTCCACTGCTCAACCCCGTGCAACTGGTCGGAAATTTCATGTGCCAATATCCGTTAGTATCGGCTCTGGCAAACTCAGTCACGCCCCAAGTAAACAAGATTCCAGAAGCGGTATCGAAGGACATTCCTGCCGCATTTGGAGCCACGTCCGATGCGCCGCCTCTAAAGATGAGCGCGTATCCGTTATCCCCGACTTGTATGCTCGGCCAAGAAATAGGGGTCGCCGGATACATCTTTCCACCCTTGAAAGCAATCCCCGGTAAAGCCGTCGAGACGTTTGACGTATAATCTCCGACGAGATTCAGGTAATCACTCGCCAGTGGCGTCCCAGCCGCTCTCGTGATAGTAAGTCCGCTTTCCGTAATCGAGGAGTTCGCTGTTACCGCAAACCCTGTCAACGACCACACGGACTCGGTAGTTAGCGGGGCACGCATGGTGACCCACGGCCCTGTAATCGAATAAGAAAATGCGGAGTCCATTCTTCCGGGACCGATGAACAATCCCTGGCTGGCTCCCGATCCGTTCGCCAACGTAACGGCGGAAGAAATTGTTACAGCGGAACACCCGGAAGGATTCACGCCAGCGTCGAAGTTGGGAGCGTCGATTTGCAGCGGGCCTTGCTGGTGGTAGTCGATAACCTTTCCGCCATCGAGCCCCCACAACACTCGCACGTTGCTAATGTTTGTGCTCCAGGCGCGAGCCCCGCTCGGGAAAGAAATGGCGGAGGCAGTCGAAGGCGTGCGCTTTGCGCAGGAGTGCGCTAGGTCGCGGATATAAAACTCGTGATATGTATCTCGCACGGTGGCGTACAAAACATTCGCGCCAATTTCGATATCCGCCGTGCCGCCCGTCGTGAGGTAGGCGTCTCCGTCGAAGATCCCTCCGTAGACCTTAACGTCGCCTTTCTCGAATACCATCCCACGATCGGAAAACCCCAGCACGACAAACTTTTCGTACTGGTTGTTCACCGTCTGCGTGCCTTGCTGCCTTACGCAAATCTTAGAGTCGGTACAGCCGATTTTTCGAAACGTGTTTTGCGCAACGTCGCGGTCGTTTGTGTCTCCAACCTGAAGCGCCACCCCCGGAGTTCCCTTCGCATTAAAAATCTGGATGCGTTCGAAGTCACAGGAATGCGCACTAACCGACGCGCTTCCGACTACGGCAATACCATTTGCTCCATTGGCGTCAAGCTGAAAGTCATGGATGTAGCAACCGGGGCCGCGATTCGAATCAAACGTGATTGCAGTGGTGGTGCTTCCACCGCCGTACAACAACTTGCTCCCGCCATTCGCTTCGGAAGATCCATGACCGCGTAACTCGAAGCCGAGTTTTGTCGAGATCGTAAGCCCGGTGTTGAACTTGTATGTCTTCCCGAATGGGAGATTGATACAGTTATTGTTCGTGATGAGATTTTGCAGGGCCGTCGCATCATCCGTGGTTCCGTCTCCAACTGCTCCGTAGGCTTCTGGGGTCGGACAGTTTTTGTCGAATGAGCCCAACGCCGTCGATACAGCCCCGCTGCCGGTGGGCGTGTAGCGCCCTAGCGTATCGACATAAGCGGTCGTGGCTACTTTGGTGGACGCATCTGCCTGTGACTGCGTGGTCGCCGTCGTTCCATTCGGCAATGCGGTTGTGCCGCTTACCGCGTTCGTGCTTGAAGCGTAATAGGCTAGTTGATTAGCCGTTCCAGAATTTACCGTCCCGGATCCGCTTCCGGCATTCCCTAACTGGCTAATCATCTGGCAGTTGGTTCCATCGTAGACGCACTCCACGTACTGCCCCGCGCGAATGTCGTTGTCTGCTAGATCCGTCGTGATTCCGCCAGCCAGTTTCTTGATAGTTAAGGCCGCCAGCGAATTGAGGGCTATGGACGCGGACCCGGTGTTGGCCGTGTTCGCCTTGAAACGGTAGTGCGTGCCTGTCACATACGCAGTAATCGCCGGGGACAGATTGCAAGCGTATGAATCATTGGCTCCAGCGTCAGAGCAGAAGAACGGAGCGTCCATTACATCGGCTTTTGGGATCTGCCCAGACGCTAGCACGGTGTCAGTCGCCATCGGAGTTTTGCCCGTCGCCACCGTGTTCGCCGCGATCACCTCTCCGCTCGCATTGCGTTCGGCGATGGTCGATGCAGTGGCGGCGGTTGCGACCGACACGTTGTTGAGCTTCGTGCATGTGATCGCGCCGGTCGAAGCCACGGTGCAATCGCCAGACGCGCTCACGGGAGCATACGCTGTTCCGCCCGCGTTTCCAACGAGGATTTGACCGGCTGATGGTGCTGTGTTCGGCACGATAGCCGCTTTTGTTTGCGCGTCGTTCGTGACGCTCCCGAGACTCACATCACTCGCGGTCACTGTCACGTTGCTGCTCAGTGCGTGACCATTGACCGTAGTGGATGTAGCGACCTTGCTGCCGAGTCCGCCATCGACATAAGCGGTGGTGGCGAGTTTCGTGCTGTTGTCTGCCGCTGTCTGGGTCGTTGCCGTCGTTCCGTTCGGCAGTGCGGGAGTTCCGCTGAGATTCGCAGCCGTTCCGCTCGTGTTCTGGTTGAGCGTCGGGAAGTCTCCCGCTGCCGCCGTAGATGGCGTGGCGACTCCGCCCGAAATGGTGAGTTTCAGAATTCCCGTCGTGAGGGCGCCCAAGTTGACTGCGTTCGCCGGAGCGTTCGCAGCCTGAGTAACCACATAATATCCGTTCGCGTTAGCGCCGCTCCCGCCAGACCCGCAATCGCTTCCCGTCCCGCTCACCGCGCCCGATGTGTTGACGTGCAGGCATTGAGTTGAGCCCGTGACGTTATTGAGCGTCGGGGCGGGCATCGTCACGGTTCCGGTGAAGGTAGGGCTCGCGAGCGGAGCTTTCGCTGACAGAGCAGTATTTAGGTCTGTTTGGCTGGAAAGCGTTCCTGTGATGCTACCCCAGGCCGCGGCTCCTCCGCTCGCCACGCTGCCCGCAAGATAAGTCCCGCTTCCATTGCAGTAGCAAACCGCCGCACTGGTCCCGCCTCCGACAGAGCAATCGGCCGGTGACGCCGCGTTGGTCGCGATGACTGTCCATTTCGTCGTGCTGCAAGTCGGGAGCGGAATTGTCGAGGGCGTCAGAACGATGCGGCCGTTTGTAAAGTCCCATGTGGACGTGATGGCCTGGTTCGTGTCCACGCGCGGGACAACCGTTGTATTCAACCCGAGTTGCGTCCCGGTTACCGTCACTAGGCCGGTTCCATCCGACGTGTACGTCGTTCCCCCGCCGCCGGAGGGCAGGCCGGTACGCGGCGGATAGACGCCCTGCGCCAACGCCACAGCGCAGAGCGCGAGGAAGAGAATCACGTATCGTGTCATGTCTAGTCTCCTTATCTTTGGGGGTCGCAGCAACGTCGAACTGAACCGAGATATCCGGTTACCGCGCCGCCGCTGTAGATCGGCCGCGCCTTCGCGTGGACCCAGATCGGCGTTCCCGATGCATCGCACATGCGGTATTTCAGTGAGAAGTCAATTCGCTGTGTTACGGCTCGGCTCCACTCATCGCGCACCCGCTGCAAATCGTCTTGGTGAATGATTTGCTCCCAATTGTTCCCCATCAAACGCCGCGGTTCGAGTCCGGTCAGCGTTTCAAACTCCTCGCTCGCATAGGTGACCAATCCGCTTGGATCCGATCTCCAGATCGTGTGCCTGCCTTGACCGAATAGGAAGTCAACGCTGGCCTGCAAGTACGCCGCATCGCCCGCCGCAGCGATCAACATCGACTCGATTCGCGCGAGACGGTCTACGAGGCTCGAGCCGCTGTTTGGCGTGAACTGGCTGGCGATCACGTCGATGCGTCTCATCACGTCGGCGTTATGTGCCCGTTGGATACGGGCCGTCGTGATGGCAGGCGCGATATATTTCCGCATTGCCCAAAGCATAAGCCCCGTTAGCGCCAGCACAATAGACCAAACTACGTCTGGGTGCTGGTGGAGGATCCAGTTCGTCATGCGCGCTTTCTCCCTTCGATGACATCGGCGAACCGCTCCAACCGCTCCAACTCCCGCCGCTTGTATTCGCGCGAAGATCGAAGGTACCGGCGCACGGCGATTACGCCAATGGCCGCGAACAGACCTATCATGTAGGGCAGAGATGGAGATTTCATCGCAATGTGTCATTTATGCAGTCTGCTATGGCCTGATCGCGGTAGCCGTCTGGCGAGCGGGGCGGCCGTTTCCGTTGTTAATGGGTTTCTGCGTCCTGGAGATTACCTATTCGTTCGCGCGAGCCCGGTTCCTTCCGGGCGTGGATCTGGCGATGTTGGGGTTGGGGCTGCTCGTGTGTGTTGAGGCTCTATATCACGCGCTGAGGCGCGACTATCCGCATGTGCGGACGTGGGCGATCATTGCGGCCGGCTCACTCGCGGCGGTGTCGGTAATCCCCGCCGCCGAGCAGATGCGATTCGGAGTACTCAGCACCCGCCACATCGCGATCATGTCTTTTGCCGCCGCGTTCACGGTGCTAGTTCTATTGGATTGGCAGCGCCCGCTCGCGTGCAGTCCAGCAGTGCGGTTGAATCTGCGTTTATTGTGGATCTGGCTGGTTGCTCGGACGGCTTCCACGCTCGCGTACAGTTATTGGCCGGACACGAGCATGGAAGCGTGGGTTGTGCTCGGATGGATGTTTATCTGCGCGCTCAGCGGGATCGCCGTCGCCTACGCGCTCATCCTGCCCCGCCGTCAATTCTCGTGATCGGGCGGCACGGGTGGACGGTCAGCGGCCTTCGGTTGCGCTTCCAGCGAGTCGGCGTATGCGTTCAGTGCCGCTGCGATCTTGCGGCAAATCCGCACTTCGATCTTCTTCTCGACGCCCGCGATGGCGTCCTGAATCATCTGCTTCAGATCTGGCATGTCGATTCTCCTACCGGCCTCTCGAATATAAAATACGAACCACTGCGCGCGTGGTCAAGATCCTCAACGTGCTCGCATCCCTCGTTGGTATCGTCCACGTTAACCGCCTCGACCCGGCAGAACGGGCACTCTGCCGAGTGGGCAGCATGGCCGCGCCAGACGATACGACGCGCCGGAATGCGGGCCACGACGGAACGAGTTGATGCTTCAACCATTGCGTTCGTCCACGTCGTATGCTTTAGCAAACGCACGAGCGGTAAGCACGTACAACGTTCCATCTTCGCCCTCCATGAGCACGTCTCCCGCGCGGCCCACCATCGTGCCGTGGATCGTTTCCACGTTGGCCGAATCCTCGAGCACGGCGAACCGTTGGCGCGTCGGCTTGTGAGTGCAGCCGCGCAACTGGATTCCGTCGGGCACGCGGCCGTGAATGTGGAACATGGCTATTCCGGCGGGGCTTGCGGATGCGTTTCATCCCGCAGCGCCACCGCGCATGGTAGCGGCCGGCATAGGAAGCACGGCTTGCCCTGCACCAGGCGCGTATCGTTGCACGCGCGGCACGGCTGCGCGACGACATCCTTGGGCATACGGGGGAGTACGATTACGTCCATCATTTTTGCACCTGCAATGTTCCGGTAACGCTGATCGTTGTTCCCGTCGCAAGATTCCCGCCTGCAAGTTCGCCCGATTTGTTCAGTTGCGCCACGGCGTCATCAATGAACTTCGAAACGAGATCCTGGTTCACGGGTATTCCGGATCCGGCGAACAACTTGTCGAGCAGGGGTAGAATGATCTCCATTACCCCCTGCTTTTTCTGCGGCCCTGTCTTCGGCCCGAGCTTCGCCTCAAAGAGCTTTATCAGCCCTTGCGCGAGGGTCGGCCCGACCGTGGCTAGAATTGAAATGAGCGTGCCCACGTCAGTCCTTCCAGGTGATGCCCTCGGTCGTTCCAGGCATCGCAGGCTTGTGGCCGTACAGCGCCGCCGTGTATCCGCCGATGATTCGGGGAGGCCAGTTGTCCTGCAAGTGGATGGACTGAAGGATCGCCCCAGCGGGTTCGTGGTAGCCGTTGGGCCACACGAGGTAGTAATAGTCGGTGGGCATCCCGGTTCTGTCGAACATCGAGTCGTCGGGACGCTTGATGGACGGGGCGGGAATTGGCTGATCGGCGATGCGAACGGCCTTCATTACGGGGTTGGTTTTGACGATGGTGAGGACGGCTAACGCCTCCTCGGGAGTCGTCAGATAAATGTCTGCCATGTTGTTTGGTTCCTTTTCATTCAGTCGGTTGATGCGATCCGCGATTGCTGCGAGGGTCGCGGATTTGTACTCCGATTCGGGCCAAAATGTCACCGTATCGAGTCGGTACAGTTCGAAAGCCCGGTCGGACATGTCAGTGTTACGTGCGGTACAAAAGAAATTTACAAATCAACTGCACTTTTATGTTGACACAAAAGAACAGATGATTTAGTATAGAGACATGGAAACACACAAGAGCCTGGATGAAGCCAGAGCAGCAGCGAAGGTCAACCCGTCGATCGCTCGAATCATTGAAATCAACCACTCCACCGAAGGCCGCTGCTTTATCAAGGCGAAGGCTCCGATGGAAACCCTTCGGATCGCACTCAAGAGTAAGCCGATGGCCGAAATAAAATCGCTCATCGCGGAATATCCGGTACTCACGGAAGCCGAAACCGCAGAGGCGCGACGGGAATCTCTCCGCCACGAGCGCTGCGAGCGATGCGGAAAAGAGGTCGATGGGAAAACCGCATATTCGCAGCAAGAGTGGTATCGCGGAGTTCGGGTGTCGGCTTACTACTGCGATTCCTGCCACCGGCTGCTTTCGGCAATCGGCGCCGGAGAACATACAGCGCTCCAGGAGCGTGCGACGGAACGGCATTCGGTGGAACCTGAAACGAAACAGGACTACTAACCATGACCTACCGCGAAACCTGGGATCTCACCACAATCCCCGACCAACCGCTCTACGCCGAGGTGGGGCGCCGCAATGCGGGCCGCCGCAAGAGCGTAGGCCGCAACGGAGGACGCCCGCGCAAGCTGACCGCCTGCCCGCAGTGCGGACAGCATTTCAGCGCTCGTGACATGCGGGAACATGCGAGGACTCACCGATGACCAATGTTGACGCGCTGACCCGCACGTACACCGCATTCCGCTCATTCGCCGATTTGACCACCGGCACCGCGCCGGATTACCGCCCCACGCTGACCGGAGCCCGCACGCGCGAACTCGCGGACGCCTACGACGCCGAGATGGAGCGTCGGGGAGATGCGCGGCGGGCTTTCCGTGGTATTCGCCTTGCATCTGTTCGCGACAAGGCGTAATGTTAACCCTAGTGGGCGACGGGCGGTTGGACACCCGCCGCCCCGCACACGGAATCACAGGAGGATCCCATGCGCACATTGATTTTCTCACTCTGTTTTGCCGTAGTCAGTCCTGCGGCCACCATCGTTTTCCCGGCGCTTTCAACCACGCTTGCAGGCGGTGAGGTTTTCAGCCTTCCCGGTGGCACGCTGGATGCTCCTACCGGAAACGGCGCGCTGTCCATGACGGCTGTGCTCGACACGACAATGTTCGGCACCAGCACGGTTTTCGGCCAGTTTCTAACGGACTTGACTGTCACCGCGAACGGAACGCCGGTAACGCTGCATCTGATGAACCACTGGAGGCTAGACGGCGACATCGGAATCTGGACACTCGGGCTTGACCGCACTACGGTAGCGAGCGAACCGGACGGGCGAAGCGGATTCGTTGTGTTCGTTCCGCTCGTTTTATCAGTCCCGCTTGGAGAAGTCGGAACGGCCCAAGCGTTCGCGGGGTACAATACGAACGCTCCGGAACCGTCAACGGGAATCCTGCTTGCTGCTGGAATCGGCGCATTCGCGCTCGTCAGAAAACGATATTGATCGTGAGTCCGTCCGCCAGGATCTTGTTGTTTGCCGTGTCGCTTGCGCTGCGCTCCAGTTTGCCAATCAGGCGATCCCCTGCGGCGCAAGTGGCTGGCATCGTAAAAGAAATCTTCTTTCGCTTGCCAAGCAGACCGGATGTGATCGCGGTCGAAACGACGGACCCAGCCGTGAACGTCACCCCCTTGTAAGCGCCGCCGTCCGTCACGCACGTTGACGAGGGGGTTATGTCGAGTTGCGAAGGAGCGTTGTTGTTTTCGTCTATATCCGCTTCGAGGTCAACAGTAATTGGTGAACTATCGTAGGTCGATGGGATCGGGTAGCGGAAGTAGATTACCGAACCGGCATCCCGAAACGCGATGGTCGCGAATGCTGGAGATGACCCCGTTTCAAAGCCGTATCCGTCCAGATCCACATTGGCAAAGGATGCGCGCCAAGTGTTCGCGAACGGGCTTGAGTTGTCGCTCGACCCGGCATCGAGCCAGATGTGATGCGTGATCGGACCTGTTCCGCTTGCCGCGTTCCCCAACATGCTCTGCATTTGCATGTTGGTTCCGTCGTACACGAGGTCAACGAACTGCCCCGCGCGGATGTCGTTATCGGCTAGCGTGGTCGTGATTCCGCTGGTCACTTTAACGATCGTCTTTGCTCCGAGGCTATTAAAATTGATGCTCGCGGTGCCGGTGTTGGCGGTATTGGCCTTGAACCGGTAGAGTCCGCCCGTCACGTATCCGGTCGGAACCGGCGATGCCGAGCAGGCGTAGGTGTCCGTTGATCCCGCATCGGCGCAGTACACCGGGAGATTCGCAGCAATCGTTCCCGTGCCAACCGGCCCCAGCGATGCGCCCGTTCCAACCGTCATCGCCGCCGTCGTGTTCGATCCACTGGTGAGCGCCGAGAACGCGGAAGATCCACCGGCCCCGCCGCCGCAGTTCCACGCTCCTCCTTCCCGCCGCGCCATTGATCCGGCGCCGCTGCCGGCGCACGGATTGGCGGCCGTGCAGTCTGAGCAATAGGCGATCGAGCCGTTGGCCGCGGAGCCGTCAAGGCCGCTGAACGCGACGGAGTACAGCACCATGTACCACGCGAGCTTGGCCTGCGGGTACATCAGCGCCGCAGCAAGTACGAGCAGCGCGCCTGCAACTGCGATTTTCTTGAGTTTCATGATTTCTCCCTACGGCAACGTGAAGCTCGCGGCATCGACGGGCGGCATCCCCGCGCACTGGTATTCCCAATCCCAGATGCCGGCCGCGAGACCCTGCACGGTAATACTTCGCGCGCTCGTGGTGGAGGTGTCCCAGGATGTCTCCGTCCAGCCGGTGATGCTGGATCCATGAGCGCCGTACACGACGCGGCACGATGCGCCACGATCCGGCACGGTCGCCGTGAACGTCACACAATGAGTGCCCGCGCTGCCTGAACATCCACCGCTGCCGGCGTCTCGGATATTTCTCGGCGGAAGTTGCTTAATGAGTCCACGCGCGCTATCAATGTCTTCCACGTTCGCTCCGATAGACAGTCCATCGGAAGTCTTCAACGCGCCCAATAGCGGCGCTCCGGAACTCCAGCGGAAATCGTACTGTGACGTGTTGGCCCACTTCACATAGCTCGTCCGGCCCGCTTTCGTTGATGGCGACGTGACGAACGTGTTCAGGCTCGAAAGGCTCCCGAACTTCGCCTGATGCGTGGCGCAAGTCGATGAGTCGTAATCCACATCGCTGCCCATTGTGTGAACGTCCGAAACTGAACTGCCTTGGAGTGAGCCACAGATGATTACGTTGCTGCTGAACCTGAACGTGTTTATCGTTCCTGATCCGGTCAGCCTGGATGTGAACGAATTCCATGACGTGTCAAAGTTCGCACCGCTGTAGATCGTCCCGTTGGTCGTGGCCGGGATCCGGGGCAGGCCGGTATAGTCGGTCGGGGACACATGTAGGTATCCATACGCCCCTACGTTTCCGTACCATATGTTATCGGTCATCCATAGTCCTTCGACTCGATCTTCTCCGCACAGGTTAATCGTTGGAAGGATTGAATAGGTGTCGTACACGGTGTTGTGCTCGACCACGAAATCATGTCCGCAGAACAGCCCTTGCCGCCCGTAAAAGTACGGCCCAGGGTGCGTATGCGAACGCCAAGCGTTTTGATCGTAAACGAGGTTGTGCCCAACATACACCCGGTTCACATCGCCGCCCATGCTTGTGTATTGCGAACCCGGCCCCACATAGTGCGGGTTGAATGCCACGGACTCCGAGATATTGTGAAAGACATTGCGACGGATCGTAACGTCCGAGACCTTCGACGTTACCGGAGAGTTCGCGAAGCTCGTCTCCGAAATCGTGATGGCTGGGCCGTGATTGACTCCTGCATATCCGCCTTCGAATTCGTTGCCTTCTTCGAGGATCTTAAACCCTCGTTTGAATTCGGTCCCGACATGCCGCACGGCGTAGTTAAACCCGTTCGTGTCGCTCGACGTAGAGCGATGGTCCGTATTCCAAAAGAAGTGGTTTCGGCGAACCGTGATATGGCTTGGCGCGGCGACCTCGGCGGGGGTCGGAACGTCAACAAAGAAGCCCTTGTTGTAGCTTTCGATGTGGTTGTTCCGCAATAGCCAGTGATCTCCGTTGGTTGCATTCATCCCGTCCGGCCCTTCCGTCCGCCACACCGAATCTCCGAATGTGCTGCCGCTTGAAAACGAGGTCGCTCCGTTCGCGATCTCGGCATAATAGATTTTCTTCTGTGTCGCGGTAGGCGTTGGATCCGACAGGGCCGAAACCGCACGGCACGAGGGGCAGGTAATCGTGATCCCCTTGCCGCTTGAGTACCGGACTTCCGCGCCGTTTCCCGCTGCCGTCTCCATGACAATGTACACCGTCACAAGCGCCGACGCGGTGCCGGATGCAGTGATCGTTGCAGAGCCCTGCGTCACGAGCGCTTGGTTTCTATTCCGCTGCCATTGAAAGCCCGGTAGCGTGATCGTGTTCGATGAGATCGAAGGATCACTGTTCGTGTCCACATCCGGGCCGTAATGAGCCACCCACGGCCGCCAGTACTCCGCACGGAGATAAGAGTTAATCAGTGCAATGTGCCGCCCGCTCCAGTCCATCCCACTCAGCCGCGTGTGGATGTTCGGCGTGTCGATATACAGCCGGTCCATCAGGATATACCACGGTCGGTACGCGCTCCAGTGGGTCGCCAGGAACCCGTAATATTCGTTCGGGTCTGCTTCGTCTGCGGCGATTGGCGCGGGCACGTATGCGAGGTTCTCAAAGATAACGTGATGCGCGGGCATCCCGTTATTCGCGTGCTCGCTAAGGTTGAATCCTGTCGTAATCGGGTTTTGCATCTGGATATGTCCGAGGACGGAAGCGTACTCCGGCCCGGTGCGAATCCCGAACGGTGGAAGAGCCGCCGGTGTGGCGGCGGTGCGGAAGACGATCCATCGGTGTGCGGGATCATCGATCGCGCATGGATGGGTAGCGCACGATGGGTTGTCGTCAAGCGGAAGGCCGGGAATGCGTACTGCATCGCGGCCGGCTTGCCAGTCCGTGCGCCAGACCTTCGCGATATAGCCTTGACCCCATTCGAAGACGGTTCCGTAACCC
>ERZ724522.1502-NODE-1502-length-12395-cov-19.526175_pt1 | contig 12395 bp, 23 predicted proteins | sample MGYA00376055_ERZ724522 | MGnify/ENA primary metagenome ERZ724522 (study PRJEB28724, sample SAMN07190884) | wastewater metagenome | isolation source: effluent of sewage treatment plant in Hong Hong | place: Hong Kong | collected 2016-03-17 ... | reverse complement strand
CGTGGGAAGTTCAGTTCTCTTGCAATTTGTGCAACGCCTTTCCCTTTGTTGGCAAGGATAGCTGCATTGCACACATCAACAAAAGACAGCTTATTAGTAACCCCGCGCTTCTTGGCATTGATCTTACCATCCCTTACACCGTGCTGTGTATTCTCTGCATGTGTACACCAATACAGGTTTTCAACGCTGTTGTTAGCCCTGTCGTGATCTTTATGACCCACACATGGCTTGTTTTCGGGGTTTGGTATAAACGTCATGGCGACTAGGCGATGGATGTAGATATTCTTCATCTTCCCATTTAGGCGAAGCTGTACCATCTTGTATCCAAAGCCATTATCTCGAACTGGAATTTCCCCATCAGGGCCAATTACTTTTCTCACCAATCTTCCAGATTCCGTACCAACCAGTTTGATCACTCCCGATCTGCTGGCAATATATGTATCAGCCCATTCATCAAAACATGAAACCTTTTTCCACTCTTCCATCAATGCACCTCTTTTAGATTATTTCCAACCTTACCCTCACCAACTAACGGAACAGCAAACTTCAAATACCTTCCCGATGCTGAGTATGACTTCTCAATCAACGCTTTCAAACCTTCTGCCACCTCTTCAGGGCATTCCCAGTCCGTTTGATCGTGCATATACCCCACGCGCTTTACAATACACCCCCTAAAAAGGTAGTACGGTCTGCCCATCTCATCAAATTTAATACCACCAAGCCATTTATCTAGGAAGCAAATGGCATAGTCCATACTAATCGCGCCTGCCGCCTGAAGAATCTGGTTCAAGAGGGCGTTCTTCTTCCGTGTAATCAGTCTTCGCCCATCAATAGCAGGAAGCCACTTTTTCTGTCCCTTAGTATTCCAGAACCTCTCAACACTGTCTTTAAGGGCGGCTGTTGCGGGATTAGCTTCCCAGAATGCGTTATACAGCCTCTCTCCATCCTTAGCAGGCTTACCAAGTGTTGAGGCCAGTTTAGTTGGTGAAGCCCCATACAAAACCGCATAATAGCCGTTCTTACTCTTGTCTCGATAGGGCTTAAAGCCAGAAGATTCCTTATCAAAACCCTCTGCTGTTGGGTCAAAGTCCTTTGTCTCGTCTGGGAAGAAAGCCTTAGCGTTCTTAGAATGAACATCCCCATCTAACAATTCACGTGCCGTTTCACCTCCGTCATATTTGTAGGTGAAGTGTGCTTGGCACCTTCCTTCAAGGGCGGCCATGTCAACAGAGACGAGTTTATTCGCAATGAACAGGCTGCGAAACTCCTTGCCAAGCAACACTTTCTCGCTGGCCTTCGGGAGATTAACCAAAACCGAATGACGCTGCCTGTGTGTCGGAGTGATCCCTGTTCGACTTGCTGGTAATCTCCCATCCCATTTCAACCGTGGGTGCTCAAGCCAACTAGACAACACAGAATGGCGGTTTCTCAAACTAAGCCACTTAACCACTTTCTTCGGTAAATCCCCTTGAAGAGCCTCTAAATTAGGGCAAATCTTCCCCGCTTCTTGAATCTTCGGAGTAGTTTCAATCAATTTCCCGTTGTCCATACGGATTGGTTTACCTTTCTCATCCTTTTTGAAGTTCCAAAATGTAGGTTGCCAACCTAATTCAATAAACCAGTCCTTCAAGTCTTCTTGATTTCCAAGTTTCATTGGCATCTTTACATCAAGCGTTTGACCGGCTTTGATTTCATATTCTTGTCCGTATGCAACCAAGGATGTCCCTGTTATTGTAGCAGTGTGTTTTTCCGCCCATTTCAACATCGTTGCAGACAAAGTTCCATCTTTCTTGAATGGCTTTGCTGGCATCGTGTATTCCTTTTCCTCTCCCTTTTTCAGTTTCCGTGGGGGAAGGTGAGGCTCAACATCCTGCTCAATCTCAAGCATCATGGCTTCAATTCGCGGCTTTAATTCCATAGCCGCTTCAATATCAAACTTCCAGCCAGTATACTCTTGGCACGACATCAGATAGTGGGACTTTTGCCCAATACGGAAATGCTCTGGAAGCCCATTCTTACAGTCATAGATTGCACTGAACTGCTCCCACTCTTTCCAGAATACACGGATGTTCAAGTCCACATCTCTCTGACAATAAATATCCAACTGTTCTGAATACTGGCTGAAATCGTGGAAGTCAATCTTACTTAAACCAAGACGTTCACCCCAAGGTTCCAAACCATGCCCATTCATGTCTGGCTGAATATATTGACTAGCATAGAAAGAGTCCCAATAAACACAAGGCTTTCCATCAAGTGTGTCTGGCCCAACCGTAAACTCAAGGTCAAGAAACTTCCGTGTAATGAAAGCGTCAAACCCCAAGCCAAAGTGAAAGACAATGAATGGGTTTTCATATTGCTCAAAGAAAGACAGAAACTGCTTACGACACTTCTCTTTTCCATCACGAAACGGGTAGACAGTGAGTTTATTCTCTGGATTGTGCAAATCTTTAAGGTGAATCATCCAGATTTCTTTCGCTTCCAAATAAAAATTGTCGGATTCCACATCATAGCAAAACCCTTGTGGATTAGAAAAATCCTGTTTGATCTTATTGTTCACACATTTCTCCAGAAAATAAAAAGCCCGAACATATTGTCGGGCATTGTGAAGCAATTGTCAAGTCCCGTGAGAGGCTAGATAACCAAGCTCTTGTATCTTGGCTAGCCTATATTCAGACGCAAGTTGGAAAGCAACATCTTCACCTAGCTCATCTATTCGGAAATGTTTCCCTCTTAAAACTCCTTCGACATCATACCACCTTGCAACGAAATACTCAACCTGCTGTATTCCAGATTTGGTGGTAAACTTCTTCACATTTCGGCAAACACCCACAAAACCCGATTCATTGTTCTTGGGGACGCCCTTGTTCCTTGACTGTTCCTTGTGTGTAGCTTTTCTAAGATTAGAGATTACATTATTAACCTTGTTCCTATCTATGTGATCTATTGTGTCTGTGGCGGAAAGGTCTCCGTAAACCAACTGCCATATCATTCGGTGTACTGGCCAAGTTTTACGATTCAAAACCATCCTCAAGTAACCACAACCATCTGAGTAGGTGGAGACTTCCCTGCCCCCTTTTACGGACTGCCTGCCTCTAGACATCTCTCTGTGCTGATAGAAGAGTTTTCCGTCCTTATAGAAATACAAACTCTCAAGATACTCTTGTGCTGGCATTTCCTTGCATATAAACATAAAACATCTCCTCAAAAGTCATAATCATCCTCTGCTATGTGTAGTCTGCCATCTTCTTTTTGCTTCAGTACATCACACACCCCCAGCTCCCCCCATTCACGGTTCTTGCCAACTCGGATACGGATTCTTCCTCGCTCACCGCTTGGTAAGATTTCGTTCTCTACCAGCAAAATATTGAAAGAAAGCTGCTCCAACCCTCCGCTACCGCGCAGCCACTGGATGTTTAATTCACGCCAGTAGGGTTCTGGTTCTTCACCATCTCTCATTTTTTTGTTAGCATTGTGATCTTCTGCCCGCCGCAAGTGACTAACTGCATGAATGTGACAAGGGTTTGCACTGACAAAAGATGCAAGCTCTGTCATCAAGATGTCAATATCTTTTCGCTCATTGTTGCTCTCAAGACCACTCACCAAGGCGCTAACATGATCAAGAATAATATGATCACAACCACAAATATGGTGTAGGTACTTAATCTGATTCATCAGCTTGTCAGTACGCATAGAACCAAAATGGTCTAGAAAAAATGTACGACCATTGCTTAGTACAGTCTTACGCGCCTCATCAATCTGTTCAATCGTGGCACATGCCAAGGGGTCGCGCCGGAACTGATTCAAAGGAACTCCAAGCTCCAAAGCAACCATTGCTTGTTGGGTTTTCGTGTGCGTTTCCTCAAGGAAGATAAATCCCACTTTCAAATCCGTCTGACGAATAATTTCCCATGCCACTTCACGACACACCGTACTCTTTCCCACACCAGAAAAAGCAGCATAAAGAGTGAGTTCCCCTGTGGGCAGGTGCCGGAAGCCGTGCAGCTTCTCCATCAATTTTGGAAAACGATCAATCTTAACTCCTTCTGCCAAAGGACGAATCAATTCCTCCAGAGAAACATTATCGCCACTGACAATCTTTTCAGGGGAGTAGGGTTCACGATCAAACGCCAAACGCTTCCCCATCAATTTCCCGTGTCCTTTCAGATAGGCTTCACGGAAGTCGTTGATTCCGGGTGGTAGGGCTACGGTGGACATATTGTCCAGCAATAAGAAAGCTGCAATATCCTCCGTTGCTTCCTTGCCTTTTTTAATACCCTTCAAGGCTTCCTTCGGGGTTGCATGATCATTGTTCAGGCATAAAACCAATTCATGACCTTTACGAAGAAACTCCTCATTGTGTGCAACGCATTCTTGTGCATTAGCTGTCCCCATAGACAAGCCAACAACACAAGGATTAATCTGTCCTTCCCATTTGGTACCAGCAAGCGAATCAAGAATGCAGCGACGAATGGCCACTACTTCTTCCTCTCCTTCAGCGATATATATAGCCTTGGCACCTTTACGGGTTTTTTGCTGGCCAAACATCAGAGAACTGATTCGGATACTCCCCACAACAGAGAAGTGGTAGTCATGCTCTTTCGGAACAGTCCAGTCACGTTTCTTAAAACCAGTCAACACCCCTTCCTTGTTGTAATACGGGAAATAAGTGGCTGTAATTGTCTTTCCGTCTGCTTCGCTAACGGCAGAACGAATTTCAAAATATTCCGCATCTTCCTGACACATGCCACGATCAGGAACTGCAAGGAAAGGTAGCGAAAGAACATCCTCCACGGTTTCCTGCTTCTCACGATTGTTATAACGTACAGCTTGTTTCATTGTCTTTCCTTTCTGGTATGCCATTATTCATCTTCCTTAGCCAAATACACGCCATTGTTGAAAGATTGCATTCTTCACCAATTCTATATCAATCGGCTTGTCACTGACAACAGAGCAATTGCTTGTAAACACACTTCCGTCACTGGACAACTGCCCTGAAGCGATGATCTTGTTCTTCCTGCCCCACCAATTAGTTGCTTGGAGCATTGCATACCACTTTCCATTAGCTTTGGATAAAGCAGTCATCTTGATGTGTTTCATATTCATTTTCCAATAACAAAAATAACAACAGTGTGTGGGTAGTAGGTAAGCCCGTCTTTGAGACGTTTCTCAAAAATCTTCAATAGGGCTATTATAGAAAATACATTCCAGCCCTATTCCTGAAGCAATATTAGGCTGCTTCGTTGTCCGTATCGACAATTTCAACAACTTTAATCTTCTGAAACGGGCGATGCTTCCACAACGGACACTTCGTCACAGGACACAACTTGATTTCATTGCGTTGGTCACACGCGCAATCAAGGCACTTGTCACGGATTGCTTCACGCAGCATTTTCTTACTAACAAAGCTGCTGTCTGAATCTTCTTCAACAGGTTGCTTGACAATTCCGTGAAACTTGTTGTAAGCCCGCTTATAGTGCGCTCTCTGAAGCGGTTGCAAAGCTGCATATTCTTCATCCGACAATTCAACGAATGTTGTCATGTTAGTTATTCCTCTCCGCTGTAAAGGACACGATAACGAGCGACTGTGTGATTTTCAATCTTATCGCTATCCTCGTTCCATGTCCAATCCTTTACACTGCCCTTTCGCAAATCTCCGTCCACATATTCTAGTTCAAGAATAGCATCAGCAGAAATATTCGGCTTCTCGTTCTTTCCCCAGTCAATCCAACCACCTTGAACAGCTTCAGTTGCAATCTCTGGTTGAACATTCTGAAACATATTATTCAGAGAAATCAGTTCATGCAGCCAATCATTCGGAATCTCTTTCCCCACTTCAATGTAACGTTGCATTGCTGCGTGAATGTCTTGGCGACGTTGATACTGCATCTGTTCTTCCCAGACGTTCTTTGGGATTAGACCAAGAGGGGGCTTTATTGAACCCGCCTCAACCGGACGTTTGATAAACTTTGGGTTGTTGTCCAAATTATCATCAATACTCCAATCAACGGAAGAAAGCCAGTAACCATTATCAGATGCTATCCAAACTTCTCCACCCTCAATCTTATACCACAAATGGTTATAATAGTATTGAGCATCTTCAGGAGCCTTGCTCCAATCAATTTCACTATTAGTCATTCTTCATCTCCGTCACTTGACAATTTCAGCATAGGCAACCACACCTACACATGTAAGACAAACAATAGCACTGAACAGCATGTTAGTCAATGCTTCACTGTCAATATCTGGCAAAGATTGTACAACATTTGCAAAAGAGACAAGTGTCATGACAAAAGAGATTGTTCCAAAGAACAAGGCGATGATTTCAATTACAGGCATTTCATTTCTCCGTACATTGTGCTGTTAAGACATCTGCTCGATTGTACACTTGCTTCAGCATGTTGGCAAGGGCTACATTACATGTGTTTTTCGTATTGTATTCTTGCTGCACACTGGCAAGGGATTCATAACGTGGAACTTGTGTTGTCCCAATGTTAGAGCCGACGATGAAAAGCAGGATATATGTGTTCATTCTTCGTTCCAGTAATAAAACAAATCAAGATAGCGATTGTACAACTTCTCACACAAGGAATCAAGTGTATCCGCAATTTCCACCACTTCACCATTAGGAAACTGTCTGCACAACATCTCTCCCTTGAACCAATATCCATCGGTTTCATTTCCCTTCTTCCACCAGACAATACAAGGGACGAGAGCTGAGTCTGGATTCTCGGTTGTATGCCACTTGTATAGCTTGACTCGTTTGAAGTCACGAGGTTTTAAAGGGGAGGACATATCATTTTCCATCCAACACAGTGTCAGGATTAACAACTTCCCAATCATCAATCAAATGACGGATCGTATAAGTCATGTGATACTCCCCGCCACGGTTACTAGGAACAAGCATAAGAGATAGTGCTTTACGGTCGAGACAATAAGCCTGATACCATCCGGCCCAGCAGCACGGTCTAGCCCACATCTCTTTGTTCTCTGGAAGCAACAACGCTTCAATCGCTTCGTGCATTTTCATTCTTCATTTTCCTCGTACTCAGACAAGGCTGGAATATCGCACATCAACCATTCTCCTGTCAATACATCAACATCACTTGGAATATAAAAAGGATTGGAGTCGTATGGATCATAACGTTCAGACTCGTAGCACAACATCAACCCGCTTCCGATACTACAATCATCAAGAATATAATGGTCGTAACAATCGCCCCAAGCAACGGGGCGGATACACTTAGTCTTGATGTTCTCTGGTTTTTGCAATTCAGTAATTGCTTCTAGGAAGTTCATGCTCTTTATGTCCTCTTCTCTTTGTCTTTCATTGCTTGATATACCACTGCATAGAAGATGTCCGAAGGGTATTCGTGTGACAAATAGCAATCAATATACGGCTTCATTTCCTCTGTAATATTCAAATCTTCAAAACCATTTGCAGCTTTGTACAACTCCAGAGCAAGCTTAGAGCCAAACTCGTACACTTCCTTTTTCGGGAGGAAGATTGTAACGCTCTTGTCTGTTTCAGCAACACTTCCATCTTCTAAAAGGTCAACATACCCCGGAGAGGAATTGATGAAATACTCACACCCTCGATATTTAGGATAAATCTTGTAGCCAGCCACGATGTTTCCGGGCTTGTAGCGCCTTCCAACAGCAGGAATGTCTGCCAAAACCGTGAGGTTACACTCCTCAATAGTCACCCCGTAAGCCATTTCTCTCTGAATCCATTCAACAGGAACTACTTTACTCATAATGCCCTCAATACATCAACAACCCGTGGATTTCCATTGTATGCGAGTAACATACAACCCGCAACCACTTATTTAATTTCTGAAGAAAATTAATTGCAATGTCGCCATCCAACTCCACACGAAACTCAACAACGTGCTTCACCAGAGCATTCGATACATCACTGCTAACAGCCTTCTCAAATACGATGTCATGTCCACAACCAACATCTTCCACACATTTACGAATAGAAATGTGCTTGTCGGCACGAGTAGTGGCTTCAATTGTTACACCTGTCCAGATACCCATTATAGCTTCTCTCCACACTCTCCACAAAACTTCATCTTAGCTGTAACCTTACTATTGCAAGATGGGCAAACGGTTGGTTTCTTTTCAATAACTGGTTGAATAACACTTTCAGGACTCCCTTCCATTCGTGGTCGCCAATCTTCAGGGGATGTAAAAAGTGAATTTACAGATGAAATATAAAAGTAATCCTCCCCGTCTAACCAAATCCTGTCACCCTCTGTAGGGTTAAGAAGTTTAATGCGAATACGTTTACCTTTCACACTCACCACTTTGACAAGTCTACCACACAAAGGAAAATCAAACTCAAATGTTGTCCAGCAAACCTGTCCAACTTTTACTTCCTTCTTCTTGACTACCACGTTGCCATCTCCTTCTCATATTCCTTATCAGCCTTTGCACTTGCTGCTCGTGTTGCTTTTACAATTGCTTCGGCTTGGTATTTATCAACACAACAAAGAATACGACGTTTATTGACAATCATTGAAATACTGTCCCCGTCATTCTTATAAACATCAATCTCACCACACTGCCAATGTGCTTTCTTGAAATACCCGCCGCCGTTATCAATGTTTTGGTTGCACATTTCAATGGCCTTATCAAGAGCATCACAACACTCCAAGCTGTTTTGCAATGTCACCTCGAAAGAACCAGCCCCGCCATACATATAACGACGATCTACATAACACCAAGCGCACATCCACCCTCCGCGAGTGTTGGCAATTGCTTTTACACGATCTTTAGCCATTACAATTTTCCTGCCATCTCTTTCAACCGTTCACGATCATATTGGCTGATGTTCTTATCAAGCCACCACCCATCTGCATACAACCAGTCAATCAAGCAGTTGACAATGTTCTTACCTTGTCCGGGTTCATCCACCCATTGATCAAGCAGTTGCTCTACATCGCTTCGATAATTACCCATTACATCATCTCCCCATCTTCTTGAGCCATTGCCATATCTTCTATAGCACTAACGAGGCCATCAAACGATTCTTCTTCGCCCAACAACACAGCCAAACAAGCAACAGATTGATAATCTACGTCATATTCTGCTGCAAGAGATTGCAAGTAGTCCTTTCGTGACTTGTAGCCGTTTTCTTGGTAGATGTTCATATTCAATCACCTAACAGCTTGTTGGCAGTAGTGACAGCAAAAGAAAGCATCGGACTTTCAAGCTGCAACTCATCGTCAAAGAACACATTGTATGTTGTCTTTGTCTGCCAGTTTCCATACTCCTTATCGCTCACTTCATTGCACAACACGATATACACCAATTTCCCATCCTTGTTGGTGTCATGGAAGATGGTACGGGTGTAGCACCCTTCAAAATCAGATTCTTTGATAGCCATGTTATTCTCCTGAAGTGTTTAGGATCAGCCTACAGCATATAAGGAATGAAAGTAGTTGTCAACCTCCACCCCGTCACTTGGTTTTAGTTTTTCAGCAGCATATTGTTCGGCGTCATCTGCTGACTCTGCTTCCACTTCATATTCAATCACAACAATACGCTCTTCTCTAACAATGTAAGTTTTCATGTTCACCCCCTGTTCAATAGTATTCCGGCTTCACATCATATTCTTCAAAAATATCATCCAATTCTGGCTTGAATATGTTAGGGCCAGAGAATGACTCCCCACCAAAAGATGAGAAATCCCATCTGGCAATCCCACCAACAACGTGGTGCAAACCTGTTGTGGAATCATATTCAATTTCTCGTCCCATTTTCACAACGATGTCGTGGTGCGTGATGTTGTAGCGTGTTCCCATGATTGGTTCCTCTGTTGTTCATTTGATAGAGGGATTCTCGCATCCTTGTGCCACTGTGTCAATCGGTTTGTTCCAGCCAATTTGTAAAAAGATTTCTCATACGTTCACTGGGGACGTACAGCACAATCTCTTTACTTTCACGGATAGCACTACGCCACACCCATTGCACCATTTCAGACAAGGCCCACTGATCTTGGTCAAAGTCAACACCTCTGCTACCTAACATGGCAACAAGGTATGTAGATGGACGAGGATTGACGAGGTATGCAAGGTACTTAGTGTCTTTGTAAGCATTGGTGGCCTTGGTGCTATACGAAAGCCAGTTCTTAGCGAACCTGCCACCTGACATGAATCGCTTCTTGGCCTTGTATGTTGTCCACAGTCTGTCAGCCTCTTTACTTGGTGTTTTTGCCCTGAAGAAGTTATACAAGTTGTTCCTCAACACTTCGTTCGGGTGTCCCTTGTTGACGATAGCGTTGTAACTCAGTGCGTATCTTCCATCACCAACAGCGTTCAGCTTCTTATCTGTAACAATTGTAACAAGACGCTTGAAATGTTTAGGCGATAGGCCAAACTTCTCAACAGTTACATCAGCATCATACATCTTCAAATACTCGTGCATGAAAGAAGATGAATACATATAAGTGGCAATCCAGATTTCCTTGAACGCTTGTAGGGCATGAATTGGATACTCCCAGAACACAACCTTACCGTTAGACAAATACAACTGCTTGCTGTCACACAACCTAGCCAGTTCCTCATATGTGGTGTTCACCGCATCAAACTTATCCCACTGCCAGAACATCAATCCGTTGCTATCAACTTCAATGAATCCATTCTTGATGATCTGTAACACCTCGTCATCCGAAGATGTATCATCTTGTTCATAATCATCTCGACGATTAAGTGTATACTTCTCCCACACACTCAACACTTCATCAATGATTAGAATATACCCACCATCCTTGACAGCTTGAATCACTTCATCTGTAAGACAACGGAACAATGAGTGAGTGGATACAATGTTCTCTCTGTGTCGGATCAGCTTCAACAGTGAATGAATCTTGGTTCCTTGACTGTTTCGATTGTCGGGATGAGAGAACATCTTATGGATTAGAGGGTGTTCATCATCATACACAGGCAGGAAGTCTTCCCCTTTAACCAGATTTCCATCTTCATCAACAACCGTACCAGCAAACCGATGGCACTCTGACAACAAAGGAGCAATGTAAATTACTGGAGAAGATGAAGGTAACTTGCCGACTTCTTCCATGAGTCGAGTTGTCTTACCACTCCCCATCATTGCATCCAACACTCTTACTTTCATGCTCATACCTACCTCTATCGTGACTTGTAAAAACAATCTCTGCCACTACCTATGGCAAACAGGTGGCAAAGATAACACCGAAACCCTTGCGGCACAAGGATTGCAGAGGTGTAACTCTTAAGAAGACAAAGCTCTTATAATTACCTCTAAAAAGTGACAAGAAAAGCCTTATCTTTTTGGATTGTACACAACTCAACATCAAGTGTCAACACACCATCTAACACATCTTTTGGTTTGTTTATTTTAAGAAAGGAATTTCAACCATGAGTTTAGTTTGAAAACAAATTATAAACAAAACTAAAGTATAAACTTATTTTTACAAGAATATTTCCATCACTGATATTTTACCCGGATATTTTAGCCCATAAAGAAAATCAAATCCTGTAGACAAATACTCTAATAGTATCTCTTATAATATCTAATAGCTCTAATAGTTCTTGTTGTTTGTGCATATTGTTGCTCAATTTGAGTCAGTTGTTGTGTTTTGAGCAACATGTTGCTTTAATCATTTCTTTCAGAAATGTTGTGTTTGTAATCATTTTAATCATTGATTACAAGAATCTTGTGGTGTTGCAAGGAATGTAAGTGTTTTTGGTTTTAGAAAAAGATGTATGTTTTCCTGAAATCAAGGGACTGGAGGGGATTTTTGAAATAGATGGGATTTTCAAATTAGACAGAGTTCCAGAAAAAATGAGACCCGGAGCGATTTTTGGAAAAGAGAGGAAGTTTTTCAAGATAGCCGATGGTTTGTAACTTTGGTTGCCGTCAAGCCGAAATGGAGCGCAGAGCGCGACAGTTCACACCTAATGACACCCTCCAATGTCACATTCCCTGTTGTTTTTGTTTTATCACGCCACATTGCGCCGCTAGGTGCAATCCTTTCCTTATATGCGTGTTTCGATCCTTCCGTTTACAATCTTTTACATTTAGGGCTATTGCTATCAGGCTTGCATTGCTATACATTTGCTTTATCGAAACAACACAACCAGAGCAGGTGACACAATGAACAGATACAAGGCTTTTATTTTAGGCTTGCTGGAGTTCCGTCAATCCTTCACCACTAATTGTGGTGACTATTCGCATGAATACGACAAGGGGCGGGATTTTGCACATTTTTTGACTTTTCGTGCGTTCGACGCTTGACAACCGATAGCAATCCGCTATCATTCAAAACATCAAGCGGCTTGTCTTCCCGATAAGCCGCGAACATACAACAGAACGCGAGGAAGTGTCAACATGACAGAACCAGCAACCAAGAA
>ERZ724522.1501-NODE-1501-length-12397-cov-19.807244_pt1 | contig 12397 bp, 10 predicted proteins | sample MGYA00376055_ERZ724522 | MGnify/ENA primary metagenome ERZ724522 (study PRJEB28724, sample SAMN07190884) | wastewater metagenome | isolation source: effluent of sewage treatment plant in Hong Hong | place: Hong Kong | collected 2016-03-17 ... | reverse complement strand
AACACGACAAAAGTGTAAGAATATTTGCCGAAGCTAAACAAAACTCTGAAAGACCGTATGTTGGAGGAACTAAACAACGACAAAAAGCAGAACAAAAGAAAGTTAGAGACATACTCGACAAGATTGACGAAATTGTCGGTGAGAGAGAGGGCGTAAGCCTAGATGTTGGGTACTTGAATGACGCTGATTACTCTTTAGACCAAGCCGAAGCAGAAATACAAGCCCTTATCGACCAAGAAGTAAAGAAAGCTAGAATAGACGAGTTGAATGAACTAAACTATCAGATAGCCAAGAATAGTTGGCATAAGGAAAATGCTTATAAAATGTACCCTTATATATTAGACCGCATTGCTGAATTAGAGAAAGATAACAAATGAAGATTAGTATAATAGTATTTATATTGTTTAGCCAGCTATTCTTCTGGACTGGTTACATTATGGGCAGGCATAAATGAAAAACTGGGGTCAAATACCACGCAAGATTAAAATCAAGAAACGCTATACTCTATCACCATATGTTTTGAACCTTACTCCAGAAGCGTTACAATGGGAGATATTATCTAAAGCGTTAAGAAAGAGGGTACGGAGTAATGAAAAGTAAACTCCAGACTAAGAAATACCAAATTATTTATGCAGACCCACCTTGGAGCTATAGAGATAAGGCAAATGCTGGTAAGAGAGGTGCTATACATAAATACAATGTAATGGGGAAGGCAGACCTAATGGCACTACCAATACCTAAACTAGCTGATACTGACTGTGTATTATTTATGTGGGTTACGATGCCGAAACTCGATGAATGTTTTGACCTAATAAAAGCGTGGGGGTTTACATACAAGACTGTTGCATTCACCTGGATTAAACAAAATAAGAAACAACCAACATTATTTATGGGTATGGGCAGATGGACTAGAGCAAACGCAGAAGTATGCTTATTAGCTACCAAGGGTAAGCCAAAAAGAGTATCTGCATCCATTAGAAGCGTAGTAATGTCTCCTATTGAGCAACACAGTAAAAAGCCCGATGAGGTTAGAGAAAGAATAGTTGAACTTATGGGTGACCTGCCAAGAGTTGAGCTATTTGCAAGACAAAAAGTAGAGGGCTGGTACTGCTGGGGTAACGAAGTAGAAAGTGACATAGAATTATGAAAAAACAAACAGTATCTAAAGCTAAAAAGAAACTAGATACAATATTTAGTCAGTACATCAGACTCAAAGCCAGTAAGGATGGTATGGCTGTATGCGTGACTTGTGGTGTTAAGAAACCTTGGAAGGAACTTCAAGCTGGACACTATGAGAAACGAGGCAAGAACGCCTTGAGATATGATGAGACTAATGTCCACCCCCAGTGTGTAGGCTGTAATGTATTTCAAAAAGGTAATTACACTCGTTACGCTAGATATATGATAGATATGTACGGAGCAGATTACTTAAAAGAACTCGAACAAGAAGCCAAGAAAATCAAACAGTGGAAAGTCTATGAGTTAGAAGACCTTATAGAAGAATACAAAACTAAATTAAAAGAACTTGACAACGATAAATCATAATTTAAAATAGAACTACTTAAAAAGGAGACCACAGGCAAGCACCCTATCAGTAATTCGTAGCCGACATTATGGATAAACTAGCGATAATATCAATAGCAGTCCTGTCCTTAATTCCACAATTTAACACCCCAGTCCTAGACACGCCACAATCAAACGAGGTAGTGTCTAATTTTGTTATAGGGGAGAAGCCTCAACAATTCCCAGATAGAAGCAAAGAAGCCGAGATAGCTAGACAAGTAGATGCCCAAAGAGAACAAGCTCGTCAGGCTGAATTACAACGCATAGAAGCCGAGAAACAAGCTCAAGTGGTACAAACACCTGCTCCAGTCCAAACGCCTGTTAAACAGCCTGTAAATAGCTCTGATATATATATGCAACTAGCCTATTGTGAGAGTGGTGCAAGATGGGACTATAACGGAAGTTCAGGCTATGATGGAGCATTTCAATTCTCACCTGGTACTTGGAATGGTATGGGTACAGGCTACGCCTTTGCTTATCTAGCTCCACCAGAAGTTCAAATAGATGCTGCTAAAAGACTGATAGCTAGAAGTGGGTGGTCACAATTTCCTGGATGCGGCAAGAAGCTTGGTATGCTATGAGTGAAATCCTATTCGCAATCACAGGCTTTATTATTGGTTGCGTGTTAGTTTATCTGTGGCTATAAGGCAAGACCCCTGACCAGACTTCGTTGTCTAATCAAGGGTCTTTGTACTTCATCGGTCGGGGTGTCTTTTCAGGAACGGGAACTTCTCCAGTACCCAGTCGATTACTTCCAGGACTCGGTTCACTGACCCCTCCTTTCTGCTCTCTCCATCGCCTTGTGACGCATCAGCTGGTACTTAAGAGCCAGCTTCTCGTCCTCTAGGGCTTCGATTCTACGACTCAAGCGAGAGTGTTCGGGAATGAGGTTCCCAAGCTCTGTCTCAATGCCGTGAATCTCGTGTTCAAGTGCAAGTATGGTTGTTTCTCGGTTCACGACTCACTCCTGTGATTTGCGATTGGTCAGTACTCCACAGAATGCCGTTAGTATACCACCATTTGTCTACTTCTTTGCAGTAATGGGCGTATTTATAGCACAGCATACTAGCTAACTCTGGTGGTTGCTTGCAAATAGGGCAGATAACTCTCATAGCCAGCCTTTTACCCAGTCCGTAACAATATGTATGAGGTCGTACTTCTTAGGAACTAGCTTGAACAGATGAAGCGTTATAACGGCCCAGACGAATATTACCCACCACTTATGCAGTGGGTGGCAGAAAGCCTTATAGAAAGCATCTGAAAGCGTTTCAGGGGCATAGATATCCCATGCCACTATGTAAATCAGCATTATGAGCCAACCGAAGTTTCCAGACATCACTCCCCCAATGCTTCGTCAATTATGCCGAGTATGTGATCTATGCGTTGCGAGTGACTGACACAGTTACCTCGACAGTCCTTGCACAGGTCGAGCTTCTGGAGCATTTGCTCACGAGTAGGCTTTTCTGAAGCCCTACGTTGGGCGTGAATCTCTTTGTGTTCTTCGTGTGTCAACATTACTTTGTTGCACCGAAGCTCACGAAACCTTTTGGCTATGTTGCTCTTGTAGTCACGCTTGGGAAAATACAGGTGATGGCACTCCATTTCTCCCCCTCTTGTAAGGTACTGATTTTACGATACTCTCCAGTAATAAAAAACACAACCTCCCAAGAGCCTGAAAGATTGTGTTTAAGAGTACACTTGAACGCATATTGATGAAAAAAGTTTACATAACGAGGTAGGAACTAGCTCTTACGCTTAATATACTCTTACTTCTTGTTAGGAACAAGCCATACTAGAACACCTGCGATCAACGCTTCAAGAAACACTTGAGCTGATTGTTGTAGTTCAATATCTACTGCTAATCCCTTTTTGCTTAAATAGCTTACAATCGCTGTGATTGCAAAGGCTACTATTGCTTTACGAGAACTCTTAACAAAATCTACTACTACTTCTAACATTTTATCTCCTTACTATGAATATTACTAATGCTATTATCGCTTAAACACCTACGACTGTCCATAATTCTGTTGTCATTTTTTCACTCCTAGTCGTGTTATTATTTTTTGTAACCATTCACCAAATCCGTTAAGAAGTTTGGTGTCGTCTGATTGTACTGCTACTTGAGCCTGGAGTTCTCGTATTTGTTTACCCATTTCGTCCATAGCTGATTGTTGGGTTTTATTCTGAGCTTGTAGGTCGTAGATTTGTTGTTGCCATTTGTCGGCTACTGCAACTCTACCTACTTGCAATACTTCTTGTTGTTGTCTAGTTTCCTTGTGGTCACTAAATATTTCTATTACATTGAGCCACGATTTACCCACTAAATTATTGAATGTTTCTCGGCTTAGCGGTCTGCCGAGTAGTTGAACGTGCAGTTGGTTAGCACGAGCAAACTCATTTTCACCTTGAATTACCACGTCTGTTCCTCCTTGTGCTGGCGTACCAGCGTTATTTGATTTTGGTACTAACCACCCCGATACATTGTTATAGGGATAAGTTTTAATACTTACTCCGCTTCCGTATGGGTCGTTTTGTTGTATTACTCTTACCTGATTAGTGTCTGAGCCTTCGATTGCTACTCCTGTGTGTCCGTAACCACCACCTACTCGTCCGTTAAAGACCACTATACTCCCATAAGGTGGAACGCCTGTTGGTGTGTTTGGAACCCAGGTGAAAGCATCTGGGCGTGAGCCTACCATATCTTTAGCTGAAGCTACTGGAAATACTGGTGCCCCACTAACTCCTAAGACTTCGTTAGCGTATTTCTGAACTAGAGCAACACATTCACCAAGAATACCACCTGCGGAGTTTACTCGTTTACCTGCTACTGTTGGATACCATTGCGAGATATTCATTTAATCACCTATTATCTTGTTTAGCTCTTTTAGCTTTCCTATCTTCTACTAAGTGTGGGAGTTTTCCGTTTAACTTTCTCATAAATATAACCATTTCTCTACTAGCTTGAGCACTCTCCCTACTAGCGTCTGCTTGAATCTTACTAGCTTCTTGTTGTCTAACTGCTGCTTGGGTGTGTTCCTTAAGGTCTTTAGAGAGTTCTTTAGCTAAGTATTTAGCCAACCAAATCACACCAGCTATTGATGTGGCTGCTAGGGCTATACTGGCTAGTGCTACTTCGTTACCTGTCATAGTTTCTATGTCCTACTTACTAGAAAACCCGACATGTGTGTTACACCTGCACCAGTACTACCTGCTACTGCAGATGAAGCGTGAAACAACTCTACATACTCACCAGCGGTAAGTTGTGCTAGAACGCTTACAGCAGCAGAGTATGGTACAGCGATTGCATTAGATATGTTGGTGTCGTTTCTAGCAAGTTCTGTTCCGCCAGAGCCATTTTTATAAATAGCTACAAAAACTCTATTGGTATTACCACTAATAGTTATATTCGCATTGAATTGGTAAAAACCACTTACAGGCACATTGTATCTATAGTTGGTTGTACTATCAAAATTATTATTAGTATCAAATGTTTCAGCATTGAGCTGAACTTTAGTTAATGCTGCTGAAGCTGTCCAAGCAGTACTTCTATATGCACTAAACTTATATGGATTAGAGTCGGTGGATAGTAAAGACTTATCTACACCATCTAGTTTGGCTGCAGTTACGGCGTCATCGGCTATCTTAGCAGTAGTTACTACGTTAGAAGCCAGTACACTAGCGGCGTCAACGGCACCGTCTTTAAGTGTACCATCCTGGTCGTGTGATACTAGAATGCCATCTATAGCATCATCCCAGTGAGTTTCAGTAAAGAACATATTTACAGTTTCACCTGCTGAATGAGCAGAGTCAGTAGTACCTTCTTTACCTCTCACACAGTTGATTAAGTCTGAACCACTAACTACCCCAGTGATTACTTCTTCGGTAGCTGTACCTGCACCAACTACTAGAGTTACTGCTGTAGAAGTATCTAGTCCTGTTACTGATGTTAGAGGTAGGGTTGTTCCACCTGCAAGAATACCACCCACCCCTACTGTGGTTTCAAACTTTCTTTTTGACTTTTTAAAACGGTCAGTGTTACTAGCAGCCATCTCACTCTCCTCCTATGTTATTTAGCTTTGCATATTCACCATATCTAGCTTTAGCCTCGACATTATACCGTTTGGCAGCTTCAACTATATCTTTGAATGTTGCTATATACTTATTACCTATCTTAACAACCCACCTGCCTTCACGACTTCTGCTTACACCTTTATACCCAGATGTGTTGTCTTTGTGCATTTTCATATTTCTTTGGTTCTCTTTATGAGTGCATATTCTAAGATTGCTCTTGCGATTGTCTAGCCTATCACCATTTATGTGGTCTGTATTCATACCACTTGGCGTTTCCATTATTAGTTTGTGCATCAGTATTGATTTAGACCTATACTTACCGTCTTTTTTTATAGTTTCAGACCTAACTGCACAGTGGTTGTGACCGTCATAGCTCCATTTCCATTGATTGATATACTCAAAGTCTTCTGCACTGACTATTGCTGTCTTGCCCTGAGTGAGTTCTATTTGCTTGTCTGTTGCTGCTGCTGCCATTATTTTATTCCTTTATATGTTAATAATATCATAATTGTTACGATTTCCAAGCCTGTGGATCTCCAGTTGGTACTAGGTATCCTTTAGCTGATAGAGTCAACAGGGTGTAGTCATCTTCTACGTTTTGGGTTGTTATCTTGAATTGTAAGTTATTTACTAGTTTGTTTATCTTGGCTCGTTTCTTAACTATTGATTGAGTCGTGTTACCTGTATTAGCTGGAGTAGCCGAGAATGCTGTTGATGAAAAAGCAAATGTTGAAAACCCTACACTGGATTCGTAAGAGGTAGAGTCTATCGTTACTGTGCCTACTTGTTGGAAGCCACCTCTTTTAGGAGTACCAAACACCGTAAAGACTATCTCTCCTACTGGGTTATTTACTTCAATATAAGCGTACTTGATTTTAGCCCAAGCATTTCTATCCTCACTAATAGGTATCAGTCCTGAAGTGTAGCGAGTATCAAAGGCAACACCCAAATCAGAGTTAAAGTTCTCGGATATTTCTATTAGTCTAGCTCCACTAACAGGAACAGCTAGTAGGTGATTGTCTCCGTTCACATCAGAGTATTCAAAGAACCTCTCAACTCCAAATGTCCACGGACCAGACCAGTTAAGTCTTTCAGTGTCGTTTATATAAATCCTATTATTAGTTGAATTACCCTGTGGTACGGAAGTAAATACTTTAGCATCATAGAAGTAAGCACACACATTCTCTATTGCAGAGCCAGTAAGTGACTGAATATCTGGTCGGATATTACCACTGATTTCGTCAGTTGATAGCAAGTTAAGCATCTGTGCTTTAGAACGCAGTGAGAACCAACCCCTACGATTAAAGAACTGGATGTCGTTTCTAACCTTAACTACCGATAGTGGAGCATCTGAACCGATTGAACCTACTATCTTAATAGCACTTGGTACAGTGAATGATATATTGCCTACGGTGACAGACTCTAGACTGATTTGCCATATAGAACCAACACCTTCAGGGTCAGAAGTTAAAACAGTAGCGTAAGCTCCACCTCTACCATCTCGATAGTGAACCACACATTTGGGTCGTTCTCTACCACCTTTTTCTAGGTCTATGTACCCACCACCACTAAAGGGAGAGAATGCACCTATATCTACACCTGCTCCAGACCAGTAAACTCTCCAGGGATTATCAGGGTCTAGTGTAGACCATATTCTATTGCCTGATAGTTCCATCTGTGCGAATGTTGGTCCAGTAGTAGTATCTCCTTCTGGAGCTACCACATAAGTATTTAATGGTGATACTGATTCGCCATAATCTATGAAAGTTGCTGTAGCACCACTAGGCTGATCAACAGAACCCAAGTAGCAGTTTCTACCACCTCCGTTATTGTTATCCATATAATAAATGTTATAAGCAGTAGCACCTGTTACTTTAGCCCACGTTACGGTGATGTAATCAGTATTAAGAGTCCAGTTATCACGAGTTTTAGAAATTGTTACCGTACCTGCTGTAGAGGCTATGGATTCACCTACACCATTGACTGCACTAACTCTGTAAGAAGCTGTAAAAGTAGTAGCACCTAACCCTGTTTTAGTAGGTGTTATAGTACCTGGAGTAGCTACTGATGTATAAGTCTGTAAAGTAGTGGTACCGTCATATCTAACTAGAGTGTCTGTTCCGTTAGCTATGTAAAGATAAGAGCCTATTTGTTTGAAGAATGGTTTTTCACCAGCAGTCATAGTTGCACCAGTACAGTCTGACCAGCTCTCACCATCATTTATAGAACGCTTTACTTTAGTACCAGAAACAATTACTAGATGATTGACTCCAGCATCAGTAGTATAAGAAGCTCCACCATAGATAGTGTCTGTAGCTGCTACACCATAGTATTCAGAACCCCATCTAGGAGTCCATCTACCATCCATAGATTGCATTAAGTTACGAGACTCTTTAGCTGCGTTTGAAGGTAAGAGTGACTCATTTATAAGAGTTACTAATCCTCGTCTAAAGTCTTCTATTTCTAATTTAGTACGAGGTAGTGGATCACGCCTAGTATTGGTTATCTCCCTAGCCATAACTAACTACCGAATGTAGCTCCGTTATTCACATACTGCTGGTCTTCTAGTCCGAAGTCTTGGTAGTGACCAAACATAGTATTTCTCATTACCATTTGTTTTAATCTATCTTCTGCTTCAGCTAGAGAAGAATCATATAGAGCCAAGTTGTTATCTGCCTTATGTAGTTCAGCTACTACTCCGTGAACAATATAATAAGGGTCACTCATTTCAGGTGTTACTGTAGTACCAGTAAAAGCTGTAGCTCGCTTGTAATAATCATAATTAAGGGTTTTACCATTCAAATCAGAGGTTGGTGCTGGATTCATCACTAAAGTATATCCAGAGTTTGTGTCGCCCCTAAAGTAGCAGTATTCATCTGCTGAACTCATAGATTGAGCTTGTTCTGGTTTAATCACTGGATAAGTTTTATGTACTGTACCATCAGAATTAAGAACCTTTACAAAACCACCAGGGAACAAGAATGAAGTAGGTGCTGCATAAGTAGAGTCTGCTGTGACAATAGTTAGTGTAGCTCCTGTAGAAACTACTGAAGTATTAGTCCATAGTTCGTTCCAGAGAGTACCCATATTGTTCTCCCAGCGATTGACCATTACATTCATTAGTCTTCTGCGTATTAAATAATCATCATCTGTAGATGCTGGTGTGTCTGGATCATTTTCATACAAGGTGTGGATTGCATCTTGTAAGTCGGACTCTGTTAGTGGGATTGTAGCCATTATTTTCTCCTTATAAATAAACAGACAGGTGGTGTACCTGCCTGTAATGCGATTGTTACTTGGCGTTTGTTTATATTGTATCAGGCTTTAGAACGTCTGACAACAATCTTCGGAACTTTGTAATTAGCCTTCTTAACATTGGGTTTGGGAACTTTTAATGCACCAGGTTTAGGAGCAGCAATTCGTATAGTTGGCTGTGAGAAACTCTTGGCTTTTCTGTAAGCGTTATAGCCTTTATCGCTTCCAGACCCAAACTCACCTAGTTTAAATCCTAGTTGCTTGAATACTTTAGCTTCGTCATCTTCATAGCCAAAGGTCACATTATTGAATGCTTCCCAAGTAAGTGGTTGAGCACCTTCTAAAGCTCTACGTTTGTTAGTCCACTCAAAGGCTGCTTTTTTATTAGCATCAAAGTCTTTAGCTAGTTGATCTCGATTATTCTTATAGAACTCTTTACCAGCATTAGCATCTTTTTCTTTAATATCGAAGTATCGTTTTACTAGATCAGTATGTTGTGGGTATTGAGAACCAGAATCAATGTATGCTTTCTTGCGTTCAGTTGGTCCATACTCGTCACTTTCTTCAAAGTTTTTAGCCTTAATAGTTTCAAAGTATGCCTTTTCTTTATCTGCAAAATCTCTGTACCATTTGTGTTTAGCTGTATTCATCTGTTTGAGTTCAGTATCGTCACCAGTAGGTAGAGATCGTATCTTGAGTATTTCTCTTATTTGTTGTGGGTCTGTAAGTGTGTATATAGGATCTATCGCATAACCAAACTCTCTATTGTCATCTATAGCTTTTTCTCGGAGTCTTTCAAATAACTTGAGTGAAGTATCGCTATTAACCTTATCCCACTTTTCTGGACTGATAACATCTGATTCGTTCTTACCTGTAGCTGGGTTGTAGGTAGTCTTATTGATTTCATTTAGAATAGCTTGTTGAGCAGGATTAGAGTCTTTGAAGTCTTCTTTTTTCTTATCATATGCTCTAGATCTAATAATTACACTACCAGGGTTTTCTCCAGCATCTATCTTCTTCTGGAACCTATCACCCACTGGGAAGTTATTATCTCTTGGTCCTATCCAGTCAACACCTAGTTTTTTAGCTATCTCTAGATCACCAGCAACATTTTGACTACCGAAGTATTCTCTAGCTGGACCTGTAGAGTATTGACCAAATATGAGTGCTTTAGCTATGTCTTGAGGAGTCTCTGGAGATATGAACCTAGCTCTGCCTGTAGGTGATTGGTTATAACCTCTTTGCATATCAGATATAGCACCCTGATCTTTAAAGAACTCTTTAACTGTACTGCCATCTGGTAATAGAGCTTGTACACCAGTCTTATTTATTAACTGATGACCACCAGGTATTAATCCTGCTATGTTTTTCTTAACTTGGGTGTTTATGTAGTTTTCAGGATTTACTGGTCTACCTTCTTTTTCGGCAGCCCTAGCTTCTTGCATCATAGCAAAGTATATATTTTTTAAACTAGATGTGAGTGGTCCACCAGGTATAACACCAACTACAGCTTCGGCTGTGGACTTATTCTTGTCGGTATTTCTGTCTTCAAATGGATTAAAGTAGCCCATCATTTCTTCCCAAGTAGCACCTATAGCAGCACTCATAATAAGATATAGTGCAGCACTACCAGCAGCATCTCTAGCAAGATAAGCACCAGCTTGTCTTCTAGTTTGAGATGTTCTATCAGGACCAACTATATCAACTACTTTACTCAATCTTATGCGAGTAGACTTAATACCAAACTGTAAGAACTGGAACAATAGCCTACCACTTTTTGTTTTGTTAATTCCGATAGATCCTTCTTGCCCATATTTAATAGCGTATTTGTGGAAGTTATCTAGCACATATCTTGTTTTATCGGTACTAGTTAACCCTTTAGCATCTGCATCTGCTTCTAAAGCGTGTAAGAACGCTGCATCTTTAATCTGCTCTCCTTTATTGAACATATACATCAATACATTGGAAGCCTTATCTTTTATCTGTATACCCCTAGAGGTATTGTCGCTATTTTTAAACTCGTTTACATCTTCAAACCTAGTTTCTCTAATACCATACTTTTTAGTTATATTCAGGTCCTGTGCTGCCATCTTTACACCGTGAGCTGCTAGTTTAGGTCCAAGCAAAGCCTGTAGTCTGTTTATTTCAAGCAACTGCATCAAAGCACTTCTAGGGTTCAATGCTAGGTATCCTCTATAGAATGTACCAGTAGTAGCGTTTATTATTTTTTCTCCTAGAGTGCGTTCAAAGTTATCCTGCATTAGAACTCTTTGAGACTCACCATTTAATAGTTTGTAGAGTTGTTTGTTTTGTACATCAACAGTCTTTAGTTCTTGAGATAGAAGTTCTCTAGCCATTCTCTTTTGTAATCTAACAAATGCTTCTCTCTTAACAGAAGTATCTACAGATGTAGTATCAACTGTATTGGATGACTTAAAGGCAAAGTCCTGTATTATTTGGTCTTTAACGCCCTGTGGCAGGTTCACGTCTGCATATTCAGCCTGTAATCTATCTACTGTCTGTTCAAAACTAGGTGAGCTTGTTATTACGTCATTATCGTCTACTGTGTAAAGTTCGGAGAATACTTGGTGACCTACGCCCTCTGCCCTATCGAATAAGTAAAAGCCCATACCCTGATAAATGTCTGTTTCATTACCAGCACTATCAGTATATTTAGCTCTTGTGAGTAAGTTATCTCTACTATCGGTCAGCCTGTCTATCTTGAACATACCCTTGTCTAGGACTCGTTGAGTCTCGTTCTGTGCTTTACCAAGTATTTTCATTCTGCCTAGAATATCGGTCTTTTCTAACTGTCCAGGATCTTCAGCATTTTTATTAAGTTCTTTAGCTGTACTTTCTTCTAGCCTAGACACCTTCTCGGCTTGTTTCTCGGTTATCTCTATGCCTCTCTCGGCTTGAGTATTCACTACTTCACTGGCTCTTATAGTGTGTCTAGCCTTATATGCAGCTTCTTGCACAGCAAGTCTAACTAGACCATCAAAACTGTAGTCTAGTTTATCTAGAGGTATTTTATTCTCCCTAGCTTTAGCAAACCCAAACTCATCTACATCTATCTTATTGACTAGTGAGCCACCAACATTAATTTGTTGTTCTTGACCAGCTTTAAACTGTGGCAAGTACCATCTACGTTTTAATACGTCCTCTCTCTTTGCGTTTCTAGCCATAGCCTTTATAAGTGGTGCTATGTTTTTATCGTAGAACCGAGCAACTGCTGGGCTAGGATTAGTTCCGTTTCTATCAGCTTCTTGTATCTCTCTAGTGAACTGTTCGGCAGTAAATGGCTGTCCTTCTATAGCTGGTAGTATTTTAGTATCTATGAAGTTTCTCATTTGTCTATCAGCATTAGCTATGACTTGGTCTCTAGAAGTTACTTCACCAGTGGATGTGTCTACAATTTTAGCAGGTGATAAGTTGCTATCTGCTGGTAGTTGGTTAGCTACATAAGATTGGGCTTCAGCATCCATTACTGGTTGTTGTTCTTGAGGTA